>Ga0105048_10000657_pt1 | contig 53892 bp, 58 predicted proteins | sample MAT05_FD_78382 | JGI IMG/M metagenome (GOLD analysis project Ga0105048, IMG submission 78382) | Freshwater microbial communities from Lake Fryxell liftoff mats and glacier meltwater in Antarctica - MAT-05 | ecosystem: Environmental > Aquatic > Freshwater > Ice > Liftoff microbial mat | place... | reverse complement strand
TTCCAACAGATAACAGTGCGGTCTCTATACCGGGTGCAACGATTACTTATCTTAATGCCCTCACGGATTCGGTGCGAGCCTGCGTCACATGGCCTACAACCTTATTGGATACCGGTTTGCATGTCTTAACTGTGACAATTAAGGACTCTAATTGTGTACCTCCGGGTATTCTTGTTTCTAATACGTTTTCAATTCCAATTTATATTAATCCTATCACGATAGCTTCCGCAGATACTTCTATTTGTCTGGGTGACTCAATCCAACTTTTTGTTGGAGGCGGAAATACATTTCATTGGACGGTCTTGCCTGGTGGTAGTGATACAACTTCGATGTCTTGTACCTATTGCGATTCTCCAAATGTAGCACCAACTGTTACTACTTCGTATGTTGTAACGAGTGATCTTATTTCGCTCTGTGATAAAAGTATTGACACGGTTACGATTGTGGTTGCAACAGGACCTCTGCTCACCATCACTCCGGATACCGTCACCTGTATCAACGCGAATCTTCAACTCAATGTCACCGCGATACCTGCAGGACAACCTTATAATTATATCTGGTCACCGGCTTTTTTCCTTGATAATTCGACTATTAGTAATCCCCTTATGCAATTGCCAAATAATACAACAACATATACAGTTACTGTTGTTCCACAGGGAATTCTTGCATGTCAGTCGACAGCGACTGTCCTTGTGGAAGTGCTGAATGGTTATGATCTGACTAACGGGGATACAACGATCTGTAACGGAAGCACTGTTTCTATTCTGGCCACCGGAGGAAATCCAAAGTATACCTATAATTGGTTTCCGGCAACCAACGTAAGTAACCCGTCGATTCTGACACCTGCAATCACTCCAACTTTACCCGGTATTTTTAATTATACCATCATTGCCAGCAAAACAGGTTGCCCGGATTCTTCGCAGACAGTAAAAATTACTGTCAATCCTATCCCGGTTTTGAATGCAGGTCCTGATCGTGAATTATGTATTGGTGATACCATACATCTTCAGGGTTCCGTTACTCCATTGAATTCTCTTTATACCTATACATGGGATCCGGCTTCTGATCTTACAGACCCTTCAATTATTGACCCTATTTTTGACGGTGTGACAACCACCATGCTTCAACTAATCGTATCAGACCCTATTGGGTGTGCAGATACAGATCTTGTCTTGATGACAGTAAACCCATCTACATTTCTTATGGTGAATGGAGACAAAAGTATTTGCCCGAGAGATTCAACAAATCTGTCTGCAAGCGGGGCCATTAGCTACTTATGGAGACCAGGTATGTATGTATCGGACAGCACCGCAAGTAATGTGACAGTTTTTCCTATCTCTACCACTCAATTTATGGTGTATGGGTATAATGCAAAAGGTTGCCTTGATTCTGCGAGTACCAATGTAGTGGTTTATCCCGGTGCGGTGGTGGATGCAGGTAAGGATCAAACTCTTTATCCTGGAGAGTCTGCCGAGTTGTATGCGAATGGTAATTGCAGTTTCTTTAGCTGGTTTCCTCCGAATGGGTTAAGTGAAACCGATATTAAGAATCCGATTGCTCAGCCATCTGTCACAACCCGATATTTTGTAACTGCACAAACAGAGGAAGGCTGTTCGGCCATTGATTCTGTCGATGTGATCATTACACCTGAATCTTTACTTGATCTGCCCAATGCGTTTAGCCCTGGTTCAGGAACCAGCATCAATGATGAATTAAGAATTATCGTTAAAGGTATCGTGAAGTTAAATTCATTTAGAATATTTAACCGTTGGGGACAAGAGGTATTTTCGTCTACTGATATCAACAAAGGCTGGAATGGTCAATTTAACGGAAAGCCTCAGCCGCTCGGTGCTTATGTATATGTTTTCGATGCAGTCAGTAGCACTGGAAAGCGCTTTTACAAGCAAGGAAATGTAACATTGATTAGATAGTATATACATTCAGATAAAAATAGTAATCGCAGAACAAAGTTCTGCGATTTTTTTTAGTGTAAATGTTTTTAATCTGGAAACTTGTGGCTCATCCACGCTAAACAGCATTGACATTAATTAAAGAAGTAGTTGCAATTTTTGAAATTCATACCTACATTTGCACAAACAAAAAAAAATAGAATGCCAACTAGAGTTATACCTTCTTCAAAAGATAAGTCAAAATTCATGATACATGTTGTCATATTTGCGCTAGCGAATGCTGCATTATGGGCATATTGGTATTTTGTACAAGGTGCTAATCATCAATGGGTATATCCTTGGGGAATTTGGATTACAGCGGCCTGGGGATTAGCGTTAACCGGTCATTGGTGTGCAGTGTATACCAATTACGAGGACGTTGGGAACAAGGATTATCTCCGACAAAAGAATAATTAATATATTAAAAATAATTATCCCAATTACCAATGGTAGCTGGGATTTTTTTTATCTTTGGAAAATGAAAAGAATAAATATCGTACTTAGTACGTTTGCCTTCGTTATACTCACTTTCAGTGCAATCCTTTTGGTATCGTGCAATAAAGGAAGCACAACATACAATGACACAACCCTCACCCGTCCCTGCGACAATGTGATCTGCCTGAATGGTGGAGCCTGCACAGACGGTTTTTGCTATTGTCCTCAAGGCTTTGAAGGAGTTCAGTGTGCCACAAAATGGAGCGACAAATTTGTCGGAAATTTTATTGCTGATGATGCCTGTGATACCTCATCTGCAGGATTCTATAATTCCGTGATCAACGCTGATCCTGCGTATGCCTACAAATTACGTTTGTTCAATGTGAGTTTATTTTGCCCCGGCACCGTAATTTATGCCTCCATTAATCCTGAAAAAACATCCTTTACCATCCCGATGCAACAGACTTGCGGAGACCTTTATTTGAGTGGTTACGGCAATATCAACGGCAATTATATAAATGTATTCCTGTCTTCAAGAGATACAATAGCGCATGTTACAGAGCAATGCAGTGTTTTGCTGAACAGGCAATAAGAGTTGTCTAAATATTATAGAAGAAACTATTTAAAACCGGTCTAAATGATCGGTTTTTTTCTGACGATAATCTTCTGGCAAGAGTTAGTCGATATTTTAGGCTTAAGTTTGATTTACGGCCCCATAACGATATTCTTATGATGCCGGATCGGATGTCTTTTAAACCGGGACAAATAAAGTTCTATTTTTTTTAATTTTATTTCTAAATAAATTTGCAACGTAAGAATATTTGAATACCTTTGCACTCCCAAAATAATACAGGGAAAACGTTTATATGTCTCAAAGAATCAGAATAAAATTAAAGTCGTACGATCACAATCTGGTAGATAAGTCTGCAGAGAAAATTGCGAAAACAGTACGTAGCACTGGCGCCGTTGTAACGGGTCCTATGCCTTTACCTACAGACAAGAAAATATTCACAGTTCTTAGATCTCCACATGTAAACAAAAAAGCACGCGAACAATTCCAGCTTTGCACGCACAAGCGCTTGTTGGATATTTATACATCATCTTCAAAAACTGTAGATGCGCTTTCAAAACTGGATCTTCCTTCTGGTGTTGAAGTGGAAATTAAAGCGTGATAAGTTAATTATAGGCAGATAATCGTCATCCTCGAGCAATCAAGGCGCTGACTAAAAATAAAGAGAATGAAAGGAATTATAGGAAAGAAAGTTGGCATGACCAGCATCTTCGAAGCCAATGGCAAGCAAACAGCTTGTACCATTATTGAGGCGGGCCCTTGTGTAGTAACACAAGTAAAGACCGAAGCAATAGATGGGTACAATTCGTTGCAAATTGCATTTGGTGATAAAAAGGAAAAGAATAGCACGAATGCTATGATTTCTCATTTTGCAAAAGCCGGAACATCGGCTAAATCTGTTGTGAAAGAATTGCGCAACTGTGATCTTCAAAAAGCCTTGGGTGAAACAATTACATGCGAAATTTTCTCGGAAGGAGAGATGGTTAGTGTTATTGGTACTACCAAAGGAAAGGGGTTTCAGGGTGTCGTTCGCCGTCACGGATTTAGCGGAGTTGGTGAAGCTTCTCACGGTCAACATGACCGGCAGAGAGCGCCAGGTTCTATTGGAGGATCATCCTATCCGTCACGTGTATTCAAAGGTATGCGAATGGCCGGCCAAATGGGTGGTGACCAAGTGAAAGTAAAAGCTCTTAAAGTATTAAAAATATTTCCAGAAAAGAATTACGTAATTGTAAGTGGTTCAGTTCCGGGTCATAATGGTTCAATCGTATTAATCCAAAAGTAACATGCAAGTAGACGTATTAAACATAAAAGGCGAAGCCACAGGCCGCAAGGTAGATTTACCTGATGATATATTTGGTATTGAACCAAATGACCACTTGATTTATTTGTCGGTAAAACAGTATTTAGCTGCCCGCCGTCATGGTAACAGTAAAGTGAAAACACGTGCTGAAGTTCAGGGAGCTTCAAGAAAGCTTCATAAGCAAAAAGGTACAGGTGGCGCCCGTAAAGGGAATATCCGTAACCCGTTGTATAAAGGTGGTGGTACGATATTTGGACCAAAACCAAGATTCTATCATTTCAAACTGAACCGTAAGGTGAAGGATCTTGCCAAAATATCAGCATTGGCTTACAAAGCAAAATCAAACAGTATTATGGTTGTAGAAGATCTTACTCTTGACAAACCACGAACGAAAGATTTTACGAGTATGCTTGCCGGATTGAATTTGACAAATACAAAAACATTGTATATCCTTCCGGATTATAATGACAATGCGTACCTAAGTAGCCGAAATCTTCCAAGAGTAAAGACCTCTTTACTAAGTGATACTAGCACGTATGATATCGTTCATGCAACCACCTTGTTGTTTACAGAAGATGCAGCAAAAATATTTTCACAGGAAGAAACCGAAGAAGTTGCATAAGCTCTTCAGCTAAAAAATAATAGAAATGAAACCGTCAGAAATAATTAAAAAACCCATTGTCACAGAGAAGATTAACAAGCAAACTGAAAAGTTTAATCGTTATTGCTTTCAGGTAGACAAACGCGCTAACAAATTGGAAATCAAGAAAGCAGTTGAAGATTTCTATAATGTACGTGTCGAAGATGTGAACACCTGCGTGGTTCCGGCAAAAGCAAAAAGCCGTATGACCAAAGCCGGTATTCTATCAGGACGCAAATCAGGATATAAAAAAGCAACCGTAACCGTTGCAGAAGGAGAAACAATAGATTTATACGCATTTTAATATATAAACGAACATGGCATTAAAAAAATATAAACCGGTCACCGCAGGAACTCGATGGAGAATTGGCAACGCATATGCTGAGATCACTACGAATCAACCTGAAAAATCATTGCTTGAACCAGCTAAGAAAACTGGTGGTAGAAATGCACAAGGACGCCGTTCAATGCGTTACATAGGTGGCGGACACAAACAAATGTACCGTAAGATTGATTTCAAACGTAATAAGAAGGATATTCCATCATTGGTTCATTCTATTGAATATGATCCAAACCGTACTGCCTTTATTGCATTACTGCATTATGCAGATGGAGAAAAAAGATATATTATTGCACCACAAGGCTTAACAGTAGGTATGACTGTGATTAGCGGAGAAACTGTAGCTCCAGAAGTAGGAAACTGTTTACCTCTAAGAAATATGCCTCTTGGTACCACGATCCATAATATTGAATTACAACCTGGTCAGGGTGGGGTAATGGCAAGAAGTGCCGGAGCATCAGCCCAACTTAATGCCAAGGAAGAAAAATATGCAGTATTGAAAATGCCTTCAGGTGAATTGAGAAAAGTATTGATCCTTTGCAGTGCAACAGTTGGCTCAGTATCAAATTCAGATCACGCGCTTGAAACAAAAGGTAAGGCCGGAGCCAACAGATGGTTAGGTATCAAACCAAGAAACAGAGGTGTGGCTATGAACCCGGTAGATCACCCGATGGGAGGTGGTGAAGGTCGTTCATCAGGAGGTCATCCACGTTCTAGAACCGGTAAGTATGCAAAAGGAGAAAAAACCCGTAAGAAGAAGGGGTCAGATAAACTGATCATTGTAAGAAGTAACGGAAAAAAATTAAAAAATAAATAAACAAATAATTCATGGCTCGTTCAATTAAGAAAGGCCCTTACGTAGATGCTAAACTTGAACTTAAAGTTCAGAACATCACAGAAGGTAAAGCTAAAAAGACAGTAATCAAAACCTGGAGTCGCCGTTCAACGATTACCCCCGATTTTGTAGGACAAACGTTCGCTGTGCATAATGGTAATAAATTCATTCCTGTCTATGTTACAGAGTTCATGGTAGGTCACAAACTAGGTGAATTTTCTCCAACAAGAATATTCAGATCACACAGTGGTGGTAAATAATTAATAATAGTAAAAAGAAATTAATATAAAATGGAAGCAGTAGCCCGATTAAGAAATTACCCGACGTCACCCCGCAAAATGCGCTTGCTGGCAGATGTGATCCGCGGTATGCAGGTTGAGAAAGCAGTCAATTTTTTGAAGTTCAATGCACAACATTCTTCATTACCGTTGGAAAAGCTTTTATTAAGTGCGGTTGCCAACTGGAGACAGAAGAATGAAGGGTTAGATGAAAGCGATTTAATTGTGAAAACAGTGTTTGTAGATTGCGCCCGAACAATTAAACGTATGATGCCAGCTCCGCAGGGACGTGCTCATAGAAAATTAAAGCGGAGTAATCATGTAACCCTTATTGTAGATCAGAAAAAGGATACAATAACGGTAGAGCCCGCACCAATAACACACGATAATACTAATTAAAAAATTAATACGGGAATACTTCCCGAAAACAATATAACAATGGGTCAAAAAACAAATCCGATAGCCAGTAGATTAGGAATCGTCAGAGGATGGGATAGTAGTTGGTATGGTAACAAGAACGATTATGCAGGCAAACTTATTGAAGATGTAAAAATCCGAAAATACCTGAATGCACGTATTAACAAAGGTGGTATCGCTAAGATTGTAATCGAGCGTATGCTGGGTAAACTAATCGTTACTATACATACATCTCGCCCTGGTATCATCATTGGTAAAGGCGGACAGGAAGTTGATCGTATTAAAGAAGAATTAAAGAAATTGACAGGTAAGGATGATGTGCAAATCAATATCCTTGAGATTCGTCGCCCGGAATTGGATGCCCAGATTGTTGCTGATTCAATTGCAAAACAGATCGAAGGTCGTGTAAACTTTAAGAGAGCTGTGAAGATGGCTATTCAAACAACCATGAGAATGGGAGCTGAAGGGATTAAAGTAAAATGTGGTGGACGTTTAGGAGGTGCAGAGATCGCACGAAGTGAAGAAATGAAACAAGGTCGTACGCCATTGCATACATTCCGTATGGATATTGATTATGCGAATGTTTTTGCCTTGACTGTATACGGAAAGATTGGTATCAAAGTATGGATCTGTAAAGGTGAAGTATTGACCAAGCGAGATCTTAATCCGAATATCATTGCCGGTAAAGATGAGAAGCGACCAAGCTTTGACAGACCAAGCGGTGGCATGGGCGATAGAAGAGATGATCGTCGTGGTGGCGGAGGCGGCGGCGGCCAACGAGGCGGAAACAGCGGCGGTGGACGGAGCGGCGGCGGAGCAAGAGGCGGAAATAGAAATTAATTTTAGAAAACAACTACGGTATTTACCGAAAGAAAGTAGAACAAGTATATGTTACAACCGAAAAGAACGAAACACAGAAAAGCGCACAAAGGACGTATCAAGGGTGATGCTAAACGCGGAGCTACATTGGCCTTTGGAACTTTTGGTCTGAAATCACTGGAGCCAAAATGGATCACAAATCGTCAGATCGAAGCTGCCCGTCAGGCTATGACAAGGCACATGAAGCGTGAAGGAAATGTATGGATCCGCATTTTTCCTGACAAGCCAATCACCAACAAACCTGCAGAGGTTCGTATGGGTAAGGGTAAAGGAAATCTTGAATACTATGCAGCAGTTGTGCACCCGGGACGTATTATGTTTGAAATAGCCGGTGTCTCTCTGGAAGTTGCGAAAGGTGCTCTGATGTTGGCAGCTCAGAAATTACCAGTTGCTACGAAGATTGTAATCCGTCGTGATGTAATTGAAGCTTAATGAATAAAAAGTAACGAAAATGGCAACAAAAAACAAAAACAATCAGCAAGACCTCAGCTCAATGAGCCAGGAGGATATCTTGAAGAATATCGATGAAACTGATCTTCGTCTTAAAAAGATGATGTTCAGCCATGCGATCACACCGATAGAAAATCCGATGACTATCAGGATCGTAAGACGAGAGATCGCGCGATTAAAAACACAGCAACGTAAAATCGAATTAGGTTTTTAAATAAAAGAAATTAGTTATGTCAGAAATACAAGTTGAAACAAGAGGTCGCCGCAAAACCCGTACAGGACTGGTCACCAGTAATAAAATGGAAAAATCCATTACCGTATCAGTAGAGCGTAAGGTAAAACACCCGATCTATGGTAAGTTCCTTAAAAAGACAACCAAGTTTATGGCACATGACGAGAAGAACGAATGTTCTATTGGTGATGTCGTAAAGATCATGGAAACCCGTCCTCTTAGTAAGAACAAGTGCTGGAGACTGGTAGAGATCGTTGAGAAAGTGAAATAAAAAATTGGGCAATTTAACAATTCGGCAATTAAATCAATTTGTTGAAATGTTTCTGGATCCTTAAAAAGTTAATCCAAATGAGAAGTAGTAATTGTCACATCTTCAAATTGTCACATTATTAAATGATTCATTGTTAAATTATAAAAAATGATACAACAAGAAAGCAGACTGAATGTAGCGGACAACAGCGGAGCCAAGGAAGTTCTTTGTATTCGTGTACTAGGAAATTCCGGTCAGGATTACGCGCATATAGGCGATAAAATTGTAGTGACCATCAAGGATGCAATGCCTGGTGCCGCAATCAAGAAGGGAACAGTAGCGAAAGCGGTAATTGTTCGTACGAAAAATAAATTACGTCGTAAGGATGGCTCTTATATCCGTTTCGATGACAATGCGGTCGTTATCCTCAATGCTTCAGACGAACCAAGAGGTACCCGTATTTTTGGGCCGGTAGCCCGTGAATTAAGGGATAAAGGATATATGAAGATCATTTCATTAGCACCGGAAGTGCTTTAATACATTAAATTTTTGAAAAGTGAAAAATAGATTTAAAACAAAATTTTCGATAAAGAAAGGAGACCAGGTGGTTGTGATCACAGGAGCCGATAAGGACCGTGCCACACCAAGAGCCGTACTTTCTGTAATTACTGATGATATCAGCCCGCGATTAATCGTAGAAGGGGTGAACATCGTAACGAAACATAAAAAGCCAAATGCTCAAAACCCACAAGGAACAATTATTAAGGAAGAAGCGCCAATCGCAATTTCAAATGTAATGTTGTGGGATGCAAAGTCTAAGGCAGGCACCAAGGTTCGTACAGAGCGGAAGGATGGTAAAGCAATGCGAATTTCTAAAAAATCAGGGGAGGTAATCAAATAATGGCACAAGTATCATACATACCTAGAATTCAAACCAAGTACAGCACAGAAGTGGTACCTGCGTTAATGAAAAAGTTCGGATATAAAACTGTTATGCAGTGTCCGAAATTGACAAAGATTTGCCTTAACCAGGGTGTTAAGGGATCTGTAGCCGATAAAAAACTAATCGATATAGCTGTTGATGAAATGAGCAATATCACCGGTCAGAGAGCTATCGCTACAATGTCGAAAAAAGATATCTCAAATTTCAAATTGAGAAAGAACATGCCGATCGGTGTAAAAATTACACTGAGAGGTAAAAATATGTTCGATTTCCTAGACCGCTTTGTTTCTGTTTCCTTACCACGTGTACGTGATTTTAAAGGGATCAGTGAGAAAGCATTCGATGGACGCGGGAATTACACCATCGGTATTACTGAACAAATCATTTTCCCGGAAATTGATATCGATAAATTGCCTCGGATCAGTGGAATGGATATTACCTTTGTCACGACGGCTAGAACAAATGAAGAAGCATACGAATTGTTGAAAGAGCTTGGTATGCCATTTAAAAACATTACAGTAAAAACTAACTAATATAAGTCATGGCTAAAGAATCAGTAAAAGCGCGTCAGCGTAAACGCGAGAAGATGGTTGCGAAGTATGCAGCTAAACGAACAGCTTTAAAAGCAGCAGGAGATTACGCAGCATTGGATCTGCTTCCAAAGAACGCATCTCCGGTGCGTTTGAAAAATAGATGCCAATTGACAGGAAGAGGGCGAGGTTATATCCGTTATTTTGGGATTTCTCGTATCATGTTCAGAGACATGGCGCTAAATGGCCTGATTCCGGGTGTTCGCAAGGCAAGCTGGTAGTATAAATTCAATTAAAATAAAAAATAGTTGTCAGGAAGAAACTCTTAACCAGCAACATTCATTTAAATACTAATAATAAAATGGTAACAGATCCAATAGCAGATTTCCTGACGAGAATCAGAAATGCACAAATGGCAGGTCACAGAATCGTGAGTATCCCGGCTTCTAATTTAAAGAAAAGCATGACTGAAATCCTGTATAACAAAGGGTATATCTCGAAGTATAAATTCGAGGAAGATAACAAACAAGGGATCATTAAGATCGCATTGAAATATGACGTGACGTCTAAAGTGCCTGCAATACGTGGTTTAGAAAGAGTAAGCCGGCCAGGTCTTCGTCAATATGCAAAACCGGCGGAAATTAAACGAGTACAAAATGGATTGGGTATCGCGATCCTGTCTACTTCTAAAGGTGTAATGACTGATAAAGAAGCCAAAGCGAGTAATATAGGCGGCGAAGTTCTTTGCCATATTTATTAATTGTAGAATCTAACAAAAACGATAATCTGAATTATTTCAGTTTCTAAAAAATAACAAAATGTCTCGAATAGGAAAAAAACCAGTAGAAATCCCAAGTGGTGTAACAATTAATATTACCGGTGAAAATGAGATCGTGGTGAAAGGTCCAAAAGGTGAATTAAGACAGGCTGTCGATAGAGATATCATCCTGGAAGTAAAGGACGGTACACTTGAACTTAGTCGCCCAACCGACCAGATCCGGCACAGAGCAATGCACGGCTTGTACCGTTCCCTTGTTGCCAACATGGTAAAAGGAGTCACCGATGGTTTTTCGAGGAAACTTGAGCTGGTGGGTGTAGGTTATAAAGCAGCTAACCAGGGGAATGTATTAGATCTGGCCTTAGGGTATTCACATAATATAATTATCGAAATTCCTAAGGAATTGAAGGTAACCACCGAAACATTAAAAGGAAATAATCCTACAATTACCTTGGAAGGATCTGACAAGCAATTGTTGGGGCAGGTTGCTGCTAAGATTAGAAGTCTTCGCAAGCCTGAGCCATACAAAGGGAAAGGTGTTAAATACGAAGGTGAATATATCCGTCGTAAGGCAGGTAAAGCAGCAGGTAAATAAAATCATTAAAATCAGAAAATGGTTACAAGTCATTTTCATTAAAATAAAAAACTATGGACGCTAAAGTAGAAAGAAGACAGAAACTAAAGTGGAGAATTCGTAAAAAAATCTCTGGAACGGCAGAATGCCCACGGTTATCTGTTTTTAGAAGCAATAAAGAGATATATGCTCAATTGGTGGATGACGTGAATGGGATAACCATCGCATCTTCAAACAGCAGGAATAAAGAGATTGAATTAAAAGGAAACAAAGTTGAGATTTCGAAATCTGTTGGTTCTTCAATCGCTTCAAAGGCAAAGGCAAAAGGCATAGAGAGAGTCGTATTCGACAGAGGCGGTTACCTGTATCATGGTCGTGTGAAAGCGATTGCCGATGGAGCCCGTGAAGGAGGATTAAATTTCTAATCCGCAAAACAATAACATTAAAAGAATTCTTAAAAACAGAATATGTCTAAATCAGAAACAAATTCAGTAAAGTCCGGTGATACGGAATTACAAGATAAGGTAGTTGCTATCAATCGCGTAGTTAAAACAACGAAAGGCGGACGAACATTCAGCTTCTCTGCCCTTGTGGTGGTTGGAAACGGAAATGGTATAATTGGTCATGGGCTTGGAAAGGCGAAGGAAGTGCAAATGGCTATTCAGAAAGGAATTGATGACGCCAAGAAAAACCTTGTTAAAGTTCCTATCTTACATGGTACTGTTCCTCACGAAATTCGTGCAAAAGCCGGAGCCGCGAAGGTGATGATTAAGCCCGCCTCACATGGTACGGGTGTAATCGCTGGAGGCAGTATGCGTGCAGTTTTGGAAAGTGCAGGTATCACAGACGTATTGGCAAAATCATTGGGTTCTGCAAATCCGCATAATGTGGTAAAAGCAACGGTAAATGCCCTGGCTATGATGCGTGAGCCTATCCAGTTTGCCAAAGACAGAAACATTAGTTTAAAAACAGTATTCAACGGGTAAGCACTGTTGAGTCAAAAAATAACTCCATAAACGATTATGAGCAAGATAAAGATAACACAGGTTAAAAGCGCCATCGACCGGACAAAACGCCAAAAGGCGACATTATTAGCCCTTGGGTTAAAGAAGATCAGCCAGACTAAGGAAGTTGAAGCAACACCTCAGATCATGGGTATGATCAAGAAAGTTGAACATCTAGTTAAAACAGAAAAATAAGAGTCATGAATTTACATACATTGAAACCTGCTGAAGGTTCTACACATAGACAAGGGAAACGTTTGGGCCGTGGTAACTCATCCGGAAAGGGTGGTACTTCGACAAAAGGTAATAAGGGAGCACAATCTCGTGCAGGTTACAACCAACGTCGCGGTAATGAAGGAGGGCAGATGCCATTACACCGTCGTTTGCCAAAACGTGGTTTTAAAAATATTAACAGGATAGACTATAAAGTATTGAATCTTGGACAGATCGATGAACTGGTAACTCGTTATGAATTGAAGGAGATCTCTCCCGAAAGTTTATATGTTACAGGGTTATTGAATCGTACAGATCTGATTAAGATCCTGGGACATGGTGAGTTGAAAACAACTCTGACCTTTAAAGTGAATGCAGCCAGTGAAACTGCGAAGAAAGCAATTGAAGCCGCAGGAGGTACCCTTGAGATCGTGATTTAAAAGCCGTTCAGATAATACTAAGCAATTAGTATTATTTTTTATTAAAGCAATCCGTAAGCGGTAAACAAACAAAAGAATATTTAAATATAGTTTGATAAGGTGCCATTAATCGATTAATTTACACCGCTAAAAACTGAACTTAGTAGCAGAATGAAAAAAATAATTAGTACATTAAAGAATATCTGGAGTATTGATGAACTTCGTAACCGACTCATCTTTACATTGACCCTATTGTTGATATACAGGGTTGGATGTCATGTTGTGATTCCGGGAATTAATCCAAATGATCTTAACGCAAGTGATGGACAGAACGGTCTTCTCGGCTTGTTCAATATGTTTGCAGGTGGTGCTTTTAATAAGGCTTCCATTTTTGCATTAGGCATTATGCCGTATATCTCCGCAAGTATTGCCATGCAACTTGCTCAGATCGCAATCCCGCAATTACAAAAATTATCGAAAGAGGATAGCGGCCGTAAGAAAATTAATTTATATACGCGTTACCTTACTGTTGCTGTGACATTGTTCCAGGCAGTTGGTTATATTACATATTTACGGAGCCAAAATGGAGATGCTATCATGAATGATAATTTCATGTGGATGCTTTCTACTGTAGTGATTCTTACTACAGGAACCTTATTTGTAATGTGGCTTGGAGAAAAGATCACTGATAAAGGAATTGGAAATGGTACTTCATTAATCATCTCTGCAGGTATCATAGCACGCTTGCCACATGCACTTATACAGGAGTTTGAAGCTAAAACACAGGCTGCGGGCGGTGGATTACTTATCTTCCTTATTGAGATTGCTTTCATGGTAATCATCATTATGGCGATCATCCTCTTGATTCAGGGTGTTCGTAGAATTCCGTTGAATTATGCCCGTCGTATTGTAGGTGCTACCACCGCAAAAGATGTAACCGGTTCTCGCGATTTTATTCCTATCAAGGTAAATGGAGCAGGTGTAATGCCGATTATTTTCGCGCAGGCTATGTTGTTTATTCCTTCAACTGTAATTGGATTCTCAAGCAGCGATACCGCCCAGGGATTTGTAAAACATCTTACTGATCCTGGGTCCCTTTGGTACAATATCATTTATGCGATTCTTGTTATTGCCTTCACCTACTTGTACACCGCCCTGATTTTTAACCCTACACAAATGGCAGAAGATCTTAAACGTAATAACGGATTTATCCCAGGTATTAAACCAGGATCAGATACTGCTGATTACATCGGCGCTATCATGGATAGAATTACATTGCCAGGTGCTATATTTCTTGCACTAATTGGTATACTGCCTGGTATTGCAGGACAGATGAATATTACCAGTGGGTTTGCAAGTTTCTATGGCGGAACATCAATGCTGATCATGGTAGGTGTGGTTCTTGATACATTACAACAAATTGAAAGCCAGTTATTAATGCGTCATTATGATGGATTGATGGAAACTGGTCGTATCACAGGCCGTCAGTCAGTTCCGGCGAATGTATAGAAAATGACATTTATTTTTTCAAAGGAATCCGGGCTAAACATCCGGATTCTTCTATTTTATAAAGTTTCTAATATTATACCTTTTGATCTATTACAAAACAAATGAAGAAGTCGAGCTGATCCGGAAGAGCAATCTACTTGTTTCTGCGACGCTTGCCGAATTAGCTAATCACTTGAAACCAGGTGTGACCACTAATCAACTTGATAAAATAGCGGAAACATTTATTAGAGATCATGGTGCTAAGCCGGCTTTTAAAGGTTTCAGAGGTTTTCCGTATGCATGTTGTATGAGTGTCAATGCGGCGGTTGTGCACGGATTTTCTACCGATGATGAATTAAAAGAAGGTGATATTTTAAGTATCGATACAGGAACCGTATTAAATGGTTTTGTTGGAGACAGCGCCTATACATTTGCCATTGGTGAAATACCCATAGAAGTACAGAAACTTCTTAGAGTGACAAAAGATTCTCTATATAAGGGCATCGAAAAGGCTGTCGTTGGAAACAGGATAGGGGATATTAGTTGGGCTATTCAGGAATACACAGAGAAGAAACATGGATATGGTGTTGTTCGTGAACTCACAGGGCATGGAGTTGGAAAAAGTTTGCACGAAGAACCGGAAGTGCCGAATTATGGCAGAAGAGGAAATGGATTGAAACTTCAGGATGGTCTTGTTATTGCCATTGAACCGATGATCAATCTTGGCACTAAAGATATTTTTTGCGCGGATGATGAGTGGACTATTATTACGAGTGATGGTAAGCCTTCAGCTCATTTTGAGCATTCAATTTGTGTTCGCAGAAATAAAGCGGATATACTTTCAAGTTTTGATCCGATAGAGGCTAATGAAAAGGCAAATTCAAATCTGTTTTCGGAGTATTAGTAAATTGCCATCCAGAATGCAATTGTATTTTGCCGAATTACTACGATAATTTAGATATCAGTTCCAGGTACATGAGTGAAGAATTAAAAATGAATCCCACAATTTTATTGGCTGCAGTCAAAATGCGTATGCCATTTGGGAAATATAAAAACGTCCTCATTGCCGATCTACCGGTCTTCTACCTCGAATATTTCGTAAGGAAAGGCGGATTCCCAAAAGGGAAGTTAGGAATGCTGCTCTCAACCGTTTATGAAATAAAGTTGAATGGGCTCGACGAAATTCTTCATCAATTAAAGAAGGAATTGCCTGTCAATAAGAGATGACTCAACGCTTGAAAAATATTTCCCACTTATTTTTTTTCAGGTTATGATTTTTCACAATCTTTTCGTAATATTACGGATAGTTTAATATATCCTGATTATGTTAAGAAAATTACTTTTTATATTCTTATGTCTTCCATTGGTTGTTTCTGCCCAAAAGCATCATGAAATGGGCATTTTTGGCGGAACTTCCAGCTATTATGGTGATCTTCAGGAGCGTTGGTTTCCTAAAGATGGCTACAGAGCATGTGGTGGATTAATGTATAAATATTATGTACATCCAATGGTTGGTTTTCGTTTTGGTGCGAATTATGCAAGCCTATATGGAGCAGATAGTTCTTCTGAATCTCCAGCAGTGAAGCGTAGAAATCTTAACTTTCAAACGAATTTGTTCGAGGCACATGCAGCACTTGAGTTGAATTTTATCCCGGTTGATTTTGACGAATTCAAATTCTCGCCTTTTCTTTTTGCAGGTATTGCAGCATTTTATTATAATCCATACACACAAGGTATTAATGACGAAAAAATTTACCTGAGACCATTGAGTACAGAAGGTCAGGGATTACGTGCATATACTGATCGTAAGGTATACAGCCTTGTGAATGTAGGCATTCCGTTAGGAGGTGGGTTCAAAGTGTTTATTGGAAAAACAGTGATGTTGAGCGGGGAAATTGGTTTCCGTTATACTGCTACCGATTATCTTGATGACGTCAGTAAAACCTATGTAAACCTCGATACATTACAACGTTATAAAGGAAAACAAAGTGTTGATCTCTCTTTCCGAAGTGATGAATTGCCGACATGGGATGGTAATTATCCAAACGACAAATTTGTCCGGGGCGATAATCAGAAAAAAGACTGGTATTGGTTCGCCGGCGTGAATGTGGCAATTTATTTTGAAGCTTTCGGAAACTGGATGCCATATAAGAAAACAAGATGTCCTAAAAAATTCTAACATCATTCCTTCTTTTTATTGTCGTATCCTTACCTTAAATCGAACAATTCTACTACATGAAAGTGAGTATAATCGGAGCAGGAATTTCGGGTCTTTCCGCTGGTTGTTACTTGCAAATGAATGGTTTTGAAACTGAGATTTATGAAAAACACGCTATTCCCGGAGGCCTTTGTACAAGCTGGAGAAAAGGAGATTATGTAATCGATGGTTGTGCCCATTGGATTCTCGGCTCTGGTCCAGGCAGTTCATTTTATAGATTATTTAATGAACTGATTGATATGCCATCCGTTCCTTTTATCAACCATGAAATGCGTATGGTTATTGAAGTGAAGGACAGTATTGATAAATACGGAAGTAATCAATTCACGTTGTATACAGATCTTGACAGGTTGAAAGAATACTTGGTGGATCTTTCTCCTGAAGATATTCATTTAATAAAACCTTTTATTAAGGCAATGCGTGATATGCAGAAGTATGATCTACCTCCGATCATGGATGAGCTACCTTTATTTCAATCTATGATTCGTGGAGTTAAAATGAGTAGATATCTCACCTTTTTACCTATCCTGATCAAGTGGAGTAGGCTGACAAATTATACCTTTGGCGATCAATTTAAAAGTCCTTTTCTTCGCGAATCTTTCCGGCTGTTATATGATAATGAGGAAGTGAAAATGCTTATTCTCATGATGCCGCTTTCGTTCTTCGACCTCAAGAGTTGTGGGTATCCGATCGGTGGGTCGTACGGCTTTGCAAAACGATTTGAAGAAAGCTATCTCGAGTTAGGTGGTAAGATCCATTATAAACGTTCTGTAAAACAGATCATTGTAGAAGATGATACTGCAAAAGGTGTTGTGCTTCGCGATGGAACACTTGTACAATCCGATATCGTATTATCTGCGGCAGACTGGAAATTTACCATCTTCGATTTATTAAAGGGTGCTTATGTCAATAAGAAAATGACTTCGCTCAAAGAAGGGACATCGCTAAAGGTCTTTTATTCTGTGGTTCAGATCTCATTTGGCATTGATATGGACATGACAAGCTATCCTCACTTTTTCAGATATCCGCTGGATGAAGAGATTGTCTCACCAGACGGAACGAAATATAATCGTATGGAAGTGCATTTATATCATTACGATCCAACCATGGCACCTGCGAATAAAACGACGCTCGTAGTAAGCTTTTATACCATGAACAGGGAGTACTGGATAGATCTTCGTAATGAGAACAGAAAGGAATATCGGGAAGTGAAAAACAGATTTACAGATGTGATACTCGAACGATTGGAGCGGCGTTTTGGAAAAGGATTTAAATATAAAGTAGAGATGAAGGACATGGCCACTCCGGCTACATTGCTCAGGTATACTGGAAACTGGAAGGGTAGTACCCAAGGGTGGCTTCCAAGTAAAAACCTGATCGCTTCGTCGCCGGTGAAATTCAAATTGCCAACACTAAAGAACTTTTACTATGCAAGTCATTGGAGTCAACCAGGAGGAGGTTTGCCTGTTGCAGTCATTAGTGCAAGAGATGTCACAAAAGTTATTTGCAAAGACAACCAGAAGAAATTCACTGCTAAGAAATAGGTTGAAGGCTTTTATTTTTTAGCCTATTTTTTCACCTGTTTCTCTACTGTTATAGTCCTATCATCATTTCCGATGTTAAAGATCGCAAAACATAACTCTCGTCCGGCTGCTGTAGAATTCTTATACGAAAAGGCCTGAGGGGGCACAATGTTTTTTCCCTTGAATGTAACATGATATTCGATAATTGGCATCTGGCTCTTTGTTGTAAAATTGATATACACGTCCGGAACTGAATTTTGAAGATTGTTGGTCCAATCTATATTGGCTCTTTTTAAGATGGAAATGATGTTATTATGATCGGTATTGCTTTCATTGCTATGAAGCCGCATCGGTATTTTCAGACCTGAGAAAGGAACTAATTGTGGATACAAATCATAGGAAGAGGTGATTTGTACGGATGAACTTTCTTTACGTTCTTCGTTACAAACTGCGAATGATTCATAGGTTCTTGCTAGCAAAAGTTTTTCATAATTCTTATCAATAGAGGTATCTGCGAGTATCTTTTCAAGATACCCGGCCGCTTCCTGATAGGCTCCTTTCTTCATCAACATGCGCGCTACAAAAAAAGCATAGTATCGTTTCACATTAGGTCGCATGTCACGACCAATTTCTTTTTGGAAACGTTCAAGAAAGTAATTGGTACTGAACCCTTCAAGCAATTGCGAGATTTCATCGAATGAGACAGTACTCTCGGTCGAAAAAAGTTTATAAATAACTCGATCTCGTTCAGGATTCTCTGCAAATTGGTTGATGATCAGGAATTGCAATCCGTATTTTTCGACTGTCAATTGAGCGATCCGGGTCAGGTCGGAAGGTGTGTACCACCAGTTTTTATTCAGGAATTTTACCGATTCAATTTCTCTTTGTTTGATAATGAGATTGATCAGTGAGGTTGTAAAATCATAATGGCTCTGACCTAATGTTGTTCCAATATGAATCTCCTTGAATTGTTCCGCTCTAAGCGCATATCGTTTTGCAATGTCAGTCTGTCCGTCATATAAAAGTTCCCTTGCCAATGCGATATTATACCATCCAAATCCCGGAGTAGAACCATTCGCTTTGATTACCTGCTTCAACTCATCAATCCCTTTTTTGCATTCTCCTTTGTATTGATTTATGACAGAGAGATAATACAGTGACTCATTCAGGCGTTTGTCTCCGGGGTTCTCACTTTTAGAAATATTGTAAAAATTTTCGGCTTCTTTAAATTTCGCCTGTATGGAACAAAAAGTGGCATAGTTATTTGCGGGAAAATATTTTGTCTGTTTTAATTTATCGTAATAATATGCACCAGATTCGATGTTCAATTGATATGTATAAAGTATGGATTTGTAGTGCCATACGGAAGGCATTTTTTCGAGTTCATAATTCGGGCCAAAAAAAGTCTTGTTCAACGTTGCGTCCCGTTTGATTTTAACAGCGGCACTGTCGGTCAGTTTATTCGCATATTGTTCATTTTCATCAATACTGTTTTTAAGGAATGGATATTTGGCCGAGGTATAAAACCGGTTTCTATGCACTGTCCATGCCAGATAATTGTACGTGTCACTATACAATTCATCCTGTAGATCGATCTGTTTACATTTCTGTAATAATTTCCACACATTCGCAGGTTCATCCATATTGCTGTAACATTGCATCAGGGTGTATGCAGTGAAGTCCCAATCGCGATGATAACGCATTATCCCGATATAGGTCATGACGTCATTCGTTCGGGTCTTTAACGCTGTTTTGAAATCCTTTTCGAGCAATGTAAGTGCCCGTTGTAATTGGGTTGACGCGGCTTTAAATCCAAGATAGTCGGCAGCATGATCGAATTTATAGGCTCCTTCCAACATCCATCCAACATAATAGGTACTATCGAGTCTTTTAAACTCACGCCCTCTTGGTAGGGCATCTTTGCTCGTATAGGTAACGCCGCCACGTTTTGCATCAATCTCATACCGTAAAGCCTGTTTTGACTGGGCAGATAGCAGATTGAAGGAATCTGTAAAAAAACCAAGGATGCAGATAGCAAACAGCATCCGAAACCTGTTCGTATGATTTTTTTTTGAAGTATTTCTTTTTCTGAATGAGAACTTAGTCACAAGCAATTTTCTGTCTTTCTGAGCAAACAAATATACTACGTAGCCCATTAGGTCGATTGCTTTCCATCTTAATTATTCTTTAAGCACGAAGTAATTCAGATTAAAAGATAATACGTTCTGTTACTTCCTTTCGACGGTTGGCAGAAATTGGAATTTCAGTGCCGTCTTTTAAAACCAAGACCCCATATTTTGTCTTGAGGTATTTGCTCACAAATTGAATATTGACAATATGGGATTTATGAGCCCTGATAAATTTTGACTTGGGAAGTATATCTTCATATTCCTTCAATGTTTTGGCCGAGGTGATTTTTTTTCCATCTATGGTAAAAATAAATGTGTAAGCACCATTTCCATCCATTCGGGTAATATCACTCAGTTTCATAATATTCATATAATCTTTCTCAGGAACAGCAATGTATTTGTCTTCGCTTGCATGCTGCTCGGCTTCTAATATCTTTCGTTTGTCAATATTCTTCTGAACTTTGGTAACTGCAAGGATCAGATCTGAAATGGATAATGGTTTTAGCAAATAGTCGGTTACAGGGAATTTATGCATCTCGAGTGCATATTTTTCATACGCACTGATAATCACTATCTGAACAGCATCCAGTTCCAGAAAATTAAGAAGATCCTTGGCGGTCTTGTCATGAAGTTCGATGTCGAGGAAGATAACATCAGGCTTCCCCTGTATTACTACTTCAAGTGCTTTGTCCACACAATCTGCCGTTCCAACAACTTTCACAGAAGGACAATATTTTTTTAGAAAATTTTCAAGTAATGAAATGTTTAATTCTTCATCATCGATTAATACAGCATTCATTGATTAATAGTTTTATTAAATGATTGGATACCTGCTTTCTTTTTTGGATAAAAAAATCCGACATTGCGATTTTTAAGAGCCTGAAAAAAGTCCGTTTAGCGGATCTGAGATCCGGGAGTAATAGCATATAGTTGCGTTGGTTTTTCAAAGTATGCAAAGCTGAATGTTAGCACAATATACATATTCATTTCAGAATGAAACAACTTTGAGGGACTTTTTTTATTCCCTAACATTTTGAATGACAATCTTTTCGGCCAGAATAAGGAGTTTAATCATTTCGTAATCAACTATTCACAGTTTGGTAATATGGAACTCTTTTTTTTGCTCTAAATACCCGTGCTATGTTATATGTACATGCTGGCTCTTCTATAGAAAATGCGATTTACAGCAATCTTTCGTTGATAGAAAATGTAGAGCAATGTCAGCTAATCTCCTTCAATGGAAAAGTCAGTTTGAAGCTTATTGAACTGCAAGGAGCGGGCAACGTTCTTCTGTACTCGTTTCAACAAATGGATTTTTATCGGCATCTGGAAGACTTCCTTCAAGAATGTAAGATGGTCGATCAGCTTGTGTCTTTTGTTCTTGAAAACAAGTATGAGAAAATAATTATCCTTACCTATCCTGGAGCGTACTACAATTCAAACAATCTTTTTCTTCAGCATAAAGGTCTGATCGAACAAAAGTTTGTGAATACAGGTATTCCTTGTACGCTACTGAATGTACAAGGCATCAGTGATAGGGGATTACATCTGAATAATCTTCATTCGCTATTCTTTGATGAGGCAGAACAGAAATATATTATTCCCCAGAAATCACGATGTATTGTATATACGGTACAACTTAACCATCTATTGGAAATCATTGTAAAATCTCTGCATGAAGATTACGAAGGAAAGCATGATGTTTTTGATACCATCTTCGATCTGAAAACTTATCTGCTTCAGTATTCAGAAACTCAATCAGTACAGCGTATCTCTCCCTTATACTTGTATTTTAAAAGTTATCTCGGACAGTATGCATCGCCTACGATGCTTGAGTTGTTCTTAATGTCCATTGTGCCAATGTATAAGTTCAGGACAGAAAAAGAATTCGGCATATCGCTTGCACAGGAGGAACATGGATTATATTTTTCTTATAACAGGATCCATTCGGGAGTCTCTTCTCAATTTAATTCCCTGCTTAAAACAATTATTCCATCCGGGTAACAGTTTGGTAATACTAAGGTAACGAAAACGTAACCCGCTATTTTAGCTGTATCGTTTGGAATCAAGGTCCTTTGCAAAAAAATAAAAGTCAATGAAGAATTTTGTATTTTGTATACTCTTATTGGTTATGTCATCCTTTTCATTATTCGCCGCAGGCAACATAGAAGGTAAACTTGTAGATGAACGAGGTGAAACGCTGATTGGAGCATCTGTTCTTCTTGAAGGAACTTCTTCAGGTTGCAGGACTGATCTTGATGGAAAGTTCACCTTAAGAAATATCAATGACGGAACGTATAATTTAATCTTCACATATATTTCCTACGAGAAGAAAACAGTGACTGGTGTGATCGTAAAGGACGGATCCTCAGAGTTTCTGAATGTAACCATGCAGAAGTCCGGGAAGGGATTAAAAGAAGTGGTGATCAAAAGCCAGGTAAAGAAGGAAACAATTAATGCCTTAATGATACAGCAAAAGAACCTGTCTACTATTTCTGATGGTATTTCTGCAGAATCAATCAAGCGAACTCCGGACCGAAATACCAGTGATGTATTGAAACGTGTGAGTGGAGTGAGCATGGCAGATAATAAATTTGCAGTCATAAGAGGTCTCGCAGACCGTTATAACCTAGCGATGCTGAACGGTGATATACTTCCCAGTTCTGAGGCAGACAGGAAGGCTTTTTCATTCGATATTTTTCCTTCAAGCTTACTTGAGAATATTGTGATTATAAAGGCCGCAACCCCAGATAGACCGGCAGAATTTGCAGGTGGTATTATAGAATTGAAAACAAAGGATATTCCCGCCAATAACTTTTTGAATATTCAGTTGGGAACGGGAATGAATACTATCAGTACCTTCAAATCATATCACGACAGCAAGAACAGTAAGACAGATTGGTTAGGTTATGATAAGACAATGAGAGTCATTCCAAACGATTTTCCTACTAAAGACGTATTGAATCAATCCCTTTCTCAGTACACCTTGACTGATCGTGTTGCGGCTTCAAAAAAGTTTGATAACACCTGGGGTACCACGGAACATAAATCAATGGCTCCATTCAGAAATTTTCAATTATCCGGTGGGCTTGTAAAATCAATTAATTCGGAAGCATCAGTGGGTGTTCTGGGTGCAATTTCATATAGCAGAAATTTCAGAAGCTATAATATCCAGCGACGCGAGGTGAACGGAACAACCCAGGCCTACGATTTTAAGGACACCGTAAACCGCGATAACGTCTTGATTGGGAGTTTGTTGAATTTTGGGGTAAAAATCAATAACAATAACAAAATCAATTTCAGAAATTCATTTACCATTAACTCAGATGATCAGACGGTAAGACGGAGTGGCGATTTTATGGATAATGAGTATTTTGTTAAAGGTTCTGCCTTATGGTTCTCAAATAACCAGTTACTGTCAAATCAGTTAAGTGCAGAGCATGTGATCTCTAAGCATAAAATCAAACTTCAGTGGGGGCTGGGAAGAAACACTATCAATCGTACAATCCCTGATCTGAGAAGATCATACTACACATTGAACTATGATGCTCCTGACAGTACCTATAAAGCAAATATTACTACCTTCCCCAATACGTTCTTCATGGGCCGTTTCTTCTCCGAAACAAAGGAATCAATTTATAGCGGAAACGTAGATATCACTGTTCCTTACAAGATATTAAATACCAATCAAACATTCAAAGCAGGTGTCTACCTTCAAACCAAAAACAGGGATTATACTGCACGAATCCTGGCGTATGTCAGAGCAAAATCTGTAGGGTTTCAATCCTCCCTGCTCACCCAATCTGAGGAAGAAATGTTCAGCGAGGAGAACATAAAAGAAACCGGTTTTATTCTTAGTGATGCCACACAACCACAGGATCAGTATACAGCATCTTCTGATATGCAGGCCTATTACCTGATGAATGATAATCTGATTGCCGATAAATTCAGGTTTGTCTATGGAGTTAGGATCGAAAATTTCAAGCAAAACCTGATTACAGGAAATCTTGTTCCTGGAGATCTCAGAATTGATAAGAAGAACACCAATATATTGCCTTCTGTGAATTTTACATATTTATTGAATAAGAAAACGAATATCCGGGCATGTGTATCTAAAACACTTTCGCGTCCGGAGTTCAGGGAACTATCACCTTCTTCGTTCTATGATTATAATTTGTCTGCAACATTTATCGGAAATACCAAACTAGAACAGACACGTATTCAAAATTATGACCTTCGTTACGAATATTTTATGGGTAAAGGAGAGATGGTTTCAGCATCTGTTTTTTATAAGAAATTTGATAACCCTATCGAGACTTCTGTTCCATTTGGATTAACCACAACACAGAAAGTGTTCAGTTATGTAAATGTGCCTACCGCAACAAGTTATGGTATCGAACTGGAATTTAGGAAATCGCTTTCTTCTATTTCTGGTAGTGAAAACTCCAGATTAAACAACCTTGTATTTTTTGGAAACCTCTCCTATATTAAGTCCGTTGTTAATGTATCAACAACAAGTTCCGGAGGAGAGGAAAGTATATATAAAAGGCCTATGCAAGGCCAGTCGCCTTATATTGTGAATGGAGGGATAAGTTATACCGATCCGAAATCTGATGTTGCCGCCACCTTGGTATTCAACCGCATTGGAGAACGTATTTTTGCAGTTGGAAATGGAGAAATCCCTGAATTATATGAAGCTCCCCGAAACGTTCTGGATCTGAGTATCAGTAAGAAATTTTATAAGAAATTTGAAGTGAAGTTAACGGTGTCAGATATTTTTAGTAACCCTGTCGTATTCTATTATAATATCGATGAGAAATACAAGATTGTTAATGATGAGAATGGATATAATAAGAATAAAGATTTTTCGGTAATCCAGATGAGACAAGGAACGAATATCGGTTTATCCATTGCCTATCAGTTTGCAAAATAAACAATACTAACTTTTTTTAGCAAAGCGATCCATGGGGTCGCTTTTTTTGCATAATGCACTACCATAGCATTTTAATTTTAGCCCAAATTATTATTGTAGGGTGCTGCCGTGTTATGGTAGAAAATGAATACACAGAGACGTTGGAAAATTTTAAGCCACCTGATTTTTTTGTATTGTATACACCGGAATGCAAATAGTAACATTCCCATAATGGGTGCATAACATTCTCGTAATACTGTGGTAATACCTTTGTGCGAAAACAAAAAACAAAACAAAAATTACATGAAAAGAATTATTTCTACATTCGCAATTCTACTGGCCGTGATTACAAACGGCATTGCCCAGGCGCCTGTGAAGATTATTACAGGAAACCTGAATGGAACTGTTAACTGGAGCGTGGACACCATTTACAAGTTACAAGGAAAGGTCTATGTGAAAGCAGGCGGAACCCTGAATGTCGAGGCCGGAACAGTTATTAAAGGGGATAAATCGACACCAGGTTCAGCCCTTATTGTTACACGTGGTGCAAAGATTTATGCCATAGGAACACCTACCAAGCCAATTGTTTTTACATCCAGTGAAACACCTGGAAACAGGGTGATGGGAGACTGGGGAGGATTGGTTATCGCAGGTAATGCAAAGATCAATGTACCGGGAGGTATCGGAACGTTTGAAGGTGGTAACCTTGCCAATCCTGATGGCACTGCGTCTGATGGACAATATGGAGGTTTGAATGATTTTGATAACAGCGGGGAATTAAAATATGTGCGTATCGAGTATGCCGGATTTGCCTATGCTCCGAATAGCGAGTTAAACAGCCTTACTATGGGCGCAGTTGGAAACGGAACAAAAATTTCTCATATACAATGCAGTTATGGATTGGACGATGCCTTCGAATGGTTTGGTGGTTCGGTCGATGCAGACCATCTTATTGCATTCAGAGGAAATGATGACGATTTTGATACAGATTTCGGATACAGCGGTCGTGTTCAGTTTGGTGTTTGCCTTCGTGATACATTGGTAGCTGACGCGGTTTCTGGTGCGATGGCATTCGAAAGCGATAACGACGGTGCAGGTTCTGCAAACGGACCAAAAACAAAAGCCACCTTTTCGAACATGACATTGGTTGGACCACGTTTCACACCAACAACAACATATGATCCTAATTTCAGAAGAGGTGCTCATATTCGTCGTAATTCAGAAATGAGTTTATTTAACTCGATCATTATGGGATGGCCTACAGGTATCAAGATCGATGGAGACAGTTGTCATTTTAATGCAGATAACGGTTTGTTGAAGGTAAAGAATACGGTCATTGCTGCAGCAACAACAAATCTTGATTCAGCCGCAGGGGTTACATGGAATATTACACCATGGTTCGCTACAACAGGTTGGGACAATATCACTTACCCAGATAACGCTAGTTTGATGTTATCAAATCCATTCAATTATGCATCTCCTGATTTTAAACCTTCTGCTGGTTCGCCAATGCTTGTTGGTGCTTCATTCACAGATTCTAAATTGACCACTGGATTCACAACTGTAAGCTATCGCGGTGCCTTCGGGGCAGATGACTGGACAGCAGACTGGACAAATTTCAGACCGGATACAATCTCGTATAATTATGGTTATATCACAATCATTCCTGCATCTGTAAATAATTATGCCGCAAACTCTTTGAGTCTGAATGTGTATCCTAACCCAACTGCCAATGAAACATCCATTACATGTACGTTGAACGAAACAGTAACAATGACATTGGAAGTGATTGATTTCAATGGACGGGTGATCTACAGTCAGCAGCAGAAAATGAATAAAGGATTCAATGCCATTCATTTTTCAACACAGGATTTTGCAAATGGAATTTATACATTGAAGTTGAACTCGGCTGCCTATCGTGGTGTTACCCGACTAAACGTTCTAAGATAAGCGCGTTTTATTATTTTTAATACTTGGATAGAGAGGCTGCCTTAGGGCGGCCTTTTTTTATGGCTTTAGTTTCTATCGAGTGGAAGGAAAGCATCAAATATATTTGCCATTCAATTATAAAACATGCCGAAACAGCTTTATATTTTCAGCGGACTTAGAGCAGGAGCGGGTTTTTCAAAAACTGGATCTCTCCGCATGGGATGTTACTTTTATAGAATGGATAAATCCCATGAAGGATGAAGCTCTTGATAAATATGCAACACGTCTTCTTTTGCAGATCAAAACCAACAAACCGGTATTAATAGGCCTTTCATTTGGTGGAATAATAGCCATCGAAGTGGCCAAACGAATTGAAATCGAAAACATCATTCTTATTTCTTCGGTGAAGACAAAATACGAACTACCTTCTTATTATCGTTTCTCCGGAAAATTGGGGTTGATTAAATTTCTCCCCACTTCACTCATGAAGAAGGCCAACCTGATCAATTACTGGTTTTTCGGTGTCCGGTCTTCTATCGATCGCCGACTTTTAAGAGAGGTATTGCGCGATACTGATAATGCATTTTTCCAATGGGCCATTGGCAGAGTGGCGTCCTGGACAAATACTGAAATTCTGCCCGATATATTCCATATCCACGGAAGTAGCGAAAGGATATTGCCTTTTCGTTTTGTGCAAGCTGATCACACCATCAAAGGCGGTGGACATATGATGGTGCTCAACAAATCTTCTGAAATAGATGCACTTCTGGTAAAACTTCTCTAATCAGGCATTTCGTGGAAAACGAATCTGTATAATAGATTTTGCATCTCGCATGATTGTATTATCTTCGGTACATAAACAAGGCCACAACGGCTAAAAACTACAGAATGAACCTTATAGGATACGACTTACTTCTTGCAGATGATGATATTGATGATTGTATGTTCTTCAAGGAGGCTCTTGAAGATCTGCCATTATCCACGTCACTTTCCACAGTCAACGATGGTGTGGAACTCATGAATTTCTTATCCGGTATCACAGGCAAGTTACCCGATGTGCTTTTCCTTGATCTTAATATGCCAAAGAAAACAGGCATCGAATGCTTGACCGAAATTAAACAAAATGCTTCATTGAGGAATATGCCGGTGGTTATTTTTTCTACCTCATTGGATATGGATGTGGTTAATGACCTTTACGAAAGTGGCGCCCATTATTATATCAGGAAGCCTGGCGATTTTTCGAAATTGAAAAATAGTATTCTTGAAGCATTGATCCATACCGGACAAAAAGATAGGAAGAAACCTTCAAGAGATAAATTCATTTTACATGTCTAAACCGCCTACGAGACAACCGTCCGCGAATTTACAATTCCTCGAAAGAGGAAACGAAATGGGAAAGCTTACCCGTGAAAAAGATTGGAGCCAAACCAGTATAGGAATCCCCGAGACCTGGCCTCAAAGTTTACGTACTATATTGGGAGTGGTGCTATGTTCAAAGTTTCCCATGTTCTTATGGTGGGGACCCGAACTGATCTGTTTTTATAATGATGCCTATAGGCCAAGTCTGGGTCTGGATGGAAAACATCCTTCAATTCTCGGCATGAAAGCAGTAGATGCCTGGCCTGAGATTTGGTCAATCATTAAACCTTTAATAGACCAGGTACTTTCGGGAGGGGAAGCTGTGTGGAGCGAAGATCAACTCATTCCTATTTTTAGGAATGGCAACCTGGAAGATGTCTACTGGACATTTAGTTACAGTCCTGTGATCGATGAAGAGGGTTTGGTGGCCGGTGTTTTAGTAACTTGCTCCGAGACTACACAGAAAGTCTTACTTCATCAGAAAGTGGAAGAAGGTCTCAATGAACTTGAGTTTGCCATTGAAGCAGCTAAACTTGGCACCTTCGATTTCAATCCTATGACCAATAAATTCACAGCCAATGAAAGGTTGCTGGAATGGCTAGGCATGAATAATTCGACAGAGAATGAATTTGTGGAGGCATTTGCAAGAGTAAAGGAATCAGACCAGGTTCGGGTGATGCAAGCTTTACAGCAATGTCTTGATTACCCCGTTGGTGGAAGTATTGATATCAAATTCACATTCGTTCATCCTCAAACAAAAAGTGAACGTATAGTTCATACTAAAGGTCGCGCCTATTTCAATGACGATAAGATCGCCTTTCGGATGAACGGTACCATGGAAGAGATTACAGAAGAAGCGCGGGTACAGCAGAAGCTGGAGGAAAGTGAACTCCGTTTCAGAAAGATGGCAGATAGTGCCCCCGCCTTGATTTGGATGTCGGGTACCAATAAATTATGCAGTTTTTTTAACAGCGCCTGGCTGCAGTTTACCGGAAGAAAAATAGAAGAAGAAATAGGCAATGGCTGGCTTGACGCAGTTTATTCTGAAGATTTTATTCCTTGTAGTAAAACGTATGAGAATGCGTTTGACAGACAGGAAGAATTTTACATGGAATACCGTTTAAGAAGACATGATGGCGAATATCGGTGGATCTCTGATAAAGGTGTACCCAGATTTACCTCAGATGGAGTTTTTGAAGGTTATATTGGTGCCTGTATGGATATTCACGAACGAGTACTTTCTGAAGCAATTCTTCGTGCGAATGAAGAAAAATTGAGTGTGGTAATTGAAGCCAGTGAATTAGGAATGTATGAGGTTGATCTTAGGACAGATATCGTTTATTGCTCACAACGCTTTAACCGGATATTCGGTTATAATGATCAAACACTTTTTACTCATCCGGAGTTTCTTTCACATCTTCATCCAGATGATGTGCAGATCAGGAATCAATCATACGAAGTGTCGAAAAAAACTGGCATTCTAGATTATCAAAGCCGGATTATTTGGAAAGATCAATCCGTTCACTGGATCGAAGTAAAAGGAAAGACTTTTTATGATGATAATCACAAACCACGCACACTCATCGGTACCTGCCGGGATATTACCAATGAGAAAAATCATCAGCAGGAATTGGAGGAGAATCAAGCGAAACTAAACCTTATTATAGATGCCACTGGTTTAGGAACCTGGGAATTGAATATAAAAACAGGTGAGGTAAACAATTCAGAGAGATATTTTGAAATGTTGGGATATCCGCCTGGTATGAAACTTGATCATCCGCAACTATCAGCCCATCTCTATCCCGATGATGTAAAGGTTCAGGAAGCAGCTTTTGAAAATGCCTTTGCCACAGGATATCTTCACTATGAATCCCGTCTGATATGGAATGATGGGTCTATCCATTGGATTGAACGAAGGGGAAAAGTATTTTATGATCATAACAAACAGGTCGAAAAACTATTAGGAACAATACGGGATATTACAGACGAAAGATACTATCGTCAGGATCTTGTAGACCGCGAACGGAAGTTTAGGTTACTGGCCGATTCTATGCCACAGTTTGTTTGGACAGGAAGGGCAGATGGACAACTTGATTATTTCAATCAATCTGTTTTCAATTATACCGGGATGAGTGAGGCGGAGGTGAAAGATGGTGGCTGGTTGCAAATAGTACATCCTGATGATAGAGACGAGAATGTAAAAAAATGGATTCATTCCGTCGAGACAGGAGAACATTTTTTATTAGAACATCGCTTCAGAAAAAAAGACGGCGAATACAGATGGCAGTTAAGTCGTGCCTTGCCTGTTCGTGACCAGCATGGCAAGATTCAGATGTGGGTAGGAACGAGTACAGATATCCAAGACCAAAAAGTGTTCTCCCATAAACTGGCGAGACAGGTACAGGAACGCACGTCCGAATTGGAGCAAAAAAATCTGGATCTGGAAAAAATGAATAAGGAATTGCAATCATTTGCCTATATCTCCAGTCATGATCTGCAGGAACCCTTACGTAAGATCCAGACTTTTTCGTCAAGAATAATTGAAAAGGAACTGGACAATTTATCTGTAGGGGGGAAGGATAATTTTCGTCGTATGCAACTTGCTGCAAAAAGAATGCAGACTCTAATTGAGGATCTACTCGCCTATTCAAGAACTAATACAGACGAACGCAGATTTATATATACCGACCTGAATAAGATAGCCGCTCAGGTGCAGGAAGATCTTCGTGAGGAATTGGAACAATGCAACGCGGTTATCACGGTAACAGGTCTCGGACATACGATGGTCATTCCGTTCCAGTTCAGGCAATTGCTATATAACCTGATCAGTAACTCAATCAAATTTACGAAGGAAGGTGTTCCGCCACACATCACAATCAGCGGAGCGCACATAATGAGTGAGGCAGCCGATCAACCAAAACTTCTTCCTGGCATTCAATATTGTCATGTTCGGGTATCAGATGAGGGAATTGGTTTTGATCCTCAATACAGCGTAAAGATTTTTGAGGTGTTTCAACGCCTTCATGGCAAAACATCGTATACCGGTACAGGAATAGGACTGGCCATCGTGAAAAAAATCGCAGAGAATCATAATGGCATCGTTACCGCAACAGGCCGCCCTGGTGAAGGGGCCACGTTTGATATTTATATTCCGAGAGAGATGCCTTCAGTGAAGAATTAATATCGTAAAGCAATAGGGGCAGGATTTGAAATCCACACAGCCTTTAGGGAATTTGCATATTTACAATCGCATGTTGCAAGGAGTGGAAGAACTAAAAGGAAAAATTAGTGGCATGTTCGATTGGAAGTAAATATTACAACTGATACTTATTCCGGAGAACATGAACAACTCAGTAATGTCGTGTCAGGTCAAAATGGTCATTGGGCGTGTCCCTCTCATCTCGTCTTCTGGACGAGACGGGTCGGGCTCATATCTAGTCACTTCAATCTTTTGCTTGAGGCAAGCAAAAAGGATTTTCGTTAGTATCCTTCATGCAAACGACATTCCCCTGTTGACAAGATACTCGATTGTTTAGCGCGTGGAACACGTGAACCGAAGGTGATTACAGACTTGCCACATTCTGACGCGATTTTTATCGGCCAAGCCTGATGTTCAGAAATAAAAGTAAACAGCTATCAAAGATTCCAGTTCTCTTCTATAATGAAAACTATTTTCTTGCATAAGGAATTAAAATTGGAAGGTTTGGTAATGAAGAAGGAAGCTCCCAACTGATTTGTTTCATCAATATCATGCTGACTGGAGGACGTTGTTAGCATAATAACTGGTATATGCTTTAGATGTTGATCCTTTTTCAATTCGATCAGGCAGGCTTTGCCATTCGTTTTAGGCATGTTCAAATCAAGAAAAATAAAATCAGGTATGGGAATAGATCCGTCTTTTAATTTCATAAGCGCGTCTGAGCTATTCATCGAAATATAGCATTCAAACAAGGGATTTATCTCTCTAATTGCCTCGCAAAATAATTGGCAATCATCATCGTCATCATCAATAATTAGAAATCGTTTTGTTTCCTTCATGACATTCTTGTGGGGTTATAAATGATAAAATTTTCGAAAACAAATTTACAGTCAGTTATGGACAAATAAGAATCTAATAATTATTAAGGCTTGGTCATTTTTTCGTCGGCCAGAGCGTGATAATCTTGCAAAAATTACATCAAATTGTGTAAAGGACACACTAGATGTCTTCTATAATTTTACCTTCCATTACACCATTTAAATACAAAGAATAAATAAGATAATAATAGTGTGTGGCCATGTTACATGAACAGTATCACAAACGAGAAAAAAGCCACTAAAGAAATAACAAATTAAAACATAATTATGAAAGCAGCAGTTGTACATCCGGGAGGAAAAATAAAATATGATACGGTCGATGATCCCATCATAAAAGATACCAGAGATGCCATTATAAAAGTAACCTCTACAGCAATTTGTGGAAGTGACCTTCATATTTATAATGGCAGTCTTCCACAGTTACGTCCAATGGTCATGGGCCATGAATTTATGGGCATAGTGGAAGAGACAGGCAGTGATGTGAAAAATTTAAAGATTGGTGATCGTGTGGTGGTTCCATTTCCCATAGCCTGTGGCCATTGTTTTTTTTGTAACCATCATTCGCCGGGTAGTTGCGAAAACAGTAATCCCGAACATTATGGGCCAGAAGGTGCGTTACTTACAGAAAAAGGCGGGGCATTGTTTGGATACACAGATCTTTATGGTGGCTACGATGGCGGACAAGCAGAATATGTAAGGGTTCCGTACGCCGATTACGGTCCGCGGATAGTGCCTGATAATCTCACAGATGAGCAGGCGTTATTCCTTACCGACATTTTCCCAACAGGTTATACGGCTATTGATTGGGGTGAGGTAAAGGGAGGCGAAACAGTGTTGATCTTTGGGGCTGGGCCGGTTGGTATCATGGCTGCTAAAAGTGCATGGTTACGCGGTGCCGGACGGGTTATTAATGTTGATACAGTTCAATACCGTTTAGATATGGCGAAGCAGGCAGCTAATTCAGAAACCATTTTATGGGAAGGTGGCGATGGAAAGAATGTCATTGAGTTTATACGCTCTATTACTAATAATCGAGGAGCAGATCTTTGCGTAGAGGCGGTTGGATTTGAACCAGACCGTAATTTGTTAGATCGTGCAAAGTCGGTCATCAATCTTGAAAAAGGTTCTCCTAAAGTTCTCGAAGCTTGTATGAGTGCTGTGCGCAGAAATGGAATTGTGTCTGTACTTGGTGTGTATGTCGGAGCGTATGATAATTTTCCTATCGGGCAGTTTTTCGATAAGGGGATTATTCTAAAGGGTGGACAAGCTCCGGCACACAAACATATTGATGTATTGATGAAATATGTCGCTGAAGGGAAGGTGAAGTTAGATGATATCATCACACATCGTTTGCCGCTTTCAGACGTAGAACATGCGTATCATATATTTAGGCACAAGGAAGAAGATTGTGTGAAAGTGGTGTTGAAACCGTGACCCTGGATTCGTGGAAAGTGGTATAACAAAGGTCGGTGTTCCGACATTTCGTAACGCTGGCAGGTTTCCAAACCTTGTCAGCGTTTTGCCAACCTTTCCTATGCGAGTACAATGATTTTAAGCAGTCTGTGCCATCTTCAACTTCTTGCGTAATAGGTATTAGGCCGTATATTTTCTACTAAATCAAGTTTCTGAATATTGTCCAGAAGGAAAAGAAAACTGTATTAGCTATGAAAATGTTTCGCCTGACCAAGCTCTTTGCCTATTTCTTCAGTAGGGTCGTTACATATAGACGTCCAAATCGCCTGATAATTCTTGAGAGTTTGTTTTCAGTTCAGCAGCTCCCCCAAGCTATAACCTGCCGGATTCATACATATAGCAACTAAAAAAGTTTTCGTTTTGCTTTCGTCAACCTTCTCAGGCAACTCATTCCCTATTGCTATCTGGGTTTCAAACCCTGCCATCGTTACCTGTTTCTAGAGCCTTTAAAACAACCTCGTTATTGGTTCGTAACTTTAAGGTAACTATTTGGTAAAATTGGTAACATTAAGATAATGTATAAATAACGGATAAAATTTTGCTGTGAATAATCTTTGTACCATTAAAAGTAATTATGGATCTAATGGTACGATTCTTTTTTTTCAACTCAATAGTAATTATTCTGCTAAGTGGCATTTCATGGTCTTCTATTGCACAGGTTATTGAACATACTGAAACGATCACTGATAAGATCGATACCTTATACGCACAGACGAATGCAATAAAACGGGATGGCGAGTATCTGAAGAGACTCAAGATCAGTGGATACGTACAACTACAGTATCAAATCGCCGATACCATGGGGGCAATGGGGAATTCATTTGCAGGAGGTTCGTTCGATGCCAATGTGAATAACCGTTTCCTGATTCGCCGGTCACGTATCAAAACCATTTATGATCATAATGATGTATTCGGGAATACCATTACTCAGATCGTTATGCAAATGGATCTATTTTCTGGTGGAACTGCGGTGATCCGAGATTTCTATGGAAAATTCACAGATCCCTGGACACGTTGGTTCGGAATCAAAGCCGGTGCCATGGATAAACCCTTTGGCTATGAGGTAACCTATTCGTCAAGTACAAGAGAAACGCCAGAACGAGGCCGTATGAGTCAATTGCTATTTCCAGGTGAGAAAGATTTTGGGGCTCAATTTGTCATTCAACCCACCAGGCAATCAATATATAACGTGTTCAAATTTGAAACGGGTATTTATAATGGTACGGGTGTGTTGAATAATGATTTTGATAAACAAAAAGACTGGATATCGCGTTTGTCTTTCTTCACATCAAACAGGATGGAAACTGTTAAGTACAGCGGTGGTATCAGCTATTATCGTGGCGGTCATAAATACGGAACCAATAAGAATGTGGAATTTATCACAACTGATTGCGGTGATAAAAGCTGGGTGGTCATTGATTCAAACAACAGTAATATCAACAAGATCGGAAAAGCAATTTACTACGGCGCAGACGCTCAGGTAAGTTTAGACTGGAAGGGCGGATTGACTACTGTCCGTGCTGAAGCTATTATTGGGCAACAACCGGGCACTGCAAAATCAAGTGCCACGCCACGTACACTGGTAACAGAAGATTTATACCTGAGAAAATTTAATGGAGCATATTTCTATTTCATTCAGAATGTCCTCCATTCTCATCACAATATTATGATAAAGTATGACTGGTATGATCCGAATAGCGAAGTAAAAGGAAAGGAACTTATTGCCAAGAAGTCGACTGTTGCAGATATCAAATACAACACACTGGGCATTGGTTACTTATTTAATTACGATCAAAACTGGAAGTTTTTACTCTATAAAGATTTTGTGATGAGTGAAAGTACGGCTGTGACAGGATATACTACAGATACTAAGAAAGACAATATCCTCACAATAAGATTGCAATACACATTCAACAATTACGAAAAATAATTTGTACAATGAAAATTACCCAGATTGGACAGAAAACAACATATCTTATGGTTTTGCCGATATCTACTCTCGAGGAATTAATTCCTTCATCCGACTTGCCGACCAGCCTTTCTATGCAGAGGAACTGGACGCTTGTTATACAACCGACAATATACTTCCCATTCTTATCGCCGATAAACCTATCCAATCCAACAGGGCAGTGTGGTTAAAAACTTAATAATAGCTTAATGTGAAACATTCAAACAGAATACTAATTTTGCACCCAAAAAAAATTACAATGTCATTTACCTCAATTCTGAATTTTTTCCAACCCAAAGACCGCGTCTTCTATGGCTTATTCGAAAAGGTTGTTGAAACCAACAAAACCATGGCCACTCTGTTGAATGAGTTTGTCAATGCGCCGGATTTCAATGCAAGGGAAATCATTCTAAAGAAACTTGAAAACCTGGAGCATATGAATGATGAGAATACGCATCAGATATTTACAGAATTGGGGAGGAATTTTATTACACCGTTTGATCGTGAGGATATCCACTATCTGGCTTCAGCCCTGGATGATATAGCTGATTATATTTACGCCTCTGCCAAAAAGATAAATTTGTATAAAGTGGATCCCAATGATAAAGGAATAAGACGAATGTGTGAACTGATTGAAGAAGGAACGGAAGCCGTCAGGACCTCTGTGCTTGAATTGAGATCATTGAAAAATGTAGGACTGATTACCGCAGCCCTCGTAAAGGTGAATAGCCTCGAGAATCAGGCAGACGATGTGTACGATATGAGTATAGAGCAATTATTTGCAACGGAAACAGATGCGAAAGAAGTGATCAAGAAAAGGGAGATATTACATTCGCTGGAGACTGCTACAGACAAATGTGAGGATGCCGCGAATGTGATTGAAAGTATCATTGTTAAATACGCATAACCCGACTCTCAACTTTTAACTCCTTAACCCGTAACTCTCAGCCATGTCTTTACTTCTAGTCATAATTATTTTGGCATTGATTTTTGATTACATCAATGGTTTTCATGATGCAGCCAATTCCATTGCCACTGTGGTGTCTACTAAGGTCCTTACGCCATTCCAGGCAGTTTTGTGGGCAGCCTTTTTTAACATGGTCGCTTTTTTTATATTTAAGGATCATGCGGTGGCTAATACCATTGCTAAAACTGTTCATGCTGAATTCATTACCTTACCTGTCATCCTTGCAGGAATTATTGCAGCCATTATCTGGAATCTGTTGACCTGGTGGTACGGTATTCCATCGTCTTCCTCGCATACCCTCATCGGTGGTTTTGCAGGGGCAGGTATAACACATGCCATCCTCACAAAAGGATGGATGCCCTTGTCGGAAATGGTGGATATAAGCAAAGTGCTTCAAATCTTCCTTTTTATCTTCCTCGCTCCTTTTATAGGAATGTTCATCTCCATTTTCTTCAATCTTGTGTTTATCAGCCGGAGAACATGGCTCAAGACACTCATTCTTCTTGCCTGTTGTGTAGGGTTATGGTTCCTGTTCGAGAGTTTCCAGCAAAATAAAATTAATGATAATATCTCGAAGTATCTGAAGGTTCAGAAATACAAAGAAGAGATGACGAAGGATAGTAGCAAAATAAAAAATTATGAGGAAGCTCTTGCCAACTTAGACATGTCACAGACGTATACAGGTGCGTATGAAGATGAAGGTGCAGAGGAAGTGGCAAAACAGATTGCAGGCAACCTGGATACCACGAATAGGAATCATTTTGAAGTTTCTTTGCTGAAGGAGAAGGTCAAAAAGTACCTGGAAGTAGATCGCCTGAAAGTCCTTTCGACCAAGAGCGATGCCAATATGAAAAATTATCTTTTAGCTAAAAATGGGTTGGATGATATCTCTCCATTACTCAAAGAATATCATGAGATAGGGTATGATAGTATGGTAAAGGCCATCGTCGTCGTGTATCCTATGAGTCCGAATGAGGTAGTTAAATTCAGGAAAAACGTGCAAGTCAATGTGGAAGAAGATCTGGCTAAAGAAATGAAGAGAGCAGATAATAAATTTCTTCGCTGGTTTATGATTGGAGGGTTGCTCATTTTTATAGGGGCCTTCTGGTGGACGGAAAAACTGAATCCACCGAGTGCAGCCAGAACTGGGAACATGTTTAAACGATTACAATTGCTTTCGTCTGCAGCGTTTAGTATTGGTCATGGAGGAAATGATGCGCAGAAAGTGATGGGTATTATTGCAGCAGCCTTAGTAGCGAATGGTGATCTTTCAGATATAAAATCAATGGATTCGTGGGTCCCGATTGCCTGTTATGCAGCGATCGGTCTGGGTACCTTAAGTGGTGGCTGGAAGATCATCAAGACTATGGGCACTAAGATCACCAAAGTAAATCCATTGGAAGGTGTCTGTGCAGAAACGGCTGGTGCGACTACCTTATTTTTAACCGAGCAAATGGGAATTCCTGTTTCTACTACGCATACTATTACCGGTGCCATTATCGGAGCGGGAGCGTCCAAGCGTCTAAGTGCTGTTCGTTGGGGTGTCACCATTAATCTTCTCTGGGCCTGGGTCTTGACTATTCCGATCAGTGGTTTATTAGCAGCCTTCGTATATTGGATTACGAGTTTCTTTGTGCATTGATGAATGCTGCTAGCTGTTAGCTTTTAGCGTGAGGATGGTAAGGACTGGATGCTGGCAAATAGATGATTAACTGATAATTTTTAGCTTGAGAAAGCAAGGGAGATCGCAAATGTATAGGAGAATTAATTCATACTAAGAGACCCGATATTTGTAATGAAAAGATAAGGGCTCACAAATTTAATAACTAACTAATTTTAAACAACTTTCAAATGCTGCACTCAACGAAAACGATTTTTATTTCTCTTCTTCTTATTTTAGTTGCACAATTTTCAATAGCGCAATCCTTTACCAGTTATTTTACAGGAGATACTGCTAATGTCGCTACCTCCACGCAAGGTGTAACCGTATTAATGGGTGGTGCCACTGAAAATGACAATGCCATGAGTTGGTTTTTACAACATAGTGGTGGTGGCGATATAGTTGTTCTTCGTGCAACAGGAAGCAATGGATATAATACATATTTGTATTCGACATTAGGCGTTTCTGTAAATTCTGTTGAGACTATTGTGTTTAATGATGCCACTGCTTCGTACGATCCCTATGTCATAAATCAAATCAGAAATGCAGAAGCCCTTTGGATTGCCGGTGGCGATCAATGGGATTATGTTTCATATTGGAAACACACACCAATTGATACTGCTTTAAATTATCTGATTAATGTAAAACATGTACCCATTGGTGGCACTTCGGCAGGTATGGCTGTGCAGGGCTCAATAGTCAACACCGCTCAAAACGGTAGCGTTACTTCTTCAGCAGCGTTAGCCAATCCATATAATACTGACGTGACATTGCTAAAGGACAGCTTTCTTTTTAATCCGCAATTAAAGGATGTCGTTACAGATACACATTATGATAATCCTGATAGAAAAGGAAGACATGTGTCCTTTTTAGCCAACATATTTCAAGAGTATGGTGTGGCTGCAAAAGGTATAGCCTGCGAAGAATACACGGCTGTGTGCATTGACACAAATGGAATAGCGAAGGTATATGGCGATTATCCTGCAAACAGTGACTATGCCTATTTTCTTCAACCCAATTGTGTGTTGCCAAATATTCCGGAAAACTGCAATTCAGGTCAGCCACTTACATGGAGCAGAAATAATGAAGCCGTGAAAGTGTATAAAGTGGCAGGCACTCAAAATGGAATGAATTCTTTTAATTTAAAGGATTGGCGAACAGGTAGCGGAGGTAGCTGGCAAAACTGGTATGTTGCAAGCGGAACATTGAATGTTGACACAACAGCACTAGCGCCAAACTGTCTGCAGGTGTCTGTTAGTGCGACAGATGTAAGCGTGAACGCGAAAGTGAAGGTTTATCCAAATCCTGTTGAAAATTTAATGACCATTTCTATTGCTGAAAAAACAAATCCAATAGCAATACGTATTTTCAATTGTATCGGAGAGGAGGTATATGAAAACAGTAATCCATCTCAAATTAATCAAGTAGATTCATCTACCTGGAATGATGGTATTTATTTTCTACATGTGATCGGTATAAACAATACGACAGTTTTGAAAATAAGTAAGAAGTAGCTTGAACCTGCCAGCAACCGGAAAAAGGGTTTCTATCTACTATGGAACAATTTCGCTACGAGGTAAGAGGTAATTGTTATCCTAAGAATATCTCATTGGTAGCCCAGACTAAGAACACTTTCTACGCCTGCTATCCTGATCGCAGTCGAATTCCACATTTTACTGTCTTTTCACTCCACTAAGGTTGACGAAAGAAGCATTATTGTATTAGCTGTGAAACGCGATTGAAGTATCATTGCAATCTGCTCTATCTGCATGTGGCAAACAGGTCTGTGCTAACGTTGTATACGCGTAAAATAAAGTATGCATATTCCTGTATTATGTTTGCATTCTGCTGAACTTGCATCCCGCAAACAGGTCTTTGGCAAATAAAGTCTTTAGCAAACAGGTCTGAGGCAAAAGAGATAATAGTAAAGTCAAATTCATCTGTGTGTCGCATCCATGCATTACCTTCCTGCTTTAAAAATGAGCATTACATCATGCCTAAAACAAAACTTTTACGGAAACTGGAACGAGTAGAACATTTCGCAAAGACAACGAAGTTAAACAGACTGATCTTAACACCTGCGAAATATATTGCTGGGATGTTGTACCGTAAAGTGTTCTACAGAAAAGGGTCGAAAGGGATCATTAAAAAGGTGGGCACCTTCTGGGGTGGAGAGATGGAAGTGCTGCTCCCAGGATCCATGGATATTTACCTTTCAGGAGGAAAAACGCATTTGTCGGAGATCACACTTTCCCGTTTTTTGATTCGTGAATTGAATGAAACAGATACCTTTCTGGATATTGGTGCACATATCGGTTTCTTCTCGTTGCTGGCGTCCGAGATTGTCACGAAAGGTGCGGTCGTCTCTATCGAAGCGTCCCCTCAAACTTATTCCTTGCTGAAACGAAATACAAAATTCGCAGGAAATATTCATCCGCTTCACATGGCAATATCGGATATGAATGGTGAGATTGAGTTGTTTGAATTCCCAGTGATGTATGCAGAGTTCAACACCATGGAGAAGAAGCAATATGAGAAAGAGACGTGGTTTGGTAAAATGACACCTGAAATCGTAAAAGTGCACGCCATGACGGGTGCTGATTTTATCGAGAAATATCAGATTCATCCAACTATTATTAAAGTTGATGTAGAAGGCGCAGAAGAAAAAGTGATACGTGGATTGTTGGGTTTTCTCTCTTCTAATAACACGACACTTGTCATGGAATTTGCACATACTGAAAGGGGCAATGAAGCACATATAAAGGCTGAGTTGCTTCTTCTTGAAATTGGTTATTTGCCTTTCAAGATAGGACATAGCGGAGAGATTGAGAAACTTTCTGTGTCAACTACAAACTATATTTCTGAAAGAGGCTTAGATTCGGATAATATTGTTTATAAAAGAAACTCATAATTATCCGCAATAGTACCCAATGGCAGATTTTAATAATTTAGATAAAAGGAAAGGCCTTCGTTAAAGTCGCTGCCGATAAGCGTTTAGTCACCCCTCTCATCGAGGGACCGGGGGTGAGGTCGGATTGAAATCACTTGGTTGACTTGACGGATAGTCATAAAGGAGACGAATGATTGACAGATAATCATTAAATACTATTTTTAGAAACCTAAATTGCCGCAATGCAAGTGATACTATTACCATTTTTCCTTTAGGCCAAAAGGATATAGTGTTATGCCGTAGCAGTAGATGTTTAGTTCATGCCTTATGGACTATTAATTATATGTAAACGGTGTCCCATATTGACAAATCGTTTCCATTACAAATTTAGGTCAGGATTACTTTTACGCTCTGCGTTTCTTGATCACATATCTTCCAGTAATCAGAAGAATTAATACCACTACGATATATGGCCAAACTGTTATCATCCATAGTATAAAATCGATGATAGAATTCCAGCCGGTGGCTAACGATTTTTTGACTCTTTCGGGAAAACTGTCTTTTGGTTCAGACTTATAGATATATTCTTTTTCTTTGAATAATCTGACATGCAATGTACTATAACTGATCTGATCGTTCAAGTATTTTAATCGACCTTCTTTGCTTTCAATCTCTTCCTGTATATTCCTTATGTTTTCTTCAACAGCAATAATATCCTTTACGGTAATAGCTTTCGAAAGAAGCTCTTTATATCGTTGAAGATAGTCGCGTTTATTTGCTAAACGGGTTTCTATATCTATATATTCTTCCGTGACATCCCTTGCCTGTATGGATTTTGTGATTACTTCTTCCTCGCCATTTTCCAGTGCAGAAATTAATTTTTCAAAAGTATCAGAGGATATCCTGATGGTAAGATCGTATGAAATTGATCTCTCATTGTTTTCAAAATCCTCTCTTTCGTAATAGGCATTAAACGTTTTAAGAAGCGTATCCATCGTGCGTTTACTCGCAAATACATTGCGTGATTTTGCACTGATGGTGCCGTCCTTGATGATTTTTTTCTTGTCGATAGGAGTTTGCGACCGGAGATTCTCTGCGTAGTCATCTTCTGATGCCGTAGTCTCTTCTTTCGAAACACTTGGTGCTGGTAGATCCATAGCTGAATATTGACGGGGTGAACCTTCAGCAATAGCTGATGTTTCTGTTGTGGCCTGATAGTCGTTACAGGAAAGAAACACTACGAGTAACAAAGTTATGATAGGTGTGATAAAGGATTTCATATGCCTTAAGAATGTTTGCCAGATAAACGCTTAAACGGATCAAATATTTTACCATGTAATAAAAAACGTTTGAAAGGAGGACGGAAGTATAAATGTTTGAAATAACAGGAATAAAAAAATGATACTATGGGTGTATGATTTCCTTATTGACTCATCCTCTTCTTTTCGATCCACCATGAAAGAATCATGGTGATGAGTGTGCCTCCTAAAAGAACGCCACATGGTTCTATAATATCCCGCCATGAACTTTCACGAAGTAGTAAATTGTTGATTCCTGCAAGTCCCCAACGCATTGGAGAAATGAGGGAAACTGTCTTGAGTGAATCTGGTAATACTTCGACCGGAACCCAAACACCGCCGATGGCAGAAAGAATGACCACAGAGATTGCCGCAACAGGTAAAGCCTGATTACTGGTTTTGAAAATAGTGCCAATGAGGATCCCAAATGTAGTTGCGCAGCAAGAAATACAACTAACTAAGATAAGTAGGAGAAAAGGTGCATGACCGGGTTGTAAAGATGGCAAACCTATGAACGGCATCAGATAAATTCCAACCAATAGCATAAGGTAAAATTGGATGACACCTAACACCACATAGAAACACATTTTGCCTACAAGAATGTCAGAGAACGATCCGGGTATTAGTTTGAGTCTGGTCCAACTGCCTCCCAGCCGTTCACCAATTATACTTTCTGAAATAATAATGATCATAAAGAACATCCCGAAAATTGCCCAGGCCGGCACGTTGTGTTGAACAGAATTCATTCCGTTCAGTACATCCTTTCTCTCCTGCGACGAAATTTCTTTCACACCCACTACATGCAATTGCTTTTCTATATCGAAGGTCGATGTGTCTGCTATTTCTTTTTGGGAAAGTTTAGCGATACGTTCAAGTACTATTTCCGATTGTATTCTGGTAATAAATTTCTCAACTACATTGGTAATAGCTAAACGAAAGGTCGGCTTGGATACAGGATCGAACATCAATTGTACCGACTTGCCTTTACGGGTTTCACGATGTGGAAGGCTTGCAGGTAAACCCATCTGTCGACCCATTTCATTGGCGATAAGATTTGCACTATTCACCACTTCTGCACTCACTCCATCAGGAATAATAATAGCAAACTGGTAGGTGCCTTTTTGTATGAGTTCTTTTGTAGTAGCAATATCGATTGCCTTGTTTTCATGATGTTCGATCAGGTTGAATTGTTTACTTTCCAACAAACCTTCTTTGATAGATGCAGCCGTTTTGCCTTTATCAAGATCCACAAAGACCGCGTTGAATACGTGATCTTTATAATCTCTGAAAGGTGCATCCTGGACCAACGCCATAATCACAATGAGTAATACCGGCATAAGAAACAACAGCGCGAGACCACCGAGATCTCTACGCATTAAATGCCATTCTTTAATATATGTTGCAATGATCCTTTTCACTAATCTCTTACTTTATTGCCAGTGAGTTTTAAAAATAGTTCTTCTAGACTGGCTGTGTTATTTTCAGCAATAATTGTTAGCGGCTGCCCCTGTATAATCTTTTTTCCAGCGTCTATGATGAGGACATCATCACACAAGGCCTCGGCTTCATCGAGTAAATGAGAAGTGTATATAATAGAATGCCCGGACTGGTTATATTCTCTCAGAAAGCTGAGAATCATACTTCTCGATTGCACATCCACACCGGCTGTAGGTTCGTCAAGGATCAAAATGGTCGGGCTGTTGAGTAAGGAGGCAATAATGTTTGCCCTGCGTTTCATGCCTCCCGAGAAATTTTTGATCTGTTTGTCGGCATGTTCATATAATCCAAATTGATGCATCAGTTCATCGACTTTTTTCGATAATGTGTTACCAGAAAGATTATAAAGTTTCCCAAAGTAAAAAAGATTTTCTCTGCATGAAAGATTTTGATATAAAGCAATCTGTTGCGGCACCACACCTATTTTTTTCTTCAATTCGCAGTTGTGCGATTTCACATCAAAACCTAAGACATTCACCGTTCCATTGTATTCCCCGATCAATCCGCAAAGAATAGAAATAGTGGTTGTTTTTCCGGCGCCGTTTGGCCCCAACAAACCAACGATCTTTCCTTTCTCAAAAGAAAAACTCAGATCATCGACAGAAGGAGTGTCTGCATTTCGATATTGTTTGAACAGGTGTTGAACACAGACCATCGCTATAATTGAATGTTCGCTAATAGTTCATGATCAGTTAGATCATACCGCACAGGAACAAGCGAAGCATATCCATGGGACAGCGCCCACACATCGGTATCTTTTCCTTTGTCTCTGTTCTGGAATTCTCCGGTCAACCAAAAATATTTTTTACCAGTCGGATCGGTTCTTTCCACAAAATTCTCTTTCCATTTTGCATTCGCCTGTTTGCACGCACGAAGACCTTTATATTTGGAAAGTCCTATTTTAGGGATATTGACATTATAAATAGTCTTGGGAAGTTTGCCACCAATCAGTTTTTGCAGCACTTCATTCGCCACTTGTTGCGCTAGCGAAAAATCGGCTTCAAAGCTGTAATCTTCATACGAGAATCCTACTGCCGGAATACCTTCGATACCGGCTTCCATAGCCGCACTCATGGTTCCTGAATAAATGATATTGATCGAAGAATTGGAGCCATGATTGATCCCGCTCAGGCAGAAATCAGGACGTTTATGAAGGATTTTATCGACGGCAATTTTCACGCAATCCACCGGAGTTCCCGAGCATTGATAGGCTTCTACATCGCCAAAGAGATTCACATGATTTAAACGTAAAGGTTTACCAATTGTAATGGCATGTCCCATTCCGGATTGTGGTGCATCGGGTGCCACTACCACCACACGGCCATATTGTTTGGCAACCTCTATCAACGCGGCGATTCCGGGGGCGGTAATACCATCGTCGTTGGTGACCAGAATAGTCGGTTTCTCTGCTGTTTCCTTCGCCTCTTTATGTAGTTTGCTCAATGTTCTTTATTTGCGGCAAAGCTACTCTGATAAGAGACGGTTTACAAATCGGATGTCAATATTTTTCTGCGAAGCAAGAGATAATATAAAACAATATAACCACCAGTGAAACAGGCCAGTAAAAGCGTGGAAGCCTCTGGTTTAGCAGGGCCCGCAAGGGAGCTAAGTGCTTTCAAGGCATTTAGGGGTAGTAATTCATCACTGGATTGAAGTGGTAAAAGATTGCCAACATAGGTATTGAACTTCCAGTTGATTACACCACCAATAATTCCTTCCACAAGAAAATAGGCAAACAAAAAGATCACAGACAAGCCGGAACGTTTAACAAAGAATGCCAGCATAGCCGAAAAGGAAAGATAATTGAGCGTGTACAGAAATACGTATCCCACCTTTTCGAAATTATCAAATGGATTCCCGCCACCATTGGCGAAACCGAAAACAAGTCCTGCGATTAAAAAAAAGATAGTAGCTGATATAGAAATGGAAAGTACCAATAGGGCCTTTGCATTCAGGAAATCGATCCTTTCCATACCATCAATGATGTGCTGCCTGTTGGTTCGGTAGGAGAATTCGTTCGTGATGGATATGATGATGAAGACACAAAGGAAGATCACAAACCAGCCATAGATATAACCCATATTACTCCAGATTTGGGGAAAGGAGTAGGTGCTTGAAAATAAATTGGTCGGTCCTTCGCTCAAGGAAATAAAACTGTTGTTGATCCCATAATTCCAAAGAAGGAAGAGTACTCCGAAGAGTCCGTTAAGAATCCAGAAGGTTTTGTACTTTCTCAGTTTAAGCCATTCGATCTTTAATAGTTTCATTGTGATTATTTTTTTTGTGTTTGAGGATTGATCTGTTCAGTAATGAACAAACTTATTTTGTCATCTCCATGAACTTGCTTTCAAGGCTGCGTTTTCTTTTTTGCAAATGATTTAATGTAATGCCCTGGTCGAAACAGTATTTGTTCAGCTTTTCGGTATTCATTCCATTCCCGAAGGAAGCCATTATATACTTCTCTTCACGGATATTCTTTGCATCAGGATGACTGCGTAACAAGGCTGCCAGTTGCACATTATTTGCAGCGCCAAGTTCTATCCAGTCTTCATCGTTTAAAACATCAAGAACAGAACCGGAGCTGAGTAAAGTACCTTGTTTCAAAATGGCCACATCGGTACATACTTTTTCCACTTCATCCAGCAAATGGCTGGCCATAATGATCGTGATACCTTCCCTGCTTAGATGTTTGATCAGCTCGCGTATCTCGGAAATTCCCACAGGGTCAAGACCATTGGTAGGTTCATCCAGTACAAGGATATCAGGATTGCCGAGTAGCGCACCAGCAATGGCTAATCGTTGTTTCATGCCCAGAGAGAAAGTGCTGAAACTGGTATGTCTTCGTTCATAAAGATTCACTTTCTTCAACACATTATCAATATCCCCGTAACCACGATCTTTAATATTGGCTGTGATCTCAAGGTTGTCATAGGCGGTCATGTAATGATAAAAGTTAGGTGTTTCAAGGAGCGAGCCGATATGTCTTCGCGCATCGTGAGCTGAAGAATAGTTCTGCCATTGATATGTTCCTGCATCTGCCTTTAGCACATCGAGCAGAATTCCAAGCAAGGTGGTCTTCCCACTTCCGTTCGGTCCCAACACGCCAAATACTGAACCTTTGCGTACATTGAAACTGACACCCTTCAATGCTTTCACCGGGCCATAAGATTTTTCAATACCAGAGATCGTAAGAACAGATTCCATGTGTTTTATTTTAGGTCGCAAATGTAAGGCGTAGATAGTGAAGGTTTAAAACTGAAAAGTATAAAAGGGATATACTGTGTTTAAAAGGAAACACTGATCGACTGCAGACCTGTTTGCCAAATGCCAGTGTATCAGATATGCACAGATACTAGGAGGTGAAAACATCATGAACGCAAAGTCCGTTCATAATCCTCAAATCTAACTTTGACAATTTTTGATCGATTCTCGTTCCTTAACACAAGCCCTTCTGACTTTTTGCATGCATTTTCAGACAACGCGACATTTGTGGTAGGTATGAATTTTTTAAGATTATCCATAATTACCTTATGAGACATATCTCCTAACTCGAATTCAATCAATGGCACAAGTTGAAAATCTGAAAATTGATGTTGCATTTCTGAACGAGTCAGGAATTTTTGACCATAGATTATTCCATTTTCGGTTTCTCTTTCACGCCATGTTGAAATTTCAGCTTGTTCCATTTTTAATACCGACAAATCATCGTAAACAGCAATGTCAAATACTCGGAAACCATTTTTATCCTGACCATACCATGTTGAATTAGCGGAAGTTTTCCCGCCATAAAATTCGCCATAAATAACAGTTAATTTTTGGGTTTGTGGTACGTTGATATGGAGGCTCTTTAACCCATCAACAATGCCTTGTGCATTATCAAAATACAAATCTTCTGAGTGGTGTAAAATAAATTCTCTCGCACCAATTAAATATTCGGCACCATAAGAAATTATTCTTGCACTCGTTCCGTCAATCTTTTCAGTAGCATACATTTGTTCGTCGTGTATTGCCGTTGTGAATTCATTCTTCAAACGACCCTTTTCTCCTAATTGATGAAGTGTTAGTATTGACGAATATTTTGTAAGTGTATTTATTTTCTCCTTACCAAATTTTGAAATAAGTTCTTTAATCATTTGTTGTTTATTTTGAGGTTATAATTTTGTCGCAAGAATATGACGCTGATTAACGGAGAACGAATTCATCGTGCATGTATCTGTGAAAATCTGTTTCATATGCCTGTGGCAAACGGATCTGTGGTAAATAGTAAGCATCTATATCCTGTGGTGCGGGTATAATCATCCGTGGCTTTAATTCAGCAGAAAGCCATGTACACGGTGCAACCTGTAACTGGTATCTGCTTTAATAAATTCCATCATACTCAACACAATTTTTTTATTCTCAAAGTAGATGATCATCGAGTCTCCAGGGATATCGATAGTCTGTGAAGATTCCCCAATCACCTTTAATGTATTAGATGCATGAATCTCTCTGATCCTGATGCTGTCTCTTGTCTGATAATAATGCAGGAGGCTTCTGAATTTTTCTCCAAGTGGTATTGTGATCACGCTGTCTTTCCCGGATTGGAAGGATAAATTATTATGCTGTAGTTGTGATATGATTCTTGTAGACTCTTTCTCTCCCGAAGGATAATCGTTGTTACTGCAATCGAATTGTGTGATCTTTTTATAACCTTCCACAGAGAAAGAGGTATTGAGAAGTGTATTTCCCGGAGCAGTAAAATAGTGATGAAGTTCGTAAGGTGTTTCATCTTCGGGGCCAAGATCGGAGAAGATAGAATGGATATATACAAGTTTGTTCTTCGCAATGGCAGAATCAAGTTTCACCTGGTCTTCTTCACCCAACCATGGATGAATCGCGTTGATTTCACCACGTTTATTCAGATAAGAAAAAATAGACCGGATACTGGATGCATCGTTCTTTGGAACTCTGTATCGTTTGTCGAGCCTCACTAATTTTCCATTCTCCAGTAAATGATTCCGTTTCAGTAAATGTTCAAGACGCAGGATCTGATTGGCCACACTTAACTGGAACATACCCCATGGCCCGATGGCACTGATGGCGAGTAATAAGAAAAGGCTTATTGGAATGATGATGATATTGTCTACTTTGGAAAGAATGATATAAATAGAAATGATCACGATCCAGACTCCGAGCATAAACACAAGATAGCGGTCTTCGGTGATACCATACGGCATGATCCGTTTCATAATAGCAATGAAATAGAGGGTCAACAATGGTAAAAGGATATAGAAAAAGTTTTTTGAAAAGAGATAGATCAGCCGGTTAGTACTGTTTAGTCGAATCGGATAGATCAGTAAATAGGCAAGAATTCCAAGAATCGAGAAGATCAGGATCGGTATACAAACCCAGCCATCAGGCAATTGCTTATTGACCACAATTTTGAACATATAGAGATAGAGTAGGGTAATATAAATAGCAATAATGGGCATGAGGACATACTGCACAAAAAGCCTTACAGATTTTTTGAATTCAACGGTCTTATTAAAACTGTCGTACGAAGCCGGCATTCCTTTCAGAAAGAAAACCGTATTAAATATCAGCAGAATAAAAGCACCAAGATCGGTGTAATAATCAGGATTGAAATGGATATTAAAGAGTTTGTCGAGCGCCCACATGGCACTTCCTAACCCTAGAAATAATGTTACGGAGTAGAGTAGAGAGGTAACAATCCGTTTAAGAAGAAAATAATTGTATTGCCAGAATGAATTGATCTCAGAACTTTTAGAAAAGGCTAAAAAGGAGACCATGAGATGGAAGCACACCAGAAAAATCAGGTATCTTGATACGAAGATGGTTTCCGAATCGAACATTCCCGGTGTGATAGAAAAATAATGCATGCCCAAAATACAAAAGCCGAGAAGGTAAAGTCCGAGCCTGATGCTCTTGCCGAGTTGCTGTGACTCTGCGAAAATATCGAAGGCAATATAAAACGAGATCGCTGACATGCATTCGAGAAACAATTTAAGAAAACGAAAATCATGGACCACTTCATCGCCATTATTTCTGAAATGGATCTCGATCACCAGGAAAATGAAAGACAAAATTCCGGCCAATACCGGTAAGGGAAAACGCGCTATTGTGCTGGCAAAACTTTTTATGATAATAGAGATTGACTTCAATGATAGCGCGTTGTTAAGGGCTAAAAATACTTCTTCTGCATTGAAATTAAAAACCTTAATTTTGAAACACTTAATATTTGTTTGATGAAAAACATGTGGCCTCTCAGTTTTCTCCTGCTTGTTATTTCCTGTAAACCTGATCCCTCCTTTGTGTTGGATGATGGTCATGCGCATACTCATTATGATCTGAATATTCCCGCAGGGCTTCCCGTCATGAAAATTCCTGCAGATAATCCTATGAGTCAGGAAGGTGTTGCCCTTGGACGTCAACTTTTTTATGATAATCTTCTTTCAGGGAATAATACGATGAACTGCGGCTCTTGCCACCAACTCGGTAATTACTTTGTCGATTCCAATAAACAATTCAGTAAAGGCATTGATAATATAGAGGGACCCCGGAATTCTATGCCTTTGTTCAATATAGGCTATAGCCCTAAGTTTTTCTGGGATGGCGGAGCGAGCGATCTTGAATCTCAGGTCGCCGGTCCTATTACTAACCCCGTGGAAATGCATGAAACTATGGCGAATGTTGTATCCAAATTACAAGTGCATCCCCAATATCCTACCCTTTTTAAAAAGGCTTTTGGATCGGATATTATCACGTCAAAACTTATCATGCAGGCCATTGCGCAGTTTGAACGTACTCTTATTTCTGCCAATTCGAAATTTGATAAGTATAAACGTGGCGAACTCGCACTCAGTGCGCAAGAAACAAGCGGTATGAATATTTACCTGAGCGATACAAAGGGCGATTGTGTGCATTGCCATTCGTTTGGAGGAACCTTCACAGATTTCGATTTCAGGAATACAGGATTAGATAGTATCCCGGTTGATCTCGGTCGTGCGATGATCACCTTAAAACAGATCGACGAAGGAAAATTCAAAACACCATCCCTTCGCAATATTGAGAAGACTTCTCCTTATATGCACGATGGCCGCTTTACAACATTGCGTCAATGCATAGAACATTACAACAGAAATTTTCATTACACAGCAAACCTGGCCCCTGAATTAGCTCCCGTCATTAAGAATCGTATGACGGAACCTGAAATCGATGACCTCATCGCATTCCTGCATACATTAACAGATCATGAATTTATCAATAATCCAAACTTTGAGAAGCCTTAATACGAGTTGTCTTTTTTCTAGTGATCCTGCTTACTGGTTTTGTGTTCCATTCAAACGTGCAAATAACCTTTCTGCCGCCAAGGTGGCATCATTCAAAGGAATTAACGGTCACTATCATGTGGTAAATATGGAGCGTTTAAAAACAACACCTTTATACAAATCATCACTAACTTTGGCTCCTGCTAAAAACACGATTATATGAATACCTTACTCGTTCCAACCGATTTTTCTGCTGTAGCCGATAATGCGCTCAACTATGCATTGAATATGGCTTCGCGCTATCATCTCGATGTTCATTTGGTTCATATAGTGCAACTTCCAATACCTACTCTTGACAATGCCTTATATCTCAATGTGCCTGTTGATCTTCAGGAACCTGCCAAAGAGCAAATGATATTGAAGATCAGTAAGATCAACGAATTATGGCCTTCTGTTAGGGTTGAGTCGCGTGTCGAGTTGGGGCATTTTCTTGATTCACTCGAACGATATTCCGAAGAGATTAAACCTGTGGCTGTGGTGATGGGGATCACGGGAGAGGGCACCGCATTGGATAAGATGATAGGGAGTAATACCATTCTTACCATGCGTAGTATTAAGGAGCCTTTGCTGGTAGTGCCTATTAAGGCGGCCTTCAAAGCGGTTGATAAATTATGTTTTGCATGTGATCTCCAGGATGTCACAAACTCGACCCCGATCTTTGCCATCCGGGAATTTGCCTTGCGTTTCAATGCGGAAATTCATTTGTTGAATGTCGATTTCGAGAACAGGCATTTTACGGCCGAAACGCCGGTTCAGTTAGAGGCTCTCAACAGTATGTTCGGCGATCTTGATATTAAATTTCATTTTATTGATAACGAAAATGTAGAGGAAGCCATTCATGATTTCATCGAACGCGAAAAGATGGATATGCTTGTCATGCTACCTAAAAAACATTCTTTTTTCGAAGGACTTTTCAGAAAGAGCCAGACCAAAGAAATGTTGTATCACAGTCATATTCCGATATTGGCATTGCATCATTGGTAGGGGAAGGGAAAGTTCTTATTAAAATTTCAAATTCCAGATTTCAAATTCCAGATTCCAAATTCCAGATTTCAAACTTCGACTGTCGCAAGAATGAGGCGTAGGATTCGCGCTTGCTTTTTGTGACCGGAAGCCATCCCCTTGACTGTCGCAAGAATGAGGCGTGGCTTTTGCGTTGGCTTCTTGTGACCGGAAAGCCATCCACTTGACTGTCGCAAGAATGAGGCGCGGCTTTTGCGTTGGCTTCTTGTGACCGGAACTTTTGGTTTATGGCTTTCTTGACTGTCGCAAGAATGAGGCGTGGCCTTTGCGTTGGCTCTTGTGACCGGAACTTTTGGTTTATGGTTTTCTGACCGGAAATGGAATTTTCAATAATTTCTTTTTACCTTGTGGAACAATGAGCACCAAATATAAATTCCGGGATCAAGATGAAATTTACGTTGTAACATATACCGTAATAAACTGGATGGATGTATTTATCCGAAATGAGTATAAAGAGATACTGATCAATAGTTGGAAGTTTTGTATGGATCAGAAGGGATTAGAAATATATGGATGGTGTATTATGACAAGTCATGTTCATATGATTATTGGTAGTAAAAAGAACAAGTTAGAGGACATCATGAGAGATATGAAAAAATTTACATCGGAAAAAATCCGGAAAGCGATAGAGGATAATCCGCAGGAAAGCAGAAAAGAATGGATGCTGGAAATGATGAAATGCGCGGGTTCGGAAAATGGGAATAATGGAAGTTATCAATTCTGGATACAGAATAACCATCCTGTTCTTCTTGATTCATTTTCAATAGCGAGACAACGCTTAGACTATATTCATAATAATCCTGTCGTAAGTGGATTTGTAGATAAGCCGGAGGAATATGTGTATTCGAGTGCGAGAAGTTATTTTACTGATCGGGATTGGAAACTTCCTATAAAACGATTGAATGAATGATACAAGAAATGAAAATTAAATCGGTGTACAAGAAGCCTGCACACGAGGCCACGCCTCATTCTTGCGCTAGTGCGGAGCTATGCGGACAGAAAAAACGGCTTATAACAGCACCTACAAAAAATTGGCGGTTCAGTGCTCCGCAGACACATTTGTGGTTAATCAAACATTGGTTCTCCGCATCAACATTTGTGGTGAAAATCGCCAACTTCTTGTAGCTGCAAAC
>Ga0105048_10000653_pt1 | contig 53987 bp, 45 predicted proteins | sample MAT05_FD_78382 | JGI IMG/M metagenome (GOLD analysis project Ga0105048, IMG submission 78382) | Freshwater microbial communities from Lake Fryxell liftoff mats and glacier meltwater in Antarctica - MAT-05 | ecosystem: Environmental > Aquatic > Freshwater > Ice > Liftoff microbial mat | place... | reverse complement strand
GTACACACAAGCGCTGGATTGGTTCTGGCGGGCGACGATTGCCCGTCCGCAAGACATTCTGACGGTGTTCGAGTACGTGGACGCGCAGACTGCGGCGGGCGGCGGGCTGGAAGGCGTGATCGATCCGCAAACCGTTGCGGTGATGGGACATTCGTATGGCGGATATACGGCGTTAGCGGCGGCAGGTGCGCCCATCAACATGGAGAGCATGGCAGCACTGTGCGAGTCGGCGCTAGAGGCGGCTGATCCGGCGGCGTGGTTGTGCGATCTGGTACTGCCTTACGTCGCGGAAATGGCGGCGCTGGCGGGTCTGGATGCCGCGCCAGAGGGCGATTGGCCCGTGTGGGCTGACCCGCGTGTCGATGCGATTGTGCCGATGGCGGGTGATGCATATCTGTTCGATCCGGCAGGGCTGGCGGAAATCGACATCCCTGTACTGGCAATCGGCGGTACACTGGACACGGGAACACCCTATCATTGGGGTACACTGCGTACTTACGAGCATGTGTCGAGTAACAGGAAAGCACAAGTGGGTTTTGAGAACGCCGAACACATGATCTTCAGCAGTACGTGCGACGTAATGCCCTTCTACACGGAAGTCGGTTTCGGCACCGGATGTATAGATCAGGTGTGGGATATGGCACGCGCCCATGACTTGATCAACCATTTCACAACCGCGTTCCTGCTGGCTGAACTGAAAGGCGATACGAACGCCGCCGCCGCTCTCTCTCCCGACTTGGCGGCGTTTCCCGGCGTGAGCTACGCGGCGCAAGGGTTCTAGGGGCGAAGGGTAAGCCTCTCACGCTGCTGATTTGAACAAGCGTCAGATCGTGGATTTTAAGATGAAGTCGTGGGCAGAGCCGTTCCTCGTTTTGAGGGCGGCTCTTTATCACGACACCCTGTCACAGAAAGTGAAAACCCACTTTTACAGTGGCTTACTATGCCAGTGTTTTCACCATGCGATACAAGCAAATCTCACGCCCGCATCTGGCGGAAAAGTTCAATACTGCATTGGCTATCCCCCTCACCCTTATCTGCGCTCCAGCCGGGTTTGGCAAGACAACCATGGTCAGCGAGTGGGTCGTTTCTGAATTGGCAGAGAACGTTCCCCTCGCTTGACGAGGACGACAATGATTCAGCGCGCTTCCTGACTTACCTGATCGACTCGCCTGCATCACCAGCGTCCCCCTCACAACCCGTCGGTGATCGCCGCCGTCTCCACGCTGACGCGCACCACCCGCCCCACCAGATCGACGATATAGCGCGCGTCTTCGCTGTACTGGTTTGGGTCGCTGGTGATGCCGCTGCGCTTGTCCGTCCGCACCTGATACTGGTCGATGACCCATTCCAGCGCCGACCGTCCGCCGAGCGTGTAGGTCAGCGCTTCCGGCGGCACGCCGCGCAGCGTCAGCGCCGGATTGACCACGACGGCGGTCTTATCCTTGCTCAACGCCATCTTTTTCTCGACACGGTATAGCGCGGGCTTATTTTTCGCCCAGACAAATTCCAGCGGGTACGGCTCGACCGTCTCGTAATCGAGATGCAGCGCGGCGAGTCGGCGTCCAGCCTGATTGAACTGGTTGAAATTGGGCATGAACGGGATACGCGGCAGGTCACGTTTGAGGTTGTCGGCATAGCGGACGCGGTAATCGGGCTGATGCAGCACGCCGTAGGTGTAATAGAAAATGTCCCACTTGCTGATCGACTCGTCCTGATAGTGCGCGCGGTAGTGTGCCAATGCCCAGTCGGTGATATTTTCGCGGCGATTGGTGCCGTCGGCGTCATAGACGTAGAAGGGGAAACACTGGTGCGCGTCGCTCGATGCGCATAAATGCAGATCGACCAGCGATGCGCTGATCAACGTGTTGAACACAGGCGCGCGATACCCCATATCGCTGGTGACGATCAGGCGATTTTCGCTTTCACTTTCCGCAGTTGGAAAGAAGAAATGCTGACGTGCCCGGCGCTGATTGAGAATTTTGTCGAAAAATAAATGTTTCCTGGTGAACGGGCGGTACAGGGCTAATCGAATCTTTTCCGGCTTGTACTCCGCCGCATTTCCCGCCACGAGTTCCAGCTTAAGCCCGCCGCTCCATTTGATGCGATCCGTCCTGACAAAGTTGTCTGCGTCTTTTGGGCTGCCAGCGCGTCGATAGCGATCGACCTCCGCGTTATAGTCATCCGCGAAAACCTGGATGCGTTTGTCCAGGCTATCGCGTTCAAAGTCATAGACGATCGGGTCTCGATTGGTCACTAAACCCAGCGAATAAGTTTTGTAGATCGAGCGCGCGACCCCGTTTTTCCCTTGCTTGCCTTGTTTTGTTGCCAATGGCAGGAGTGCCGCAAAGGTATCGGCATTGTCCGCGACGCGCCAACTGTTGCGCGCGTCGGGTGTGATCAGACTGAATGACACCGTGTTCAACGCATTCTGTCTTCCATCTTCGCGTACCATCGATGCCAGGTAACTCAGCTTGTCCTCTTTGCGCCACAGTTCCGGCACGCGGTGATACAGCAAACGTCCCCGACTCTCCCCTTGCCTGACCGCGATTGTGATCCCGACCCCGATCTGAATTCCAAAAACATTGTGCGATGTGCCGCTGATCTTCCTGTTTTGCCGCACGTTACCGTTGAGGTCGATGTGATACACGGTAGTGAAGTCCTGCAACAGGTGCTTGCGCATCCCATCAAATGCCAGTCCATCGACGAAACTATTGTTGCTCACGTAAGCGACGATCCCATCCCCCCCATTCAGGCGGTCAGTCGCCATCTGAAAAAACGGACATAGGGATCGTAGAGCTGTGCTTTGCGTCCTGCCCTTGAATCACGCAGATAGGTATCGCGCAGCTGCTTATCCATGATTTCGTAGTGACGATTCTTGTTATTGTCGTTCTCGTTGATCTGTCCGACGTTGTAGGGCGGATTGCCGATGATGACGGTGATCGGCGCAGCTTTCTGACACTGTACACGCGCGGTGTTCGCCTCGGTCATGAACGCCATGCGCGCCTGTTCGCCATCCGCCAGATCGAGCGTATCCACGAAGCACAAGCCCTCGAAGGGTGCATACTGCCCGGTCAGGTCGTAATAGGCGTGTTCGATATTGAGGCTGGCGACATAATAGGGCAGCAGCATGACCTCGTTGGCGAACAGGCGATGCGTGTAAGCGTCTGCCAATGCCGCCGGATTCTGCCGCGCGATCCGTCCGAGCAGGTTGACGATGAAATTGCCCGTGCCGGTACACGGGTCGATGATGCACACGCCCGGATCGCCCAAGCGCTGATCGAACTCGTCTTGCAGCACTTCCTCGACCGCCGCGCACATAAAATCGACGATCGGCTGTGGCGTGTAGACGATGCCATGCGTGTCTGCCACCTTGACGGCGTAGCCCTGAAAGAAATTTTCGTAAACCGAATTGATGAAGGTCTGTCGATCGGCAAAACTGCTGAGATCGCGCGCCGCCGCCTCGATCGCTTCGTAGAAGTAGCTCAGTTGACCCAGGAACGCCGCCCGGTCGAAACTTCTGCTGGTCAGCGCGTCGATCACCTTTTCCACTTCCGCCGCGATCACATTGCGGCGGGTGAAGGCGTCATTCTGAAAGACGGTGCGCATCAGCCGCTCGGTCAGCAAGTGCTGGATCAGCATCTCGTCCACCGCTTCACGGCGGATATTCGGATTCAGCGACGCCCTGCACACCTCCATGAACGCCGCGAACGCGCTCTGAAAGGCTTTGTTGCTCCGGTGCGCCTCCACGATCTGAGTGGCGAGTCCCTGTGAGAGTGGCTTGGTGTCCTGCTTGAAACGCTCGACCGCCGCCTCGAATCCGGCGATATTCGGCTCGCTGTACGCGAAAAACTGGTTCAGCAGCGCCGCCAGCTCGTTGGGCTTGCCCAGGTCGGCGCTGTAGACGCGCGTGCCGCTCTGAACCAGCACGCCCCGGCGAGAATCTTCAAAGATGATGTTGGTGCGGGGATAGCCGCGCGCAAATTTTTTCTCGATCTCGGCGTCGAGATCGTCGGCGCTGTCTTTCGCCTCCCAATAGCCGCGCGGCAGCGTCAGTGGGTCGCGCAGCGTGCCGTCGGGGATGACGCGCCCGCGCGATCCGTCGAGCCGCTGCTCCGCGATCAGCGTCCAGCCGTGCGCCCCCGCCGTCTGCTCCAGCAGCACCTCGAAAGCGCGGCGGGTGTGCAGCTCCCCGCTGACGCCCTGCGAGTCGAAGGCGGCGCGGCGGGCATAGTAGGCTTTGATCGGGGCGCTGGTGATCGTGAGCGACATGGCGCGGTCTCTTGGGTTGTTTGCAGGTCGGATCATGCCGGGATTATAGCGCAGATGTTTTAATACAGCACCGTGCCCCCCGCCCCCATTGACCGAAAATGACCCGCAATCGGACGCATCATAACGAACCCACTGATCTATGGCTCCATCCGCCCATCTCTCAGCGTGCCACCGTGAACCCGCCCAGATACAGCCGCGTCCCACGCGGCGCGTCATCCACAAATGCCACCAGGCGCCGCCCTGTCCCCCCTTCATACGCCCCCACCGAGACGCTGTAGGGTCCTTCAGGCAGCGCGAAGGGCAGATCGATGTAGCTCACCTGGATCAGCACGTCACGCGGCTCCAGCAGACGGGGCAGCACCGTCATGGTATCGCGCTGCGCGGCGGGACGCGCAGCGGGATCGTTCTGGATATGCGTGAAGAAGCTCAGGTCGGGCGGCACGACACCATCGACGCGCCAATAGCTGATGACGGTCAGCAGATCGCCGGGCGCGACCTGCTCCATCCAGGCGCGATCGTAGCCCAGAAAGGCGATGTTCCCTTCGAGGCGGATGGGAGGCAGCGTCACTCCGAAACCGCCGGGTTCGTCGGGGGCGAACGAGACCGGGCTGGTGGTGGTGAAGGCGCCGATCGCATTTGCCAGCCGGTCGGCGGCGGTCAGACGGATGACCGAGTCGGGTGGCAGATCGGCGCGTGACAGCAGCTCGCCAGCGGCGATCCAGCGGGTAAATTCCGGGTTGATCAGCGCGAGACCATCGGCTTCCAGCAGCACGATATGCTGCGTCTCGCCGCCGTCGGTCAGGATCAGCGTAGTGCCACAGTCCGCCACGCGCAGCGGCACGTCGGCGCGGTGCATCATCAACGCCAGCTTCTGCGCGTCGGTGAGCGTGTCGCCATCAGTGGGCGCCAGCATCGGCGTGCAGATCAACGCGGGCGTGTCAGCGTCGCGGTCGAGGAAGCGTGCCAGCGATCCCAGACGCGCGTGATAGGCGTCGGCGGCGGCGGGTAGAGTCGCCCATTCCACGAACAGATCGTCCACCACCCACACCAGATTAAAGGCGAACAGCACCACCAGCCCGGCGCCAATCGCCACGCGCATCAGCCGACTCGCGCTGTAATACAACGTCGAGAAGCCCATGCCGAACAGCAGCGCCAGCGGCGGCAGCAGGATCGACATCACCTGAAAGTTAGGCGTGACGGGCGCCAGCAGCGCGGCTGGCGTCAGGAACAGTACTGCCAGCAGCACCAGCATATTCCCCGATTGGCGCCAGCCGCGCAGTGCCACCAGCAGACCGAGCGCCATCAGCACGCCGCTGATCAGATCGAACAGCGGACGACCGGGCAGGTTGTGCGTCGGATCGCTATCGCCGACGAACAGGAAGCTGTTCACGCCCGCCGCCACCGTCTGGATCAGCGCGGTCACGCTGCCAGGAAAGTTGTCCGCCAGGCGGCTGGTGCCTGCCAGCGGGGTAAGCTGGATCGACGACAGGAAGTAGGGCACCGCGATCACGATCACCACCACCAGCGAAAACCAGGTGAAACTGAGCGCACGGCGCGGAAACGGGCGTGCGCTGAACACGCGGTAGACGATGAAGGTCAGTGCGAACAGCGTCACCACCAGGCTGATCGGATGCAGGTAAAAGCCGAAGCCGAGCAGCACGCCCAGCGCAGCAAATGCCGCCGAGTCCGCCCGCATCAGCGCGCGTTCGCCGTACACGAAAAAGGCGCGCGCCAGCGCCAGCATCACCGCCGCGATCCAGGGCATCAGCATCGCGTCGCGCGCGACCGTGCGCGCCAGCACGATCGCCGCGAAATTGACCGCCAGCAGCCCGATCGCCGCGATCCCGGCGAGCGGCCCGCACAGCCGGGTCGCCAGCGCGTACACCAGTGCCAGTCCGATCATGCCGATCAGCAGCGACGGCAGACGGTAATCAAAGGCACCCGCGCCGCTGATGGCGGTGAATCCGGTCAGCATGGTCTGGTACAAGCCTTCGCGCCCTTCCCCGTCGAGATCGTAAAAGACCTCGACCCGCCCCTGGCGGATGGTTTCGGTGACGCGCACATCGTCGATCTCGGCGTCGCTCAAGCCGAGCGGCAGATCGGCAAACGAGGTGAAGCGCAGGATCGCGGCGATCAGAAGCAGCAGAACGGCGAAACCATAGCTGAGACGGGTGGACACTCAACGACTCCTGTGTCTGCGAATGCGGTTCATCGTTGATCTCCAGATTAGAGCGCGGTCGCCCACGCGGTGAACAGCAGCACCAGCGCGCTCAAGCCGACGCTGATGGCGGTCAGGCGTGTCTCGTCGCGGTGCAGTTTTGCCAGTTGTGCCGGATCGCCTTTGCCTTTTTCCAGCAGCAGCAGTGCCCGATCCAGCGCCGGGGCGAGCCCGATCTGCCCGACGATCAGGCACGCCGCCATCCCGACGATCGCCAGATGTTTGAGCAGCATCGCCTGTGACCAGGCATTGTCGAAAGTAAGCAGCCCGTCGTAGTTGGGATCGCCGCTCATCTGAATGAGTCCGGTCCCGATCAGCATCGCCAGGCTCAGGTTGGCGATCGGCACAAACCGCCGTCGCAGCCGCGCCAGCAGACGGTACAGCGTCTGCTGATCCGCCAGCGTCGAGCGCGCGGCGGGCAGCACCAGCAGCAGCATCACCACCAGACCGCCGATCCAGACGACGGTGGCGATCAGATGCGCGTAGTAACTAAGGGCAAGGATGAACGGGGACAAGACCAAGTGCCTCCGGGCTGTCGGGCGGGCGCGCCGGGATGATGTGATCGCCACAGTATTTTGGCGCGTTTGCCAGCGCGATGTATGCCGGACGAGTATACCCGCCCGGTGTGGTGATCGCCCACCAGTATTGTTCGTTTGCTTCTGTCCAGTCGGGGTCAGCGATATAAATCATCGACATCAGCCCGACCCAGGGCGCCCAGTGCGAGGCGGCATATTCATAGGCGCGCACCAGATAATCCGCCTGCGTCGCTTCATCGACGGCGAACCAGGCATACGCCGGATCGTTGGGATCGGTCGTCCAGCCCAATTCTAACAGCGCCATCTGCCGTCCGGCGTCGCCGTTGACCACCATGATCCGGCGCATGTCCTCGACGCGGCGAAAGCTGAAAAAACGATTGCCACCGGGCGCGTCCGCCGGATCGCGTTCTGGCTCGCCATAGCCTGGCGCGTGGACGCCGACGGCATCGACATAGCGCGCAAAGCCCGCGTCGTACATGCCCTGCAAATACAGATCGTCCGGCATGGCGCTGGCATCATGGGTCCCGGTCGGGGCAAGTCCCGCTGAAATGATGATTGCTTCGGGATCGGCAGCACGGATCGCCTCGCTGCACACTTTTAGCAAGCCGACGTAGCCCGCCGGGTCGGGCGGACGCCCCCCCCATTCACGCGACAGGTTCGGCTCGTTCCAGACCTGATACGCCGCCACCCGTCCGACAAAGCTGGATGCGATCACGCCGCAGTAGGCGCCATAATGCGCCAGATCGTCGGGCGGGGCGTCGACATAATCGCCTCCTTTCGTCCCGCCGATCGACGGATGCGACCAGGGCGGCGCGTCGGTCAGGCGCACGATCGTTTTCAGATTGCGCCGTTCCAGCTCGTTCAGCACCTCGTAGCCGCGCCCGGTCAGAAATTCACCACCGGGAGTCGGCTGGATATCTTCCCAGGCGAACGTCTGCTTGACATGGCTGAACACCATCCGCTGCACCCAATCGAGATCGCGCCCGGCGAAGCCGTGATCCCACCACGCGAACGCCTGGATGCCGTAGGTCACCGACTCGAAGGGCGGATCGACCAGCGCCCATCCCATCGACGGATCGCTCGTCGAGACCGGCACGGTCAGCAGCGCGCCGCATCCCAGTGCCAGTACCAGCGTGCCGACGATCCGTTTCATTGTGCCGCTGATCGTCAGCCTCACGACCCCGCCGCGACCTGGGCTTCATAGGCACGATTCCAGTCGCGCACCGCGTCGAACACCGGACGAAAGACGAAATTGGGTCCGATGATCGAGTAAGCAACGTTGTCATTGTCCGCCGCCCATCCCGCCTGGGGTCCGTAGTTGAGATTCCACAGGAACGCCAGCCACACATCGTCGGACGCGCGCATGAATTCGATCGCCTTGACGGTAAAATCGCGCTGTTCTTCGAGCGTGTTGTCGGCTGCGAACTCGAATCCCTGTGGAATACCGTCCAAGCCCTCGGCGGAGGGCCAGCCGAACTCGGTCACGCACAATTTCTGATCGCCGCCCGCCAGCGCGACCTTGCTGGCGTAGGTCGAGAGCGTGCTGCGAAAGCTCCACGAATGATGCGGATTGTCGAACGGACCGCGATAGCTCGCCGTCGGATCGTTCGGCACCGCATCCCAGGTGTAATCCGGGCTGACGTTGATGCCGTTGTGGTGCGCGCCCACACAGTCGGCATAGTTCAGCAGTCCGGCGGCGATCAATTGATCCAGGTAGACAAAATCGTCCCAGGCGCGCACGCCGTCGCTCAGTCCAGTCGGCGCCAGGGCACCGCTGACCACGATCACGCCGGGGTCTTCATTTTTGATCGCCTGATACGCCGGGCGTAACAGCGCGATGTAATCTTCGGCTTTCAAGCCGCCGGGTGCCGTCCATTCGCGGTCGAGATTTTGCTCGTTCCAGACCTCTATCGCGTGGATCAGTCCGGGATAGCGGCGCAGCAGCGCGACCGCGAAACTGGCGTAATCATCGGGATTCGCGGGCGGACCCTGTTGTTCCAGATTGACCCCTTCCGGGCGCGCCCACGCTGGCGCCGTCACCAGCGAGACCAGCACCTTGAGACCGCGATCGCGCGCCGCCAGCAGGTAGGTGTCGGTCAGAAACCAGTCGTAGACGCCGCGTTCGGTCTCGATATCCTGCCAACGCACCTGTTGTTTCACCCATTTGACACTCAGTTGGTTGGCGGATACGTCCATCCACTGCGCCATGTTGTCGTAGCTCACCTGCACCTGTGCGCCCAGATGAAAACGGCGGTCATCGACGGGGAGGCGTGTCGCGGTCATGGCGGCGGTGCCCGCCTGCGCGACCACCTGGACGGCACTGGTCGGCTGCGGCGGTCGGGTGGGGAAGGCGGTCGGGGTGGCGCGCGCCTCGGTCGGCGCCTGGGTGCGATTGGGCAGCGCGGCGGCGGCGCGCAGATCGTTTTGCGATCCGGGTGGAAACAGCGCGCCGTAGCTCATGTAGATGGCGACGAACGCCAGTGCGCCCAGGATGAAGGTGATGCCGCTCCAGATGACGACAAAGCCGCGCAGTTGGCGGCGGTAACGAATCTGGGAGGTTGTGGTTGCCATGAGGTTTAGTTCTCTCGTGAGGGCGAAAACAGCCTATTGCGGGTCGTGGGCGGACTGCGCTTCCGCGAGCAGGATGAGCTGCGCGAAAATGTCGGTGAGCGCCACGCTGAAGCCGGGCAGCAGCGCGCCGCCGTCGAGGGTATCGTTATTTTCCAGCGTCAGCGATTGCACCACGCTGCCGGGCGTGTACACGTCGATGGTGTAATCTTCAGGATCGACCAGCCACACGACCGTACCCGCTGCCAGATAATTCCTGATCTTCTTTTTGATCTGCGTCACCGTGTCGCTCGGTGAGATCGCCTCAATCGCCAGATCGGGCGCCACCGATGTGTAGCCACTGACCAGTTTAGCCGCCGCCTTACGATCGATACGGATGTAGGCACCGTCGGGGATGTAACGTGAGCCATTGACGATGTAGCCGCCGTCGGCTCCCGTCGTGATACCGAGCCTGTGCGCACTCACAAAAAAAGTGAGATAGCCTGACAGCATACCACCCACATTGGACGAGCGATCTGTCGAGACCAATTCCCACACCTCTCCCTCGTGCCATTCCAGGCGGCGATCGACATTTTCCGGCAGTGTGCTGTAGCGGTCAAATTCTTCGATCGTCATGTGCGTGGGCACATTGACGAGGACGGATGGAGTCAGAGTCGTCATCTTCTGGTCACCTCATTCACTGGACGCATCGGCACTGGACACACCGGATGATTCAGACGCTTCCGCGAGCAGGATGAGCTGCGCGAAAATGTCGGTGAGCGCCACGCTGAAGCCGGGCAGCAGCGCGCCGCCGTCGAGCATATCGTTATTTTCCAGCGTCAGCGAACGCACCGCGCTGCCGGGCGTGTACACGTCGATGGTGTAATCTTCAGGATCGACCAGCCACACGACCGTACCCGCTGCCATATAATTCTGCAGTTTTTTCGTGATCTGGCGTGGTTTATCGGTCGGAGAGATGGCTTCGATCGCCAGATCGGGTGCCACCGATGTGTAGCCGTTGACCGTCCTGGCTGCGACTTTGCGCTCGGTGCGGATATAGGCACCATCGGGGATGTAGCGTGAGCCATTGACGATATAGCCGCCGTCGGCTCCCGTCATGAACCCAAGACGCCGCTCGCTGATAAAGTCATTGAGCCTGGTGCCAAGCAGATAAGCGACATTAGAAGATTTGTCGGTCGAGACCATCTCGATTATCTCCCCGTCGTGCCATTCCAGGCGGCGATCGACATTTTCCGCTAGTGTGCTGTAGCGGTCAAATTCCTCGATCGTCATGTGCGTCGGCACATTGACGAGGACGGATGGAGTCAGAGTCGTCATCTTCTGGTCACCTCATTCACTGGACTCATTCACCGGATGCTTTAGACGCTTCAGCCAGCATGATCAGGGCATCGAATACCTCTTTGACTGGCACGCTGAATCCAGGCAGGAGTGCGCCACCGTCGAGGGAATCGTCGATCGTCAACGATTGTATGGTTGCGCCGGGGACGTGGACATCGATCGTATACGTATCGTAGTCCACCAGCCAGACGACCGTACCCGCTGCTTCATAATTTTTCAGCTTTTTCAATATACTACGTGTTTTATCGGTCGGTGAAATCGACTCGATCGCCAGATCGGGAGCGACCGAGGTATAGCCTTTGATGGTCGTGGACGCGATTTTGCGCTCGGTACGAATGAACGCACCATCCGTCATATAGCGTGCCCCGTTGACGATGAAGCCCGCCTCAGAGGACGCCAGCACACCGATGCGATTTTGTCGCAGATAGTTGGCGAGCGCAGCCAGTAACGCTATCGAAGGATTGCTCGACTCGAATGCAGCGACCATCTCGAAACTCTCCCCATCGTGCCATTCCAGGCGGCGATCGGCATTTTCAGGCAGGCTGACGTAAACGTCGAATTCGTCGGCGGTCATGCGGCGATCGACGGGGGGCGCGATCAGCGTGGTCATGGGTCAGGACTCCTGTGGCGTGTCAGACATTGGTTTCCGGCTGGATGGGATCGCTGGCGGCGGACGGCGCGACCGCTGGACGGAAGATGCGCGCCAGCGCCACGCTAAAGCCGGGCAGCACCGCGCCGCCGTCGAGCGTGTCGTCGGCGCTCAACTGCACCATCGACTGACCAGGCGTGTAGACCTGAATAAACTCGAATTCAGGATCGACCAGCCAGAGTACAGTGCCAGCCAGTCCATAGTTCATGATTCGTTCCTGTATATCAGTCCACAGGTCTGACGGTGAAATGACCTCGACCGCCAGTTCAGGGGCAATGGCGTTGTAGGCGGTGTTGGGAGGATTCACCTGACGCGCATACGATACATATGCCATATCGGGTATGTAACGCGAGCCGTTGACCCAATAGCCGCCCTGAGCGCCAGTCACTTCACCAAGCTGATTCACAAAAATGAAACTGCCGACTATTGCGCTAAAACGACCCGAAATACGCGAGGATAAATTACTCGAACTCAATTCGACAATCTCCCCATCGTGCCATTCCAGGCGGCGATCGACGTTTTCCGGCAGCTGCGCGAACACCTCGAATTCATCGGCAGTCATGATACGGTCGGGTGCGTGAATCATGGTCAGGACTCCTGTGGCGTGTCAGACACTGGTTTCCGGCTGGATGGGATCGCTGGCGGCGGACGGCGCGACCGCTGGACGGAAGATGCGTGCCAGCGCCACGCTAAAGCCGGGCAGCACCGCGCCGCCGTCGAGCGTGTCGTCGGCGCGGTGCTGCACCATCGACTGACCAGGCGTGTAGACCTCGACGATCCCATCCGCAGGATCGACCAGCCACAACACCGTACCCGCCGCGGCATAATTGACGATCTTGCGCCGAATATCACGCTGCCTGTCGCTGGGTGAGATCACCTCGATCGCTAAATCGGGTGCCAGCGGGTTGTAAGCGACACTCGGCGGCTGCGGCTGGCGTGCATAGGACACATAGCCAGCGTCAGGCATATAAGGCGCTCCGTTGACACGATATCCACCCTCGGCATTGGTCACCTCACCCAGTTGGTGTTCCTCGACAAAATTGCCGACAACCTGAGTGAATCGGGCGCCAATACGAGCCGCATTACTATTTGCGACCAATTCGACAATCTCCCCATCGTGCCATTCCAGGCGGCGATCGGCATTTTCTGGCAGCTGCGCGTACAGCTCGAATTCATCGGCGGTCATGATACGGTCGGGTGCGTGAATCATGGTCAGGACTCCTCAAACACGGGTCTGGCGTGCCATGCCCATCGACATACAGCGTGATTATAACATTTATCCAATCGTCCCTTAACGTGCCGCCGCCAGCGCGTCGCACGCCGGGCAGCCGCCGCCCGGTCGGACGATCGCGTAGCCCGCCATCGGGTCGGAACCGTAGAACTCGTAATCGATATTCCACACGATCATCAGCCGCACCCGTCCGGTCTGCGAGGCATACGCCGCCGCTTCTGCCAGCCATGCCGCCTGCTGCGCGACGGTGGTATTGGCACCCCAGGCAAAATACGGATCGAGCGGCGGATACCCTTCCGGGGTCAGGTAGCCCAATTCGGTGAAACACAGCGGCTTTGCCCCGCCGATGATATTCCAATAGGTGTCGATGGTGGTCGGAAAGTAGCGCGTGTAATAGTTATCGCGCTGATCGCCGCTGCTGGCGCTGGCGGGCACCGTGCCTTCGTTGTAATGCGCACCCACACAATCGGCGCTGTTCAGCCCGCCTGCCTCCACGAACTGACGCAGCCAGTTGTCGTCGTTGAGAACCGCGCCGGGATAGGCAGCTTCGGCACCCGTCGGTGCAGGGGCGGCGCTGATCACCACCACGCTGCTGTTGGCACTCTTGATCGCCTGATACGACTGAGACAGCATCGACGCATACGACGCGCCGCTGATCTGTCCATTGGGCCACTCCCGATCGAGGTTCGGCTCGTTCCATATCTCGATCGCGTCCGGTCCCAGTCCGGCGACCTGTCCGGCGAACACCGCATACTGGCGTACATAGTCCGCGCCGCCCGACCCCAAATCGCCAGGACTGCCGACGATGCCGATCAGGATTTTGAAGCCGCTGCCCCGCGCCTGACTGATCCAGGTCCCGGCGATTCCGGGATCGGCACCCGGTCCGTAGCGAAACTGCACCTTCATCCAGGTCATACCCGCGCGCTGCATCGCGCCGACCGCACCCGTCGCGGTATTGGTGACGTGTCCGCCATACTCGAATTGCCCGGTGCGGATGCTGCCTGCGCCGGGCTGGAAAGCGGGCTGTCCGCCGCCGTTTGGCTGGGCGGGGGCAGACTGCTGCGGTGCTGCTGTCGGAGCAGGCGTCGGCGTACTGGTAGGGGTAGGCGAGGGGGTCGGTGTCGCTGTCGCCGCGAATACGGCGACCTGCGCCCCTTCACGCGCGACCTCGATCGCACTGTCTCCGCCGAGCGCCCCGGCGATCCCGCCGCTGACCAGCGCCGCGTTGACGGCATAATAACCCGGTGGCGCGGCGATCGTGACCGCGAACGGCGCATCGAGCGCACTGGTCACGGTGTCGATCACATCGTTGACCGTCTCGACTGTCCAGCGCACATCGATATTGAACGGCGTCGGCTGTGCGGGCAAGCCGAGCGAGTAGTCCAGCAACGACTGCATCATGTCCGGGGCGACCCCGGGGTTGTTCAGATCATCGATCGACACCCCTGCCAGCGAGAAGGGCGCCAGGCGTTCGATACGGGCGCGCAGCGCGTCGCCGGTCACCACCCAGGCACGGGCGATCGCGCCGCCCTGAGAGTCCAGATAGTCAATGTAGGGCTGATCGTCTCCGGCACTGCCGACCTGTGCCGGATAGCCGTCGAGTCGCGCGGTGAATGGCGTACCGGGTGGCAGCGTGTCGCCAGGAGCCAGATCGATCTCCAGCGCGACATTACCCAGCGCTGACAAGGCTTCTTCCAGCGTGATCGGCGTGAAGCCGTCCCCGACCTGGCGCTGTGACAGCGCTGTCATGCCGATCAGGACTTTCTGGCGGCTGATCTGATCGACAGCCCAACGGATCATCGCCTCGACCAGACGATCGGCACCAGGCGCGAATGCCGCTGGATCGGATGGCATGACGATCTGCACTGCATCGGCAGCGGCGCCAATCGTCTGCCAGTCATACGCCCCGGTCTCCCATCCGCTCGGCGTATTGATCGCCGGTGGCACGACCACGATCAGCAGTTTTTCATCCGCACGCAGCGCTGCCCCAAGCTGCGTAAGGAAGGCACTGAAAGCGGGGCGCAGCGCGGCGGGCAGATCACGATAATCGATGACGATCCCGTCGTAGCCGGATCGGGTCAGCTCGACCAGCGCGGTCAGATGACGGCTGCTAAGGGCGCTGCTGCCGAGGACTGCCACGATCGTATCGGCATCGGTCGCGCGCGGATCGATATAGTTACGGATGCTCGGCGCGACCAGATAGCGCTGCGCCGTATCGAAGCCCGCCGCCAGGCTGCCCGTCAGGTCACCGGTGAGCGTGGGCTGCAAGCCAGCGGGCGAGACGATCGTCGCCACACTACCCGCATCGGACGCCAGCACCTCATCGACCGCGATCGAGACCATAATCGTCTGCGGAAATGCGCCAATGCGCAGTGCCGCCAGATTGGGCGGTAGCTGTGCCACCGTCGCCACCAGCGCATCGCCCACCACCGCCGACGGGATGAACCGCCAGCGCTGATCGGCGGGGGTGTATCCGTAAAGATCGATCTGATCGGGCGGGACGTTCGGATCGGTCAGGGTCAGGCTGAGGGTGATGGCACCCGGCGGCGTGCCACTGCTCCCTAATGTGAACAGCGGGCTGATCGGTTCGGCACTGGTAGGCAGCGCTTGAAAGGCGGTGCGCACCGATCCGTCTTCGCTGGTGGCGCCGACGGCGAACGCGCTTTCCGGTACGGACGAAAGAGCGACCGCAAAATCTCTGCCGATGTCCTCGCCGTAGACTGCCAGCGTAAGCGTGGCTTCGCGGACGGCGTTGGCATCGCGGGTGAGCGGCACGTAACGGGCGCCGAACAAGCGATCTGCCAGATTGATCGGCGGCAGCAGCAGCCCCACCAGAACCAGCCCGGCGGTGAGCGCCAGCGTGATCGCGGTGATGAAGCCGCAGCCGGTGCCGCCCGACTGCCGCGATCGGCCCGAATCGCCCTCCGGCACGGGACGCAGCGGCGGCGGTTCGCCTCCTCGTCCCGACGCCGATCGCGCGATCGGCGTCGGGACGAGATTCGGTTGATCGAAATTGGGAGCGATATTCGGCAGCGAGCCGGTCGTCCGTTTTTGTTCAGACATAGCGAGTCCTTCGATTCGTAGGGACGCATAACGAGGCGTCCGTATTGCGCCGTATGATGATGCGCGCTGATGACGATGCGTGCGTGTCGTGCCTCAACTGCCTAAAAGGTCGCACGCCGGACAGCCGCCGCCCGGACGAATGATCGCGTAGCCCGCCATCGGATCGACGCCAAAGTTGGTAAAATCGATATTCCACACGATCACCAGCCGCACCTTGCCGCTGCGGCCCGCCAGCGAGACCGCCTGATCGACCCACTGCGCCTGTTCTGCAATACTGGTATCCGATGCCCAGGCGAACCCGCCCGACAGCGCGCCGAATCCCTCCGGCGACAGATAGCCCAGCTCCGTGAAGCACAGCGGACGGCGTCCACCAAAAGCATTGTAGTAAGTGTTGACCATGCCGTAGAAATAGCGGCTGTAATGGCTGCTGCTGCCACGCGGATCGCCGCTGGTCTGGCTCGGCGGAACGATCCCCTCATTGTAATGGATTCCCAGGCAGTCCATATAATTCGCCGCGCCTGCTGCCGCCATGCGCTGCACGAACAGGTTGTCGTCACAGCCGACGCCGCTGCATCCGCCGAAAAAGCCGGTCGGCGCCGGGGCACCGCTGATTACCAGTGTGCCGGGGTTGGCAGCTTTGATGGCGGCATAGGCGCGTCGCAGCATCTCGGTATAACGTTCCGGGCTGATCGATCCAGCGGGCCATTCACGATCGATATTCGGCTCGTTCCACACCTCGATCGCGTCGGCACCCTGCGCGGCTGCCTGTGCTGCCGATGCCGCAAACTGGTCGAGATAGGCGTCGTTGTTGACCGATCCAGCGTCCCCGACCATGCCCAGCAGGATGCGGAAGCCGTTTCCGTGTGCCTGACCGATCACGCCGCTGTAATCCTGTCCGGCGTGCACCTGACGCTTGACCCAGGTCATCCCGGCGCGGCGCATCTGATCGATGGCGTTGGTGCCAAAGCCCTCGATGTGTCCGCCATAGTCGAATCCGCGTACTGGCGCGCTGTTGACGACGGGTGCCGCCGGAGCCAGGGGGGCGACGGTGGTCGGCGCAGGCGCCGCCGGATCGACACCTGGCGCGCTGGTCGGTGCGGCGACCGCGCCCCCAGGCGCGCCCGCCGTATACGGATCGTCGATCCACCTGGAGGGCAGCGCGGCGATCTGATCGGCGGTCAGACTGATCGCCGTATCGACGATCCAGCCTTGATCGTTGTTTTGCGAGATACCGCGAACCCACCCGCCGCCGGGGGCGCGTCCGTCGGCGCGAAAGGCGCTGCCAGCGGACAGCACGGTCAGAATGCGCCATTCAGCGCCGGGTCCTGAACGCAGGCGCGCATCGGCGTTGAGGGTGCCGTCGCTAAAAGCGGTCTGAGCGTGGGTCGGCGCGCCGACCACCCATAATAAGAGTGCGATCAGTGCCATCGAGAAGGTCGAACGGGTCATGTGGCGGTCTCTCCTGATAAATGGTCGGTGCTTGCCCCGATAGATTCAGTGGGCATTGTAGCAAACCCGCGCCAGATCGCCAAAGCAGTGTCAGTCGCGTCTATAATCCAGCGACTCTCATGCACACGGGATACATGTCCATGCACGATTTTTATCGCATCATCGCCCGCCTCTACGACTCCGAGCATCACGACCAGACCGACGACCTCGCCTTGTACGAAGCGGTGGCGGATCGGCGCGGCGCCCCGATCCTGATCGTCGGCAGCGGCACCGGGCGGGCGCTGCTGCATCTGGCTGAAGCCGGACACGAGACACACGGGATCGAGCGCGAGGACGCCATGCGCCTGCGCGCCGCCGCCCACCTCGATATCCTGCCACATCTGCGCGACCGGGTGACCCTGCACGCCGGCGATGCGCTGCAGGTTGCGCTCGACACCCGCTTCAAACTGATCGTTTTTCCTTACAACACCTTCATGCACTTCCTGACCCTGGACACGGCGCGGGCGATGCTGCGCCGAGCGCGCGGCTGGCTCGAACGCGGCGGCGCACTGCTGCTCGATCTGCCCAATCCGGGTGAGGCATTCGCGGGTGCGGACAGCGACGCCCTCACCCTCGAACGCCAGTTCACCGACCAGGAAACAGGCGATACCGTCATGCAGTTCAGCACCAGCCACCTCGATCGCGCGGCTCAGATCATGGATGTGACCTGGGTGTACGATGCGGTCAGTGCCGACGGCATGGTGCGCCGCACGATCGCGCCGACGCGCATCCGCTACTATTTCCGCGATGAACTGGCGCTGCTGCTGGAGGCATGCGGCTTTACCGTCCGGGCGGTCTACGGCGACTTTGACGAGTCGCCCTACCAGGATGGGGCGCCGCGTCTGATCGTCGAGGCGACCTGACAGCGGCAAAGGTCTGTCGGCGCACGCGGCGTCATGCGTCCTTAAGCCAGTGGTCGAATGTCTTTGAGCGGACGTGTTGCTGCACGTCCCTGCAAAGACGGGGCGTAGGGACGTATAACAATGCGTCCGACTTCAGATCATGTTCGGTCAATGGCTTAGGCGGGCTGCAAGGCGAGAATCAGCGTCCACTCCCCCGACTGCACCGTTTTGCCCGCCTGGTTGATGATCTTCACATCCAGGGTGACGATACCACCGCCCAGCCGCCGCGCTTCTTTGGTTTCGCGCACCACCATTTCGGTGTGCAGCGTATCCCCGATCAGCACCGGAAGGCTGAATTTCATCTCCAGCCCGCGAAAAGCCAGCACTGTCCGCTCCATGAAACCGAGCTGATACGCCTGTCCGACCGCGTAACTGAGCGAGAGCATCCCGTGCGCCACCCGCTGCCCCATCGGGTGGGTTTTCATATATTCGGCATCGGTGTGCATTGGGTTGTAATCCCCCGTGAGCGCGGCGAACTGTACGATGTCCGCCTCGGTGATGGTGCGCCCGCGCGTCACCAGTTTGTCGCCTGTGTGAATATCCTCGAAATACAGCCCGATGGGACCGGAGTCGGTCATCTGCATGGGGAATATCCTTTCGTCGATGTCGCCAGCGCGACAAGAAGGCGTCATGCCCGGAAATGCCGCGATCTTAGCACAACCGAGGGCGATCGATCAGGCTGCGCGAACCTTATAAGTTCGTTTCCAGGTCGATCAGATCCGTCTGCATCTGACGCGACAAACGCGCCCAGGCGTCCAGCACGCGATCATCGAACGGATCGTCATCACTGTTCAGGATGCGTCCATTGGCGTCCAGCCATGCCACCGTGCGGCGCACCCCGGTTTTCCAGTCGATAGTATAGCGAAAGTCGAGATCGGTTTTGGCGGCGGTGTTGTCGAAAATAGTGTTGCCATAAAAATTGTTGACGGTGATTCCAGCGCGTTCAGGCGCGATTTTGCCGAGCAAGTCCGTAGGGATATGTACCAGTCGCGGCGCGGGCGCGTCGAGCGCCTGGGCGACCAGCTCGTGATAACGGTTCCAGGTCAGCCATTCCTCGCCCGTGACGTGATAGGCTTTGCCAAACGCCGCCGCATTGCCCGCCGCATGAACGAAGCTGTGCGCGCAGTCGTCCACGTGGCACATTACCCATAACGAGGTGCCGTCTCCATGTACGACGATCGGCTTGCCTTTGCGAATCCGATCGAGGTAGGTGGTCTTCCAGCCGAAGGTGTGGATCACCACGCCGCCCTCGCCGTAGGTGGCGGCGGGACGGATGACGGTGACGGGAAAGTCGCCGCGCCGATGCGCCTCCATAAAGGCATCCTCGCACTGCACTTTGCGCACGCCGTAGTCATCGTCGATCGGCTCACGGCGCGCGTCTTCCACGATCGGATAGGCATCGGCGGGCTTGGTATAGACATTGACCGTGCTGCAAAAGATGAAATGCCCGGTGCGTCCGCGCAAGGCGCGTATGTCGCTCTGTGCCTGTTCCTGATTGAAGCAGATCATGTCGATCACACAGTCGAAGCTGCCCGCGTCTGCTATCTGCGCCTCGAATGCGGCGAAGTCATTGCGATCGCCGTGCAGGTAAGACGCGCCTTCGGGAAAGCGCGCCGGAGTGGTGCCGCGATTGTACAGGGTGACCTGATCGCCGCGCGCCAGCAGCTGGCGAGTGATGGCGGTGCTGATCAGCCCGGTGCCGCCGATGACGAGTATTTTCATGATTGATCCTTTCAACAAAATGGGGATGTAATAACAGGGACGCTTGACGCTGCGTCCCTGCGCTGTGATCACGGATTATAGCGTTCACCGTCCATCGCCGCCCCACACAGGCAGCACCCGCCCTATCTGAGTATTTTCCAGAGCATAGCGCAGTTCGACGGGGGCGGCGTGAACGCGGCAGAAATCGTATAATGAAAAGTGGACGATATAAAATAAGGGTTTATCCGTAGAACACAGCACAGCGCTTTTCTTAACCAAAAAGGCATTCCTTCATGGACAAAATCGTCACCATCGAGCGCCACATCATGGAACAGCAGCGCCAGTTCCCCCAGGCGACTGGGACGCTGACCGCCATCCTCTACGACATGGCACTGGCAGCCAAGATGATCGACCGCGAGGTGCGCCGCGCCGGACTGATCGATATCCTGGGCGCCGCCGACTCCGAAAATGTCTACGGCGAACAGCAGCAGAAGCTCGATCTGTACGCCGACAGCGTGATCACCAGTCTCAACGAAGGCACCAACCGCCTGTGCGCGATGGTCAGCGAAGAACATGAGGCGATCCTGGAAATCCCCAAACACTACGGCAAGGGACGCTACGTGCTGCTTTACGATCCGCTGGATGGGTCGAGCAATATCGATCTGAATGTCTCGATCGGCACCATCTTTTCGGTGCATCGCAAAATCTCGTCGGGTGAGGACGGCACCATGCAGGACATTTTGCAGCCGGGGCACAGGCTGGTCGCGGCGGGCTACGTGCTGTACGGGTCGAGCACCATGTTGGTCTACACCACCGAACACGGCGGCGTCGCCGGGTTCACGCTCGATCCCAGCATCGGCGAATTTTTGCTCAGTCACCCAAACATCCGCATCCCCGCCGAGGCGCATTACTACAGCGCCAATCAGGGCAACGAAAAAGCCTGGTCTTATGGGGTGCGCCGCTATACCAAGTGGCTGCAAGGGATCGACGGCGCTGGACACAAGAGCCTGGGCTTGCGCTATACCGGGTCGCTGGTGGCAGACTTTCACCGCACGCTCTTACGCGGCGGCGTCTTTTATTATCCGCCGACCGAGGCGCGTTTCGAGGGCAAGATGCGGCTGATGGTCGAGGCACAGGCGATCGCCTTCATCGCGCGCCACGCCGGGGCGTATGCGTCCGATGGCGTAGGCGACATTCTCGATATTGTCCCGCACAGGATTCATCAGCGGGCGCCGCTGTATGTCGGAGAGCGCGCGCTGGTCGAGCAGGCAGAGACGTTCATCATGCAGCACGACGGCGAATGGCTGGCGCGCTATCGTCCGTATCGGGACGGTCACGCGCCGGGGACGTGATATAATCCGCGTCGTGAACCGGAATTGACCCGCGTCCGTTGGCGCGCGAACGAGGATGACTTTCCATGTGGCACACCCCCTGGCTGCTTCTGATCGCCTTATCTGTTTTTGCCGTGACGACGCCCATCGGCGCCCAGGACGCCAATCTGCTGCGCGACGGCGGCATGGAGAGCGCCTATACCGCACGCGGACGCGCCGACCTGAATATCCCGACCGAGTGGAGCATCTGGGTGACTGAGCTGCCACACCTCAACGACTGGATGAATCTGCCCCCGGTCGCCTTTCCCCACACGGGACCCGACCCGATGCCGCACCTGGGCGCGCGCGCGTTCAACCTCAACAAGAATTTTGCCACCTTTACAGCGGCGCTCTATCAACAGGTGACCGTGACGACGGGCGCGCCGATCCGCGCCAGCGCCTATGCCTTTGTGCGCACCTGCAATATCCCGACCGGATTCGACACCTGCCGCTCGCTGCCGGACTCTGGCGCCTATACCCGCATCGGACTCGACCCCAACGGTGGGACTAACCCTCTCGAACCCGATGTCGTCTGGTCGGGCAATCAGGAGCCACACGAGGCATGGACGCCCATGACCGTCGGCACGACCGCGACTGGCAGCACCGTCACGGTCTTTCTGTACACCTCGCAGACTTACCCGCGTGGGATCAATCAGGTCTATTGGGATGACGCCTTTTTGAGCGCAGGCACAGTCGATGCCGCCGCCGCGCTGCCGACCGCAGCACTGGAAGTCGGATTTGTACAGCCACAGGGACAAGGTGACGACGGCTCGATTGTGCATCTGGTGCAGGCAGGCGACACCATCGACTCGATCGCGGTCGCCTACCAGCTGACCCGCGACGGACTGCTGGCGCTCAACCCCGGCTTGCCCAGCACGCGCTTCATCCGGATCGGACAGGCAATCACCGTGCGCGCCCCGGAGCCGACCGTCGAACCGAGCGCCACCCCACAGCCCACTACGCCGCCGCCCGCTACCCCGGCGCCGACTGTGACCCGTCAGGCGTCGGCGCAGCCGACCGCCACCGCCAATCCAACGCAGCCGCCGACTGCCACAGCCGCTGCAGCCGCCACAGAAGCGATCGCCGCCCTCCCCACCGACTCGACCTCAGCATCGACGCCAGAAGTGGTCGCGCTCGCCCCGACCGACGCACCCAGCCAGTCCAGGGCGCCCGTCGTGGCGGCGGCGGACGGGGTGATCTTCCCGTTCGACCCGCTCGATGAAACGGCGTCGATCTGCGTGCTGATGTTCGAGGATGGGAATGCCAATCGTCTGCAGGATGCCGGAGAAGAACTGGTCACGCAGGGGCGGATCACGCTGGCGCTCAACGGCGAAATCGTAGCGGAACACGTTACGGGCGATCTCGATCCCACCTGCATCGACAATCTGACCTCAGCGCTCTATCTGGCGCAGGCGGAGGCGCCCGCCGGATACGGGCTGACGACGGCGGCGCGTCTGCAGGTGCGGACGACAGGCGGCGCGCAGATCGCCATCGCCTTTGGTGCCGCACCCGGCATAATCGTGCCGACCGCCCCCGTGCCCGACCTGACTCCAGTCGCATTGAACGTCGCCAGCACGTCCGACGACGATGCGCCCACACGACAGATTGGGCTGTTCGTCCTGGCGGGCGCGGGCGTGGTCTTCGTCGGTGGGTTGTTCCTGGCACTGCTGCTGCGTCGGCTGAACGGGTAGGGACAAATTGAAAACAGATCAAAATACGGGTTTGGCACGCCAAACCCCTACGGTTACAGGGCGCACAGGGACGCATAACGATGCGTCGGCTCGAACCACACGGTTATTCACAGGGGGTTTGATCGCCGCGCTGCTGTTGCTGACCCTGCTGCCTGCCATAGCACAGGACGACAGCGGACAGGTGTGGGTGCGCGCCTTTCTCGACCAGGACGGCGATGGCGCGCGCGACCCTGGCGAGCCGCTGCTGCGCGAAGGTGTGTTCGTCGAGCTGGTACGGGACGACACCGTCATCGCCGCCAGCGCGCTCTCGGAGGCGGAATATGCCGAACAGGGCTTGATCAGCTTCCAGAATGTGCCGTCAGGCGCGGTGACGCTGCGCATGAGCGCGCTCGATGGCGCGCCCACCACACCGACCAGCGCCGTCGTCCAGGTGGGCGCCGACGGACTGCCGCCAGTCGTCGATTTTGGCGTCAGCGCGCTCGATGCCGTGCTTACCCCGGCGCCGTCCGGGTTTCTAGCGAGCCTCACCCCGCGCGACCCGGAGACGATGCGCCTGGCGCTGTCCGGTCTGGGCGCAGCGCTGACGATCGGCTTGACCGCATCGTTCGGGTTCCTGATCCTGCTGCTGCTGCGTGGACGCGCCCCAGTCGCCGCGCCGCCGCGTAACGCTCGCGTCACGACTGGGGTGGTCGCCGTCGTCGATCAGGGCGATACGACGGGTGCGTCCCCCGCTGACCGCGACTCGGAAGCGACTCGTTCGTAGACGGCATAGGTCGCCAGCGCCGTCTTGCGCCAGGTGAAGGCGGTCGCCCGCCCCAGCGCGCGGCTGATGAGCGTCTGACGCAGCGAGTCCTGACCGAGCAGCGCCAGCATCGCCCCTCCCATCTTGCGCGCGTCACCCGGTGGCACTAGAAAAGCGCCGTCCTCGACGATCTCGCGCATGACCGGGATGTCCGCCGCGATCACGGGCGTGCCGCACGCCATCGCTTCCAGCGCGGGCAGTCCAAAGCCTTCATACTCGCTCGGAAAGACGAACACCGATGCCATGCGCAGCACACCTGGTTTGTCGGCTTCATCGACCGCGCCAATCCAGCGGATCGAGTCGCTGATGTCCAGGTCGCGCGCCAGCGCGCGCAAATCGGGGAAGATCGGCTCGCTGTACGCGGGTTCGCGCCCGGCGATCACCAGCGTCACGGTGTCGCCTTCCGCCTGCGCCACATACGCGAACGCCGCCAGCGCGATGTCGAGCCGCTTGCGCCGATCGAAGCCAAATCCGATCAGGATGTAGGTCTCAGGCAGATTGTACGTAGCGCGTACAGCGTCGTCTCTGTCAGCGCCGATACGCGGATGATAGCGCTCGTCGGCTGCCAGATGGGTGACGGTGATCGCGCTCGCCGGGATACCCAGATGAGTCACGATGTCGTCGCGTGCCGCCGCGCTGATGGTGAGGATATGGTTGGCGCCGCGCGCGGATGCGCTCACCAGCGCGGTGTACAGCCGCGCCCCGGCACCTGAGGCGTATTCCGGCATGACCAGCGGGATCACGTCCAGCACGCTCACCACCAGCGGGATCGGGGACGCCAGCGGCGATCCCCAGTAGGGCACATGGGCGATGTCTGCCCCGGCGCGTCCGGCAGCGGTCGGAAACAGACGCTGCTCGAACCAGACTTTCGCCAGATTGCCCTGCCCGCCGCCCGCCGCCACCACGCGCACACCGTCCGGCACATCGGTCGGCGCGGTCGTGCCGGGGACGATCAGCGTCCAGGTCGCGTCCGGTTTAGCACGGCGTAAGGCGGGCAGCAGATGACGGATCACCTGTCCGCTGCCAGTGTAAGGCTGATCCCAGAACCAGCCGTTGAGGGCGATGTGCATCTAGGAGTCCTCGTCGGCGGTCGCGGTCGCCTGGAGACAGGTCTCGCACATCCCGTACAGCTCCAGCAAATGACCGCTGATCTGCACCTGATAGCGCTGTTCCAGATCGCGGGTGAGCGCGGCGAGTCCACACTCGTCGAACTCGATCACGCGATGACAGTTCATACAGATGATATGATGATGATGTCCATCGGGCATCAGGACATAGGTCGGTGAGGCACTGCTGGTGATATAGGTCGGACGGATCAGCGACAGGCGCGTGAACAGATCGAGCGTGCGAAAGACACTGGCGCGTCCAATCCCAGGATCGAGCGCGTTCACTCGTTCCAGCAGCTCGCCGGAGGTGACGTGCCCATCGCCGCTCTCGATCGCCGCCAGCACGGTCAGGCGGGCAGTCGTCAGTTTAAAACCCGCGTCGCGCAGGCGGTGGGCACGCGGGCTGAGAGTCGGGGTCGAGTCCTGCATCATGAAATTACTTTCATCGTAGGGGGTTGGCGTGCCAAACCCTGGCTGAAGAAGTGCAACCGTCGGATTCTGGCGTGCCAAACCCGGCTTGCGTAGGGATAACCCTGATGAATTGTACACCAATCCGCACAACCTAAAACTTGGCGCACCGAGTAATTAAGGTAGCAGGCAAAGGACAACCAGCGATCATGCACCCGCCCCTGACGCGCACCGCACCGGAAATCGACTCGTCCGCCGATCGTTTTGCCCGGCTGGCACACACCATCGATGGGCATCTGCCTGGTTGGGCACGGCGCTCCAATCCGATTGTGCGGCGGCATCTGGGCACGTCGTGGAAGACATTCACGCCTAATTTTCGACTGCTGCTGCGCATCGTCGGTTTACAGGCGGCGATCGTCGTCGTGTCGTTCGTGTTCCCGGTGCTGTTCGAGATCCTCATGCCGACGGTGACGGTGGCGCTGGTGCTGCTCCCTGGCGGCGTGCTGCTGTACGCGCAAATCCTGTTCCGGGTTGGCACGGCGTCGTCGGCATACTGGGCGGACGAGCGCCGTAACGACACGCTGGCGCTGACGCTGATGATCCCGCAGCCCGCGCGCCAGACGATCTATGCAAAAATGGCGGCGTCGCTGTGGCGGCATCTGGAAAATCTGATGGGGTTGGCAGTCGGCGCGGCGCTGCTGAGTCTGCCGCTGCTGGTGGTGCTGTACGACATGCAATTCTCGATCGACGCGCAGCCGCTGTTATTCCGGGTCGGCGTGCTGACCGGGCTGGCGGCGTCGGTGGCGCGGCTGTGGCTCGAACCTGTGATGGTCGCTGCCTTCGGCGCGCTGTTCGGCGTGCTGAACAGTGCACGCACCCCGGCTGCCACCGCCACCCTGATCACGACAGGGGCGTATTTCCTGATCGTGACGCTGCTGCGCGCCATTCCGCAGGGCCCGATCGCGCGCATGGCGACCGAGACGCTGCTGCCCGTGCTGGCGCCGATCGCGCTGACGGCTGGAGCCATCTGGCTGACCGAGCGTGTGCTGCGCCGTTTGTAGATGCAGGACACAACGGCGTAGCACGATGGCAAGACATTTTGCCTGATCCCGATAACCAACATGCCGCTGCTGTGCAATTGGCGTGGGTTGGCGGTATCATCACGACATCAGCGAGCCGACTCGACGATTCGCCCTGGTCGTTGTGTGCGCCGGGCGCGTTCGTGGGAACGACCGTCGGGGGCTTCGCGGAAAGTACACTCCCATGCTGACATGGCTGGCACAAGGCGCCTCGCTCGGATTCACCGCCGGGTCGAGTCCCGGTCCGCTGCAAACCTTTCTGATCCAGACCACACTGGCGCAGGGCTGGCGCCGGGCGCTGGTGTGTATCCTGTCGCCGCTGATCTCGGATATTCCGTTCGTGATCCTGACGGTCTTCATCATCAACCAATTTCCGCCTGAAGTCATCCGCATCGTGCAGATCGTCGGCGGCTTTTTCATGTTTTATCTGGCATGGGGTACCGTGAAATGGCTGCGCGCAGGGGGCGCATTCGGCGGCGACGCGGCGGATGCCGACACTGCCCCATTTTCGGCATGGCGGCTGCTGCGTCAGACCATCCTGATCAACTGGACGAGTCCAGGTCCGTACATCTTTTGGGGCACGGTCAACGGGCCGCTGCTGGCGCAGGCGCTGCGCGTCTCGCTGCTGCATGGCGTCGGCTTCATGCTTGGATTCTACGGCGTGTTTCTGACGCTGCTGGCGATCTGGATCATCGCCTTTGATCGGCTGCGTCACATCGACCCGCGTGTGACGCGCGCGCTGATCTGGGCGACCGTCGGCATACTCGTGCTGTTCGGCTTGCAGTTGATCGCGCGCGGAGCCGGGCTGATCGTATGAAATCCGGGTTTGGGCATTCCATAAATGCGCACAAGGTTTAAGCCGCGCGCAACACAGCCTTAACGCAAAATGGGTTACGCTCTTGCCATGGTTCAACATCATTCCAGGCGAAAGCGTCGATCCTCATGAACGTGACAACAGGCGAGATCGTCAATGGCGTCAAGCGGCGCTGGATCGCCGAGGGGACGATCTGCGCCTATCAGATCGAGGTGCTGTCGATGCAGATACTCGATCTGTGGAACCGCGACGTGATCACCACGCTGACCGCCGCCGACTCCGCGCTGCCCACCTTTGGGCTGCTCTACGATCTGTCCGCCAGCGGTGTCAGTATGCCCTATCTGATCTACTGCTACCGCCGCATCGATGAGATCGTCATCCTGCCGCAGCCAAAAATGCAGTTGAATCTGCTGCTGCGCGATCGTGCGCCGCTGCGAATCGCGCTGGCGCTGGTGATCGCCAGCAGCATGAGCGGCGCGATCGCGCTGGGGCGCGGGCGGCGGGTGCATGACCCCGCCTCGACCGATGCAGACGATCGCATTCACGCGCAGGCGTTTTTCGCCGCCCCCGATGCAGAGGCGTGGCTGCGGCTGCAGGTGATGTGAAAGACCGCCGTCATGCCCGCGTGGTCACCGAGCGGACTGACGATGGGTGCGTCGCTCACCTCAATCCTTCGGCACACCACCCACAACAGCCAGAATGCGCAGGCAGAATTGCTGGCTGAAAGCGGATAGTACGACGATCCCATTTTTACGCACTTCTGTTGACTTTGCACACAGTATTTTATATAATCCGAATACTCAAAGTGAGTGTTCATCGACACAACTGACTGACAAAAGGGTGGCACCTGTGCTGCCCTTTTGTCTTTTTTGGTTCCCTGTGCGATCTGCACATGCGAATTACAGCACAAGTTCGAGATGGACTGTCCTGGCGTTATCGCGCCATGATACGGATCGTTAGACTGAGTGGATCAAGAGTTTCTCTACGGACGCATTGTTACGAGTCCCTACGGGCAACCTGCATCCGTGATTCGCTGAAACTGTGTGAAAGATGGTCTGCATCGGTGACTCAGGACGCATCACGCTGTGTCCGCATCATGAAAAGGCGCGTATGAATAAATGGCTGGCGTTCTGGTTATTGGGCTTGATCTGGGGTTCGTCGTTTTTACTGATCCGTATCGGCGTGGAGTCGCTGACGCCGTTTCAGGTGGTCTTCATCCGCACCGCGATCGCGGCGGTCGGCATGAACTTGGTGCTGCTGTCACAAGGACAGCGGCTCCCGTTGACCTGGAAAAAAATGTTTCCCCTGATCGTGATCGGTATCGGCAATACCTCGCTGCCGTTCGCGCTGATCTCGTGGGGTGAACAGAGTATTCCGAGCAGCCTGGCGGGTGTGCTGCAATCGACGGCGGTCTTTTTCACGATGATCGTGGCGCATCTGTCGTTCACCGACGAGAAGATCACCGTTCAGAAGGCGGTCGGACTGCTGGTCGGCTTTGTCGGGGTGGCGCTGCTGGCGACGCGATCGGTCTCGGAAGAGGGACAGGTTACGCCAGCGTTCTGGGGAGCGATGGCGGTGGTGGCGGCGTCGTTCTGTTACGCCACCTTTACCGTCTACAGCCGTCAGCATATCAAAGAGGGATACACCCCGATCATGGTGTCCACCGGGGCGATGACCGTCGCGGCGATCACGTCGGGGGCGGCGATGCTGGTCTCACCGCTGCTGGGTGGACCGCCCAACACGCCGCTGGCAGATGTACCACTCGGCACGCTCGGCGCGGTGGTGCTGCTCGGCTTGCTGAATACTTTCATCGCCTATCTGATGTACTACAATATCGTGCGCGACCTGGGCGCGGCGCGTTCCAGCATGGTCACCTACATCGTCCCGGCGGTGAGCGTATTTTTGGGCGCGCTGGTCTTGAGCGAGGCGATCGATGCGCGCCTGGTGTTCGGCACGATGCTGATTTTCGCCGGGATCGCCGTCGTCAATCTGAAGGTGTTCGCCTGGCTGAATCGGCGGCGGGCGGCGGCGGCGCTGTAGCTTGCCACACGGACGAGGAGACGCATCATCATGCCTCCCTCGTCCGTATGGCGCGGCTGTGCTATTCCCCAGTGAATTTACTCATATTCACGCCCGGCGACCACAGCGTGCCGTCGGGCAGCACGGTGTCGCGTGAAAACTCCGCCCCCTCCAAGGTCGCCTGCTGCATCTGTGCGCCGGTCAGATTGGCGCCGCGCAGATTGGCGTCATCCAGCACGGTAGCGGTCAGGATTGCGCCTGTGAAATTGGCGCCTTTGGCGTTGACGCCAGTCATTGATGCCTGCTCCAGCACCGCCTCCTGAAAGTTGGCGCCGCTGATATTGGCGTCATCCAACCCGACACCGTGCAGGTTGGCACCCTGGAAATTGGCGCCGCTCAGGTTGGCGTCACTCAGATTGGCATACTCCAGTGTCGCGCGGCTCATATTCGCCCCGCTCAGATTGGCGTCGCTGAAATCGCTCTGGGTGAAATCGGCATTGGCGCAGTTCGCCCCGCTCAGGTTGCCGTCGCTGAAGTCGCCACCGCGCATCGAGACGCCAGCGAGATTGGCACCGCTCAGATTGGCGTGATCGTCAGACGAGACGACGGCGCGCCGCAGCGCAGCCCGCGTAATGTTGAGGACGCTCTCGCTGACACTGCGCCCGATATCTTCCAGCGTCGGCGGGCGCGGTGGGACGGGCGGACGCGGTGGGAAGGACGGTTCGGGCGGGTGCGGGGGTGGGAGGGTGCCGCCGCGCACCTCGGTTTCCAGATAGGCGACCAACTGACGCAGCGCCAGGTTGACGGCGGCGAGTCGGGTGCCGTCATCGACATCCTCCGCCATCTCGACGCGCAGCGCCTCGGTGACGTAAGCGTCGTCCGGCAGGGCAGCCGCCGCACGCGCGTGCAGCGCGACATAGCTCTTGTAGGCGGTGTCACCCGTCCCGGCGTGCATCCCGTATTCGAGATTGCGCTGAATGCCGTCGTGGAGGGCGCGCAGGACGCGCAGCAGTTTGGTCAGGTCGATGTGTGTGGTGGGTTCCATGATCAGGTGTCCTTATTGGTTGCATACGAAAGTAAAATGATGCGCTATAGAGGGACGCATCACGATGCGCCCGCCGCTGCCGCTGTAATTCACTGGCTTTCCGTGATGCTGGTCAGCGTGTCGGGGTCAAGCATGGCGCGCAGCGTGCGCCTGGCGTAATGCACTCGGCTCGCCACCGTGCCCACGCTCACCCCCATGATCTGCGCGATCTGCTCGTAGCTCATTTCTTCCTCGCTGTACAAAATCATCGCCTGGCGCTGTGCGTCGGGCAGCCGATCGATCGCCGCTCGCACCGCTAAACTGAGCAGCAGCCAGTGTGCTGCCTCCTCCGGCGAGTCGGCGCTGTCGGCGATCACCGCGTACCCGCCGGCGCTGTCGCTATAGCCGCCGACCTGATCGTGATCGTCCGCCAGCGCCAGTCCATAGCGCCGGGAGCGTCGCATCTCCGCATAGACGAGATTACGGGCGATGCCATAGGTATAAGGCTGTGCCAATGCCAGATCGAGCGGCGCATTGGCGGCAGACAGCTTGCGATAGAGCGCGATGAAGGTATCCTGAGTCAAATCATCGACCGCCAGCGGATCGCCATAGTCACCGAGCAGCCGCCGCACAAAGCGGCGTATACCCGGTTCGAGCGCCGTCTGTAACGCCGCAAATTCATCGGCGAACGCCGGCGCGCCGCTGGTTGGTACGGGCAGCAGATCGATCACGTCGGTCATCACGCGCTGGTTGCCTTCTGCATCTCGCTCATACTGGGTAGGTTGGTTGCAGGGGACAAAAACTTCAAAAGTCAGGGTAAGTCAATTTTGAGACGTGCCGGACGCATTGTTATGAGTCCCTGCGACACCGGGGCACCGCGAACAGGCATTGTTATGCGACCCTGCGACAGCCCGCAGACAGAACAAACGTTCCACTTGCGTTGATTGAAAGTTTCGACTAGACTAAATATATCTTTCGACCCAATGATGAAACTGGAGTTTATCTGATGAAACGCTTGATGGTAATCTGTCTGCTGCTGCTGACCCTGCCTGCTGCACTGCACGCGCAAGAAGCGCGCCTGAAGATCGTCGCCACCACCACGCAGGCTGCCGACATCGCCCGTATCCTGACCGACGGGATCGACGGGATCGAGATCAGCGCGCTGATGAGCGCCGGGGTCGATCCGCATCTGTACAAGCCGACCGAGTCCGACATCGCCGCCATGAACGCCGCCGATGCGGTCTTTTACAGCGGGCTGCACCTCGAAGGGCAGTTCGACGCGGTCTTCGAGGCGCTCGGTGAGCGCGGCGTGACCATTGTCGCGCTGGGTGAACCCGTCAAGGATGCAGGCTACACCATCGGTGGTTTCACGCTGTCCGAGGAATTGACCGATGTGGACGACCCACATTTCTGGTTCGACCCGCGCAACTGGGCGATCGCCGTAGACGAGCTGGCGACCGTGCTGGTGACGCTGCTGCCCGATGACGCCGATACGATTATGGCAAACGCGCAAGCCTATCAGGGACAGTTGGAGACGTTGTTCGCGTGGGCGGACGCCGCCATGCGCACCGTGCCGGAAGATCAGCGTGTGCTGGTCACGTCGCATGACGCCTTTCAGTATTTCGGCGCGGCGTTCGGCTGGCAGGTCGAGGCGATCCAGGGGATCAGCACCGCCGACGAAGCCGGAGTCGGCGACGTGCAGAACGTGGTCGATTTTGTGCTGGACAACGCGATCCCGGTGATGTTCGTGGAGAGCAGCGTCTCACCTGCGACCATCGAGGCGGTGCGTGAAGGGGTCGAAGACGCGGGCGGCGCCGTGCGCCTGGGCGTGCGCGGACTGTATTCCGATGCGATGGACGCGCCGGATACCTTCGGCGGCACCTATGTCGGGATGCTCGCCAGCAACGTCTACATCATCCTGACCTCGTATGCCTGCACCGGAATCGACCTGGCAATCCCAGCATGGGACGAGTCGCTGACCATCACCCCGCCCACCGAATTGATCGCACCTGAGTGCGTCGGAGCCTGACACCATGACCGCAGCCCTGAGCATCCGTGACCTGACCGTCGCCTACCAGGACAAGCCCGCCGTCTGGGATGTCGATCTGGACGTGCCCGAAGGCGTCCTGATGGGTGTGGTCGGACCGAACGGCGCCGGAAAATCGACGCTGATCAAAGCCGCGCTCAACCTGATCCCGCGCGCGGCAGGCGAAATCCGCTTCTACGGCAAGTCGTATGCCCAGGCACGCGATCTGGTCGGCTATGTGCCGCAGCGCGGCAGCGTCGATTGGGACTTTCCCACCTCGGTGCTGGATGTGGTGACGATGGGACTGTACGGGCGGCTCGGCTGGTTTCGCCGCCCTGGAAAGGCGGATCAGGCGGCGGCGCGAGCGGCGCTCGATCAGGTCGGGCTTGCCGATTACGCCGACCGTCAGATCAGCCAGTTGAGCGGCGGACAGCAGCAGCGGACATTTCTGGCGCGCGCGCTGGTGCAGGATGCGCGGCTGTACTTTATGGATGAACCGTTTGCAGCGGTGGATGCCGTGACCGAGCGAGCGATCGTCGAGCTGCTGCGTGTGCTGCGTTCGCGTGGAAAGACGGTGATCGTGGTGCATCACGACCTGGCGACGGTCGATCAGTATTTCGACTATGTGACGCTGCTCAATGTCGAGGTGGTCGCCAGCGGCACAGTCAAAGACACCTTCACGCCGGAGCTGCTGCGTCAGACCTACGGCGGACGTATGAACACTGTCGAGACCCGTCCGCCGCTGGCGCTGACAGGAGACTAGCCCCATGACGACTCTGACACTCGTACCATCCAGCGCATCTGTCCCCGACTCGCGTCGCGTCTGGATTCTGATCGGCGTGCTGGCGATCGTTGGCGTACTGTTCATACCGTTCAGCATCGCCGTCTGGGGGGTCGAATACAACTACACGCTGCGCACGGTCGCGGTCGGCGGGGCGCTGCTGGGCGCCATCTGCGGGGTGATCGGCTCGTTCGCGGTGCTGCGACGCGAGTCGTTGGTGGGGGATGCGCTCTCGCACGCCGCCCTGCCCGGAGTCGGGGTCGGCTTTCTGATCGCCGGGCGCGATATGAATGCGCTCCTGATCGGCGCTGGCATCTCCAGCTGGCTCGGCGTGCAGTTCATCGGCGCGCTGACGCGGACGACTCGTCTCAAGCAGGATACCGCACTGGGGATCGTGCTGGCTGCCTGGTTCGCAGCCGGGATCGCCCTGCTGGCGTTCATCCAGACGACTGGCAATGCCGCGCAAGCGGGTCTCGACAAATTCATCTTCGGACAAGCCGCCGCGATGGTCGAATCGGACGTGACACGGATCGCGGCGTTCGGCATTTTCATGCTGGTCGTGCTGCTGCTGTTCTGGAAAGAATTCACGCTGATCACCTTCGATCCTGGCTTTGCCCGCGCCAATGGCATTCGCGTCGGCATCCTCTCGACGCTGCTGTCAGCGCTGATCGTGGCGGCGGTGGTGCTGGGCTTGCAGATCGCCGGGGTGATCCTGATGGTCGGCTTGCTGATCGCGCCAGGAGTCGCCGCGCGCCAGTGGACGCATCGACTAGGGCAGATGTGCGCGCTGGCAGGCGTCTTTGGCGCATTCGCGGGCGGAGTCGGGGCGATCCTGAGCGCGCTGGACAGCGATATTCCGACAGGACCCATGATCATCGTGGCGTCGTCGGCGCTGGTCGTGCTGTCGCTGGCGTTCGCGCCGGGACGCGGCATCGTGTGGGCATGGCTCAAGGCGCGCGCCGACCGTCGGCAGTATAAAACCGTATAACTCTGCGTTTGCTTATCGCAGTCATAGGGACGCATAACCTTGCGTCCGTGACCTCAGTCCTCAAAAGGTGAACCTCATGATCGTATTTGAACGCATCATCGTCGATCTGCTGCTGCGCGTGGTGCCGATGGAGGCGCTCAACGCTGCCCTGAGCGATCCGCAGACGGTCGCGGTCATCCTGGGCGCGCTGATCGCGATCAGTGGGGCGCTGCTCGGCTCGTTTCTGCTGCTGCGCGGCATGGCGATGACCAGCGACGCCATCAGCCACACCGTGCTGCTCGGTATCGTCGTGGCATTTCTGGTGATGACCGGGGTATTCGGCTTGGCGGCTGACCTGGGTTCGCCGCTGCTGATCATCGGCGCGGCGCTGGCGGGCGTGGCGACGGTGGTGCTGACCGAGCTGATCTACCGATCAGGCTTGGTCAAGCAGGATGCGGCGCTCGGCTTGGCATTTCCGCTGCTGTTCGCGGTGGCGATCATCCTGGTGGCGCGTTTCGTGGACGACGTGCATATCGACACCGATGCGGTCATGGTCGGGGAGATCGGCATCGCCTGGGCGGACACCAACAGCCACTGTTTCAGCCAGTGTGATCCAGTCGTAATCACGCCCGACGATCCGCGCGCCGAGATCGCTCGTGTCTGCACCAACTGCCGTGACCTCAGCATCACCCCGCGCGACCCGACGGCGCAGTTCGCGGAAACGTGCGCCAACTGCGGTGAATTCACCCCGGCGGCGGCATGGGCGGCTGGCTTGACCAATGTACAGCCTGTGCTGGTCTTTTTCCCGCGCTCACTGACGATCATGGGCATCCTGACGGCGCTCACGGTCGCGTTTGTGACGCTGTTCTATAAAGAGCTGAAGCTGTCCACCTTCGACTCGGCGCTGGCGCGCTCGCTCGGATTCCGTCCGGGGATGCTGCATTATGCGCTGATGATTCTGGTCAGTCTGGTGGCGGTCGGCGCCTTCAGCGCGGTCGGCTCGGTGCTGGTGGTGGCGTTCTTCATCATCCCGGCTGCGGCTGCCTACCTGCTGACCGATCGGCTGGCGCCGATGCTGGCGATCGCGGCGGGCATCGGCGCGGCGGGGGCATACTTTGGCTACGGTCTGGCGCGCGGCAGCGTGTTCGGCTTGTTCGAGATCGGGGCGGCGTTCGCCGGGGTCAATCGCCTGTTCGGGACGACTCTGCCGGAGACCTGGGACTCGTCGATCTCGGCGTCGATGGTGCTGGCGATCTTCGCGCTGTTCATGGCGGCGTGGGTGCTGTCGCCGCGCTACGGGCTGATCGCGGGAGGGGTGCGCCGAGCACGTCAGCGCGTGCGCTTCGGTGAGATCGTGTTGATGGGGCATGTGCGCAATCACGAGGGCACAGCCGAAGCCGCGGATGAGCTGGCGTCGGCGACATTGCACACCCATTTGCGCTGGACGGCGGCGCGGGCGGCGCGGATGCTCGGTCGGCTGCGTGGGCGAGGGTGGGTCGAGACCCGCGACGGGCTGGTGTCGCTGACTGCGCGCGGACGCGAACAGGTCGAAGACTTCCGCCGCGACCTGCTGCCGACGGTCATAGTGGGGGTAGAATAGAGAAAACATCACCAGCGTGAAAGGTGCCGACATGGGACTCAGTGACATCATGCAATTACTCGACAATCTGACATCTGATGAAATAGAACTGCTGCAGCAGCAGCTCAACGAACGAAGAAGAACAGTCGAACGATCAACCCGCCACCAGATGCCCCAGACGGAGTGGGTCGCGCGAATGAGAGCAGCTGCGGCTGAAATTCGAGACGGCTTCAGTGATGAAGAATGGGCAAAAGCAGAACGCGCGATGAATGAGGAATACATCGAACCCTGGGATGAAAACGAATGGAAAGATTAAGGTTCATTTTGGATACGAATGTTATTTCAGACTATATAAACGGCGTCACGCATCTCCAGCTCGCTATCGAAACAGCCCGTGAAAATGGAAACACGCTTTATCTGTGTGATCCAGTTGAATTCGAGGTAGTGCGCGGACTGATCCATACAAACGCGACTCGAAAACGAGCGGTGTTTGAGGAAAAAGTGAAGCCGCTGCTTGAACCGCTTTCTCTGAACGAGGCAGATTGGACTCAGGCAGCACGCTTTTGGGCTGATGGTGTGCGCATCGGCAAGAAATTGTCGGACGTGGACTTATTGCTCGCGGCGCTGGCAGTCCGCGTCGGCGCCATCATCATCAGCGCCGATACAGACTTCGACGCGCTGCCCGTCACCCGCCTGTACTGGCGTGCGTGATGATCGTTTATTGTCGGATTGAGCTAAAATTGCTGAAAGATCAGGGGACAAGGATGCAACAATCATGAGAAATATTGTCGTGACAGAATTTTTGTGCCTCGATGGCGTTATGGAACACCCCGCCTGGACCGTTCCTTGACCGACTACTCCCCTTCCGCCGTCGCCTCCGCTGTCGCCTCCACATCCACGATCACATCCACCAGCGCGGGCAGCACCGATGCGGAAATGTCGCCGTTGTCCTGTCCCATCGACGGCACGGGCGCGATCTGACCGCTCTCCCCGGCGCGCAGCCCGCTCACCTCCACCAGCGCGCCCAGGTCACGCGCCAGCAGTCGATCCAACAGCGGCTGCGGACCTGTCACCAGCACGGTCACCTCGTTCGGCGTCAGCGTGTAGCGCAATCCCGCTTGCTCCCCGATCAGCGTCACGGGCACACGGTCGAACTGGCGCGTCACCTGCTGCGCCGCGATGCCGACGCGCACGGTCACGCTGCCGCCCGTCACCACCAACAGACGCGGATCGGGCAGCTCGATCGGTATAGTCACCTCGAAACTGTTGGTGTGGTCGGACAGGTCGATCCGCTCGGTGAAAAATGTGCCGGGCAGCGCGTCCAGCACCGCGCGGGCGCCGCGCACGATCACCGTTTGCGGGCTGTAATCGAAATCGGGCGTGAGGATGTAGCCGGGCGGCAGCTCACCGACGATATTGGGCTGCACCCGCACCTCGGCAACGTCGTTGCGCTGCTGGATATCGATGCGCACCCGTGCCGTCGCGCGCTCGACCGTGACGCCCATGACGACCGCGCCATCGACATCGACCGCGAACAGCGCGACATCGCCGTCATAGCTCGACCGCTGATCCGCCAGCGAGACGCGCGCCACTACCTCGACCACCCGGCTGACACGGCTTTCAGGACCGGTCACCTCGGTTTGCAGCAGGTCGATCTCCGGTGCGCCGACCGCGTAGACGGCTGCGGGCGCACCGGTGATGTCGGCGCGCACCGGCTTCAACTGGGTCAGGCGCGTCTCGAGGCGGACATTCCACAGGCGCGGCGTGATCCGTACCACCGAGGCGCGTTTTTCCGGCGCGATCACCGCTTCGAGGGGGATCGCGTAGCTGCCAGGGGCGTACCCGGTCAGATCGACCGCCAGCGACACATCGTCGGCGGTCATGGCGGTGACGATCGAGCCGGGTCCGCGCACAGTCAGCGATGCCGTCGTCGGCAGCTCGCTCATATTGGTGACGATCAGCGCGGGATCGGCTGTGACCCGGATCGGGATGCGATCCGCCAGCGAAAGCTGCGCGACCGGATCGGACTGCACGACGGCGATCAGCCAGACCAGGAACGCCAGCGTCAGCGATCCGGCAAACCATAGCGCGTTGTTCAGGACGATAGCGCGTAATGTCGATCGTGTGTCCATCGCGCTTGCAGACTCCTAGATCGGCTCGGACAGGTCGGACGACGCATCGGGCTTGGCGGACGCCTTGCCCGCGTAGGCGACGCGTGTCGAGGCGGTGTCGATCTTCTGGGTATCATCCGGGGGATCGACGATCGCCGCGACCGGTGGCAGTGTGCGCCGTGCCCGCCGCAGCGCCAGCGATGCTGCGCGCACCCGCTGCAACAGCGTCAGCTGCTCCACCTCACCGCCATAGAAGGACAGCAGGATCGAACGCAGCCGTTTGGGTTCCAGCTTGGGGATCATCCGCCCGGCGTTGGTCAGGGCGATACGCCCGGTCTCCTCGGATACGATGATGCAGATCGCGTCGGTCGCCTCGCTGATGCCCAGTGCGGCACGGTGGCGCGTGCCCAGTTTAGGCGTCCCCAGCGGGCGGGCGGCAGACAAGGGCAGCACGGCGGCAGCGGCGGTCAGCCGTCCGGTCTCGCTGATGATCACGGCACCATCGTGCAGCTCGGTTTTGGGCCAAAAGATCGTCAGCAAGAGCTGTGGCGTCACTTCCGAGTCCAGTGGAACGCCGGTCGCGCTGTACTCGTCGAGTCGTTCTGCCCGTTCCAGCACGATCAGCGCGCCATGCCGCCGCTCGGACAGACGTTCCGCTGCCTGACAGACCGCATCGATCAGCTTGGCGCGGGCGGTGCCATAGAGGGCGCGATCGCGCAGCAGGCTGTCGGCACGTCCGAGACGCTCGAACGCACGTCGCAGCTCCGGCTGGAAGATGACCGGGATCGCCACCAGCAGTGCCGCCAGCCCGTTTTGCACCAGCCAGCGCAGCGCAGGCAGATCGAACAGGTTGGCGCCGATCACCGCCAGGATGATCGCCAGCAGCAGACCCCGCAGCAGTGCAGCGGACTGCGTGGCGCGGATCAGGAAAGTCAGCACAAAAAATACCAGCCCGACCAACAGAATATCGATGATCGCGCTGGGTGTGAGCGTGCCGACCGCCCAGAGAAAGTCCACTGGCGGCTACCCGCCCAACTGTGCCAACAGCCGTTTGTAGTCTTCGATGTTATCGGGGCTGAGGGCAATGATCTGACGGATGGTATCGGCTGCCTGCTTGTGCATATTCGCCGTGAGCTGCATCTCGCCGAGCGCGTCCAACTGCACGATCGCGTCTTTACGCCGTCCGAGCTGGCGATAGATAGCGGCGAGGCGCGAGCGCAGTCCGGTGTCTTCAGGATACAGGCGCACCAGTTCTTCAAGCAGTTGAATGATTTTGGCGACCTGCTTGCTGCGTGCAAAGATACTCAGCAGTTTGTCCAGGCGCCGCAAGCCTTCGACGGGGTTGCCCTGACGGTAGCTGAGATCGACCAGCATCCGATGGGCACGCTGGTCATCGGGCGCCAGCAGGATGATCTCCTCGTAGCCCTTGATCGCCTTGCGCACGTCGAGACGCATCTGGTCGATGTCCGCGACCCGATGCTTGATATGCACCATCTTTTCCGGCTTGGCATTGTTGCGGGTCGCCATGCGCTCGGACAGGGCATAGGTATCGCGCGACAGGTCGTAGTTGCCCAACTGGTGGTGGGTGTCCGCCAGATCGATATACTGGTCGAGTGCCTCTTCCCAGTTCTCTTCTTCTTCCAGAATCTCGATCAGACTCTGGCGCACCTGAATGTCGAGCGGCGCCAGTTCAAGGACGTTGTGCAGGATGGTCGCCGCGCGTTCGTTCTCGCCGCGCGCCATGTACGCCCGCGCGACGATGTTATACTTGCTGATGGCGCTGCGCACCCGCCCCTCGCGCATCATGATCTCCGCCATGCGCACATGCAGCGGCAGGTAGAACGCCGATCCCTCGACGGCATGATGTGCCTCATCCATCGCCAGCGTGAGCATCCCGGTGCGCATGTATTTGTCGATCAGGGACACCGAGCGCGCCAGTTGGTCGCTGTCGGCGGCGATCAGGAAGTCGATCACGCCCTTCATACTCTGTTCGCGGTGGGTCTCTTCAAGCTGGCGACGCAGATCGACCAGCTTTTCTTTCCACGTCTTGCCCTCCATGCTGGCAGCCAGCCGACCGCCCACCGCGATCAGCTTGTCGTCGGGGGTCTCGTCCAGCACATCGATCAGCAGCTCGAAAATAGTCGGTTCGGGCAGATCGGCGGTCGAGGGCGGGGTCGGATCGACCGCCTGGATCGCCTGCAGCAGGAAGCGCACGCCTTGTTTAGGTTTCTTGAGCGCCAGATACGCCTTGCCCAGTCCCTGATAGGCGCCCGCTGCCGTTTGCGGATGGTTCATCGCCTCGCTCATGGCTTTGATAGCGTCGGCGGGGCGATTTTGCGCCAGCAGCATCGCGCCCAGGTTCATCTTGATGGTGGGATGACGCAGCCTGGCGTCGGCGCGCTGATAGGCAGCGATCGCCGTCTCGTACATCTTCTGGCGCTGTGCCTCCATCGCCTGCAGAGTGTCGGCGGCGATCTTCATGCCGTCGGCGCTCTCCATGATATAGATCGCCAGCGCGCTCAGGGCGTAATTGACCGCCTCGCCCAACGGACCCGCCGGATCGTCGTCGCTGAGATCGTCTTTACTGCCCTCGTCGTCCTCATCTTTGACGGGGCGCGCGGTCACGTCGCCGGGTGGCGGCAGGATGTCCCCGTCGGTCTCCAGCAGACGCAGCGTATTCAGAATCTGCGCATTGTTCTTGTCGAGACGCAGCGCACGCTGCGATACTTTGGTCGCCTTGTCGATGTCGTTGACGCGCTTGAAATTGTACGCCAGCGTCAGGTATTCGAAGATGGCTTTTTTCTTGTCGCCGATGCGCTCGTATGCCTGTGCCAGCTTGATATGGATCGGGATCAGTCCCGGTGTGAGCCGGGTGGCGCGTTCCCAGTTGGAGATCGCCTTGTCCAGATCGCGCTGACCCAGATAGACCTCCGCGACGTTGGCATACTGTTGTGCCGCCTCGCGCAGGCGCCCCATTTTTTCCAGCACATCGGCGCTTTTTTCGAGCGGGATCGGATCGGTCTTCTGCGACAGGGTATAGGCGCGCGAATACACTTTGAGCGCGTCTTCCAGTCGTCCGATCTCCGCCAGACCCAAGCCGAGATGGATGTGCGCCTCCGGGTCTTCAGGAAATTCGCGGATTGCGCGTCCGTAGGCGGCGACCGCGAGCTGCCATTCCTGATCCCATGCGGCGTTGTGCCCCGCATTCATCGCCTGTTCGTATGAGTTTTGATTGCCCACCTGTCACCCGCCTTCAGCTCAAGAGCCGGACCAACACCGCTTTCTGTGCGTGCAGACGGTTTTCCGCCTGATCGAAAATGACCGAGCTGCGGCTGTCTGCCACGTCGTCGGTGATTTCATAGCCCCGATGCGCGGGCAGACAGTGCATGATCCAGGGATCACCGCCAGCCGCCGCCACCAGATCAACGTTGAGCTGATAGCCCTGAAAGGCAGCCAGCCGCACCGCCATTTCACTTTCCTGTCCCATGCTCACCCAGGTATCGGTATACAGCACATCGGCACCGCGCGCCGCCGCTATCGGGTCGTTCAGCGACTCGAAGGTGCCACCATGCGCCGCCGCCTCGTTCTCCAGCAGGGTGCGCGTCGCCGCGTCGAAGCTGTAGGCTGCCGGCGCGGCGATCACGAACGTCCCGCCGAGCTTGAGCAGCGCCTGTCCCAGCGAACGAGCGACGTTGTTGGCGTCGCCGATATAGACCACCCGCGCCGTGCGCACATCGCCGCAGCGCTCGATGATCGTCATCACGTCTGCCAATGCCTGGCATGGATGCTCGTAATCGCTCAAGCCGTTGATCACGGGCACGGTCGCACAGCGTGCCAGACCGACCACCTCGTCATGACCGAAGACGCGCGCCATGATGCCATCGACGTAGCGCGACAGCAGCCGTGCCACATCTGCCACGCTCTCGCGTTCGCCCATGCCGATCTCTTCGCGCCCGATGCGAATGGCGGTGCCGCCCAACTGGGATACCGCCACCTCGAATGAGACGCGCGTGCGCAGCGACGGCTTTTGAAAGACCAGCGCGATATGTTTATCGTGCAGGATCGGGTCGTGTGCCTGACCGCGCGCCCGTTCCTGTTTCAACGATGCCGCCAAATCCAACAGGTCGCGCAGTGCATCGCCCGACCAGTCGTCCAACTGAATGAAATGCCGCATGATGTCTGTCGATTCGTCTAAAAAAACGCCTGAAAAAGGCGTATGAGTACCCTGACACAAGTATAACGCAGATCGCGGCGGACTGCCTTTGCAATCCCGTCGCGTATGTCAGGGTGCCTGCTTGCAGGTTGGCGCGTCACGAATCGCCCAAAACAGTGTTATCCTGTTAAAGTGAAACACATCAACAGGCGAACAAATCCTCCTATGTCTACAGAACCGATGTATGGGCTGAATCAACCCAGCCCGCCGACCTATCAACCGCAGTTCAGCTTGTGGGTGCGGCAACTGCTGACGATCTTCATGATCCTCGGCACGGTAATGCTGCTGACATTGATCTCTCCCGTGCTGCCGATGCTGACGATCGCCTTTTTGCTGGCATTCGTGATGTTTTTGCCCAGCCGGGCGCTCGCGCGCAACACCTCGATCCCGTATGCGGTGGTGGTAGCGCTGCTGTATGCCATTCTGATCTCGACGCTGATCGTCGGTATGCTGGTGATCATCCCGACGCTGGCGTCCGCCGCCAACAGCCTGGTCGCCACGCTCGAAGAAGGCTACACCCAGTTCACCACCAACCTGGCTGCCTTTGACCCTGAAGAAGCCGTATTCGAGATCGTCGGCACACGCATCGATCTGTCCGACCTGGCGGAGACGCTCAAGTCGGCGCTGGTGCAGACGACCGAGGTCATCGTCGATCCGGCGGCGATCGTCCCCAATGATGGCGTAATCGTGCCGATCGATCCGCTGGTCGAGGGAGTATCGCCGATCGCCAGCAGCGGCAGCGGCGAGACGGGTGGATCGATCCAGCTTCCGCAAGGGGAACTGGGCAATCTGATCAATCAGGTCCTGTCGCTGTTCGGGTCGGTCACGCAGACGCTCACGAGCGCCATCGGCAGTGTGACCGGCTTCGTCGTCAGTCTGCTGCTGGCGGTGTTCATCTCGTTTCTGATTCTGTTGGACATCCCCAACTCGCACAAGGCGCTGTCCGCGCGCGTGCCTGCCAGCTATCAGCGCGAAATGGCGCTGCTCTTGCAGCGCATGACGCGGGTCTGGAACGGCTTCTTTCGCGGTCAGGTGTTGATCGGCGTCATGATCGGGATTCTGACCTGGCTGCAATTGTCGCTGATGGGGATCAGCAGCGCGATCATCCTGGCGGTGATCACAGGTGTGATCTCGCTGATACCGACGATCGGCAGTATCATCGCGCTGCTCCCGATCGCGCTGGTGCCGCTGATTCAGGGTTCGACCGTATTCGACCAGATGCCGAATGGCGTGCTGGCGCTGTTCGTGGTCGGCGTCAATCTGGTGATCAACCAGATCATCTGGAATGTGATCGCGCCGAAAATCCTGGGAGACGCGCTGGAGCTGCCGCTGCCGCTGATCATCGTCGGCGTCTTCATCGGGGCAGCGGCGGGCGGAATCCTGGGCGCTTTTCTGGTGGCGCCGATCATGGCGACGCTGCGCGTGCTGGTGTCGTATCTGTGGCACAAGATCAACCTGGAAGACCCGTTTCCAGGAGAAGAAGCGCCGTTCCAATGGGGCGGCAGCCTGTTCGAGCGCGAAAGCAGGCTGCGGCGCTGGCTGCGCATGCCCCAGCGCGGCACGCTGACGCCCGACACAGCGACGTAGGACGGATAACGATGCGTCCGTGTGCGTCCGTGCGTCCGAGGATGGTGGGTTTGGCACGCCAAACACTGCGATAGCGCGGGCGTATGGACGCATAACGATGCGTCCCGCTCCCACAAGCTTTGTAAGGCAGCAGGAGAGCAGATTTCCATGAGCCATACTGCAAAGAAAGACAAGGGATTCACTGCCGAGGAACGTGCTGCCATGAAGGAGCGCGCCAAGGAGCTGAAGGCGACTGCGAACAGCGCGGACGCGGAAAGCGCCGTACTCGCCAAGATCGACGAGATGCTGGAACCAGAGCGTGACATGGCGAAGCGTCTCCATGCCATCATCAAAACCAGCGCGCCAGCCCTCTTGCCAAAACTCTGGTACGGGATGCCGGCATATGCCAAAGACGGCAAAATCGTCTGCTTCTTCCAGAGCGCGCAGAAGTTCAGCACCCGGTACGCGACGCTCGGCTTCAGCGACGCAGCCAACCTCGATGACGGTGCCTTGTTTCCGGTCGCCTTTGCGCTGAAGGAGCTGACCGCCGACGAAGAGACAAGGATCAGCGCGCTCGTGAAGCAGGCGGCGAGCTGAGGACTGGCACTGACTATTGCAAAGCGCCGATGATGTCTGTTACAATCTAAATCAACAGCGGCATAGTGTTCCCCCACACATGATGCCGCTGTTTTTGATTCCCTCGCACTGCCACAGCCTGAACAGCCTCACCGTATTCCCGAACCTGAATTTTTCGCAGCCCACTGGCGATGGCACAGTGACTACGCCGTCACAGGCGCCGGTCCCGTCGATGCCCGCACGATCAGCGGCGGCGCCACCAAATGCTGAGTCACGTCGGTCACCCCGATCAGCACCCTGTCCAGCAGCGCGATCACCTCGTCGGCGATCGCCGGCAGCGGCTGTGCCAGGGTCGTCAGTGCCGGATGGACATACTGGCTCATCGGCTCGTCGTCAAAGCCGACCACGCTCAGGTCGGCGCCAATGCGTAAGCCATGTTCACGCGCGCCGTTGATCACCCCGATCGCCAGCAGATCGCTGACCGCGACGATCGCCGTCGGGCGCTCGTGCGCGGGCAGCGCCCACAGCGCGGCGAACGCTTCCCGTCCATTCTGTTCGCTGTGAACCGTGCGCACCAGATGGCGCGGGTTGACCGCGATCCCGGCACGCTCCAACGCCAGCCGATAGCCCTCGATCCGATAATTGCCGCTCAACGACGACTCCGGCCAGGCGATCATGGCGATGCGTTCGTGTCCGAGCGCCAGGAGGTGATCGACCGCCGCCGCCACCCCTGCCCTGCTGTCGGTATCCACCCAGTTGTACGCCCATCCCGGAGTCGATCGTCCAAACGCGACGAACGGAAACCCGGAGTCGATCAGAAAGCGGATGCGCTCGTCGTCCGGCTTGGTGTCGGCTACCACAAACGCATCGACGCGGCGCGTCCGCACCAGGTCGGCATAGACGGGAATGGGATCGTTTTCAGGGTAGGTGAAGGTCAGGATACGCAGCCCGATCTCCGCCGCCGCGCGAGTCAGGTAGTAGGCAAAGTTGTCGAGGATGGCGTTGGGGTGGTCGCGCGGCTTTTCGCTCCAGGCAAAGCCGATCAGCCGCGTGCGCTGCTGACGCAGATTTTGCGCGGTGATATTGCGCGTGTAGCCGAGCCGGGCGACGGCGGACAGCACGCGCGCGCGCGTCTCCTCGCTGATCGAGTCTGGCTTGTCGTTGAGGACATACGAGACGGTCGCGGTGGAGACACCCGCTTCGCGGGCGACATCTTTCATGGTTGGCGGCATGGCGGGTGGGGGTCTCATCATGTTAGGATCGGGGACGCTGCGCGTGATTATAGCCCGGAACACAGGGGTTTGGCGTACCAGACCCCTGTTGCGCGGACGCATTGTGATGTGTCGCTACATATCGGTGTAAGACGGATCGACCAGGTAGCTGATCGGCTCTTCCTGGGGCAGCACACCGACCGCACGCAGACGATCGATCACGGCTGCGGTCGCCACGCACGCCAGCGCCCCGGTGGTGATCAGCGCCCAGGCGAACGGCAGCGCGACGCTGATCACCGCGATCACCGCCACGCCGAATGCCACGCCAATCGTGAAAAACGGGTTGCGCAGCAGCATCACCGCCGCATTGCGGTAGGCACCGATGACTGTTGGCGTCGCCATCGCATAATAAAGTGGACCCGCGTACAACTGCACCATGATCAGCGCCAACGCCGACAGCAGCCAAAAGCCGCGCAGGATAGCGTAGCCGATCCCCGGCGCGGGCGCGTAACTGAGCCAGTTGGTGATCCAGATCGCCCAGAAGACGACATTGACGACCGCGATCAGCGCGCCGCGCACCAGGTTTTCGCGGAAGCCCGCCCAAAAGTCGTCCCAGCCTGCCGTCGGCTGGCGTTGTGCCGTCCAGCTCAGGCGCACCAGTCCTGCCCAGGCTGCCGGCGCGGTGATCACCAGCAGACTGAGCAGGGCACAGGCGACGCTGCACCACACATAGAGATAGCCGCCCTGGTTGAGGCGGCTCAATCCGCGCAGCACAGCGCGCAATCCGGTGATCATGAATTAGGGTGCCCCAAAAACAGCGGACACATTGTTATGCGTCCCTACGGATAGGTTTGCCATCAGGTGCCCGCCAGACCGGAATAATTGACGCCCTCGACGAAATAACGCTGGAAGGCGAAAAAGATGATGGCGATCGGCACGGTCGTGATCACCGACCCGGCGAGGAATTGATGCCAGCGTAAGGTTTCGCCGCTCTGCCCGCGCAGAAACGCCAATCCGAGCGGCAGAGTCCACAGCTCCTGCGCGCCTTGCAGCACCACCAGCGCATCGAGGAAGTTGTTCCAGGCGCCCTGAAAGCTGAAGATCGCTAAAGCCGTCAGCGCCGGAGTCGCCATCGGCAGCACGACGCGGAAGAACATCACGAAGCGGTTGGCGCCGTCCACCAGTGCCGCTTCCTCGATCTCGTCGGGGATCGACTCGAAAAACTGCTTCATCAGGAAGATGCCAAACGCATCGACCATCAGCGGGATGATCACGCCCGTGTACTGATTCAACATGCCCAACTGCTGCAGGATGATGAAGCGCGGGATCAGCAGCACGATTCCGGGGATCATCAGCGTGCCCAGGATCAGCAGAAAGACCGCGCGGTTGCCCGGAAACTTCAGGCGTGCCAGCGCGTAGCCCGCCAGCGAGTCGAAAAAGACGCGCAGGATGGTGATCACCACTGCAATGAAGACGGTATTGAACAACCAGCGCGGCAGCGATGCCCCTTCGATCACTTCCTGATAGCCATCGAGCGTGGGATTGAAGCTGGCGCCGTTGACGGTCGCCTCGGCGCTGAGGGTGCGTCCTTCGTTGTTGACGCACTCGACGTTGAAGGGCGCCACCGGGACGAACGCGCCCGGCGCGGCATTGATGGCGGGCAGACACTTGAACGAATTCACCAGCGTGAAGGCGAACGGCAAAATCTGGATCAGCGCGAAAAATACCAGCACGAGTGTGCCGATGATCGGCACGAGTCGGCGGATCGTCTGCGCGACCGGCGTGTTACTGGCGCCGACGGGGACTGATGGCGCAGCGGTTGCCATAATGCTGTCTCCTGTCTACTTGTTCGCGGTTTCGCCGGTGATGCGCCGCTGGATCAGAGTAAAGACGAAAATGATGATGAACAGCACGATCGCGGTCGCGGCTGCCAGCCCCATCCGGCTGTCGGTAAAGCCGCTGCGGTAGACCAGATAGGCGATCGTCAGCGTGGTATTGGCGGGACCCCCGACCGAGATCACAAAAATCTGGTCGAATACCTGGAAGGTGCCGATCAGTCCCAGCGTGATCACGAAAAATGTCGTCGGGCGCAGCAGCGGCACCGTAATCTTGCGGAAGATCTGCAGCGGGCTGGCGCCATCGACGGTCGCCGCCTCGTACACCTGACCGGGGATATTTTGCAGCGCCGCCAGGAAGATCACCATCAGCGTGCCGATGGTCGTCCAGGTGTTCAGGATCATGATCATGAACATGGTCACGCTCGGACCGCTGATCCAATTCCACAGCGAGACGCTGGCGATCTCGCTCTCCGCCCACGCGCCGACCGTATTGCGGGTGATCCCGAACAAGCCCAGGAAATTATGGATCATGCCGTTGGGGTCTTCCAGCCAGGTGACGGGGGAGTAATTGGGGAACAATGCCCCGATCGCCCCGTTGATCAGTCCGTTGCGGGTGAACAGCCACATGAAGATCAGCGAAATCACCACCGACGAGGTGATCGATGGGAAATAAAAGGCGGTGCGGAAAAAACCCTTCCCACGCAGCCAGCGCTGATTGACGATCACCGCCAGCAGCAGCGCCAGGAAGGTCTGCACGGGCACCACGCCGATCACGAAAAAAATCGTGTTTTTGAGCGACGTAAAAAAGACTTCCTGCCGCCGTCCTTCTTCAAAAAGCAGGCGTTGATAATTCTCGATCCCGACGAAACCATAGGCATCGGCGCGGTTGAGCGGGGTGATCCCGTTCCAGTCGGTGAAGCTGAAATAGATCGCCGCCAGCATCGGGATGATCAGAAATACCGTCAGGATGATGACAGCAGGGGCGAGGAACGTATAGCCCGCGATGATGTCCTGGGCGCGTTTTCCGGTGAGGGATTGTTCGCCTTTCGCGGTCGCCAGGCGCGGTTCTGCGGCTGTTTGCGCCATAAGGGGATACCCTTTCGCTCAAATTTGTATTTAATACACAGGCGAATGGTGGTACATCAACAGGGAATTAGTGTTTTTCTCCGCACCTGCGCGCCTTCCTGTTCAATGCTTTGTTTTTGCTTCGCGCTGTCATAGATCGCAGGCGCGTCCCGCGTGATCGACGACCACACGGGACGCGCCCGGTTGATTACATCAGGTCGGCGATGACTTCAACCGCTTCATCGACGACTTCTTCGGCGGACATGTTGCCCGCGACTGCTTCCACCAGCGCGTTGTTCAGCGCGTCGCGGAATTCCTGGAAACCAGGCGGGATGATCGGGGCGACGGCGAATTCGCCACCGTCCACAAACGCCTGGAAGTCGGTGTAGGCGACGCCGGTGCCTTCGGTGCGCGCTGCCCATGACTCGACATACGCCTCACCCGCCGACGGACGTGCTGGCATCGGACCAAAGCCCTGCGACGCGACAGCCGCCGCGCCTTCTTCGCCGGTCAGGAAATTGACCAGCGCCCACGACTCTTCGGGGTGGTCGTTGTCCGCTGCTACTGCCAGACAGACGGTGAACGTCAGCGTGCCTTCGGTGCCCATGCTGCCAGCGGCGAGCTGGGTCACGCCCCAGTTGACATCCGGGAACTGATCCAGCATGTAGCCGATGATCCAGTTGCCTTCCATCGTCATCGCCGTCTGCTGATTGCCAAAGGCTTCACCGGGCCAGCCCGCGCCCAGGTCCGACGAGGAACGGGCAGCGCCGCTCTCATACAGATCGACCAGGAACTGCACCGAGTCGATCGCTGCCTGGCGATTGACATCGCCCTGCGCAAAGACGAAATTGCCGTCGGCGTCGTAGAAGGTGCCGCCCGCCTGTACATACAGCGCGCCCCAACGATCGAGGTCGGGGTTGATGACGAAGCCGGCTACGTCGTCGGTGGACAGCGCGGTCGCGGCTTCCTGTAATTCAGTCCATGTCCAGTCGGCGGTCGGGTATTCCAGACCAGCGGCGTCGAACAGGTCCTTGTTGTATTCCAGACCGAGTACCGAGAAGTCCTTCGCCGGGCAGTAGAGCGTCCCGCCGAATGTGAAGGTCTCGACCAATGCCGGGTAGATGCCATCGGTATCCATCAGATTCTCGCCAGCCGGAGCGAGCACGCCCGCATCGGCGTATTCCGCCAGCTTGCCCTGACCGACGTAGAACACGTTAGGGTAGTCACCGCTGGCGAACGAGGTCTGCATCTGGGTATCGTATTCCGGCAGCGCCTGCACTTCGACGGTGATACCCGGATTGGCTTCCATGAACGCATCGACCTGAGCCTGAACCGCTTCGGTCTCGGTGGGCGATGCAGCGATCGCCAGTGTGAGTGAAACATCCTGTGCCGCGACCATACTGCCCAACGCCAGCGTCCCAACGACCGCCAGCAACGCTAAATTACGCATCTTACGCATTTTTACAGCCTCCAACCATTCACAAAACAAGTTGTTACGGCGCATTTTCTCGCCTTTTCAGGCGACCCCATCGCGCACAATCGGGGTAAACATCACGCGGCAGATGCGCCGATCGTCGTCAGGAGACGGTGATCGTGTGCTTCTTGCCACGATAGTTCACACTGAAGCTGAGTTTCCGCCAATGGGCAGGCAGGTGCGGCGCGACACTCAGGTCGCCCGCCGCGTCGATATGCAGCCCGGCAAAGCCGAACACCAGCGCCTGCCACACCCCACCACAGGCGGCGGCGTGCATCCCATCGCGCACGTTGCCCTTGTTGTCGTGCAGGTCGATATGGGCGGCGTGATGGAACTGGTCGTAGGCGATCTCGGTCAATCCCAGACGGGCGGCGACCCAGGCGTGCATCGCCGGACTGAGCGACGAGCCGTGATCGGTGCGCGGGAAGTAGGTATTCCAGTTGTTGATCAGTACCTCGCGCGGCGCCAGCGACTCACCGAGCAGCGCCATCAGCGCTATCACGTCCGCCTGCTTGATCACCTGCGTCTGAATACTGCGCGCATGACCCAGGATCGCCTGGACGCTGCTGGTGCGCGGCTGGTAATCCGGCACCGGGATGTATTCCATCTCGAAAAAGCCGGGGAATTGGATGTGAAATTGTTTTTCGTCGTCGAACGGGATCAGCATACGCGCGGCGATATCCGCCCACTTTGCCAGCCGATCGGGAGTCAGACCGAGCACCGTGACCAGGCGCGCATGATCCGCCGGGGCGTGTTCCGCGAGCCATGCGACCGTCTCCAGCGCGGCGCCCATGTGCCAGACGACCATGCGATTGACAAAGACGCTGTTGTCGATATTTTCATGATACTCGTCGGGACCGATCTGCTGCGAAATCTCGTAGCGATCGCCCTTGTCCTCGACGCGACTGCCCCAGAAGACCGCCGTATCCAGCACCAGCTCGGCGCCGTAGCGCGCGAACCAGGCGTCGTCGCCCGTCCACTGCCAGTACTGGCGCGCGGCGTAGGCGATGTCGGTCGAGATGTGCTGCTCGTTGTCGCCCGTCCAGATACGGATACGCGATCCGTCCGGCTGCGGGTCTGACCACTGCGGCGTCGTCTCTTCGCCGGTGTCGGTGCTTTCCCAGGGGAACATCGCGCCTTCGTAGCCGTTGGCGGTCGCTTTGTGACGCGCACCCGACAGACGATTATAGCGGTACATCAGTAAGTTTTTGGCGATGCGTGGATGCGCCAGAGTCAGCGGCGGCAGCGCGAACAGCTCGGTATCCCAGAAGACGTGTCCCTTGTAGCCCATGCCGCTCAGTGTCTTGGCGCCGATGCTGGCATTTTCGTCGTGGCGCGGGGCAGCAATCAGGATGTGATAGGTGGTGAAGCGGGTCGCCAACTGGCACTCGTCGTCGCCGTCGATCACGATGTCGCTGGTATCCCAGTAGGTCGCCCATTCGGACTCGTGATCAGCCAGCAGCGCATCGTAACCGATGGCGGCGGCGCGGGCGGCTGCATCGCACGCGGACGCCAGCGGGTCGGCGCCGTCGCGGCTGGTGTAGATGCTGGTGAACTTGCTGAAGACCGCGCTTTCCTGTCCGCTCAGGGTGGTATGCACCGTTAGCCCTGGCTGCAAGCTGTCGGCACCGTCGCGCGGCAGCTTCGGTATTCTGGTGGTACTCGCCATGCCGACGGTGTAGCCGCTCTGCTGCGTGGTGCGCGCGACCCCGATCATGCCGTCACGATCGGCGCTGGCGAATGTCGGCAGATAGTGCTGCACGCCGTTGTTGGTCACATCGGCGTCGATACCAAAGCGGATCGCCACATGGGGCGCGCCCTCGACGGCGGTCACGGTCACCCGCTGGACGAAGATATGATCGTCGGCGAGGCTGGCAAAGCGCTCGAACACGACACGCACGATCGATCCGCTCTCAGCGCGGAACAGCATCGAGCGCACCAGCACAGCGCGATCCAGCAGCAGTGCGCGCTCGTAGCCGAGCAGGTTGCCGCCGGGCGGGGTCAGGTTGCCTGTGTCGTGCGGGCTGTTCATGTGCAGCGGCGTGCCGTCGATGGTGAGGGTGATCGGCAGCCAGTTGGGAGCGTTGACCAGCTCTGGCACCAGCATCCCCGGCGCGTGGTCGTAGACGCCGTGAATCATGGTGGCGGGCATGGCGCCGGAATAGGCTTCCTCGAAGGCGCCGCGCGTGCCCAGGTAGCCATTGCCGACGGTGAACAGGGTCTCGAAATGGTTGAGGCGTTCGGGCTGAAAACCGCGCTCGATCAGCGTCCACAAACGTTTTTGCATCGATGACTCTCGCTTGGCATAATAAAAAACACATGAAAAATCGAGCTGGATTTTGCTGCGGACGGTGCGCGTTGTGAGGGCTGTGGAGGCTGCGTCAGTATTTTTAGGTCAGCAAAAAAGCGGTTACGATTAATCGATTAACAGTTGTAAGCGTAACGCCGCTCGGATAGGTTGTCAAGCAGTTGGGGTCAAAATTTGTCCATGTTGCACAAAGTGTGCCGCGTAATGTGGGGGCGGGTATAGGGGGCATAGGGTTGCGTGCGCGTCTGGATCGCAGTCCGGGCAGAATGCCGAGGTGAACAAGTCCGGGTTGACGTAGCCATACGAGAAATCCTCGGCAAACAGGAAATTTCCCTCGACGCCGAGCAGACTGAAGTGATCCTGGGTCGCCAGCGTCGTCAGGCTGTCCCCGGCGGCTGGCAGGTAAGCAGCGAGATAGACGGCAGCCTGAATCCGATCGGGGCTCGCCTCCGACACCGCCGAGATGATCATCCCGCCAAAGCTGTGCCCGACCAGGATGACCGGCGCGTCCTGCGCCTCGATGACGGCGATGACCGCATCACGATAGGTCTCCAGCGTGATGGTGCCGAGCGCGTGTCATCGTCGCCACGTCCCGCATTTTGCACCGTGATCACGGTGGCGCCCTGGGCTTCGAGTGTCTCGGTTACGCCCGCCCAGCCTGTTTCATCCTGAAAGGCGCCGTGAACCAGCACGAACGTGCCCGCGCTGTCCTGTGCACTGACCGATGCGATGCTCCACAAAATCACGCACATCACCACCATGCTTATCAGCGCGCGGCGGTTACACGGCGGCGTATACCTTCAGCAAAGCATTCAAACGACTGCTGGGCGCCGCGCCGCGCGATTACCGTGCCGCGCACACTGCGCACACTGCACACACTGCGCACACTGCGCACACTGCACACAAATGAAGTGTCCGGGCACGGATGGGCTTGGCACGTAAAACCGCTGCGATCGCATCACTGCGCACACTGTGGTGGCACACATCTGTCAAAAATGTGGCGCAAAACGAGTTGCGCGGCGCGCGAATTACGTTACACTACTCACTTGGTGCCCTGGCTCCCCCCAAGCGAGGGCACCTCTAAATGTCTTTTTGTGCTTAGAGGATTGCTGACACTATGCGTAAGTTCTTCCAACCCTTGTTCCTTTCCCTTATGCTGTTGATGAGTATGGTGTTCGGCTTGAGCGTCAATGCTCAGGACAACGCCGACATCGCCGTGCTGCTGCCCGACAGTGCCTCGTCCGATCGCTGGGAAAACGACGATCGCCGCTTCCTGACCGCCGCGTTTGATGCGGCAGGCGTCTCGTACAGCATCACCAACGCCGAAGGCGATGCCTCCGCTCAGATCGCCCAGGCTGAACAGGCGATCACCAACGGCGCCAAAGTCATCCTGCTGGTCAACCTCGACAGCGGCTCCGGCGCGGCGATCATCGAGCTGGCGCGTGCCGCCGATGTCAAGGTGATCGACTACGACCGTCTGACCATCGAGGGCGCTGGCGCTGACTTCTACGTCTCGTTCGACAACGAGGCAGTCGGTCGTCTGCAGGGCGAGGGTCTCGTCGCTGCCGTCGATGCCGCGATGCTGGAGACGCCCGTGCGCGTCGCCACGCTCAACGGCTCCCCCACCGACAACAACGCCACCCTGTTTGCCAACGGCTACAACAGCGTCATCGACGCTAAGTTTGACAGCGGCGACTGGGTTGAAGTCGATGATCAGTCGGTGCCAGGCTGGGACAATCAGGAAGCGCTGGTCATTTTCGAGCAGATGCTGACCGCCGCTGGTGGCGACATCGATGCCGCCGTCGCAGCCAATGACGGTCTGGCTGGCTCGGTGATCGCCGCGCTGCAAAATCAGGGCTTGCCCTTCATCCCGGTCACGGGACAGGACGCCACCATCGGCGGTATCCAGAACATCCTCGCCGGACGCCAGAGCATGACCGTCTACAAGGCGATCAAGGCACAGGCTGAAGCCGCTGCTGCCCTGGCGATCGCGCTG
>Ga0105048_10000651_pt1 | contig 54085 bp, 38 predicted proteins | sample MAT05_FD_78382 | JGI IMG/M metagenome (GOLD analysis project Ga0105048, IMG submission 78382) | Freshwater microbial communities from Lake Fryxell liftoff mats and glacier meltwater in Antarctica - MAT-05 | ecosystem: Environmental > Aquatic > Freshwater > Ice > Liftoff microbial mat | place... | reverse complement strand
TTTTTCCTGTTCAACTCAGACTTCTGGATAATAAGTTCTTTATCCTTACGATCGGTTTCATATTTAGTAGCAAGTTCGGAAATCTGGTTAAGATAACCCTCGGATATTGTGCTGTCTTTTAATACGTTATATTTTTTAAAATTATCGAGGGAGGTTTTATAAATTCCCTGTTTTTCATAAACTTCAGAAATGTTCTTATATAACTCGTATACTTCCTTTTTATGGCCGAGTTCTTTATTGAGCTTCAGACTCATATTAAAAAATTGAAGTGCTTCAGGGTATTTTCCCCATTTGAAATAGATTCGACCCATATCTCTATAATTGGAACCCACTTCCTTTTTATTACCGGTTTCCTGATTAATACGAAGGGCGTCCTTACAACGAAGCAGGGCATCGCTATAATTTCCTCTTTCAAGATAAACATTTCCAATATTAACTTGAGCACTGGCTATCCCGGGAAGGAAATTCTGTTCTTTAAAAATGGTTAAAGCACGGTTGAATGAGTTCAGTGCTTCTGTGTAATCCTTTTTTTCTTTATACACTAGTCCGATACTATTTCTCTGCTGTGCACCAAGGTTATACTGCTTTTTACTTTCAAAATATTGCCTGCTTTTATCGTAGTTAAAAAGGGCTTTATCTAGATCGATTCCAACATAGAAATAGATATTTCCAATATTTGCATAGGCAACACCCAAAGCTAAAGTATCGCCGAGGCTTTCCTGGATGTTTAGGTTTTGCTGGTAATAGTCAATGGCTTTCTCATAATCGCCCCAGTTCTTATATATTACCCCAATTGTATTTAATACAATGCCTAAGTCGCCTTTGTTTCCTGTTTCCCTGAAAACATCCACAGCTTTTTCGCATGCTTTTAATGCGGCTACATAGTTGCTTTGTGCATAGAGAGCAGCTCCAATAGCCATATTGGCCTTTCCGATGGATTTTTTATCATTTGTTATTACAGCCAGATTCAGTGCTTCTTCGGCAAAAACATTTGCTTCAGCTGGATTTACTGATCGCATATAGTCACTTACAAAAAGAGCTGATGAGATAATATTTGCTGTATCTTTTAATTCACGATAAATTTTGACAGTGCTTATATAATATTCAAGAGCCTTTTGCTTGTCTTTGCTATTATAAAGCTTTCCAAGGTAGGTATAGGCTTTTGCCTGTTCTGATTTCTGATTATACTTCAGGGCAAGTTCAAGAGCCTTCTCTGCATTTGGAATAGAGTTATCAAGATCCTTCATCGCAACATATTGAATAACCAGTTCAATATACAATGGAGTCTGATTTTCTTCAGACTTTTTAGAGATAACTATTTTCAAACTATCAACTGCTTGCTGCTTATCACGGTAATTATATAATTTGTTTAAATAAGCTGTTGCTTTTGCCAGCTCATCTTTTTTATTGTATTTAGTAGCGATCTCAAGGGATTTTTCAGCATTAGAAAATGCTTTAGGCAGATCTTTTGCAAACTGATACTGCAATGCCAATTCAAGGTAGGAAGCAGATTGCTTATCTTCTGATATACGGGTAATTACATTATTCAGGCTATCAATGACACGACTTTGTGAAAAAGAAGTCATTGCTACACCGAGCATAAAAAATAGTGCAAATAGATTTTTCGAAAACCGCATCAGTTTAAGGCTAGAAATAACAATTTAAATGTAGGTGATTCCAATTAAACCTCCAATAAAAAATTAAAACTTATGAAAGAAGTAAACGCACTCTTACCGAATAATGTTTCATATCCCTGTAAAAATATAATATACCAGATGCTGACTTTGTTTTTTAAGTGCTATTTATCAGGTATTTGAAGCTTTTTCAAGTCTTTTCAGAATGCTAAAAATAAACGTAGCGGATACAAGACAACAGATTATGAATACTGCCCAAAGTTGCCATAATTCTAATCTACTCCAGCCTATACTTCCAACTACCAGTAATTTATTTCCAACTGCTGTAGCCAGAAGCCATCCACCCTGCATCAGTCCCTGAAACCTTGGGGGAGCTACTTTTGATACAAAGGATAAACCCATTGGGCTAAGGAACAGTTCAGCAATAGTTAAGATTAGGTAACTGCTTATAAGCCAGTAAGGTACTACCCTGGAAGTATCAGGAACAGTATTGTAATTAATTTTGCCTGCAGCATCAACAAATTGAAGTTCCTTTGGAGAAATCAGGTTTAATGAAGCTACGAGAATAACTAAAAACCCTAAAGCAGCAATGACCATTCCAATGCCAATTTTTTTAGGTGTGGATGGTTCTGCGTTTCTGTTTCTCAGGTATTCAAAAACAGCCATTACGGGAAAAGTTAGAGCAACAATAAACAGTGGATTAAAGGATTGAAAAACTTCTGGAGCGATAAGGTTTGTTGCAGAATAACCGTTAAAAAGGTAATAGGTAAGATATCCCAGACCTAAGAACATTACCAAGCTGAATATCCTTTCAAGAAGGACTTTACGGCTGAAAAACAAAAATAGTCCGGCAAGAGTTCCAATGAAAGCAAGGATTGCATCAAGGTTGAAGAAAATATTTGTAAACGGCCCTACTTCTTTAACTGTATAATCCCTTGCAAAAAGCGTTAGTGTAAGTCCATTCTGATGAAAAGACATCCAGAAAAAGATAACTACTACAAAAACCAGGAGAAGAGAAATGATTCTTGGACGCTCTTCTTTTGTTGAGATACTGGATATATAAACAGCAAAGGCTACAAATAGACCAAATGGGAATGATAAATCAATATTTTTTGTAATCAGATAGAACACTGCGGAAACCAAAACTCCCAGTCCTAAAGCTGAAAAGATTGCAAAAGTTTTGTTTACGGAAGGGATTTCAAGGCCCTGAGCATCACGTGAAACCAGCTTAACAGATCTTTCTTTTGCAGGCAGATGTTTGTTGAAAATTATGTAAACCAGCAGCGATAATACCATTGCGCCTGCTGCAATTCCAAATGCGTAATTGTATCCTTTAGAAAAAGCGTCGATATAACTTTGGGCAAATGCGGCCAGATCGGCAACATGTTGTCCGCTAACTCTGTCGGCTGTTGCCTGAAATTCAGCCATATTTGCCAGTTCTCCACGCATTAGGGCATGGCACATTTCGGGAAGGCTGCCATCGTGCACAAAACCTTGTGTTTTCAAGAACCAGTTTCTAACTGAAGTAGCAACAAACGGAGCAAAAAAAGCGCCGATATTAATCCCCATATAAAAAATCATATATGCTGAATCCCGAACTTTAGAGTACTTTTCGTTATCATACATTTGTCCAACGACAGCCTGAAGATTCCCTTTGAACAGTCCATTACCAAAGGCAATTACAAAAAGTCCAATCAGTGTCAGATTCAATGACATTCCCGGAATTGCAATTATGGCATAACCTGCAAACATAACAACGATACCCGCAAGAATTACTAGCTTATATTTATTTGTAGCATCGGCAAGGATTCCGCCAAGGAGGGCTAGACCATAAATTCCAAAATAAAACCAACTGTAATAACTTCCAGCTTGCTCAACTGATAAACCAAATTTTGCCTGAAGAAACAGTACAAGGATGGCCATCATGGTGTAAAAACCAAATCGTTCTCCCATATTGGAGAAGAAGGCAACATATAAACCTTTTGGGTGCGATTTAAACATATTTCAGTTGTTAGAAGTTATTATTAAAGAATCCAAATATATAAATCTTTTTCGTTTAGTCCTTACTCAAAATAATGTTTTGAAATACATATGTTTACTAACTATCAAAGGGATAAAAGTAAAACGTTTTCATTTTTACAGAGACTGTTTCCGTAGGCAAAAAATGTTTGCAAATAAGGTTTCCAAGACATTTCAAATTAACTTTCTAAGAAGGAGAGGACCTATTTTTTTTAGTTTTAATTTCGTGTAACTTTGAATCCAATACATAATCCATGAAGATTTTTAACTCATCACAAGTTAAAGAAATCGATCAAAGAACAATTATTGAAGAACCAATTACTTCTTTTCGTTTAATGGAAAGAGCATCTTTAAGATTTGTTCAATGGTTTGAGAAGCAATTTGACCTTGGCAAACCTGTGATTATTTTTGCAGGATCAGGGAACAACGGGGGTGATGCATTAGCCATTTCCCGGCTTTTAATAGAAAGACATTTTCAGCTTAGAGTATATTTAGTTCCGACTTCCACAACGATGAGTGAGGACTGCCAGGCAAATTTCAAAGCATTGAACAAATATCTTAAACCAGAATTGCTTAATTTAAATGATGTTAATACTTTTCCAAAGATTGCCAAAAACGAAGTAGTTATTGACGGAATCTTTGGTTCAGGTCTTAACCGGCCAATTGAAGAGCCCGTTAGTTCCTTAATCCGTTACATTAATAAGAATTCTGGATGTGTGGTTTCTATAGACATTCCTTCCGGATTATTTGCTGAAGATAATAGGGAAAACAATCCTGAAAACTGCATAAAAGCTGACTATACCGTAAGTTTTGAATTTCCATTTTTATCATTTTTTATGGAGGAAAATGCTGAAATTGCAGAAAATGTTGTTGTTGTACCTATTGGCCTTCACAAAGATGCAGTTGAAAGCACAAGTACTAATTATTTTACCATTGATAAGGAAATGATTCGTTCAATGCTAATCCCCCGAAAAAAATTCAGTCACAAAGGGAGTTATGGCCATGCATTAATAATTGCTGGAAGGCATGGTATGATGGGCGCAGCTGTGCTTGCAGGAAAAGCCAGTTTAAGAGGAGGAGCAGGGTTGACTACAGTTGGTATTCCTGCATTTGACTCAGGTATTTTACAGACAGCAGTACCGGAAGCTTTGATACAAATTGACAAGTCAGACACTGAATTCAGTAATGTGCCTGAACTTGATGGCTATCAGGCAATTGCATGCGGACCAGCAATTGGAAAAACTGCCGATACAGCGGAGGCTTTGCATGAGTTGATACAGAAAGCAAAAGTTCCACTAGTATTGGATGCAGATGCATTGAATATACTTGCTGAACATATTGAATGGATGAAATTTTTACCTGCCGGATCAATTATCACACCGCATCCAAAAGAATTCGACCGGCTGGCCGGGGTTTCCGGGGATATGTATAGTCGCCACCTGAAACAATTAGAATTCGCAAAACAATTTCAGGTAATTGTCGTTTTAAAAGGAGCGCATACAATAATTTCGGCTCCTGATGGAAATTCGTATATAAACACATCCGGGAATCCAGGTATGGCAAGCGGAGGAACAGGGGATGTGCTAACGGGACTTTTAGTATCACTTATCGCTCAAGGATATACAAGTTTAAATGCTTCCCTGATCTCTGTATTTGTACATGGTTTTGCTGGTGATATAGTACTTGAAACATCGAGTGTAGAAGCCCTGATAGCGGGAGATATTATTGAAAACTTCGGCAAAGCTTTCCGACGGATTAAGGAAAATTAATTGAGTTTACAAAGAATGATTCTGTTTTCTCTATAATAAAAAATGACATATCGGCTTAAACCAGCATATAAATAAATCTTTTTATCTTTTTACTTTTGTGTTTTACTCTAGTTATTTTGATCTCAAATAGAAGTTTATGAACAAGATTCTAATTTCAGTGATTAGTGCTTTGCTGCTTAGCTCGTGCATCAGTCTCAATAAATTTGTTGTTACGCAGGTAGGTGAAGAGCAAGCAGCATATTCCGGTCGGTTCGTTTACAGCCTTCCTCAAACAGTTTTTGAGGTGAAAATGGAATTTGAGAAAAGGATTGAGCTACCGGGGCCGTATCGTCAGTTTGCACAAAGATTTCTTGGTATTACACAATATATCAAAGAGGAAAATACTAAATGGGCGATTAATAGTGTTTCGATTTCGGAATTTCAGGAACCCGATCCTTCTCAGTTTTATAGTGTTAATATTTTGAAAGGATCGTTTGAGCAAAAGGAATATTTTAATCTGTCTTCACAGGGATTAATTATCGACCCTATGTCGGTTATTTCAGCCAATGCAGAACTTCCTGCGAACGAGCAATATGCATTGCCTGCAGTTTTGGAATTCAGTATGAAGCGAAATCATAAAGAGAAGACGGATACTTTATTTAAAACAATGATTACGGATTCTTCCTTTGTAAAGATCCCAATACTCAGGAAACAGAAAGCAGCCAAAACTATTGAGCAGAAGGCAGAAGAAGCAGCGAATTTGATAATTAAAATCAGAAAAAGAAGGCTGAAGCTAGTTGACGGCGAATATGGAGTTTTTCCTGAAGGAGCAGCATTGGAGATAGCCATTGCCGAATTAAATAAGACAGAGCAGGAATATATTGCCCTTTTTACTGGAAAGACCTATATTGAAAAGTATAGCAGAAGCTTTTTCATTGCTCCAAATGGAAATAGTCAGGAGCAAGTATTTCTTAAATTTTCGGAAAAGGAAGGAGTTTTGCCCGCTGAATCATTAGAAGGTATGCCTGTAATTCTTGAATCAAATCCTGTAAACGGATATCCAACAGGGATTTACGGCAATGAGCAAATACCTGAAAATACTTTGATTTACAGGATGCCCTCAACTTGTCTAGTTAAGGTTAAAGAAGGCAATGAGCTACTTTTTGACGGGAGAATTTCTGTTTATCAGGCGGGAAGTCTGCTCACCCTTCCCGTGAAAATGAAGTAAGTTAGCGCTATTTTTTAATGCATTTCCAGAAATCTTCAGGTTTCAGGTCACATTCATTGATCATATTTAGTCCATATTCGAGATAGCCAAGTTCAGCTTTCGTATTGTTGGTACCCAATGTGAATTTCACTCCGGCCTCTTTTGCGATTTTTATAAATGCTGAAGAAGGTATCATTAAACGGCTGTTAATTTCCATTGCTATGTTATTGTTTTTCAATACGGTAACGACCCTTTGCATTCTTTCGGGTGTCCATAGTTCATTATAGCGGGATTTTAGTGTGTCGGGCAAGAAGGTAGGATTCACATAAATATTTACTTTTTCATTTGAGAAAATTGTCTCTATCTGACTAACCAGGTATTCCATAAACTCCTCAGGATCATCGACAAAGGCTTCTTCCTTGATCCAAAGACGATTTCTACGACCTTTTGCATCCGTGAAAGTCATTGCATCAGTAAAAACATAATCGAACAATGCAACCGAATCAGGAGAAAACAGGTTTACCCATTCACGACCTTCGGCCTGAAGTGCATGAAAAACAGGATAAGAATTCATACTACGGAAATAATTGCTTAATGCAGAATCGTTCTGAACCGGAAATCCAATTCCCCCGTTAACAGCCACTCCATATTTAATACCCGACTTAGCTGAATGTTCAAGAAGCTGCTCCATGGTTAATCCCCCTTTAAGATGAGCATGATAGTCGGTTATGTTGAAACCTGCCTTGTTAAGTGAGTCAATTCTTTGAATCAGCAGATCTTCAGGGCTTACTTTTTTAACGGGGGAGGAACAAGAAAAATTCACTACAGCGAGTGAAGAAATAAGCAGGAACAGAATGGTTTTCATACTAAATTGAATTTATGGAATAGATTGGTTTCAGATGTTGCAAGCTATATAAATTTTAACTTACAAAAAACAATGTAACTCCTGCCACAGAAATAATTGCACCGATTATTTCAAGAGTTGTAACCTTTTGTTTAAAAAGAAAGATTGCAGGTGGTATAATAAGTACAGGGACAATTGCCATAATTGTTGAGGCGATTCCTGTTTGAGTATATTTTATAGCCAGTAGCGAAAAAGAGACTCCGAGGAAAGGTCCGAAGAATGAACCTATTCCAGCGCTAACCATTCCGCTTTTGTTTGAAAATCCATCAAACACATTTCTCCATCGGCGAATTATGGTTATAAGTATAGCAAATCCAATAAAACCGGCAATTATCCTTATTTGTGTAGCAGGAAAAGGATCATAGTCTTTCATGCCAAATTTGCTGAGCACGAGGCCCAAAGCTTGTCCGATTGCGCCAAAAAATGCAAAAAGAAGGCCTTTGTAAGAAAATTTGAGAGAGAATCCTGATTTTCCGGTATTCTTATTAAAGATAGCCAGTGAAATACCAAGAATGGTAAGGCACATTCCAAGGTAGTTCATGTATGTAAGCTTTTCCCCCAGGACAATCCACCCGGTAAGGGCAGTAATCGGTGGAACCAGAGTCATAATCAGCATGGCGTACCTGGAGCCAATGATGGTATATGATTTAAATAAAAAGAGATCCCCAAACAGAAAGCCAACAAGTCCGGAAAGTCCTAGCCATAGCCAGTTTTGAGCAGATGCGTCAACTGGAAAGATTATCCCTCTGTAAAAAAGATTAAAAATGCTGAGAAATATAAAACCAATCCCTAAACGAATAATATTCAGGGAAAGGGATCCGATTTTCAGGCTAGCTTTTTCGAATGCAAGTGCGGTAACTGTCCAAAAGAATGCAGTACAAAGTGCGGCTATTTCACCGTAATAATGATGCATTTTTTAGGGTTCAATGCCAATCAATTCCACATTGAAAACAAGAACTGAATTGGGTTTAATAAGTGGACCGGCAGCACGGGCGCCATAGCCAAGATCAGCAGGAATATAGAAAGTAAACTTTGAACCAACGGGCATTAGCTGAAGTCCTTCAGTCCATCCTGGGATAACCTGATTTAATCCAAAAACAACTGGTTCACCTCTTTCAACTGAAGAATCAAAAACGGTACCATCGATCAGTGTGCCATGGTAGTGAACTTTCACGCGTTCGGTTTCAAGTGGTTTAACACCAGTTCCAAGTGAATCGATCCTATATTGTAAACCACTTTGGGTTACATTGACTCCAGGTTTTGCGAGGTTGTCGACAAGAAATTTCTTCCCTTCCAATTCACCAACCTTTGTGAGCTGCGTTTCCTTATTCATCATATATACACCAAGGAATTCATTAGCAACTTGAGTGCTTAAAAGAGAAGTGTCTTTGCTGTAATCGATCATTGCTTTAGTAAGGATATTCATATTTATATCCAATTTGAATTTCTTTATAAGCTCGTCGTTAAGCGACTGAAAATTAAGAACGCCAATAGCATAAGCCAGACTGTCTTCAGCTGTTTTCAGAACAAACGCAGGTGCAGGAGGTGGTGTTGAAGCTTTCTTTTTGTTTTTCTGTGCAAATGATGAAAAACCAGTAGTAAGAATTAAAAGAAAAATAACAGATCTTTTCATATAATTATTTTTTTAGAAGAAATTGATAAACATAAGGTGTGTTTCAGGATTGAAAACATGTAAGTTTTCGGGCTCTAAAATAATGTTTTTAAGTGAATTTTCTCCATTATAAGTGAATAAATAACTATGAATACTGGAAAGGAAAAGTTGCGCACCATACTGGGTTATGAGGGCTTTTTATTCTTCATATAATTAAGATAGGCAGGAACGATATCACAGCTCTGCCGTTCTAGTAGATTAAATCCATTTATTGTTATATTTGAAAAATATCTGAATAACCAACACAAAACATTTTCAACCTAACTAACACATGAGTATTGAAATCCGTGAAGTATCAGGTCGGCATGAACTAAAAAAGTTTATTTTTCTTCCTGCTAAGATTCACAAAGATCATAAAAACTGGGTTCCGCCTGTTTACATGGATGAAAGAGTGTTTTTTAATCCCTCTAAAAACGATTCCTTTTCACATTCCGACACCATATTGTTTCTAGCATGGGTTGATGGAGAGCCGGTTGGACGGGTTATGGGCATAATTAATCATCATTATAATCAGAGAACAGGAGAAAATGATGCAAGATTTTGTTTTTTAGAATGTTACGATGATTTTGAGGTTGCGAATGAACTTGTTAAATCTGTTGAGAACTGGGCAAGAGAGAAGAAATGCAACAATCTTGTTGGTCCGCTTGGTTTTTCAGATAAGGATCCACAAGGGTTGCTAGTTGAGGGATATGATAAGCCGGTTGTTATTGCATCAAACTGCAATTTTCCGTTTCAGGTAGGATTTGTGGAAAAGATGGGATATGGTAAGAAAACAGATCTGGTGGTTTACCAGTTGATGGTTCCTGAGACGATTCCTGAGTATTATATTAAAATAAGTGAGCGCGCAATTCGAAATAATCCAGGTTTGAAGGTGATTGAGCCAAAGTCGAAAAAAGAGCTGAAGAGTATGGTAAGACCCGTTTTTGAGCTTGTCAATGAGACATTTAAGGATATCTATGGGTTTTCGGAAATGACTGTTAAGGAAATGGATGAATTTGCGGATCGTTACATAATGGTTATGGATTCGAGGTTTATTAAAGTAATTAAAAATGAACAAGGGAAACTTGTTGCGTTTGTGCTGGCGATGCCTGATATCAGTGAAGGTGTGAAAAAAAGTAAAGGGTTTGTGTTTCCGTTTGGGTTTATTCCCATTCTTCTTTCGCAGAAGAGAACTTCGCAACTGAACCTTTTGCTTGGAGGGATAAGCAAAGAATACAGGAATAGCGGGCTTGATACAATTATGGGAGTATTGATGTTGCGTGATGCATCAAAAGCTGGTTTTAAGTATATTGATTCTCATCTTGAATTGGAGACAAACACAAAGGTAAGGGCAGAGATGGAAAAGATGGGAGGGAAGGTTTATAAACGATTCAGGATATTCACAAAGGAATTGTAAAATAAAAAAATGCTGTTTGATTCAAACAGCATTTTTTTTCATTTAGCTTCAGACATATAAATGCAAATCTACAATCAAATAAACGTAAGCCAATGCATTTATACGATTGAATATATACTAATTGCTTTTAACAGAACAACTTAATATATAAATTATTCTGTTAAAAGTATATAACCGAATTTAACCAGTTACTATTTTTTAGTAGTTAGATCTGTAGCAACCGTCGCCACCACCGCTTCTGCGATCGTTGCCACCGCCACCGCCTCTGTTATAACCGCCGCTGTTTCCGCCTTTGTTATAACCGCCGCCGCCGCCACCTCTGTTGCCACCGCTAAATCCGCCTCTTCTTTCGCCTTCTTTTCTTTCTTCAGCTTTGTTAACAACAATTGCACGACCGTCGATTTCGGCGCCATTTAATTCTTCAATAGCTTTTTTAGCTTTTTCATCATCAGGCATTTCAATAAAGCCAAAACCTTTACTTCTTCCGGAGAACTTATCACTGATAATTTTTACCGATGCAACTTCGCCATACTCTTCGAAATACTCTTTTAATTCAGATTCCTTTAGACTAAAAGGAAGACTTCCAACAAAAATGTTCATAATTAACCGTTTAATTTAATTGATAATAATTTTTTCAAAAGTAGTCTTATTTTAATTCAAAAGCCATATTTAGGAATAATTATGGCAAATTATTTCAAAAATACTTTGAAAAAAGCAACTTAAGTTAATTATGAGAATGTGAAAATTGAGTTATCTATCAGTTATTGAGCTGTTTATCTCTCCATTCCAGATAGTCATCATACTCCATTTTTTTATCAATATTACCTTTTGGAGTGAACTCAATGATCCTATTACTAACCGTTTGAATAAATTCATGGTCATGAGATGCCATGAGGACATTCCCTTTAAAGCCTGTTAATGAGTTATTAAAGGCCTGAATTGATTCTAAATCCAGGTGATTTGTGGGTGTGTCAAGAATAAGCAAATTAGCACGTTTCAGCATCATTCTGGAAATCATACATCTGACTTTTTCTCCCCCAGAAAGAACGGTAGCTTTTTTGAAAACCTCTTCACCTGAGAAAAGCATTTTCCCAAGGTATCCTCTCAGATAAATCTCACTTGAATCTTCGGAATATTGCGCCAGCCATTCAAGAAGTGTTAAATCCTTTTTGAAAAAATCGGTATTGTCTACCGGGAGGTATGCTGAAGTAATGGTTTGTCCCCATTCAAAGGTGCCGGAATCTGGCTTAATATGTCCTGCAAGAATTTCAAAAAGTGCTGTCATGGCGCGAGGATCATGAGAAAGAAAAACAATTTTATCGTCCTTATCGGCCACAAAGCTCAGATCTTTAAATAAGACTTCACCATCAACGTTTTTACTAAGGTTTTTTACTTCAAGAATTACGTTACCCGGCTCACGATCTGGATTGAAAATGATACCCGGATATTTTCGGGTAGAAGGTCTGATTTCTTCGATGTTCAGCTTCTCGATCATCTTTTTGCGGCTTGTTGTCTGTTTTGATTTGGACACATTAGCGCTGAATCGAGCGATAAATTCCAGTAGTTCTTTTTTCTTTTCTTCAGCTTTTTTGTTTTGTGAAGCTTGCTGACGAAGGGCCAGCTGACTTGACTGGTACCAGAAGCTGTAATTTCCTGCGAAAAGCTGAATTTTACCAAAATCAATATCTACGGTATGTGTGCAGATTGAATCAAGGAAATGCCTGTCGTGGGAAACTACGAGAACAGTGTTTTCATAATTTGAAAGATAATGTTCGAGCCATGTTACAGTATCAAGGTCAAGGTCGTTTGTAGGTTCGTCGAGCAGCAGATTATCAGGTTTTCCGAAGAGAGCCTGAGCAAGAAGAACTTTTACTTTTTGCTTGTTACTGAGTTCTTTCATGAGCTTATGGTGCAGATCTTCAACGATTCCTAATCCACTTAAAAGGCTGGCTGCATTGTTTTCTGCATTCCATCCGTCCATTTCAGCAAATCTTTCTTCGAGATGGGATGCTTTTATTCCATCTTCATCAGTAAAATCTGATTTCGCATAAAGAGCATCTTTCTCATGCATTATTGTCCAGAATTCTTCATGGCCAATCAACACGGTGTTCAGTACAGTGTATTCATCGAAAGCGTATCGATCCTGCTTTAAAACTGAGAGTCTTTCGTGGCTACCAAAAGTAACTGAGCCCCTCATTGGGTCGAGATCGCCACTTAATATTTTTATCAAAGTGGATTTTCCAGAGCCATTTGCCCCAATAATGCCGTAACAATTGCCGGATGTGAATTTAAGGTTAACATCCTGAAACAGCATTCTTTTACCGAATTGCAATGCCAGATTTGAAACTGTAATCATTTATTAATCAAAATTTTATTTGAGCCTGAAAATTTTTAATCAGGGCGCAAAGGTAATCAATTTTGATTAATCTGAAAGCTATTCTTTTACCTCGAGTTCAATTTTTTCAACTAGTTTTAAGTCACGTTCATAATAAAAAGAACCGGCGAAGAATAGAACGGAAGATATTACAAGGGCGATTGGCAGAAAAGAAAAAGCAGTCTGAATGTTGGACCTGTCAGAGATAGCGCCCATAACTATTGGTCCGAGTGATGCACCCAAAAGGTTTTGAACAACAACTGCAATTGCATATGAAAATGCCCGAAGTCCGGCATGAACAAGATCCTGAGTTACTGCAGCTGCGGCAGAAAGAAAAGCAGTTATACATATTCCGAGAGATAAAAGTAATGCATACTGGGCTTTATCTTTGAAGACTGTAAACGCAAGAAACAAAATGATTGCCGAAAGTAATGTGGTTATTGTAGGGAATAATAGTCGTGCATTAATTCGTTTTTTCCTCCATCTGTCTGATAAATATCCTCCAAGTGGAGCGCCGATTATGGCCAGCAGCATAACAGCACTGGCTTTCATGCCTGCAGAACTTTCAGGAATATCTTGTACCCTGTGAAAATAAGTAGGTAACCAGGTAAGCAAAGAAGTAGTTGTAAATACTACTCCTGCCATAGCAAAGTATGTTAAAATTAATGAGGGTTTACGGAGAAACTCTCTTACAATGTCTAAAACATTCATTCTCACCTTTTTACGCTCTGTTTTTTTATCAGTTTTAATATCACCGGAAGGATTATCAGTTTTTTCAAGGCTCACAGTTTTGTAATCTTTCACAAAAAGAAACAGGATACCGATAATTAATCCGGGGACAGCAACAATTCCCAAAGCGTGACGCCAGCCCCAATGAGTTGCGACAACCCCTCCTAAGGCAATACCAATGGCACTTCCAAGTGGAATAGAAGCGTTCCATAAGCCCATCATCCAGGCTCTTTTGCGCACAGGGTACATACCTGATATCATTGCTGAACCTCCGGGTGCATAACCGGCTTCTCCAATACCAATTGCGGTTCTTGTTGAGAAAAGCTGAGAATAAGACTTTGTAAAAGCTCCAGCAGCAGTTGCAATACTCCAAAGTATTGCCATAAATCCGATCGTTTTTCTTCTGCTCCAACGGTCAACCAGTATTGAAATTGGTATTGTAAACAAAACAATTGACCAATAAACGGCAGAAACCATCAAACCGCATTGTGTATCGGTAAGGTTCCAGTCTGCTTTAAGAAAGGGGAAGAGGGAGGTTATGATCATACGGTCGACATAGTCGAACATGTACAGCAGAAAGAGCAAAACAAATACGTAATTGGTATAGGACCTTGTAAACAGGTAACCTTCGGGAATTGGTTTATTCTTCATTAGAAGTTTTTAGAGTGTCTAAATTTAAAGTAAAATAAATCTAATCAACAAAAATCGGCAGATAATTATTCCATTTATATGCTTAAGTGGCTAATTAATAATAAATTACATCAATCTCAAATTTTATCAAATAGAATAGTGGAATTCTTATATTAAATATGTGACTGAGTGATGAAATAACAAGAAACAACAAAGCACTTTTCTAATTTTAGACTGAAGGAGTTTTTTAATTATACTCTTCCATCAAATCATCAAGTATATCAAGCGAATGCTGAATACATTTTTCGCAAATATTCTCCTTGAAATGACTGTTTTCGAATTCCGCCTGTCCTTCCTTAGTATTCAGATCGCAATGCAGAAGATCAGCACAGGCTGATGTTCCATGCACCTCTTCAAACCTTTTTGTGAATTCACGAATCATGGAATAAGCAGTTTCTTTTCTTTCAGCATTATTAACTGATTTTGTACCGGCGTAAAGTCCGATAACCATATATGCACCTGAAACAACTCCACAAGTTCTCTGAAGGCGACCCATACCTGCACCAAAACCTGATGCAATGCTTAATGCATGATCTTCCTGAATCTGAAAGCGATCGGCAAAGCCCAGAAGAACGGCTTGTGCGCAATTCTTGTCTTCATGAAATGCTTTTAGGACTTTATATTGATCTGTTTTCATAGACGTTTCTATTTTAAAATTCTTAGATTACTCGATTTCCAGATTAAGCCATTTTTCAAGAGTAGTTACAAAAAGTGCACGTTGTGCAATATTCATGTTTCGGATTCTTGCTGAGCCGTGGCTTGCATCCTTAAGAAAAAACCATACTGAATTTGTTTTTGATGAAACCGGCACTGAAGTAGCTGACCATGTATCGCCGGCGCCATATATATAGATGAAGTTATTTCCGCTAGTCTGAGTCCAGTCATACACTTTTTTTGAAAGCGTTGAATTATACTCGACTTTCATTTTTCCCGGAGTAAAAACAGCGCTTGGGTATGGTTTTAGGGGGAGAGCTTTTAAAAGTTCCTTGAAATCATCCGTTTTGTATGAGTAGTATCCAACTTCCTTACCAGCCTGGTAATAATGCGATTCAAATTTTTTCATGGTTTCGTCTGCAAAAAAGTCGATGTCGGAAACTGCAAAAAGGTGGTTAACAGCCACTTCGAGTGAAGAAGTATCCGATGGGATTTCGCTTACAGAGTGTCCCCATTGAAAAAATGAAAATGAATATTCCAGAACGCTGTATTCGAAGGCCTGTTCAAAAGTAAGATAGGTAAATTCAAGTCCTTTTCCTTTGCTGTACCAATGAACAAGAGGTAAGACCTTTTCGCGGTTCTTAAGGATTCGAATCTGAAAATCTTTAATTTTCTTTCGGCATTCTGCTGTATTTACTGTGTCAAGAAATTTGTAAATCCGCTCATCTCCCAATGCCAGATTGAGTGGAGCAACATATGGAATTGTCGCAGCAACATCGTCAGGATAAAAGTAACGGTAATAGATACTATTTTGCCCTCCTTTACTTATTCCAGTACTTACCCATTTACCTGAATAAATTCCCTTTAATAACTGGTTAATATGATGTAAGTCAGCAGCTTCCTGTTCTAAATTTAGGTAATTCCAAATAAGCGAATCGGGTTTACTGATACCGAAATAGCGATGTTCAACTTCTATCTGGTTAGCGTGTAGTAAAGTGGTTAGTTCGTTCCTGTATATTCTGGGTTGCTCATAGCCTTCTGTTACAAATACCACTGGGTTTTCAAATCCCTTGTGCGACAGAAAAACTCTTTGGTAGAAATGTCCTTTTCCTGGGTTATTGTGATCAATAGGTTGTTTTACAGACAGTTCATAAGATGCATCGAAATCCAGAGGAGCTTCCACTCTTGAGAAAATTACATCGGGAAGTTCGAATAGTTTTTTTTCGAGGGAGGAAAATTGAGTAAATGCCTGCAATGAAACTGCAAACAAGATCAGTAAGAGATATGCTTTTCTCATAGAAGCAGTTTTGATGAGTCTTCAAATGTAGAAAAAAATTAATAATTAACAAGAGAGCATGAGCGGAAGGGGAATGGCCTTGAGGAATACTCAATGATGAATTTAAGGATTCCAGAGGGAGATTATCCTATTCTTTTACTGCCTTCATCCCCAAAATAGCACCTGAAATAATGAGTATTGCAGAGACCCAAAACAAAGGTTTTACGGGTATGTTATGAATAATTCCCACTAGAAAAACAGAACCGAGTGGAATCATATATGAAAGGGAAGTTACCAGATTTCTGTTTCCGTTTTTCATGGCGAAAAACCAGAACAGGTAGCCAAGACTTGTAGGGCCAATGATTGTGTAAATCAGACTTGGATTGCTGATAAGTGGAAATAAACTAAAAGTGTGACTATCGCTGGAGAACAATTGGATGACAAAAAATATAAGTCCACTTAAAATGAAAACTATCGGTAATGCAACTCCATCATCTTTTGAACCATTCTTTTTTATCAGGTTGGAATACACAGCCCACGATACGGCTCCAATTAGTGCGAAAAGAAAGGCAAGGAAGTTATCATCCAATGCAGCAGCTATTCTTAATAGTTCCTTTGCTTCATATCCTTGAAGAAGAGCTAATACTATACCGAAAAGTGCGGCTGTAATCCCCGGATAAAATAACCAGGGCCTTATTTTCACATGATATATCGGGACTCTGAAAACTGCAATGAGAACAGGCCAGAGGTAATTTATCAATGCCACCACTACCAGCTCTTCATTATTTTTTGCAAGTCCGAGGGCGAGATAGAAAAATACATTATTAAAAACAAAGAATACTCCAGTTTGAAGATAGTATTTCAAAGGCAGAGATTTAAACTGAATTAGTAATTGGCTTTTTCCTGAAACAGCTAACAGGATTATGATATTAACCAGTCCGGCGAAAAAATAAATGTAAAAAGCTGCGCTGAATGCGCCAAGATCATTCATAGCCATCTTAGAAAAGGCCACGTTGCTGCTCCACATAAGTATTGCCATTATTCCGGCGAAGGTGGAAAGATTTGATTTTGGAACTTGCATAGTGCGAATATAGGAGAAAAGATATTGAAAAATGTGCTGATAACTAAATCGGTGAAATTTTTTCCAGAATGATTAAACGTGGTCTATTGTGCATTATGGCTCATAGGTACAAAACAAAATAGAAATCTTTGCGATTTTTTTTCTGTCTTGAAGGGTTAAACGCCAATACGCCAAGAAAAACGCTAAGCATTTTTTACGCCATTAACTTCGCACTTTTTCAATTGAACCATTGAACCATTGAATAATTCAGCAAATCGATAAATGAATTAGCTTAAGTTTATTACATTTATGCCTGAAAAAACTAAAACTACATTATATGGCACAACAGAAAAAATTTGTTCCTTTTGTATCGGCCGAAACCAACATGGCTGAATTCACCGTCCGGGCTTTAATAATTGGTCTTGTACTGGCAGTTGTGCTAGGTGCGGCGAATGCATATCTCGGGTTGAAAGCAGGAATGACAATCGCAGCTACTTACCCGGCGGCTGTCATCGGAATGGCTCTTATTAAAGCAATGCGTGGAAGCATTCTGGAAGAAAACTTCGCCCGTACCGTTGGTTCAATTGGTGAATCGGTAGCTGCAGGTGCCATTTTCACAATTCCTGCATTTTATATAGTGTATCTCCAGAAAAAGCAACAAGGAATTGAAGTGGATAATTTTTTCACGTATGGCATAACCACAGCAATTCTCATCGCCGGTGGAATCCTTGGGATTATGTTCGTTGCTCTTTTGAGAAAAGTAATGGTAGATGATGCAGAACTACCTTTTCCTGAATCTGTTGCCGCAGCTGAAATTCACAAGTCAGGCAGTCAGGCAGGTAGTGGTTCAAAATACTTATTTGGCTCAATGGCAGTAGGAGCGGTGGTTACCTTACTTGCAAAGTTTAGCATTTTTGCGGATTATTGGGAAAGATTCATTGTTTTTGGAAAACAGGGAATCACAGGTTTAGGAAGTTTCTTTGGAGATAAAATTGGCGTTTTCGGAAAAGGAGGAGCTTTAGCCGGATCACCCGCAATATCGCCTGCTTACGTTGGTGTTGGGTATATAATCGGGCCACGTCTCGCATCCCTAAACTTCAGTGGTAGTGTACTTGCCTGGGGACTATTAACTCCGATTATTCTGTATTTTCTTGGTCCGCAGATTGATATTGATGGCATTGCTGCCATGATGGCACAGACCGAAGGAATAAGCAAAGACGCTGCCTTACAGAAGGTATGGATTGAAAAGGCTTATTCGGTTTGGAGATTTATTGTTCGCCCAATGGCAATAGGCGGTATGCTTGTTTCGGCCGTTTTCACACTTTACCGGATGAGAAAAAGCCTTTTTGCTGGAGTAAGTCGTTCGATAGATGATGTAAAAAAGGCTGCTTCCGGCATTGATACCGGTGTTCCCAGAAATGAAAAGGATATTTCCTTTAGCTGGATCATGCTTGGAATTCTGGCTGTTGCCATTGCTACTTTTGCAATTACCTTCTTTATTTTTAATACTTCATTATTGGTGGCTATTGTTGCTGCAACTGTGATGATTATCCTCGCATTTTTCTTTGCTGCGGTTTCCGGTTACCTTGTCGGCATCATGGGATCCAGCAATAATCCAATTTCCGGACTTACACTTACGGCACTCGTGGTTACCGCACTGATAATGGTAATCCTTGGCGTAAAAGGTAATGAAGGTGTGGCAGCTACATTGGGTGTTGCCGCAATTGTATGTGTTTCCGCGGCGGTTGCAGGGGAGATGCTACAGGATCTAAAAGCCGGACATATTCTTGGTGGAACACCTTGGCGTATGCAGCTTGGCGATATCATCGGAGTTGTTGCGGCCGGTGCTGTTATGTTTTTCGTTTTATCGTATCTGAACCAGGGTGATATCAATACAGGTCTGAAAGAAGGATATATCGGGGGATTTGGTTCGAAGGAACTTTCCGCGCCTCAAGCTAACTTAATGGCATTGCTTTCTCAGGGTATCGTGGGAGGTGAGATGGCGTGGCCTCTGGTAATCACCGGAATGCTTCTGGGAATAGGATTCATTATTATGAGAGTTCAAAGTCCGATGCTTGTTTTTGTTGGGATGTATCTTCCTCTTCAAACTACTTTCGCCATATTTATGGGTGGAATGATCAAAGGACTTCTGAACGTTTTTGCGGAGAAAAGAAATCACAATGAAGCTCAGAAAACACGAAGCGAAAATGTGGGCGTCCTCATTGCCTCCGGTTTAATTGCTGGTGAAGCCTTGATGGGTCTTGTATTTGCGATCTTCGCAGCATTCGATAAATTCCCTTCAGCGGTTTTCAATCACCCATCTTATCTAATCGGTCTTGCTGTACTTTCTCTGATTGCATGGGGAATGGTAAGTTTGCCACTTAGGAAAGCTGGTAGCCCTGATGAACCGGCTCCACCAGCTGCCATGTAAAATTTTGATTTTTAACTTTAAGTTTGCTGAATACATTTAATTCTGTAATTGAAAGATGAATTATTTTCAAAGGAGAAAGATTTTAAAAGCAACCAGTGCTTCGGACCTTATTCCAATCAGGGTATATGGGCATGATGTTGTGGAAGGAAAAGTTGTAATTCTGGCACCTAAATTTGAAAGCAAATGGGTACACAATCTTTTTCCACGAACCAGTAAACTCTTTTACAGGATTAAATTGGATGAGCTGGGAAGTTTAAGCTGGGAAAATATTTCAGGGGATAAGACAGTTTCAGAAATAACCCTAGCAGTTAAACAACAACTTGGCGAAAAGTCAGTTTCTTTTGATGAAGCGGATGAACGTGTTTCGAAGTTTATGTCTTTATTGTACGATTGGAGGTATATTACATTCAAACAGATTTTGCAGTAAATCAGAACTTTAAGCTTGAATATCGATTCGCAGGAATTTGAAAATTAATAATTGTTTAAAGAAAAAACTATATGAATACTATTAAATCTCTTAAACCAACATCATTGTGGGAAATATTTCACGAATTAACGCAGATCCCTCGTCCCTCTAAAAAAGAAGAAAAGGCCGCAGCATGGGCAAAAGCTTTCGGAACCAGTCTTGGTTTGGAAACAATTGTTGATAGTGCCGGAAACGTAATTATCCGAAAACCAGCATCCCCCGGTATGGAGAACCTTATGGGCGTTGTTCTTCAGGGGCATCTTGATATGGTTCCTCAGAAGAATTCTGATAAAAAACACGATTTTGAGAAAGATCCGATTGAGACAGTTGTTGATGGTGAATGGGTGAAAGCCAATGGTACTACACTTGGTGCAGACAATGGAATTGGAGTTGCAGCAGCAATGGCGGTTTTAAAAGACAAAACCTTAACACACGGGCCACTTGAAGTTTTGCTAACTATTGATGAGGAAACTGGCATGACAGGCGCATTTGAGCTTAAATCCGGACTTTTGAAGGGCGATATTCTGTTAAATCTCGATTCTGAAGATGAAGGTGAACTTTACATTGGATGTGCCGGTGGGATGAATACTACCGGAACTTTGAAATACGCTGAAGAATCATTTCCGTCAGGAATGCTGGCATTCAAGGTTTCTGTTACAGGTTTAAAAGGTGGACACTCAGGCTTGGATATTAACCTTGGTCGAGGTAATGCCAATAAAATAATGAACCGTTTTTTGTGGGCGGCTCAAAACCTAGATCTCAGAATTTCTTCCCTCGAAGGCGGAAGTTTAAGAAATGCAATACCTCGTGAATCATTTGCTGTGGTTGTAATTCCGTCTGCAAATAAAGAAAAGTTAGTGGCTCTTGTAACTGAATGCCAGGAAATGTTCAGTCTTGAGTTTGCTACTCCGGATCAGGGAGTAAAAATTGAAGCTGTAACTACCGAAATGCCTGCGAAAGTTATGGAAGCCAGCGCACAGAAGAATCTGATAAAAGTTGTATATGGAATTCCAAATGCTGCAATGCGCATGAGTCCTGAAATTCCTGATATCGTGGAAACATCAACGAACCTTGCTATTGTAAAAGCCGAAAAAGGAGAAATAAAAATTCAGTGTCTGCTTCGCAGTTCCGTTGATTCGGCTAAGTTCAGCCTGGGACATATGACTCAGTCGGTTATGGAGCTTGGTGGAATGGAAGTTGTTCATAATGGAACGTATCCAGGATGGAGACCCAATGTAAATTCAGTAATTCTGAAAACGATGAAGGATGTTTATCTGAAAAAATACGGAAAAACTCCGGAAGTAAAAGTTATCCATGCCGGCCTTGAATGCGGCATCATTGGCGCAGCATACCCAAAAATGGAGCTTATCTCATTCGGCCCGACAATCAGATATCCTCATTCACCGGATGAGAAAGTTAACATTGCTACAGTAGAAAAATTCTATAATTTCCTTGTTGAAACCCTGGCAGCAATTCCTAAGAAGTAAATTGAAAATGAAAATAACCTGAATATAATAATTAAAAGTTTTTAAAGATGAATCAAAAGAAAGTATGGACAAGAAGGCAGTTCCTTGGTTCTGCTGTTGTTGGAATGGCTGCTGTAGCTGTAATTCCAGGTCTCTCTGGTTGTAAATCCCCTGAAAAATCAAGTGATATTCGACTTGGATTTATTGGAATGGGTCAGCAGTCAATGCATTTGCTTAACGGATTTCTGCAGATAAAGGGTGTTCAAGTACTTGCAGGATGTGATGTGTATGGAATCAAGCGCAAACGTTTTGAGAAACGGGTTAAAGATTTCTATGCAAAAGCAGGAAAAGAATCCAAAGTTGAGACGTATGAAAATTATGTTGATCTATTAGCAAGAGAGGATATTGATGCTGTAGTTATCGCGGTTCCTGATCATACTCATGCCATGATAGCCATTGCTGCCTGCAAAGCCGGTAAGGATATTTACCTGGAAAAACCTATGACGTTTACGATTAAAGAAGGCCAGGAACTCAGAAAAGCAGTTCGCGAAAACAACAGAATTCTTGCCCTAGGAAGTCAGCAGCGTTCTGACCCCAATTTCCAGCATGCTGTGAATCTGGTGCAGACAGGAGCTCTTGGGAAAATAAGCAAAGTGAATGCTTATGTTGGCGCACCTCCGATTCCCTATAATTTGCCGGAAGAACCAATTCCTGCTGATCTGAACTGGGATATGTGGCTTGGGCCACTTCCTACTCCAATTCATTTCAACAAAGAACTTAACCCACCAATTACACTTGACCCCGATCAGGATGAGCAGTTCTGGGGCGGATGGCGCTGGTACAAAGAAATGGGCGGCGGTTTTACTACCGATTGGGGTGCACATATGTTTGACGTTGCACAATGGGGACTTGGTATGGACAGAAATGGTCCGGTAGAAATTTCTCCCATTGGTGATGGAACTGAATATATGAGTTTCACCTATGCAAACGGAGTAGTGCTTACTTCAGAACCTTTTAATGATGACAAGATGAAGGGGGTTAAATTCTGGGGAGAAAATGGCTGGATAGAAGTTTCCCGGGGGTTTTTCAATGCTTCGGATCCTAAGTTTTTTGCTGCTGAAAATGTGAAAACTGATGGCCCATATGAAACAAAAGTTTCGCATCAGGATAATTTTATCGAAGCAGTGAGATCAAGAAAAGATCCAATTGTAACCGTAGAAATCGGTCATAGTTCTTGCACCGTTTGTACGCTTGGAAATATTGCCTGCGAATTAAAACGAACCATTAAATGGGATCCTCAGACTGAGACATTTATTGACGATGTTGATGGCGCTGCAACTAAACTGATGCACTATGAGTATCGGACAGGTTGGAAGTTAGTTTAATCTACACAAAAAAAGCCGCTAAATTTTCAGCGGCTTTTTTTTAGAATACTTTTGATGCTATCTGCTTGATATTGTCGGATATTCCGATGGTATAATAATGAAGGGCAGGAACACCTGCTTTTTTTAGTTCAAGGGATTGTTGAATAGTCCATTCAACGCCAACAGCTTTAGCCTCTGCGTTTGTTTTACACTTCTGAACTTCTTTAACAAGTTCGTTGGGTATTCCAATATGAAAAACACGGGGTAAAACATCCACATCTTTCATTGTGGTAATAGGTTTTAAGCCGGGGATTATTGGAACTTTAATTCCGGCTTTTCGGCATAAATCTACGAATTCGAAAAATTTCGCATTATTGTAAAACAGCTGTGTGACAATGTATTCAGCACCTGCATCAACTTTGGCTTTAAGGTGTTTGATGTCTTCATCGGTGTTTGGAGCTTCGAAATGTTTTTCAGGATATCCCGCTACACCAATTGAAAAATCGGTTTTAGTGGCATTCTCGACTTCAGGATCAAGGAAAATCCCTTTGTTTAGGTTCATAATCTGATTCACAAGGCCGATGGTATGTTCATGACCATCTTTCTCCGGAATAAAATCGCGATAGCCTTTTTGTGCATCACCACGAAGAACCAGAAGGTTTGTTAGTCCGAGGAAATGTAAGTCAATAAGCACATCTTCGGTTTCAAGCTTTGAGAAACCGCCACAGATCATGTGGGGTACAACAGTGAGATCGTATTTGTATTTCAATGCAGCTCCGATAGCCACGGTACCAGGGCGTTTTCTGACGATTGTTCTTTCCATCAATCCATTGCCAGCAGGGCGATAAATTGATTCCTGTTGATGGTAAGTGATATTTATATTCAGGGGATTGAATTCAATTAATGGATCAATGGCATGATAGATGTCATCGAGGGTTCTGCCTTTAAGCGGAGGCAGCAATTCAAATGAAAACAATGTCTGTTTGGTAGTTTTTAAATGATCAGCTACTTTCATGGTTATCTTAAATTATTTATCTATAAGTTTAGTGCATTCGGATTTTAATTTGGATAGATGATTAATTACTATACTCCAAATCAGGTCATCAGATATTTTATCATAACCATGAACAATTCGATTTCTGGCACCAATTATTTTTTGAGTATTTTCCAATTCAAAATCTACTAGTTAATACGGATCCAAATGCAAACAATTGTCCTACTTTGTGTTTTTCACACAAATCACGAATTTCATTACTATTTAAATCAAGTGGATTCATTATGCAAATATACCAAAATATGTAAAAATTCTAAAAATGAAGTTAAATATGAAAACCCCCTTCACTGAAGTTAAATAACTGTTTCAAATAATTAAAAATTCAAATTCGAGGCCAGCCAACTCTCAACAACTGAGATATCAAGTTCTTTACGCTTCGCATAATCGGATACCTGATCCTTTGCAATTTTACCAACAAAGAAGTACTTCGATTCGGTGTTAGCAAAAATCAACCCGCTCACTGAAGCAGCGGGATACATGCTGAAGCTTTCTGTCAGTTCAATTCCGGTTGCCTTTTCAGCATCCAGAAGTTTGAATAATTGCTGTTTTTCAGAATGATCGGGACAAGCAGGGTAGCCATGTGCAGGGCGGATCCCTTTATATTTTTCCAGCAGCATATCGTCGAGATTCAAAGCTTCATCGGGAGCATATCCCCAGAATTCTTTTCTGATTCTGAGATGCAACAATTCAGTAAATGCTTCTGCGAGCCTGTCGGCAAGGGCTTTCAGCATGATGCTGTTGTAATCGTCATGGTCTTTTATAAAATTCTCAATTTTCTTTTCAATTCCCAAACCTGCGGTAATTGCAAAAGCACCAATGTAATCTGTGATGCCAGAATCCTTTGGTGCAATAAAATCAGAAAGACAATAATTGGGAGAGCCATCGGTTTTCTTCGTCTGATTTCTGAGGTTCACAAAACGAGTAAGAATTTTGCTTCGTGACTCATCAGAATATACCTCAATGTCGTCTCCAACCGAATTTGCAGGCCAGAATCCAACGACAGCTTTAGCCTGTAACCATTTCTCTTCGATTATCTGATCGAGCATTTCATTTGCATCATCTAAAAGTTTTCTGGCAGTTTCGCCAATTTCAGGATCATTCAGAAGATCTGGGTATTTTCCACGAAGTTGCCAGACCACGAAAAAGAAAACCCAGGAAATATATCCCCTTATTTCATTCAAGTCATAATTTTCGAAAACCTTAACACCTGTGAAGGTAGGTTTTTGTAGATGGGATTTTTCCCAGTTGATTTTAAAGGAGTTTTTGCGTGCGTCAGCAAGGCTCACATATTCCACCTGAGATGATGAATTTGCGTAGGTCTTACGTAATTCTTCGTATTCGGCACGAATTTGTAGCGCGAAACCATCACGAAGCTCTTTATTCATAAGGCTTCCGGCCACAGCAACAGAGCGGGATGCGTCTTTTACATGCACAACAGATGATTTGTAGTTATGCTCAATTTTTACTGCTGTGTGAATCTTCGATGTTGTGGCTCCCCCGATAAGCAAAGGAACTGTAAACTTCTGTCGTTCCATTTCTTTAGCAACATTTACCATTTCTTCGAGGGATGGAGTGATGAGTCCGCTGAGCCCGATGATATCTGCATTAATCTCTTTTGCTTTCTGAAGAATTTTTTCAGTGGGAACCATAACGCCCATATCAACGATTTCGAAATTGTTGCAACTTAGAACAACCCCAACGATATTTTTTCCAATATCGTGAACATCACCCTTAACTGTAGCGAGAAGGATTTTACCTGCCGAACTCGACTCCCCCGAAAGAAGTTTTTCCGCTTCAATGTAGGGTAACAGACTGGCTACTGCCTTTTTCATTACCCTTGCGCTTTTCACAACCTGCGGGAGGAACATTTTCCCTGAACCAAATAAATCGCCCACTACATTCATTCCGTCCATTAAAGGACCTTCGATTACTTTCAACGCAAAGTCGTATTTTTCGCGTGCTTCGAGTACATCAGTTTCAATGAATTCGGTGATTCCTCTTACCAGCGAGTGTTTAAGGCGTTCTTCAACACTTCCGTTTCTCCATTCATCAACAGCTTTTTCATCCGGTTTTACATCTTTTACCTGTTCGGCGAAGACAAGAAGCTTATCGGTTGAATCTGATATTCGGTTAAGTACAACATCTTCAACAAGTTCCAGCAAGTCTTTCGGAATCTCATCGTAAACCTGAAGCATTCCCGGATTAACAATTGCCATGTCCATCCCGGCTTTGATAGCGTGATAAAGGAAAACTGAATGAATAGCCTCTCTAACGGTATCATTTCCCCTGAAAGAAAAAGATAAGTTACTAATACCACCGCTCACTTTTGCGTACGGCAGGTTGTTTTTTATCCAAACTATGGTCCGGATAAAATCAACGGCGTAGTTGTTATGCTCTTCAATCCCTGTGGCAATAGGCAATACATTAGGATCGAAGATAATATCTTCAGGAGCAAAATCGAGTTCGTTAGTAAGAATCCGGTAGGCTCTTTCACAAACCGAGATACGACGTTCGTATGAATCTGCCTGTCCTTTTTCGTCGAAAGCCATAATTACAGCAGCAGCGCCGTAATTTTTAATTTTTCGCGCATGTTCCCTGAAAACATCTTCGCCTTCTTTAAGACTTATTGAATTGACGATTGCTTTTCCCTGAATGCATTTCAAACCCGTTTCAAGAACTGCCCATTTCGATGAATCGACCATGATTGGTAGCTTAGCGATATCCGGTTCTGCCATCAGAAGGTTTAGGAAAGTATGCATTTCCAACTCTGCATCGAGCATGGCATCGTCCATACAAATATCCAGAACCTGAGCGCCTCCCTGAACTTGTTCCAGGGCAATGCTAAGAGCTTCCTCGTATTTTTTTTCTCGGATTAGTCGCGCAAATTTCTTCGATCCGCTGACATTGGCTCTTTCCCCGATATTTATAAAATTACTTCCTTGATAAACAGTCAGAGGTTCGAGTCCGCTTAATCTGAGTTTGTGTTCTTTAGCGGGAGGAACACGTCTGGACGCTTTTTCAGCAAATTTCGTAAACTCTCGGATATGAGCGGGAGTTGTACCACAACATCCTCCGATAATATTTACAAATCCCGAGTCCAGAAAATCATGAATGTGCAATCCCATTATTTCAGGGGATTGGTCGTACTCGCCAAACTGATTAGGCAAACCGGCATTTGGGTGAGCGCTTACATAAACCGGCGAATTCTTTGATAATTCAGCAAGATAGGGTCTCATCTCTGTGGCGCCCAGTGAGCAATTGAGTCCGAGCGAGAGCAATTCCACATGTGAAACAGAGTTTACAAAAGCTTCAAGTGTTTGTCCCGAAAGAGTACGACCACTTGCATCTGTGATCGTTCCGGATACCATCAGGGGAATTTTCACTCCGGTTTCTCTGTAAAGTTTTTCGATACCGAATAATGCAGCTTTAGCGTTGAGAGTATCAAAAATTGTTTCAACAAGAAGAATATCCACACCGCCTTCAACAAGCGCTTTAGCTTGTTCATAGTAGGTTTCAGAAAGAAAATCGAATTCAACTGCGCGATAACCGGGATTATTTACATCGGGGGAGAGGGAAGCCGTTTTATTTGTAGGGCCAACGGAACCTGCGACAAATCTTGGTTTCGAGGGATTTTTTATGCTGAATTCATCTGCAATTTCCCTTGCAATCCGTGCCGAGGATTTATTTAATTCCGGTACAATGGATTCCAGATGATAGTCGGCCTGTGATATTCTGTTGGCATTAAAGGTATTGGTGCTGATGATATCGGCCCCAGCCAGCAGAAAATCTCTGTGAATATCGCGTATTATTTCAGGATGAGAAAGAGAAAGAAGTTCGTTATTTCCCTGTAAATCGTGTGGGAAATCCGCAAAACGTACTCCACGGTATCCTTTTTCACTCAGTTTGTGAGTCTGAATCATAGTGCCCATCGCACCATCCAGTACCAATACTCTTGTTTCTAACTGCTTATATAAATTTTCTATTCTCGACATCCGTAAGGAATTTTTTAGTAAAATCTTTAAGAGTCCAGAAATACACTATTTCGGAACGGCAAAATTAGCATAATATAGGGAAATGACAAAAGGGGAAAGTCAGACTATATGCGGAATCCTATTACCAGAACATCATCGATCTGCTGCAGTTTTCCTTTCCAGTTTTCAAATGCCTTAACAAGCACTTCCTTTTGATTGTTCATCGTTTGGGAATTATTGTGGAGAATCAAATCCTTAAACTGTTTCGAGAGAAATTTCTTTTCGAACTTTCCTCCGAACTGATCGATAAATCCATCTGAGAAAATGTAGAAACAGTCACCCTTTTTTATATTTATAACATTATTCGTAAATCCGGTATCCAGATCGTACCATCCAATAGGCATTTTGTCGCCTTTAAATTCAATTAATTCTTTTTCTCTTACCTGGTACATGGGGTTGTATGCCCCGGCAAACTGCAATTTCATCTGTTTTTGATCGATGATACACAAGGCAATATCCATTCCGTCGCGGGCTTGCACTTCATCACCCGATTTAGCCAGTGTTGCTTTCACGTGATCTCTTAATTCATCAAGAAGTGTTCCTGCATTATCGAGTTTATGAGTACTTACAATTTCGTTGAGGAATGAGATACCAAGCATGCTCATAAATGCCCCAGGAACTCCGTGCCCGGTGCAATCTGCGGCCAGGATAACAATTTTATCTCCCTTAACAGTTGACCAGTAAAAATCGCCACTTACTATATCTTTTGGTAAAAAGAGCACAAAATGCTCGGAAAGGACCGAACTAAGCAGTTTTGTGGAAGGGAGGACGGCAGACTGAATCCTCTTTGCATATAAGATACTATCGGTAATTTCCTTTTTCTGCTCTGAAATTTCATTTTTTTGATACTCAATTTCTATGGTGCGTTCTTTTACTTTCTGTTCAAGAACGAGTTTATCTTTCTGAAGTTTTTGTTCCCTGAATTTAACAAAGAAGCTAAACAAAGCGAAAACAAGAATTATTACAAAAAGATAAAAGACTGTTGTACGCCAGAAAGGAGGTTTAATGACAATATTCAACTGATTTACAACGCTTTCCTGACCAAAGATATTTTTTGCTTTCGCATGAATAGTATATTTCCCGGGTGGAAGTATCGGGTATTCAATTGTTGAAATGGTTGACCATGGACTCCAGGTTTTATTTAAACCATCGATTTTATAAGTAAATTCTGTTTTTTCGGGTGCCAGATAATAAGGTGCTGAGAACTCAATTCGCAAAGAGCTGTTTTTATAAGAAATTTTAGGACTGTCAAGGGAAAACGGTTTATCATCAGTGCCTTTTAGTGCGGAGAAAAATACCGAAAATTCATTTGTTGGCATTTTTTCTGTTTCCTTTTGTATTTTGAATATTTCTTTATTATTTGCAATAACCCACAAATTTCCTTCTTTGCTTACAAAAATATCCTGAACACTTTCGAAAATGCCAAGGTACACTTCTGAAAGGCTTACATCGGTTGAGTTATCGCTTAATTGGCTCCATTTTCCATCTGAGCGGTACCACACTACATTATTATCTGAAAAATAGTATTCAGGTAAAGTTTTCAGATTATCGAAGGACTTGACTTGTTTAATCTCATTGTTTTCCATACGGTAAATGCCGGATGCCAAGAAAAAATACAATTGTTTATCAATGGTTTTCAATATTACTTTATCGGAAAATTTAGTGGTTATTGGTAAAGTCTCGTCACTTTCAGAATAATAACCTGAATCAAGGATTATCTTATGGGCTGAATTATCACTACCCAGCCAAAGTTCTGTAGGTGAGGTCATACAGGCTGAATAAACTGGGTATTCAAGAGTATCGAATTCCCGCAAAACTTCCCATCGGGAGCCAATTAATTTCAGAATAAAAACCGATTTTCCGGCTCCTGCGAACAGCAAATCTCCTGGGCCGGGGTTTATGAAATTAACATAGGTATTTGGCAATACTGCAACAACTTGTCGGTTATAGATATCATACAAGCCATTATTTGTTGAAACAAGCAGATGATCAAAGAAGGCAGTAATTTCTGTGCATTTCCCGCTAATTCCGGAAATCTTTTCATAGGAATGACTTATCGACTGTAGAGCATAAACTTTCTTTTTATTAGCGCTAAACGACTCATCCTCAGGCTTCCTGACGAAAATCCTGGTGGCATTGTCAACAGAACTTATTATTTTATCCAGGATAGTTGCTTGTTGTATAATTGGAGCGTTAGTTTCAGGTGTAAGAACTTCCTTATCGGCTCTACGTTTTTTGCGTTGTTCCTTTTTAGATAAATTCTCGATTACAACTGGTTCTGTTTTGATAGGAATACTTTCTGGTTGAGTTATTTCTGGGGAAATTGTTGTCCTTTGGGACAGAACAACCGGCTTAACATCAACTGTTTTTTCACGATATTCCCTTTTTTCCTTCAGCTCGTAAATGCCATCACTCGTTCCTATATACAATTGTTCCCGGTACCAAGCAGCATTTGTAAGATTACCGCTTAGACCCGGATACCATGTTAAGTTAGCAACTTTCAGATTATTATCAATCCTGGAAACTCCGAATGAATGACACAGCCAGAGTCCTTTATTGATGTCAGTACCAAGGCAATAGACCTCATCATCAGGAAGTCCGGTTTTGTAATTTAGGATGGATGAAGTTTCACCGGTTTTATAATCTGCAATAATTATACCTCCCATTAAAGTGCCAACGGCAATTTTATTACCACCCAGATATGCACCATCGGTAATAATACTGGCGGTTAGGTATTCCGAATCATTGATCATTACTGGTGTGAAACTAGTACCATTAAAAAGGAAAAGCTCATTATCGCTATTTCCGATGAGCATGTTTTTAGAATCGATAGTAAGAGAAAATTTAAGTTCGGTCCGAGTAGAAAAGCGGTCGTTTAGGACGAGCTTAAAACTATCACCTTCAACTTTAAACAAACCTTTATTAAAAACCATAAAATAGAAATCATCCCCATATACAAAGCTTCCAGTAATGTTATTTTCATAAGGAAACTCCCAGTATTTGAAAGGGTCATCGTCCTGAGCGGAGTAATAAAGTCGATTTCTGGTAAGAAAAAACTCTTTTTCAGGAAGGAGACCGATTGAAAAAATTTCGCCAGTAAAGACAGTATCGCTTAAAAGAAGGTATGTATACTGACCAGTGATATCCTGTTCGAGAATACCAAATCCATTTCGGCACCCGACATAAATGGTACCATCAAAACTTGATTTTGCCAGAGTAACAGGATAATATGGAAGGGGTAAAAGCTCCCATTTGCGTGAATCGAAGGTCAGGATGCCTTTTCGATTGGCTATAAGAATATTGAGGTTATTATCCTGTATGAGGTCGAAATTGTCGTTTTCAATACTCTCATTGAATGAAAAGGGAGATAAGTAAGGATATCCCTTTTGAGCATCAAGATTTACATGCAGTGCAAGCAAAATGAATACGCTTGCAAAAGCTTTGTATAAAAAAATGGAGATCTTCATTCAGCTAAAGTAATGAATGATCTCCATATTTTGAAAAATCACGATTAAATTCTAAGACAGCAATTGTGAAATGGATTTTATATTTCTTTCATTATCGATAATTTTCGCCTCCGGTGAATAGAGAAATTCAAGTAAGCCCTCATAAACTTCCATAATTTTTGGCCTAACCATTTTCATGGTTGAGTTCATCATACGGTTTTCTTCAGTGAACCCTTCAGGAAGGATTCCAATTGCAGGTGGAAGCCAGCGCTGAGGAAACATATTACCGTGTTTTCCATTGGTACGATACTCATTTAAATCCGCCTCAATAATTTTTAGTGCAGCTTCCTGTCCTTCAATGCTTGCGGGATCCTTACCATGTTCACGAATGGCTCTTTTCAGATTTTCTTTATTAGGATAAACCAGAACAACTGTATAGGGTTTCTGGTTATTATGAAGCATAACCTGATCAATATATTTGGATGATTCAAAAGCTTCCTCAATGCCTTCCGGGCTGTATTTCTCACCGTCGTCGGAAATTAGTAGGCTTTTAAAGCGACCTAAAACGTACAGAAATCCGTCTGAATCCATATATCCCATATCGCCAGTGTGAAGCCAGCCATTTTTAATGGTTTCTTTCGTGGTTTTTTCATTTTTCCAATATCCGAGCATCACGTTTTCGCCACGAATAACAATTTCCCCTTTTTGACCTTGAGGAAGTTCAACTCCGTCATCATCGCAAATTTTCAGTTCGAGATCTTTTGCAAGGAATCCTGAAGAACCGAGCTTATGTTTATGGGCTGCGTTGGAACTAATAATTGGAGCTGCCTCAGAAAGCCCGTATCCCTGATACATTGGAATACCAATTGCATAGAAAAAGCGCTGAAGTTCAATATCGAGCAAGGCTCCACCTCCAACAAAGAATTCAAGATTTCCACCGAAAGCTTCTCTTACTTTTTTAAACAGAATTACGTCAAACAGTTTATAATAGGGTTTAAGAATTATTCTCCATCCTTTGCCTTTGTCGAATCCAAGGCGGTTGTATGTGTATGCAACTTTTAGGGCATGTTGGAACAGTCCATTTAAAACAGGCCCTTTGTCTCGAATACCTTTCTCAATATTTTTTCGGAAATTCTTTGCAAGTGCAGGAACACTCAGGAGAAAATGAGGTTTTATTTCCTTAATATTTAAAGGGATATTTTTCAAAGTTTCCATGGGGATTGTACCAGACTGAACTGATGCCATGCTGGCTCCAGAGGCAATTAATGCGTAAATGCCGCATGTATGAGCAAATGAATGATCCCAGGGGAGAATAAGAAGTGAGCAGAAATAGGTGGGGATGTTCATAAGCGATAATCCCTGTGCAACATTTGCGGTATAATTTCTGTGTGTGAGCATAATCCCTTTTGGATCGGCTGTAGTACCTGAGGTATAGCAAATGTTGGCAACATCATTTTCCCCGATCGACTGCCATGTATTATCAAACTTTTCTCTATTCTCGGCAAGATATTTTTTCCCGATTTCAAGAATGTCATCAAAAAACAAATCATTTGGACCAAATTCCGGTCTTATATCGAGGTAGATAAACTTCTCCACGCTTGTCAGTTCATCTTTAATACTTTCCAGTTTGCGACTTTGTCCCCCTGAAATAATAACCATTTTCGAAGCGGAATGAGTAATTCTGAATTTTAAGTCGGAACCTTCCATAAGTTTAATGGAAAGCGGGACGTTTATTGCACCGGCATAGAGAATGCCTAATTCACTGATTGCCCATGCATTACGGCCTTCTGAAATCAACGAAACCCGATCACCTTTTTCAAGGCCAAGCACCATTAAACCGGCAGCAAACTGATGAACTTTTTCCTTTATTTCAGTATAACTGGATTTAATCCAGGTATCGCCGATTTTCTCGAGCATCATTGGATTGTCGGCGTATTTTGCAGCGTAGCCTTCAAAGAAACTGTTGATAGTTTTCATAGATATAGTTAAGAGTTGGGATACGAATATAGGGAAATTCGATATGAAAAGTTCAATATGCAAAATTTTATAGAATGGGAGAGTGGCAGAAATCCGCAAATTGCTAATCAACTTTTACTTTCACAACCACCTTCCTCACAATTTCATTTCTCTTATCCTTTACACAAGGCATATGTGCGTCTTCAGGAAAAAAAATAAAGAACTCCGAATTGCAGGCGTTTACCATTTTCTTTTCAGTTGTGGTAAAAAACTCCAGATCCTTTTCCTGATCATAATCCTGAATTATCGTGTCTTTTGATGTGATCGGGGCTATCCCAATTAATTCACTTCCGCTCACAACATACTGAATGTCAATATATTTTCTGTGGGCTTCAAATTTTGCATCTTCAGGATTTTTTGTTGAATACTCACTAATTAATACAAACAGATTCTCTCCATCTAAATCATATCGCTTTAGTTCAAGTTTTGAGAGGTCATTATTTTTTAGGAAACTGAAGGCCATTTTCCATTTTTCCGGATTTTTGGAATAGAATTTAAATAGAGTGGTTTTGTTAATTGACGAATCAGGTTTAACTATCCAATTCATGTGCCAACCACTATTCCCGAACCATGAATTAATATCTTCAGTATTTCTAAAGTTTGAGGCATTTGTATTTCTACTCATCGAATTTAGTATAAAAGGGTCTAAGAATTTCGGAAAACATGAAAACCCATAAAGTCCGAAATTATGAAAAATTCTTAATCCAGATTTCATAAATCGAGCTTCTGATGTTTAAATTCCGAATATATTTCTACTTTTAGCATCCAATATAAAAATGAAATCATGAACGACCTTAAAAAATTGATGAGTGATTCCGCTTTAGTTAGGTGGACAGTACTTTTTCTGGTAAGTGTGACCATGTTTGCCAATTATTATTTCTATGATGCGCTATCCCCTTTAAAAAGTATTATTCAGGACAAGTTTTTATGGTCGAATAGTGATTATGGTTTTTTTAATTCAGCCTATAGTATTTCAAATGTTTTCTTATTTATGGCTGTAATTGGAGGAATAATCCTGGATAAGCTTGGCATCCGAATTACCGGATTTACGTTTACATTTTTTATGGTAGTTGGATCTGCTATGACTGCTTATGGGGCAAGTGATTATTACCTTTCAGGTGGGCCCGGATTTGCTTTTATGTCGTCGTTCATGACTGATTATTCTCCCTCATTAAAAATGATGTCACTTGGATTTTTATTTTTTGGACTGGGAGCTGAAACCAGTGTTGTAGTTTTTACAAAGACCATAGTAAAATGGTTCAAAGGCAGAGAACTTGCCTTGGCATTAGGTATAAATTTATCGTTTGGAAGATTAGGAACTTTTGCAGCATTAAATATCTCTCCAAGACTTGCAAATCCTCAAGGCGACTGGACAATTGCCATTTGGTTTGGAACGCTGCTTTTATTAATCGGATTATTGACATTTATCGGATATATGATTTTCGATAAACGGCTCGATAAACAAGTTAAGATTGATGTAATGGACGAAACAGATGTATTCAAATTATCAGATCTGAAAAAGATTATTACCAACCGATCCTTCCTTTACATTGCTCTGCTTTGTGTAACATTTTACAGTGCTGTATTTCCATTCATGAAATATGCTCCTGATTTACTTTCCAATAAATATGGTATGGATGTTGCGACGGCAGGATGGATTGTTTCAATTTTACCTTTTGGTACAATCCTATTTACTCCTCTTTTTGGTGCATATACCGATCAAAGAGGAAAAAGTGCAAGTCTCATGATTTATGGCTCATTGCTTTTGGTTGTTGTACATCTGTTGTTTGCTCTAACACACATAAATCCATATATTCCGATGTTTTTACTGGGAGTTGCATTCTCCTTAATTCCTGCTGCCATGTGGCCTTCAGTTACTAAAATTGTTGAGGAAAAAAGACTGGGATCAGCATACGGACTGATGTTTTCAATTCAGAATATCGGTCTTTGGGCATTTCCAATGTTAATTGGAAAAGTTCTGGACATTTCGAATCCTCTAGTTACACCTGCTGCAATTAAAGATGGATCAATGGTTTACAACTATACAAATCCCATTCTTATGCTTGCATTCATGGGAGTTTTGGGTGTTGGCTTTGCCCTGTTGCTCAAACGCGATGATAAGGTTTCCGGATTCGGATTGGAATTGCCAAACATTAAGAAATAGCGATTTGGTATTTCTGAGTTTAAACTTAGAATTCTTTATCAATTCTCCCAACAAGTTCAAGTACAGCTCTTGAATTATGATAAGGACACTTCCAGAAACCTGCCTTTTCCATTTCCGGATAAACTTTTCCAAAACAATCCACTTTCCAGAACCATTCGCCATTCTGATGGTCTACAATATTCCTGTCAATAAATGCCCAGACATTTAGCATGGAATCTAGAAACTTTTCATCCTTACTTATCTGCCAGGCATTGAAAAACCCAACCATTGCTTCTGCTTGCTGCCACCAGTGTTTGTCGGCATCAAGATGATGGCTTGAATAATTATACTCATTCATGATCCCGCCATCCTTTGCTATTGCCTCACTATTTATAATGTTAGCAATATTTACTGCTGTTGCAGAAGTTCGTGCAATCAGATCAGTATCTCCAAGTACAAGTGCTGCTTCATTCAAAAGCCAGGAGAATTCTATATCATGACCATAGGAACAAAAATCTTCAATTGGTTTCCAGTTCGTGTCGAAGAACAAAATCAGATGGCCTCGGTGATCAAGAAATTTATCGAGAAACAAGATGATAAGGTTTCTGAGGGATTCTTGAAGGCCCTTGTCTTTCCATACCTTATAAAGATTCGTATATGCCTCAAGGATATGCAGATGAGTATTCATGGTCTTAGGCGCATTCAGATCTTTTTCACTTAGCCTGAAATCTTCAATAGCGGACCAGTCATCTTTGAAAGCCTCTAAATATCCACCTTTAATAGAATCGAAGCTATGTTTTTCTATAAGCCTGTAAATTGCAATAGCTCTTTCGAGGGAGTCCTTTTGTCCGGAAACTTTGTAATACTCAGCAAAGGAATAAATTGTAAACGCCTGAGCGTAAACCTGTTTTCTCGTGTTTATCGGATTTCCTTTGAAATCAAGTTCCCAGAAAACACCGCCATGCTTTTTATCCACAAAAAAATCGCAAATGTATTGATATGCTCTGTCGGCAAGAATTTTATACTTTTCTGATTTGAAATAATTGTAAGATGCAGAGAAAGTCCAAAGAATTCGAGTATTGAGTACAACTCCTTTTGAAGAACTTTCAACGGGCTTGTTTCCCTCATTTATAAGACCAAAAAAACCTCCGTTTTTTAAATCGGGAGTTTTATTAAGCCAAAATTCAAGAATGTTATGTTCCAAAATATCAAGAAGTTCCGACTTAAATTTTGATAGAGACTTCCTGCTTGAGATCATATCATTTTACCTTAATAATCTGTTCTCTGTCGGGGCCAACTGAAACATAAGTAACCGGTACCTGCAATTCCTTTTCAAGAAAAGCAATATAATCGTTTAGGGCTTTTGGGAATTGAGATTTGTTTCTGATACCTGTCAGGTCTGTTTTCCATCCAGATAGATCTGTATAAACTGGTTTTGTGTGATCGTCGATTTCGTATGGGAAATCAGTGACGGTTTCATTTCCAGTGTTATAGGCTGTAGCTGCGCGGATAGTATCAAAAGAATCAAGCACATCGGCCTTTGTCATAATAAGTTGTGTTACACCATTAAGCATAATGCTGTATCTGAGCGCAACAAGATCAATCCAGCCGCAACGTCTGGGTCTGCCTGTTGTAGAACCAAATTCATGGCCTATATTTCTGAGGTTTTCACCAGTATCATCAAATAATTCGGTAGGAAAGGGGCCACTTCCAACTCTCGTGCAATACGCCTTAAATATCCCCATAACTTCTCCAATGCTTGAAGGTGGATTTCCAAGCCCTGTGCAAACACCTGCGCAGATTGTGTTTGAGGAGGTTACAAATGGATAAGAACCAAAATCAATATCCAGCATAGTACCTTGTGCACCTTCTGCAAGAATTCTTTTACCTTCTTTCAGGTAATTATTGACAACATGCTCACTGTTGATGAACTTGAACTTTTTTAATGTATTTATTCCTTCGAAGAATTCTGCTTCAGCCTCTTCAATATTGTATTCGTAATCGTATATTTTCAGAAGACTTTTATGCTTTTCTTTCAATATTTGATATTTCTCCTGAAATCTGGTTTCAATATCGCCTACACGCAATCCATTACGGCCGGTTTTATCCATATAAGTTGGGCCAATGCCTTTTAGAGTGGATCCGATTTTGCCTTTTCCTTTAGCATTTTCAGAAGCGGCATCGAGAATGCGGTGCGATGGCAGTATAAGATGAGCTTTGCGCGAAATAACCAGATTTCTGGTAATATCCACGCCCATCTGCGCAAGCTTGTCAACCTCTTTTTTAAATATTACAGGATCGAGAACAACGCCATTTCCAATAATATTCAAAGTATTTTCTCTAAAAATTCCTGAAGGTATATTGTGAAGGACATGTTTAATATTATTGAACTCAAGAGTATGTCCAGCATTTGGCCCACCCTGGAACCGCGCAATCACATCGTATCCCGGAGATAATACGTCAACAATTTTTCCTTTTCCTTCGTCTCCCCATTGGAGACCTAATATTACGTCTATTTTCAAGTGGCTGGTATTTAACAATTTACAATAAGAAAATCCTGTGTTTCAGGCAGGATTAAAGGTAAAAAAAATCCCTCATAGAAGAGGGATTAATGAAAAGTTTATTAAGAATTTTGAAACTTTTTATGAACATTGAAGACTAACAACTATTGTATTTTTTTTCTGAACTCATTATAAACATGAAAAACTACGACTTAGTTCCGTGTATCCTTGTTGTCCCGACTTCTCCCGTAAATATATAATGAATGGTGGGATGCTTCAAAATTGTTCAACTCACTTGCAGTTCTTATGATTTCTTCAATTCGAGGATCGCAAAACTCGATTACTTTACCTGTATCCAGATCAATAAGATGATCGTGTTGCATGCAGCGGTAAGCTTTTTCGAACTGAGCGATATTTTTTCCGAACTGATGCTTTATAACGAGACTGCAATCAAGTAGTAATTCAATGGTATTGTATAATGTAGCGCGGCTTACTCTATAATTTTTATTCTTCATAAAAATGTAAAGCGACTCAATATCGAAATGTCCGTCGCGGGAATAAATCTCATCCAGAATAGCATATCTCTCGGGGGTTTTTCTGTGCCCTTTCTTTTCAAGGTATTCCGTAAAGATTTTTTTTACGGTTTCCTTGGTTTCTTCGCTTACCATAACTTAGACTAATTAAGAATTAGGCTCAAAAATAGGTAAAAATTTGCTAATTAGATAAATCTATATTGAAAATTTGTAGTTACTTTTATTGGAAAATCTCGCTATACGAAAGCTATTATGAATCCAATGTTTTTAACAAGAATAAATACTTCATTAAAATGAAAGAAAACAGCGATTTGATTAAGGTGTATTCAGGAACTGAATTTATTGTAAATCTGCTAAAAGATGAACTTGATAGCATAGGGATCGGAGCACTGGTTCAGAATGAGTATAGTTCGGGTATGTTGGCCGGATTTTCGGGTGGAATACCTTCCGGTGTTGATCTGTTTATTCAAAAGTCGGATTTCAAAAAAGCAGAGTCAGTGATCAAGGCCTTTATAAGTGAGAATAGCTGATTAAAAACTTATTCTTTGTTTTCCACTCTGTGCACTGTTTCTACTCCCTTTATCTTAATCAGATTCATAATCAGATTATTAAGGTCAGTAGTATTGTGCACGTACAGGTCAATAGTTCCCTCAAAAATCCCATCATGACCATGAAGATTGATGGTTCGGATGTTAACACTCAGTTCCTTTGAAATTACTGTGGTTATGTTATTATAAACGCCGAATCGGTCATAGCCGTTAATAGCAATGGTAACCAGATAAGCAAGTATTTTGTGTTTTGTCCATTTCACCGGCACTACACGGTTTCCCTGTCGTGATGCAAGTTTAATAGCTTCCATACACCTTGCCTGATGAATGGTTACTGTATCAAATTCATCTTTATATCCGATTACTTCATCTCCTGGGATAGGGTTGCAACATTTAGCCAGTGTGTAATTTTTTTCATCATCATCCAGATCTTCACGCACCACAAAAGTTCCTTTCGGATCAGGAGGAGTCTCTTCTTTTGTTTTTGTAAATGCTGATTTTGCAAGCGAAAGATCCCAATATTTGATCCATTTGCTGGTGGTATTTTTCCTAAGGATTTTTTTCAGATCCTCAAGAGTTACCATACCGCTTCCGATATTGGAATATAGCTCGTCTTTAGAAGCTACCTCATAAGCTGGAAGAAGTTTTTTGAATATTCTAGAGCTGGGCTGTAGCTTCAATTCCAGTAACTTTTCCTCGAGTAATTTCTTACCTACTTCAATCCGATTCTTGGTTTCTGCTTTAAGTGCAGTTTTTATTGCGCTTTTGGCCTTTACAGTAATGGCATAATCAAGTAATTCGCGTTGAACTTTCTGATTTTCAGAGGTTATAATTTCAATCTGATCACCGCTTTGGAGTTGATGATTTAAGGGAACTAAATGATGGTTGATTTTTGCACCAATTGCCTTATTTCCTATTTTGGTGTGAATTTCATAAGCAAAATCAAGGGCAGTGGCACCTGCAGGTAAAGTTTTTATTTGTCCCTTGGGAGTAAAAACAAAAATCTCCGATGAAAAAAGATTCATCTTAAAATCATCGAGGAATTCAAGAGCATCCGTAGTTGGATTTTCAAGCAATTCACGGATCTTTTTCAGCCATTTATCCAGTTCGTTATCATCGGCACCTGCTTCCTTATATTTCCAATGAGCCGCAAACCCGCGTTCTGCAATTTCATCCATTCGCTTGGATCGTATCTGGACTTCAATCCATTTTCCGTACGGCCCCATCACAGTTGCATGTAAAGCCTCGTATCCATTGGCTTTCGGGGTTGATACCCAATCGCGGATACGGTCGGGACGAGGAGGGTAAATATCGGTAATCAGTGAGTAAATGTTCCAGCATTGTGTTTTCTCCTGAATGGCTGGATTTGGTTCGAAAACTATTCTGATGGCAAGCAGGTCGAAAATCTCTTCAAACTCAACATTTTTTTGCTGCATCTTGTTCCAAACCGAATAAATGGATTTAGGTCGACCTGTAATCTGAAACTGAATATCGTTTTTCTCTAATTTATCGATAATGGGTAGTGAAAACTTATTGATGAGGCTTATTCTTTTTTCTTCATTGTCGCGAATTTTAGTGACAATCTCATCGTAAATTTTCGGGTAACGATATTTAAGTGATAAATCTTCGAGTTCGGTTTTTACGGTATAAAGTCCTAGTCTGTGGGCCAAAGGAGCAAACAGATATATGGTTTCGCCGGCAATTTTTATTTGTTTATGTCGGGGGAGAGAATCGAGGGTTCTCATGTTATGCAGGCGATCGGCAAGTTTTATCAGAATAACCCTTACATCTTCAGAAAGTGTGAGAAGCATCTTTCTGAAATTTTCTGCCTGCAAAGAGGATTTGTTATCGAAAACTCCTGAAATTTTTGTTAGACCGTCGATAATTGAGGCAATCTTTGGTCCGAAATTAATTTCGATATCTTCAATAGTAAAATCGGTATCTTCAACCACATCATGCAGGAGTGAAGATATAATGGATTTAACACCGAGGCCGATTTCCTGATTAACGATTTTTGCTACTGCAATTGGATGGATAATATAAGGCTCTCCGGACTTCCTTCTCATACCCCGGTGGGCCTCCGAAGCAAAGTGAAATGCCTTGATAATCAGATCCCGGTCGGCATCCGACTTGCAAAAAACACAGGAGTCCAGTAGATCGTTGAATAACCTCTGTACTTCCACTTGTTCTGTTTTCTCAATTCCCGTCATTCACAGAGATTTATTGCAATTGCAGTTGCCCGGATTATAAAAATAAAGCCCTAAAGATAGTGAATTCAAGGAAAAAATAATGAGCTTATTTGCAAATTACTGACAACAACATTTCCCGTTTATTCAATGTAAAACAATTACAGATTTGAGAGGTTCAAAAATTGAGTTAACGGGGATAAAAAACAGTTACACTTCCGGTTGTATTTTGTTTCTGACCGTTATATGAAGTGAACCAGACATAATAAATGTAAACACCTTCAGGAGCAACTTTGCCAGAATTAACACGGCCATCCCAGCCAATATCCGGATTATCTGAACTGAATACCTGTATTCCTGCACGATCATAAATTATCATCAGATATTCCCTTGGAATAAAATTTAATTTAGGTGCGAAGAGGTCATTTATCCCATCTCCATTGGGAGTAAAAGCGTTTGGCATCCACACTTCGGATTTTACTTTTACAACACACAGATTTGAGTATGATTGATTACTTCCGTTTTCTATAGCTTTTATGAAATAGACTAACTGGCCTACCTGGACTGCGTTATTCAATTCATATATTTCGGAAGTATTGTAGGTATAGGAAGTATCAGTTGATGAAATTGTTGTTATCAAAATGGTATCACCTTCAGAACTTATCCTGAAAAGCTCATAACCAGATATATCTAGAGGGAAATCAATATATTTATTCCAGCTAAGAAAATTGAAATGTTTAGAATTTATGACTGTATCTTGTCCAAGTAAAAGCAAATTGGTTCCCAGGTTTGATGAACCTATGAGACTCTGGCAGGTGTTTAAAGCACCAATCTTATAAAAATATCTGTTTACAGAAGTAAAAATAGAATCCTGAATGGTGTTTTGCGTCGAGCTTATATTTTGAAAGGTCTTTATCCGGCTAAACTCTGAAAATTCCTTATTCGACCTGAGTACCGCAAAGCTGGTAATTGGAGAAGGCCCCGTAAAAGAAAAATTTAAATCCACTGTATATGAACCCGTTACAGTTACGTAATTTAAATGAAGGTCATCAGGTGGTAATGGCATGCTGGTATATTTTTCAGCGATATTGGAGAGCGAAATATATCCATCATGCGAATTTAATCCCTCTATAAAAAAGCTATAGGCAATATTTTCCTGAACCCTTTCAAAAACGTATATTGAATTAAAAGTTGGATCAATGGCAACAGTCGTGTCGGTTGTTCCCCAGCGCCCATGAACGTAAACTCCTCCGTTATACTGGTCCTCCCACCCAAGGTATTTATTCCAATTGAGTGTTAGGGTGTTTGCACATGAGTCGTAAGTTACTTTTGTATAAATGGTTCCGTGGGTAGGTGATAAATCACTTTTAAATTCAGAAGAATCGATGGCGACAACGGAATAGTGAACTGATTTGTTTCCGGCTAGGGCTGAAGAATCTGTGAAGACAGAAATGTTGGGAAGAACAAAACCAATACTGTCGCCTTCTTCGTAGGGGTTACCGCGCTTAACCATTTGGTAAATATTGTAACGGGATATATGAGAGGAACTGCTTTTTTCCCAGGAAATGTTGACGTAGTTTGTGGCGGTGTCAACAGAAACATACTTAATCATAGGGTTCACAGGTTTATTGCTTTGTGCACGCAATTCGCCTCCCCCGATAAAAAAGAAGGCTAAAATATATATACATGCAAAAACCTCGTTCTTCATAAACTAAAAACGGAAATAACTTATTTATGGTATTTCTCACTATTCGATTCGAAATTAATACTTTCTGATGATTTGACCGAATATAGTTTTCCAAACTACTTTTTTATTTTCATTTAAATGATTTCTTACATTTGTTCTTACCTATACAATTGTACCTTTGCCCCCGTGAATACTAAAGGATTTTACAAAGCTATAATCGCCTTTCGCGACAAGCATCTCGGACCCAGGCGGTTTGTTATTCTGCTTAGTTTTGTAGTTGGTATTGCAGGCGGATTAGCTGCGGTAATCCTGAAAAATCTGATCTTTTTGGTTGAAGACATTCTCGTACACGGGTTTAATGTGGAACGTGTGAATTGGTATTATTTCGCACTCCCTCTGACAGGTATTTTTCTTACAGTGCTTTTCGTAAAATATGTAGTGAAAGACGGGATTTCACACGGTATTTCCAGAATTCTTTATGCTATTTCCCGCAAAAAGAGTGTGCTTGCAAGTCATAATATGTATTCATCCATGATTGCCAGTTCCCTTACGGTTGGTTTTGGGGGATCAGTGGGGCTAGAAGCTCCGATAGTATTAACAGGATCAGCCATTGGATCCAGAATCTCAAATTTTTTCCATCTTGATTACCGCACAACCACATTGATGCTTGGTTGCGGAGCAGCAGCTGCAGTTGCAGGCATTTTTAAGGCACCTATTGCAGCACTCGTTTTTGCTCTTGAAGTGCTTATGCTCGACCTGACAATGTGGTCGCTTATTCCTCTAATGATTGCGGCAGTTACCGGAGCATCGGTTTCATATTTCCTGATGGGTAAATCGGTTATGTTTTATTTCACCCTGCAAGACCCGTTTGTACTTGGAAATTTACCATTTTACGTGATTCTTGGAATCATCTCCGGTTTGGTGTCATTGTATGTTACAAAGGGAACTCTGTTTATTGAAAAGATTTTCTCAGGATATAAAAATCCATTCAAAAAACTTTTAATTGGTGGAAGCATTCTGGGATTGCTTATTTTACTGTTTCCTCCTTTATTCGGAGAAGGCTATATTACTCTAAAAGCACTGTTAACAGGCAATGTACAGGAATTAACCAATAACAGTCTTTTTTACGAATTTCGCGAAAACTATTGGATGCTTTTATTGTATGTGGGACTGGTGCTCGTTTTCAAGGTAATTGCCATGGCGGTTACGAATGGTAGTGGAGGAGTAGGTGGAATTTTTGCTCCCTCATTGTTTATGGGTGGAATTGTTGGCTTCATGGTTTCAAAAACTCTGGCTTTAATGCATTTCAATAAAGTTTCTGAAGCTAATTTTACTTTAGTGGGAATGGCAGGAGTAATGGCAGGCGTGATGCACGCTCCCCTTACCGCCATTTTTCTTATTGCCGAAATTACCGGCGGATATGGTCTTTTTATTCCACTTATTGTTACCGCTGCTATTTCGTATTTAACAGCCTATTCTTTTCAGCATCATTCAATTTATACAGAGCGACTTGCCAGCAAAGGAGACCTTATAACTCACCATAAAGACAAAGCAATACTTACATTACTAAACCTTGAATCAGTTATTGAAAAGGATCTGCAGATAGTCAGTCCGGATGCGAATCTAGGCGATCTGGTAAAGCTTATTTCGAAATCCAAGAGGAATATCTTCCCTGTAGTCGACAAAAACGGCGATTTGGAAGGAATTATTCTGCTTGATGATATTAGAGAGATTATTTTCAACCAGGAACTTTACAATACCTTACAGGTTACCGATCTCATGGTTGATCCACCTGCCACTGTTTCACCGGGGGAGCAAATGGAATACGTAATGAAGAAATTCGAAACGTCAGGAGCATGGAACCTTCCGGTAACAGACGGGAAAAAATACATAGGATTTATCTCGAAAGCAAGAATTTTCAATATGTACAGAAAGCTGCTGGTACAGTTCAGTGACGAGTAGATTTTTTGAAATTGGATTGGAAAAACATTCAAAAATTTAGACTGAGCAATAGCAAAAAATATAATTCAAAAACTTAAATTTGGGCATTAAAAAAATATAAAATGAAAAGAGATATTAAAGTATTCGACATAATCAAAAGAGAGGAAAACCGCCAGAAAAGGGGGATAGAACTTATAGCTTCAGAAAACTTTGTTAGTCACCAGGTTTTGGAAGCAATGGGTTCCGTTCTAACCAATAAATACGCGGAGGGTTACCCGGGAAATCGTTATTATGGCGGTTGTGAAGTAGTTGATGAAGCCGAACAACTTGCTATCGATAGACTTAAGGAATTATATAACGCCGAATATGCAAACGTGCAGCCACATTCCGGAGCACAGGCAAACATGGCTGTTTTTCTTGCATGTCTTCAACCTGGGGAGACTTTCATGGGACTTGACCTTTCTCATGGAGGTCACCTTTCACATGGATCACCTGTTAACAGTTCAGGATTGCTGTATAATGCCATTTCTTATGGATTAAATCAGGAAACTGAGATGGTTGATTATGATATGATGGAGAAAATTGCCCATGATAAGAAACCCAAACTCATCATTGCAGGCGCTTCAGCCTATTCCCGCGAATGGGATTACGCAAGAATGAGGAAACTTGCTGATTCTATCGGTGCTATTTTTATGGTGGATATGGCTCATCCTGCCGGACTAATTGCTGCCGGTTTGCTTAATAATCCTCTGGAACACGCTCATATAGTTACTTCTACTACACACAAAACCCTCAGAGGTCCGCGTGGGGGAATTATACTTCTAGGAAAAGATTTTGAAAATCCCTGGAAAATATCCACTAAAAAAGGCGAAGTTAGAATGATGTCTTCACTTCTGAATTCAGCCGTATTTCCTGGTATTCAGGGTGGACCACTTGAGCACATAATTGCAGCAAAGGCAGTAGCATTTGGCGAAGCTCTTCAACCTGAATATAAAGAATATCAGAAACAAGTACGAAAAAACGCTCAGATTATGGCTGAATGCTTTGTGAAACACGGATATAAAGTTGTTTCTGGAGGAACCGATAACCACTCTATGTTAATTGATCTGCGAACCAAAGTAGCCGATGTGACAGGGAAGGAAGTTGAAAAAGCACTCGTTAGTGCCGATATCACTGTAAATAAGAATATGGTTCCTTTCGATTCAAGATCACCATTCCTTACTTCCGGTATTCGTGTTGGAACACCCGCCATTACTACCAGAGGTGTTAAGGAAGATGTTATTCCTGTTGTCGTTGACCTTATCAACGAAGTAATTACAAATATTGGAGATGATAAAGTAATTGAAAAAGTTTGCATCAAAGTTAATAAGCTGATGAATGATTATCCCATGTTTGCATATTAGTTTTGCATTACATGAGAATACATCCCCTGATATTTGTTGTTGATGACGACCTCCTGATCCAGAAAATTATTGAGAAGGAACTCCGATCAATAAAAATGGAAGCAATGTGTTTTGATTACGGGGAAGATTGTTTGCCCGAACTTGGAATAAAACCCGATCTCATTATTCTTGATTACATATTTGTTAAAGGAAGTACGCCGGTTCTTGGCGGTTTGGAAATTCTTCAGGAGATTAGAAAGCTGGATGAAGTTGTTCCGGTAATAATTCTTTCCAGACAGGAGAGTGGAAACGCAGTGCTTGATTTGATAAAACTTGGAATTGAAGAGTATATAATAAAAGAAAAGAATTTTACTTCCCGGTTAAAAGAGGCTGTGATGACCGCACTTAATAACGAAAACCAGAAATAGCAATGGAATGGTACGAAATACTGCTTCTGGTTGCGGCAGGAGTTATTGCTGGTTTTATCAATACCCTTGCAGGAAGCGGATCATTGTTGACTTTGCCGCTCTTTATGGCATTCGGACTTTCTGCACCGGTTGCAAACGGAACTAACCGAATTGGTATTCTTTTTCAAAGTATTACCAGTGTTTTCAGCTTTAAAAAGCAAAATCTTCTAGATTTCCCAACAGCCTTAAAAATTGCAATTCCTTCTGTAATAGGCTCTGTTCTTGGAGCATGGATTGCAGTTGATATCAACGAGAGGGTGATGAAAACAACAATCGGAATCCTGTTGATCCTGATGTTTTTTCTTATTCTGTGGAAACCCAACCGATGGATAAAAGATAATGCCGGTCATCCTCCTTTACCGCTATGGGTTCAAGTAATTATCTTTTTTTTTGTAGGAATGTACGGAGGTTTTATTCAAGCCGGCGTTGGTTTTTTTCTACTTGCTGCGCTGGTTATAGCTTCTGGCCTTGATCTGATAAGGGCCAATGCTTTAAAAGTTTTGTTGATCCTTTTGTACACACCTTTTTCACTGGCAATATTTATTATGAACCACCAGGTTGATTATAAACTGGGATTAATTGTTGCAGCCGGTGGTATTATTGGCGCATGGATAGGAGCCAAAATGTCTGTAACCTGGGGTCCGGTGGTTGTCAGGTATATTTTATTGGGAACACTTTTAGTGGCTTCGGCAAAACTGCTTGGAGTTTTTTAATCGAAATTACGGCTCAATAGTATACCGTATCCAACCTTGCTGCACCAATGATGCTTTCTGATCGGTTGTAAATTTCGCACTTGATGCGGCTTTTAAAACTCCTTTATAAATGCAGTCGTCCTGATAGTTCGACTCGAGAATTTTCGGTTCGCCAACAACATTACCTTCCCGGTCAACATTGATCTGAATTTTTATAATAATTCTAGAAGTAACTGTGCAACCAGCAACAATTGGTTTTGGCAGATCACCCCTTAATCCTCTGTTTCCAAGGCCGAAACCACTGCCATTTCCCAATCCTCCACCATCTCCATAATTAGGCGCACCCGGTGTGCCATCAATATTTCCCTGGTTACCTGTGCCTTCAGTAATCCCTTGAGAACCAGGTTCTGTGCCAACGCCTTTTTTGCCAAAAGCATTTTGTCCTTTATTATTCCATTGCTGGGCAATAACCCGTTGACGTTCCTCTTCGGCTTTTTTCTTTTTTACTTCCTCGGCCTGAATTTTCTGAGCTTCAATTTGTTTTAATTCCTCTTCGGTAGGTTTTGTTTCTTTTACCTTTGATTCCTCAATATTCTGAGTCGTTTTAACAACTTTTTCTTTGGGTTTTACAGTTTCCTTTACAGGGATTTTAACAGCTTCAACCACCTCAGGCATAGTCTCTTCTTCACCCCCTTGAAGTTCATCTCCGCTCGGTTCAACATCTCCAAAACCTTTTTCGTCGGTTCCGAAATTAACGAGAACCCCCTGTTCAGCGGGTGGCGGATCAGGATAGCTGAAACCAAAGAATAGCAGTATCAGAAGTATCAGAAGATGAAAGAATATCGTACCAATTAATCCTCTAGAACTGTATATCATCAGAATATCATTTAATTTTTAACGGCCTTTTAATACCCTTTTATTAATGAAATTATTTTTCCCGATAGCTATCGGGATCCCGAAACATCCGGGTTAGGTAATGAGCAAATTATAAAGAACGTGTTCCAAGAATTACTTTAAATTTATTTTTTTTGGCAATCTCCAGAAGTTTGTATATCTCATCCATACTTACATTTTCATCAGCATTAACGCGAATTGTAGGTGGATCTTTAGGTGTGCCAAGTTTTTCCTTTACCAAGGCTTCAACCTGATCGAAAGTACAGGTTTTATCATCTACCATATATTCCATTTTATTGGTAATGGAAATTGTTATCAGGGGATTTGCAACTGTTTGATTACTGCTCTGTGGAAGCAGAACATTCATTGCGACAGGTGCGGTTAAAGTGGAAACAATCATAAAAAACAAAAGCAAAAGGAAAACGATGTCTGTCATACCTGACAAACTAAAACCCACTTCTGATTTGTTTTTCGATGCTATAGCCATCTTATTCTTTTATTAAAACCACTTTATAATTGCCTTTTACCGCAACATTCATAACATTTACAGTTTCCTTAACATTTACGTCGGATGAAGTAATCAGCTTAAATGTAGGATCAGAAAGACCTTTAAGCTTGCGATCAAGAATCAGACCTAGTTCTTCAAGGCTTACGGTTCTTCCTTCGATTGAAATAATCCCAGAACCTTGAAGCAAAACTTCAGGAACTGATTCAGCTACTCCACTTGATTGTCCTTCCTGTGGCATCAACAATTTAAGTGCATTAGGAGCAATCATAGTTGAAGTAATCATGAAAAACAGCAATAACAGAAACACAATATCTGTCATTCCCGACATACTGAAACGAACCTGAATTTTATTTCGCGATTTAATTCTCATTACATTATTTTACAGGCTCGTTTAGCAGATCCATAAATTCAGTAGTGCTGGCTTCCAAGGTATTTACAACCTTTTCAACCTTGGCTACCAAGGCATTATATGCAAAATATGCAAAAATTCCTACGATTAGTCCTGCTACTGTTGTTATTAATGCAGTATAAATCCCAGTTGACAAAAGTGAGACATTAATATTATTTCCTGCGCTCGACATTTGCATAAACGATTGAACCATACCAATAACCGTTCCAAAAAAACCTATCATTGGAGCGCCACCGGCACAAGAAGCCAAAGTAGGTAAACCTTGCTCGAGTTTATAAACCTCTAGCCGGCCTACATTTTCAATGGCTGCATTAACATCATTCAATGGTCTGCCAATGCGGCTAATTCCCTTGTGAATCATGTGTGATACAGGATTGTCGGCTGTTTCACACAGGTTTTTTGCAGCATCAATTTTGCCGTCGATAATATAATCCCTGATGCGATTCATGAAGTTAATATCAACTTTCTGTGCTTTTTTAATGGCAAAAAAGCGTTCAACAAAAATGTAAACAGCAATAATCGACAGAATTAGAATTGGTATCATAACCCAGCCCCCTTTAAGAGCAAGGGATAAAAATGTTTCTTCTTTTGTGCCGCTGGTTTGGATACTTGATGTCTCAGAAGTGACGATCTGCAAGAGTGTCAGAATATTCATAGCTAAAATATTTTAAGCAAAGTTATAAAATAAACGTTTGATTCTGGTTTGTATTATGTGAGATTGTTAATATCATGAACGATTTGTTAACATGGGAGTTTATGAAACTCTTTATCACTCTTCACTTTCTTCAGGTTTTTCAGCTGCATCTTTCTTCATAAAAGGTTTCTTAAACTGCATTGCAAGTTCATGGAGGTTATTAAAATATTCCCTATAAAAGAACCCAACACCCTGAGTATAAGGTGAGGTCTGTAAAAGCAAATTGTCATTTGACCGGTTAAAGGCTTTTACATGCAGCTTTTCGGTAATTTTAAAACTTATATCAAAATCTCCAACTATATTATTTGCATTTGAAGTGTTTGCAGCAGCTGTTGTAGTTTCGTTACCTCCAACGTCGAGATTACCGCTAATAGAAACCCTATCGTTAAGTATCTGTGTACTTAGTGCCACCTGCAATTCATCACTGGAAATCTGATCACCCGGACGGTAATTGACACCAATGTCAAAATCGGTACTAATCTGTGAAAGCCATGATGAAAGCTGGTTCGACAAGAGTTCTGTTGTTGTAACCCCTGCCACATTTGAGCTGGTACCACCTTGCGTGAATCCCTGTTGTGAATAAAAATTATTCATTACCAGCAATGACACAAACTGTCTCATCATCTCTTCGTCAGTATTGATGCTGTTTTTCACTATATTCTGGACTTGCTGATCGGCTCCAGGGAGATTTATATCCGGCTTAATAGTAGGATTCATAAGCTTTCCCGACATATTTACTACGCACTCCACAGTAATCCGTTTACGGGATGTTTTAGAACTTGGATCAGGATCAATTGCGGAAGTTGTAGTCTTTAATGTGTAAATGGCCTGCATATCGATGTTTGCATCCGCCGGATCTCCATGCCAGCTTATTCTACCTCCTTTTTCAACAACAAATTTCTTATTTATTACATTTTTAAGTGTAAACAGATAATCACCTTCATCTATGGTCATATCCCCATAAATTTCAAATTTACCCAGAGTATTTATGAGTACCTTAAGGTTTCCTGTTCCACGTCCTTTGATTATATCTCCAACTTTTGGATCGAAAATCATTTGGACTTCGGCATCAGGTGTTACATCAAGATTGAAATTCATTTGAATTCCTTTCATCTTAACCTCATAACGTTGCTTAAATTTAACTGCATCAGGTTCGGTACTTCGAACATCGACCCAATCTATGAAATTTCTTACTGCCACTTCTTCAGTTGCATATAGGGGGATAAAAAACACCGAATTTTTCTGCGATTTCGCGTTAATATTCATTTGCAGATTATCTGTTGGACCGGTAATTCGAATTATCCCGCTTGCAAAAATGCGACCATAAAACATGGTATTATCCTTTTCTGTGGTATTCAAAAATTCAAAGTTTCCAGTCTCAACCCTAATATCCAGACTATATTCCTTAAAATATTTTGTAGTAATAATACCTTGTGCAATCGCTTTATTTCCCTTTACATCATAAGCAATAAAATCCTTCAGAACAATATTGTTATGCACTATTTTAACGTCATTACTGAAATTGTAATGAGTCTGCAAGTAATTAACAAGAACCGAAGTTTTCAAAAGCTTAACCGTACCGTTAAGATCCGGCTTTTGGCCAGTTCCCCCCAGAGTAAGGTTGCCACTTGCAATTCCTTTGATGTCCGATACCAGAAATGAAGCCCAGGGATGGAAGATGTTGACTCTTAGCTTATCCAAGCCAATTTTGAAATCCATAATTTTCGTCGATGGAATATAATCCCCCTCAAAAGTAATTGCAGGAACAGTTCCTCTTCCAAGAAATGATTTAATATGAATTTTTTTATTGCTATTATTCCAATTTGCCAGTAATTCTCCCACCCCAAGATCTTCACCGTTTACAAAAAGGTCATTCATCTGAAGATCAGATAGTAAAACAAGATTATGAAATGGATCCTTTAAACTTGCTTGCCCTGATACCTTACCCTTGAGAGTTACTTTATATTTTGTTGTAAACATATTCAAAGCGGAAATGTCCATATCCTTAAAGTTAAAGCGGATCGCATCATCAGGGTTTTCAGACACGGTGCCGATAGCGAAAAAATTCTGATCCTTATTTCTGATATTAAAGGAATCTACTGCAATTGAGCTTGAGTCAATGGTAACAGAACTTTGTGAAATATTCCAGAGTGTATCGTTAAAATATATCTGAGAAGGGTCGAAATGAATACCAAGGATAGGATTATTAGTCTGAGTGTTGCGCTTAATGTTTGCGAGTATATTAATTTTACCCCGATATAGTGGTTTTATTTTTGAGTCCCAGTCGAGAGTTAACGATGCCGTATCCTTTTGAAGAATTGAATTTATAACCAGATTATCAATTGTTCTTTTATTAGGCATTATCAATGAGCTGCAGCTTGCAATAACACTTACATTATTAAAGTTACTCCGAGTTTCAAGACTTACATTCCTCAACTCATTTCCATTTACTGCAAATAAACTACTGTGCACATCAAGAGTAACATCCTTATTTCCAGGTCGATAATGACCAAAGATTTCCGAATTGTTCCCTACATCCAGTTTAGGGAAAAAGAAATTGATTAATGGATGGATATTTTTAAGTCGAATGGAATAAGTAAAATTATTTTTATCCACCGGAGGCGTTTGAACATCGGTTTTTTTCTTAAGGGAAGGGATGTAATAACTAGCAAGATGCTGAAAAGATGAGGGAAGTGTGCTGAATTGATACGTACCTCTGATATCGGCATCCATAATATCAGATTCTATCTTAATATTGTTGGAATCGGGAGTATTCACAGCAGATAAGTTAAAGTTATATATCTGCAACTGTTTATCGTTATTCCGGAACAGTGAATTTACAATCCGTATTTTCCCGTTTAGCTGATCAATAGTCTTTCCGGTAAAGTTAGTTTCCAGAAGAAAGGATGCAAAATAATCAGGATCTGTATTTTTTAGATGGAGATAATAAGGGCGGGCTCTGGAAACATCTGCCGTAAATGCAAATTCGGGGTTCTCGCTCGAGAAGTTAACCATGCCTAGGAAATCCATCTTGATATTCGGGTCAGAAATTTTGAATGAACCGTCAAAAACCCTATCAGCAATAGTCCCTGCGATGTTTATGTTTTTGTAATCGTAATGATTTAGCTCCAGACTGTCGATCATTCCGTCCATTTTTGCAAAAAGACCTTTTTTGGACGAATACCCGTTAATATTGGCGTTCATAGTAATTCTACCAATAAGTGTATCCTGCTTCATCAGTTTACCAAGGAAAAACTCATTTGTTTTCAACTTCCCCTGAAAAAATAAAATATTGGCAGAGTCAGGTTTAAGAAGTATATCGGAAGAAAACTCACCCAGACTTGTAGAGAACTTGCCGTATGCAACAAAATCATCTAAGTAACCTGTAAATTTGCCCGAATATTTAATGGTTCCAAGCAGGGCAATCGAAGCAGGGATTTTAAGATGACGGCTTCCACTTTCTCCCCCTGGAATCGTAAGGTTTTGAAGATCTGTAGAATTTGTTTGAAGACTTACAATATCATAATGCATAAAAACAGTCTTTATTGAAGGCAATCCAATCATGGAAAAATTGGCCAGAATTCTAGTTTGATCCTTGTAAGACAAAACAAGATCTTTGCCTTTCAAATTGCTGATCTGTCCTTTAATATCCCCTGAGAATTTAAACTCTTCACTATATCCTTTGAGGGTTGGTGCTAGGTAGGAAATGTCGCTAAAAGACAATAAAGAAGGGTTAAAACTGAAGTTTATTCCAACCAAATTAACAAAATCGGAAAAATCAGTATAATCAAGAAAGCTAAGTTTCAAGTGTTTAGCGGAAAGATTGGAAAAAGGTGTTATCAGTTTAAAATTATTGAAATCCA
>Ga0105048_10000650_pt1 | contig 54110 bp, 40 predicted proteins | sample MAT05_FD_78382 | JGI IMG/M metagenome (GOLD analysis project Ga0105048, IMG submission 78382) | Freshwater microbial communities from Lake Fryxell liftoff mats and glacier meltwater in Antarctica - MAT-05 | ecosystem: Environmental > Aquatic > Freshwater > Ice > Liftoff microbial mat | place... | reverse complement strand
GAGATAAGTTTATTGCTCATGGTGCTGTTGGTAGTCATTTAGAGAATTTGCAAAGACGAGAGGGCTATAAGGGATTTAATCAAAAAAATGTAAGCGTTATTATTAAAAAAACAGACCCAAGGAAAATATAGTGAATTTTGGAATTCAAAATAAAATAGCTTTTTTGACTGCTTCAACAGTTGGTATTGGTTTTGCAATCGCAAAGGCTTAGCGTCTTTCGTAGCGTAGGCTTTAGCTTGGCGTCCTCTGCTGCGTCCTCTGTAGCGTAGGCTTTAGCCTGCGTCCTTCGTAGCGTCCTCTGCAGCTTAAGGCTTTAGCCTGCGTCCTTCGTAGCGTCCTCTGCAGCTTAAGGCTTTAGCCTGCGTCCTCTGTTGCGTCTTTCGTAGCTTAAAGCTTTAGCCTGCGTCCTTCGTAGCATCCTCTGTAGCGTAGGCTTTAGCCTGCGTCCTCTGTTGCGTCCTCTGTTGCGTCCTCTGTTGCGTCCTCCTTAGCGTAGGCTTTAGCCTGCGTCCTCTGTTGCGTCCTCTGCAGCTTAAGGCTTTAGCTTGGCGTCCTCTGTTGCGTCTTTCGTAGCGTAGGCTTTAGCCTGCGTCCTCTGTTGCGTCCTCCGTAGCTTAAAGCTTTAGCCTGCGTCCTCTGCAGCTTAAGGCTTAGCTTGGCGTCCTCTGCAGCTTAAGGCTTTAGCTTAGCGTCTTTTAAAAAACTTTAACCCAAATTATTCGATACATAAAAACTACTAAAAGGGTAATCTTCTGCATGCTCAATAATATTTGCCTTAACAGGGTTTTCTTTGATATAATCCCATTTTTCGCGTAAACCTGAACCATCTCGTATTAAATGATCAAAGCTTTCTTTCTGCCAAAATTTACCCGTTCTGTTAAGTAGTTTGTTAATGCTATAAGCGGACCCACCTTTCAGTCTTTGCATGATTTCAGGTAGAGAAAATTCTGCTAAAGGTTTAATTATAATATGTAAATGATCTGGCATAATAACGTAAGCATAAAGAAGATATTTTTGTTTGTCATCACGGTGGAGATAAGTTATTAAAGTTTTTGCCAAGAGAGGGTCGAAAAAAGGCTTACCAAGTGAAGAATCGACGCAGACGGTAATAAAATATGTGGAACCTATTAATTCCCAGTGCGGAAGATTTCTTCTTTGAGTTCTGGTTGAAGACCAATCATGACCATCAAATTCTCGAATTTTTGGAAGTGTGTTTTCATTGATTAATGAATGAATTTGAGACATGATGGCCTTTAAAGTCTGTAGAATGGGTTTTTTTAAAAACCGGATTATATACATATTTAAGTTTGGATATCAAACTCATTTTGAAAGAAGTTAGTTGAAATGTATTCTTAGGCTAAAGTTTTTTAAAGGACGGCAAGCTAACCCTTAAGCTGCAGAGGACGCTGCAGAGGACGCAGGCTAAAGCCTACGCTACAGAGGACGCTAAGCTAAAGCCTACGCTACAGAGGACGCTACAGAGGACGCTAAGCTAAAGCCTACGCTACAGAGGACGCTAAGCTAAAGCCTACGCTACAGAGGACGCTGCAGAGGACGAAGGCTAAAGCCTGCGCTACAGAGGACGCTAAGCTAAAGCCTACGCGACAGAGGAAGCTACAGAGGACGAAGGCTAAAGCCTGCGCTACAGAGGACGCAGGCTAAAGCCTACGCGACAGAGGAAGCTACAGAGGAAGCTACAGAGGACGGCAAGCTAACCCTTAAGTTGCAGAGGACGCTGCAGAGGACGAAGGCTAAAGCCTGCGCTACAGAGGACGCAGGCTAAAGCCTACGCTACAGAGGACGCAGGCTAAAGCCTACGCTACAGAGGACGCTAAGCTAAAGCCTACGCTACAGAGGACGCAAAGCTAAAGCCTACGCTACGAAAGACGCCAAGCTAAAGCCTACGCTACAGAGGACGCAGGCTAAAGCCTACGCTACAGAGGAAGCTACAGAGGACGCAGGCTAAAGCCTACGCTACAGAGGAAGCTACAGAGGACGCAGGCTAAAGCCTACGCTACGAAAGACGCTAAGCTAAAGCCTTAAGCTACAAAGGACGTTACAGATCACGCAGGGTAGAGATTACAAACTATTTAGTGCTCTTTTTTTCCTGCTTTTTAGCTTTTTTTTCTTTTGGTGATAACGCAGGCTTTTTCTTTTCATCTTTACGATGTTTGACAACTTCTTTGGTCATGAAATACTCCTTAATTTTACAATTGTTTTACATTAGTTATACCAGAATTTTTACTAAAAAGGCAATTGAAATTGTTCGAATAAAATTTCTGCCATATGTTTAGCTGTCCGCCCCGTTCCATCTTTAATTTGAGTGCGGCAAGAAACTCCATTTGCTAAAATAAGGCTCTTTTCATCTGCTTTTCGAATTGCGGGAAATAGTTTAAGGTTTCCAATCTTCATCGAAAAATCGGCATGTTCTTTTTCATATCCAAAAGATCCTGCCATTCCGCAACATCCGGAATCAATTATATTCACATCGAGGTTTAATTTTTTAAGGAGTTCAACTGTTGGCTTCATTCCAACTAATGATTTTTGATGGCAATGGCCATGCACTTCAATTTTTTGTTTGATTTTGTCTAGTACAATAAAATCATTTTTTTGAAAATGTTGATGTATAAATTCATCAAACGTAGTGGCAGACTTAACAATTTCAGATAAATTATTTCGGGTTAAAGCTTCAAAATCATCCTTGATAGTCAAAATACAGCTTGGTTCAAGCCCAATGATCGGGTATTTTAGTTTTGCATAAGGCAATAAAATCTCTTGAAGTTTCAATGCTTTGCTTCTCGCTTGTTTTAATAATCCTTTTGAAATCATTGGTCTACCACAACAACTCCAAGGAGGGACTATCACTTCATATCCTAAATGATTTAATACTTTAACAGCCTTGATTCCTATGATTGGTTCGTTAAATTCATTATAAGTATCATTAAATAAAACAACTTTTTTAGTTTCTTTTGTGCTGATTATTTGGCTATAGTTTTTAAACCAACTTGAAAAGCACTGCAAAGCAATTTCTGGTAAGTCTCTTGTTTTTGAGATGCCAACAAAGCCAAGAAGTTGTTTGACAATCCATGATTTTCTAAAGGCATTAAAAATACTTGGAAAATAAGAGCTAACCTGATTGATTAACCCTATCTGACCAAACAAGTGATTTCTAAAAAAATAGCCTTGCCTTTCCTGATACTGATAAAGGACTTCCGCCTTCATTTTTGCCATATCTACACCAGATGGACATTCTGTTTTACAACCTTTACATTCAATGCATAAATCTAGTACGTCAAGAATTTCCTCACTTGCAAGCGATTCTTTTGGTACATGTCCATTGACAATAGCTCTTAAGGCTTGAGCTCTTGCTCTTGTCGTGTCATATTCATCCTCAGATGCTTGAAATGACGGGCACATCACCCCTTCTTTTTTTCTGCACATGCCGTTTCCATTGCATAAATCAACAGCTAAATCAAATCCGCCTTCTTTGGAAAAATCAAGAAAAGTGTCGATCTTAGCAAACGTTGTTTGAGGATCGAGCCTTAAATTTTTTAAAAGAGGTTGTCCATTTACAATTTTTCCGGGATTCATCAAATTTTCAGGGTCAAAAACATGTTTGATTTCAATAAAGGCGCTCGTTAGTTTTTTTCCAAACATTTTTTCTGTTAACCATGTTCTAATAATACCATCGCCATGCTCACCGCTTAAAGCGCCTCCATGCTCCAATACCATATCTGCAACATCGAGCATAACCTTTTGCATGGTTGCAAGCTCTTCAGGATCTCTTAAATCAATATAAGGGCGGATATGCATACAACCTGATCCTACATGACCATAAATTCCTGCAGTTTTTCCTATTTTCTTCATGTAAATTAAAAATTTATCCATGAATGAATGAAGATTACGGGGAAGTATCGATAGATCCTCAATAAAGGCAATTGCTCTTGAATAAGATTTTTTTGATAGAAGTAGGCCAAGCCCTGATTTTCTTAAACTCCAGACAGCATCCATTTTATTTTTTTCAATCAGTGAAACATGAGCATATCCGATATTTTTTAAAAGAAGTTCATTTTCAAAATTATCAAGTTTTTCTTTGACATCACCTTCAGCTTCACCTTGAAATTCAACCATAAAGATCATCTTCGGTTTTCCGATTAGAAAATCTAATTTTCCTTTCATGTCCGGATGCGTTAATCCTGTGCTTAAGATAATATCATCAATCATTTCAATTGCAAGCGGTTGAAAAGACAATAAAAAGGGGATTTGTTTCATGCCCTCAATCATATCATCAAAATGAATGAGACACATTCCAAGGTTTTTAAAAGATTTGGCTATTCTGACTTTTATTTCTGTAGCAATACCTAGCGTCCCCTCTGACCCTGTGATAAGTTTGCACATATCAAAGGTATGGTCACTTTTTATTAAATCTAGATTATAGCCGGAAACTCTACGAGGTATTTTTGGAAAGTGTTCTTCAATTTCACTTTTATAATCTGTTAAAATGCGATTGATTTCTCTATAGATTTTGGCTTCTTTATTTTCCTCTAAAAGCTTGTTGTTAAGTTCAAGGGTTGTGATTGATTTAAACTTAAAAAGAGAGCCTGAAGAATCAGCAATTTCTACTTCTTGCACATGATCTACCATTTTTCCGTAATAGAGGGATCTTGCTCCAGCAGAGTTATTGGACATCATTCCGCCAATAGTTGCACGATTACCGGTTGAAGTGTCGGGGCCTAGTCGATATCCAAAAGGTGAAAGAGCTACGTTTAGTTGGTCTTGAACAACCCCCGGCTCTACAATGGCGTATTCTTCTGCTATATTAATTTCTATAATGCGGGTTAAATATTTAGATAAATCGATAATCAAAGCTTTTCCGAGGCATCCTCCGGTGATTCCGGTGGCTGCACCTCGTGGAATGACAGCTATATTATATTTCTTTGCGATTTTTAAAATTTTGACCAGATCATCTTTTGTTTTTGGAAGCGCAACACCGAAGGGCTCTATTTCAAAGATGGAAGCATCTACGCTATAGATACGTTTATGAATTTCATCGAAATGAATTTCAGCTTTGGTATTAGATTTAAGTTCTCGAAAAAAATCATCTATAGATAGCATTAACCAACCTTTACACTAATGTATAATTGGTTTCTACCATCTATTCTATTTTAAAGACAATTCATAATTAAGTGAAAAATTATCAACAATAGGCTGGCCGTTATCATCAAGCTTTAGATCATAAATTAACTTCGCGCTGATTGCGTCTTTGACTACAATTCTTGTTCCATCACTATTTTCCATATTTTTTTCTACAATATTTATTTTACCATCTACCAAAACTTGAATTTTTTCAATATCATGAGTATCCTGATTGCGTATGACTTTTATTTTAATATCACGGGATTCGTCTGATATGGATGGAAGCCACATAAATTTATCAATACCATTAGAGAACTCGTATTTCGATCCTGCTTCTATTAACATACCAAGTGTTAACGAAAACGCTCCATTTAAGCTTATTTGCGAAACAGCCATCTGTAACAAAGGAAGAAACAGTTTATTGTGTTCATTTTCAGGTTGGCATAGTTCAATAATGGCGTTATAGGCAACTGTGACTAAGTTATTCTGATCTGATACCGTACCTGATAAATGTGCTAATGGAACACTTGTTAAGTCATTGATATTCATAAAGACATCTTCTCTTAACATTGCTTGCCCACGTCTCACATCCTTTTCAAACTGTGTTAAAATTTTCAAATCTTTTTCTTTTGGAAAATTATTATATTCCTCTATGCTATCATCGATGCTTTGAGTTAACATTGTTTTAACAATTTCTGGCATTGTAACATTGAGATTGTTAACAGAGCCTCTTAGTGCTTTATATTCATCAAACATAATATTAAACTCAAGTGACCCTTCAGGTTTACTAATATCTTTAATTGTAACGCTTCCTATTTTATTATTCTCATCATAAAAATAATCAGCGTAGGAATTATCAACAAAGTAATTCAATCGGCTCAAATTCAGATCAACAGGAGTAAACATTTTTGTGATCTTTTGGACATCTTTTAAAGAGTTTCTTTCTTTATTATTTTCCGCTGAAAGAATATGATCGTTTAATAAATTTTCTAAAATAGTGTATTCATCAATAGAATCGGCAAAGGAATCCTCAACATCGATCTTTAAAGCTTTCTCATTATCACTCAATTTTTTATAGCTTTCTGCTGCATGAATGAATTGATGAAGTTGAGTGTTTATTTTTTCCGATTTACTCAATACTTCATTAAGACTTTGAAAATCAGACTTGAGGGGGTAAAAATTATTGTTTGACAGTTGATTTAAAGTTATTATGAGTTTTGCAGTTTCAGGAGTTGCAGCAAATTCAGCCAATTGATAAACAAAAATGATGATTTCTTGAGATTCAATTTCAGAAAATCCCAAATCATATAGTTTTGATTCATCTATAGGGTTATACTGAAACGCTCTATAATCTTTTTCGATACAGGAATTAAGGTAGTTTTTCAGGTTTTGGTTTGAATTTTTATCAACCATAATAAACTGAAGACTTTTTTCGATTTTAGGTGATAATAATTTATTGTCTTTAAAAGCTTCTTGAAGCTTTTGAGTCGTTTCAAAAGCCTCTCTTTTTTTCTTTTGAATAGCAGTTTCAAATGTAGATGTAATATTTTTTGGAATTAGGTAATAAGCTCCTGTTGGAGGAGTGTAAAATGTTTCTGGATTATTTAATTTGATCTCTAAGCTTTCATTATTTTTCTCTTTTACCCAAACCTGAACTTTTAGAATATCTTCAAGTGCGGTTTCGATAATTTTTTCTGTTGCCGCATCAAGATTTTCATATTTTTTGAAATGCTCCAAACCCTCATAGGCTTGGTCCAATTCAGACAAGGTGACTTTTAAATCGTAATCATTCTTGTAACTTTCTTTAAATTCATTTTTTAGATCTTTAATTGCAGAATTAAGAAGAGGTGGCAAGTTTTTAAGACCCGGTTGCTGAAAGCTTACCCAATTATACCAATCTTCACCGCTTGTCCACTTCTGAAATGTTGATTTTGAGTGATCTTGTACTTTTAAATCTGTTGAATAACGGTAAGCGTTTAACTGTGGTAATTCACCTTCTTCTTGCCTAAAAGTGCGTAAGGCTCCGAGTTGCTGTAATAGAAGATGAGATCTTGGTAAACTTGGTTCCATATAAATCCTTTTAATGAAATCATACAAGTGAAGTATTAACAAATTGTTAAGGTTTTATTTAATATTGATTAATTTTATCTTTAAAAATATTATTATACTATATTAACCAATTATTGTGCAAATTTCAATAGTGCAAATCGCGTGCCAATTACAGAGAAGCTGAAGAGAAAAAGATAAGCTACAATAGCAAAGCCATTTATTACCAAGTATTCGCCTTTGTCTCTTTTTGTTTAAAAAAGGGTGGATAATTTAATAAGGAAGGGGATGTTATTCTCTTGTCGCTCTTTCTAGTTTTAAAAAAATGTGGAACTGTTTTTGACAATACTGCATCTTATTTTAGGAAGTCGTAAGAGATCCTAAATTGAGGATAATTGTTAGCTCACCTAGAGCCAAATAGATTTCATCAAGAAAACACTTATCTGCAAAATCTTTGAGGGTAAGCCTATTGCGATAAGGCCATCCAAATTAATTTCATACGCTTTTTTCACGGATTTTCAATTCCAGATGCTAGTGTTCCGGGCATTTTTAATTTTTCAATTTCTAGGCTTGCTACAGGATATGCACAATAATCAGCTGCATAATAAGCGCTTGGTCTATAATTTCCACTATGGCCGATGCCGCCAAAAGGCGCATGACTTGAAGCGCCTGTTAAGGGTGTATTCCAACTGATTACACCAGCTTTAATTTCTTTGTAAAATTTTTCATATAATATTTTATTGTCGCATAAAAGGCCGGCTGATAGCCCATAGGCTGTGTGATTTGCTTCCTTGATTGCAGATTCAAAATTTGGTACGCGAATCACCTGTAAAAAAGGTCCAAAAATTTCTTCATCTTCTCTTAAATGAACAGATGTAACATCCATAAGCGCGGGTGTTAAAAATGCAGACCCCTTTAGCCTTGTCATTTCAACCAAAGGTTTCCCGCCTCTTTTCTTCAAGTTTTCTACTTTTTCCATCAAAATAGCTGCAGCTTCTGCTGTTATTAAAGGTCCCATAAATGGTTCAGGTTTGTCTGTAAAGCTACCTATTTTGATTTTACCCATCCATTTAATAAGTTCATCAAGAAATTCATCCCCCTCTTTTCCCTCTACCAAGATCAACCGTCTTGCGCATGTGCATCGCTGACCGCTTGAAAGAAATGCTGATTGGACTGTGAGATAAGAGGCTGTTTTTAAATCGGATACCTCATGGACAATCAAAGGGTTATTTCCGCCCATTTCCAAAGCTAAAATCTTTTCGGGGTGCTCTGCAAACTGTAAGCTAAGAGATTTCCCGGTAATGAAGCTACCTGTAAAAAATAAGCCATTAATTTTTAAATGATTGCTAATAAGTTTCCCTGTTTCTCTACCCCCTAAGACGAGTTCGATGACTCCTTTTGGTAAACCTGATTTCTCCCATATCTTCATTGTCACAATGGCTGTATGAGGTGTTAATTCGCTTGGCTTAAAAATGCAGCAATTTCCGGCTAATAGTGCTGGCACAAGGTGACCATTTGGCAAATGAGCCGGAAAATTATAGGGGCCAAATACCGCGACAACCCCATGTGGTCGATGCCTTGTTTTTGATAGGGCTATAGGAAGCTCAATTGTGAGCTCTTTGCAACGATCTTTGTATGCTGTGATAGAGATGTTGATTTTATTAATCATTGCTTGTACTTCCGTTTTAGAATCCCATAAAGGTTTGCCGGTTTCCTCAGATATTGCAGTAGCCAGCAATAGCTCATCATCTTTTAAAGCTTCTCCAAATTTTTCAACATATTTCACTTTTTTCTCAAAAGTTAGTGCAGACCATGAAATAAAGGCTTTTTCGCATGAATTGACTGCCCTCTCAATTTCTTCTATTCCGAAAGCTTTTCCTTCCCATATTTTCTCACCAGTTGCTGGGTTATATGAGGCAAATGTATGATCATTCATTTAAAATATACCTGATTTTATCACCAACAGCAATTTCAAGTGCATAAGCTGTTTTTTTATCAATAACGATCTGATCAGGTTTCATTATTTTTATGCAGCTAAGTGTGGCTCTAAAATCGATCCGTTCGTTGCTCAAAATATATTGATCTGTATTTAAGCTTTCTTCATTAATCGCATGTACATTTGCTAAAACACTATCCTTAATAGTCTTTATTTCAGAAGTAAGAACCTTAACACGCGGCCCCCCATCAAAAATATCAACCTCATTTTCAAATATAAATCCTTCAGATTGAAGCATGCTTAAAGCAGCAAGAGATTTTTCATGTGGCTTTCCTAACACTTCTATTACATGTTTTGGCAGTAGTGAAAGATAAATGGGGTAATCGGGTAAAATATCTGGAATAAACCCGCGACCATTTTCAATAAATTTCATCAGCTGATCATATTCAAAATCAAGAAAATGTCTTCCTAAGCCTTCCCAAAATGGACAGACGTTATCCTCATTAATAACCCCTCTGATTTCTGCAAAAATTGAATCTCTAAATCTCTCTTTAAAAGCTGCGATGAATAAGAATCGGCTAAACGATAATAATTTACCGACTCCACTTTTTCTAAAATTCCGATGAAGTACTAAAGCTGCAATTTCAGAGACATCATTCGTGTAAGATACTGCCTTTAACATCTGAATTTGATTTGGTGCATATTTCAATTTGGAATTTTCTATTTTATAATAATAGACAGGAAAGCTCATACCTGACTGTGAAAATATTGAACAAGTGCCGCCAATTTCTAAAGTTTCCAAATTCTCCATCACGAAGATATATTTTTCGTTTGTAGGAGAGTCAATTTTTTTAGCAAAGGCTTCAATAGATTCCTCTATTTTTTTTTGTAAAATAGCTCTATTTTTTGGTAAATTGATAATTCCAATAGCTGCTGATTGAGCAAGTTTTTCAAAATCATCTAAATCAGTTAATCTAATTGGTCTTATAATCATTTAAATTCCAATAAGGTTTTTTCTACGATGTTGAGAGCGTTTGTAATATCATCATTGGTGATAACATCAGCGGGGATTAAAAACCTTACGCGGGTTGGGTTTGCGCCTGCTACAAAACTCATGACACCAGCCTCGAAAAGATTTTGTACAAACTGAGTTACTTTTGCGTTATCACCTCCAAGCGGAGTAAATGCAATCATTGTGCCTATTCCAAATGGGCCTTGGATAAGTTTAGGGTATTTTTGACATAAAATTTCAAGCTGCTTGACAAATGCCACATGAATTTCTGCAATTTTACCTTTGGGCCCAAAGAAAGCATGACTCAATAGATGTTCAATGATTGCTTTTCCAGACTTTAAAGCGCTTGTGCTCGAAATAAAGGTTTGGCTTAAAAGTCCAGGGTTTGGGTTATATTCTTTCGTAAATAGGGTGCCGCAAACTTGAGAGAGTTTACCAAATGAAGCTATATCTACATATTCTGACAATCCAAAATATTGAAATGCAAAAAGTTCTGTTGTTCTTCCAAAGGTTTGCACTTCATCTGCAAATATAGCTATATGATTCTCTTTTAAGATATCCATAATGCGCTTAAAGAAACTAGAAGTCCCCACATTAAAACCACCTTCACCTTGAACAAATTCAAAACACATTAAAGCATGTTTTTTTGGGTATCTTACAAGATGTTTTTTTAAAGCATTCACGGCCTTTTCAGTACTTTCTTCAGGGTGTTGAGGATCATAAAAAGGAATGTAATCTACATGGTAGTTTAATGGTAACCCTTCTCTATATATTGCTTTATCTGTTAGTTGAGATAAGGCAAGGGTTCTGCCAGTAAAGCATTTTTCAAAGGTTAATAAACGATCTGCAGGATAATTTTTTTGTAAACCGATTTTAATGGCATTTTCATTAGCCATAGCACCTGATGATGTTAAGAAGCAATGATCCATGGAAGAGGCTTTAGCAAGTAATATCGCAAATTCTAGAGGCTCTATGTTTTGCTGTAAATTACCTTGCATTACAGTATCGCTGATTGCAGAATTAAGGCTTTCTGAGATGATTGTTGGATGGCTGTGTCCAAAATAATGGGGTCCTATTCCGCAGATAAAATCATATTTGATACTACCATCTAAAAGTTCAACTAATGAGCCGTTACCAATACCGCTTCCGATATATGGGAAGTATAATTTCTGTCCCCTTAGCTCTTTAAATTCATTCAGCAATGAATTGTAATGATCTTGCAAGCTTTTGTTTGAGGGGCGTACCGAATTAATTTGTTGTGTATATTGTGCAACAGTCCTAAGAATCAAGTTTTTAGCTTCCAAAATTGCAGGATCACTATTTAATTGATTTGCAATCAAATCTTTATTATCATCCATGTTCATCCTTTTGAATGAGTTCTATTATAAAATAGACTGCAAGTTTTACTTTTTCTTTTAAGCTATCTAAATGCACGTATTCATTAAATGTATGAATATTTCCACCGATTGCCCCAAGAGTGTCAATAGTTGGTAGCCCGGCACCTGCTAAAATATTTCCATCAGAAACACCGCCGCTCGGCATGAGTTTAGTTTCCTGATTTAGCTTTAAACCAACTTTTTTAAGAATGTCAAATAGTTCTACACTTTTTGGATCCATTGGTTTTGGGGCTCTTCCTCCATTTTCATGCAGCACCATACGAATGCCTTCTTGCTCGCTAAATTTTTTAACGAGCTGATCAAAGGATTCTTTGATCGATCTTAAATCTAAGGCATTTAATATCCGGATGTCGATACGGCAAATGGCCAAATCCGGGACGATATTTACAGCCCCTCCACCCTCAATTGACCCAAAATTGATTGTGACTCCGGAATCATTGTTATTTAAAGCATGAGCCTCATGAATAAAACGAGCGAGCGCAACAATTGCTGATTTCCCTTTTTCAAAATCACGGCCTGCATGAGCTGCCGTCCCGTAAGTGACTAGGGTAAAATTGGCAGAACCTTTTCGTGAGCTTACATAAGTGCCGTCAGAAAAAGTTGGCTCAAAAATAAGCCCTGCTATTTTTCCTTTCGCTGCTTTTTTATAAAGATATTCAGAGCCGGTTGAGCCTATTTCCTCGTCCGGATTAATGATAACTTCATAACCAAATTTGCCCGCATAGGGACTCAATTCTAAAATTTCCAAGGCTTTTAACATGATGATTAAGCCGCCTTTCATGTCAGCTACACCTGGGCCTTTTAGCGTATTGGAATTAATAAGCTCGGTTTTTTGAAAGGGACTATCTACCGAATATACAGTATCGTAATGACCGGCAAGAAGAATTTGAACTTTACTTCCAGGGTTTTTCTTTATCAGAAGTGCATTCCCGTGGGGTATTTCTTTTAAGTTTCCTTTTGAGTCGATCTTTATTCGTGGCTTAAGTTTAATTTCTTCAATTTCACCATTTAAAACTAAAGCTTCTGTTTTTATTAGCTTAAGCATCCTAGCAAGACCCTTGATATTTTCTGAGCCTGAATTGACATTGCTCCATTTTTTAAGAAGAGCTACCATCTTAGGCTGGCTTTTATCAATTGCTTTTAAGATATTCTTCATAAAATGCCAAATTATTATTTTAATTCCTTAATTGGCAGTCTATGATGATTTGATATAAGAGAAAAGCTAAATCTTAAAGGGGAGAGAAACATGAGAAAGAATTACCGAATTAGCTCTACATGCTGAAACCCATGATAAATAGTTGTCATTTAGCTTTTTTACCACGGTAGTGATAAAAAAGTTAAATAATTATTGTTTTAGATTCTTAAATGAGGTTTTTTTCAATGCATTGTAGATGTTCAAGAATAGCCAAAGTGCCATCAAGGCTTAAAACTATTTCCACTTCCATACCTTTCTCAGAGTCAAACTCTTCAGTTATAGTCACAAGTTTTTGATCTTCAAGATATTCATTAATCAAATTATCTTTTGCGAACCTAATTTCCTGGTAGGCATTATTGTTTCCTAAGGCTTTTAACTCTTCGGTATATTCTTCTTGATTTTGCAAGAGAGCCGTATACTTTGAAATTTCAGATTCATTTTTTTGTTTTTTAGCCAGTCGTTGATCATCTATCGGCTCTATGAGTTCCCTTTTTCGCTTATGACTATTATTTTCTTCAGTTTCAGGAATTGATAATTCTTGTAATAAAGGTCTAAATTGGAGGGGTTGAGTCTTTTTAAAATTTGCAATGGCTGACTGATTATCAGTTAAAATAGCTTGAATCATTAAATTATTATTTAAAGAGGCAGTTGCATTTTTGACTCCAAATTCAATCTTCTTTAATTCAATAGAATTTTCAAGTTCTTGAATTTCCATCTGGTGTTGATTTGCTGCATATTCTTTTAAAGGGACTAAAACCTCTAATCCCAAATTTGGCTTTAATAGAAGTTCTTCATTAATTTTATCTTTTAAAAATTTTGCTAATTTTATAGGATTTAAATAAGTCTGAAGTTGTATTTTTATTTCATCATCTGAAAGTAGCTCTTGAGGAATTAAATCATCTTGTAAATCTATCGTCATTTCATTAGACAAAGGAATATTTTCTGATTTCATCATGCTTGCAACCAGATTAAAAATGTGAGGTTGCAAGCTATTTCCAATTTCAGAGGCAAAATCCATAGTAATTGCTTCCATAACACCTTGCTTGTATTCTTCCATCCAAAATGCAATTAGTTCACTTAATCCCTCTATCTTAAGTGTATAATTGCTACTTAAAGCTTTAATGCAATCCACACTTTCCTTAAACCACCTGCCTCCACATTTGTGGCCTGCCATACTAAGCCGAATGAGCTCATTAGATACAAGAAGCTTATCACTCTCATTTTTTGCTAGTGAAATAAACAATTTAATAGCATGTGTTAATCTGATGTACCACTCATGACGCTCAAGCTCATCATCGGGAACCCCTTCGTATTCTTGCTTATTTTCAATTCGGCTTAGTAATAACTGTATTCCATTTTTACCCATTTTAACGTAAGCCTTATCCCCATCCATTGTCAAACTTTTAGGGTCAACAAAATAGAGCTTCTCTTTTGATGTGAAATTGATCGAATCATAAAGATTTAATAGTTCATCTAAATGTATTTCAGGGATATCTTTAAAAATAATTTCATTTTCAATACTTGGGGTGAGTTTGAACATATTGGCAGATTTAAGCCTATATTTATGAAGTAGTTCCCATTTTGGGTTTTTTTCCATTACCTCTTTATCCAAGTTTTTAAGTGAGAATCCACCCATGTTTTCAAGAAAAAAATCAAAGTCCTCGTTGATCAACTTTAAAGTGATTAATTTAAAAGAATTTTCAGGAAGTATAAGTTTGATCGATAAAAAGTTTTCCTTAATCAATTTTAAGCTTATTGTTTCTGTAATCAATTTTCCAAGTTTTTTATCGCAATCAAAATAAAAATTTTTATAAAGCTTTAGCCCTTGTTTAAAATTGCTATTTAATAAAGAAGAAAGAGCAGGCAAGCGATGTTTATCATCATCAAGTGAATTGCAATTTGAAAGATTGATGCTTTGAAGAGTCTCTGGTAGCAAAGGGATTTCTTTAAGATTTTCGCAGCCTGAAAGATTAAGTTCTATAAGATTTGGTAATTGATTTGATAGTTTTTTTAAGAACGGATTACCATCAAGGATAAGCGTCTCTATACTTTCAGGTAAGCGATCTCTTAGATCAGTCAATTCTGATGATGTAATTTCACATATCCTTAAATGGTTTAAATACTCTAACCCATAGAAAGCCTTATTCGTTAAAACATCCGAGTTTAAGCTTAATGATTCCAAATTAGGGCAGCAACTAATTATTTTTTTAACTAAATCGTCATCAATATTTGTCTCAAGATATGGAACGGAAAAGAGGTCTATAAGATCAATTGATTCGCCATTTACATTTAAAAATTTTCTTAAATTAGATAGATTAATATTGACGGAAGGGATTAATTTGATAGAAACATCCTCAAAAATCTTGCACAAATTCTCGACTATTCCTGATAAAATATCGAAAGAAATTTTAGGTTTTTTTATCTCGATCAAAAGCAGCCCACTATCGAAAGCAACTTCGATACCTAATTTTTTTTGGAGAAACTCAAATTGAAGATTCATTTGCTCATAATTGTTTTGCTCTTTCGCCTTTTTTAATTCTATGTAGATTGGAATTTTCAATTCATTATTTTTATTTATTATTTCTTGTATTATTTTTTCCTGATTTTCATTTAATTTACCATCACTGCTAATTCTTTCAATAGACGCTGAGATTTTATAAATTAACGAAGTATTAGTGAGCTTATTTTCATTTGGTTGATTAATCAAATACTTAAAATATTGAACTAAATTCTCGGGGTTATCAGAGTGATTTTCCACCAACAGATCAACTGATGAATTAGAAAATTCTATTAGAGTTTGGTAAGAGATACTGTTCATAAAGAAAAACCTGTATTTTTTATATTTTATATAATTTTTTAATTAATGTATCACTGATTAGGAATAAATAAAAGGTCTATTTGAGATGAAGTTGTCATCAAGTTATCAAAATTTAATTGCCGTTAAAGCTTTATTATTGCAAAATGGCCTCTTATGGCGATATTTAGTAAAGAAAGTTTAGAAACCCTTCGTGGAAAAGTCGATCTAGTCGAGGTCTTAACACCTCATGTCGAGTTTAAAAGAACAGGCGCTGCCTACAAGGCACTTTGTCCGTTTCACGATGAAAAAAGCCCTTCATTCACCATTCAAAAAGGGGATACGCATTATCACTGTTTTGGTTGCGGTGCCCATGGCGATGCCATTCAATTTTTGATGGCCCACCTTAAACTAAGCTTTAATGATGCTGTTGAGAGTTTAGCAGAACGATTCCATGTAATTCTTGAAAAAACTGAAGGGTCTGATGAGCCAAAAGGGCCCCCAAAAGGTAAAATTAAAGAAGCTCTACTAGAGGCTTGCCGTTATTACCATTTTAATCTCTTACATACTCCAGATGGGCATCACGTGTTAAAATATTTATTTAAACGTGGTCTTAATATGGATTTCATTCATCATTTTATGATTGGCTTAAGCCCCATCACCTATGGCTTTCAAAAATACATGCAAGTAAAAGGTTTCTCAAGTGAGATTTTGCATGCAGCAGGTTTATTGTCTCTTGGGAATGATGGACGTTATCGTGATTTTTTTATCGACCGTATAACATTTCCAATTTTGGATGCAACCGGCGCTATTATTGGCTTTTCTGCTCGCAAATATAAAGAAGAGACATATGGCGGTAAATATGTCAACACCTCAGAAACGACTCTTTTTAAAAAATCACGCGTCCTTTTTGGTTTAAACTATAGTAGACGCCGGATTGCCAAGTTGAGAATAGCCATGATTGTCGAGGGTCAAATTGATGCCCTAAGACTTGTCCAAGAAGGTTTCAATATCACGGTAGCAGGTCAGGGGACAGCATTTGGGGAAGGCCACGTGAAGGAACTCATGAACCTTGGAGTAAATCTTGTTTATCTTGCATTAGACTCAGACTTAGCAGGGCTTGAAGCAACAAGCAAGATTGGCGACTTTTTTCAGAAACAGGGAGTTGAGGTGCGTGTTGTGCAACTTCCAAACGGGATGGACCCGGATTCTTATCTTCAGCAATATGGAGCATCGGAATTTTTAAAATTGATGGAAGAGAGTATTGATTATCTTTTGTTCCAGGTGAAACATCTATCAAAAAATTTAAATGTTGATTCTCCCGCTGGAAAAAACGAGCTCATACACTTAATAGCCAAGCAAATACGTTCCTGGGATCATCCGGTAATGGTTCAGGAGAGTTTACGGCGTTTAGCGAGCTTAACTCAAGTTAAGGAAGAAATGGTTGGTGCCATGCAAGATCATGTGCCAAACATTTATCTTAAAAACCAGACTGTCGGCCTTCAAACAATAGATGCTAACCAGATACTAGAAACTGATTTTTTACGATGGTTACATTTGATGTGGGATCAAAACCCTAAATTCGTACTTCTTGCAAAGAAAAACTTAAGTCTTGATCAATTTCATGACCCTATTTGCAGAAAAATTTACGAAACTTTAATGAATAATCTCGAAACAAAACAGCCCTCGGATTTGGTTTCGCTCATGATTCAGATGAATGACCCGCTAGCGCAGCAACTGCTTTCTCAGCTTAATGCAAAAAAAGTTAATAAAGACCGTGCAGAAACTCAATACATCGAAACAATTCAGGCTATTTTAGATCGCAATTGGATGATGCAGCGTGAAGAAGTAAAAATGAAAATTCAAAGCGGTCAATGCACAGATGATCAAGCACTTCTATTAGCTAAAGTGTTTAATAACCTAAAACGTCGCCAAGATGTTATCCTCGACGTCGTCTAGAAAGAGTTCGCGCTAATTTTTTAGAGCAGGATAAAGGTATTTTATTATCCTAAAAATCCTATAAGAAAGATTTATTATCGCTTGGCGGCCTATCTCCTTGGGAGTATGCAGACGGAGCGCGTAATCCTATTGCACATACAAATAGCACCTTCACTATCAAAGACGCTAAGTGTATAATTTAAAAGCTAACTAAAATAAGCAACGAAGCTGCAAAAGCTACGGAACCAACATTATTTATAAGCTAATAGCCGGCACTTAATTTAATGCATACACCCTTAGCTCAAGTGAGTGTGGCTCCATTTGGTTGAAAAATCAAAATTAGAAGATAACGCACTTCATTTGGGTCTGGACTGTCATTATGTCATCTACAACAGCAATAAGCTAATTCTTCAAAGCTATGCAAATGACATAATGACAATCCAGATCCCAATGAAGGGTATTATCTTCTAATTTTGATTTAAGTTTGCAGGCATTTTAATGCTAAAATCCCTTATAACTTAAATTGCCTACTCTTGGATTTTGCTAAAATCTAAAAGTTTTTCGAACAATTTAAATATCCGAGCAAGAAGAGCAATCCGATTATCCTGTATCTTTTCATCATCAGCTAAAATTTTAACTTCCTCAAACAAGCGCGCAAGAGGCTCTTGTAAATTTGCAATCAATTCATAAGCTTTTTTGTAGTCACACTCATTTAAAGCACGATCAAAACCAGGCTCCATTTCTGATAACAGTTGAGTTAACTGTTTTTCAGCAGGTTCTACCAGTAATTCGGTTTTAAATTCTGCAACTTTACGGTTTGCAAGCTGTCCTTTAGCACGTTTGTAGACTTCAAAGAGTTTGGAAAAACGAAGACCTGACCCGCGAAATTGCTTTAATGCTAAAACCTTGCAATGGGCATCGTAAATATCTGTAAAGCCTGATCCAAGAGAGGCTTCAATTTCATCTTTAGCAAATCCATCATCCAAAAATACTGTTTTAATGCGATTCAAAACAAATAATTCAATTTCTTTAAGAAGCGCTTGCTTGTTTTTGACTAGCTTTTCAGGGAAATGATCAAAGCATTTATCGAGGAGCGGCATCAATGTCAAATGATGCTTACCATCTATTAGCATTTTTATAATACCAAGAGTTTGACGGCGAAGAGCATAAGGATCACTAGATGATGTCGGTTTAAGATCTGCTATGTAGCAGCCAATGAGGTTATCAATTTTATCTGATAAGCTTAAAATCTTCCCAGTTGCTGTTTTTGGTAGCTCTCCATGTTCACCCCGCGGCATCCATTGCTCTTCAATGGCAACAGCGACTTCCCTGTCTTCACCAGAATAAAGAGCATAATATTTACCGATTGTCCCTTGTAGATCAGGGAATTCAAAAACCATTTCTGTTGCAAGGTCTGCTTTACTAAGTTGAGCTGCCCTTGAGACTTTTGCTAAATCACCAATTTTAAGCATTTGATGTAAAATTTTGGCATGAGCTTCAATTCTTAAAACCTTATCATAGACAGTTCCTAAATTCTTTTGAAACGTGACAGACTTTAGTTTTTCGTTATACTTTTCTAAAGGCTCTTTTAGCCCTTGTTCGTAAAGAAACACACCATCAGCGAGCCTTGCAGAAAGCACTTTTTGATTTCCTTCTCGTATTTGATCAGTTGGGTGTGTGTTAGCAGTAATCACAAAATGATTTGTTAAATTGCCATCATGCCCCTCTACCGGGAAATATTTTTGATGCTCTACCATTTCAGAGATAAGCACTTCCTTTGGTATTTTTAAGAAGCCTTTATCAAATGTTGCAACAGTTAGTTCCGGCCACTCCACCAAATTTAAAACTTGCGGAATGACTTTATCTCGGCAAATGATTTTAGCGTTAAGAGTTAACTCTAAAGTATCTAATTGACGATTAATTTCTTTATAGCGCTCTTCCATATCGGCCATAACGAAATACTCTTTCAATGTCCCAAGATAAGCAGATGGGGTGGCTACAGTAAAATTAAAAGGCTGCAATTGACGATGACCAAAGGATGTATTGTTTGAAATTACATTTCCTACATTAAATGGAATGATATCTTGTCCAAATAACGCTACAATAGAATGGATAGGTCTTGCAAAAGAGATGTCTGAATTGCCCCAGCGCATTTTTTTGGGAAAATCCAAGTTGACTATAAGCCCTGGAAGCTTCTCTTGTAAAAGCTTCGCTGTGGATATCCCATCTATTTTAATAGTTGCAAATAGATAATCAGTACCCTTAATGTTTTTAATGAGGAGCGTGTTATCAAGACCTTGTTTTATCGTATCAAGATTTACAGCTTCTTTATTGATCGAACGGAAAAACCCTATTCCTGCAGGTTTTAATGTACCATCTTCATTAAAGCTTTGAGCTATCGCAGGGCCACGCTTTTCATCTGTGCTGGATGATTTACCAAGATGCAGTTTTTCGATATGAAGAGTTAATCGTCTAGGAGTTCCGTAAGTCTTCATGTTTTCAAAAGCAATCCCTTCACTTTGAAGTAAAGCTGTTATATCTTTTTTTAGATTTTGACAGCCAATCGGTACAAATGTTGCAGGAAGCTCTTCTGTTCCTATTTCAAGTAAGAAATCTTCATTTGATGCTGGATCTGCATCGATTAATCTTTGAGGGATCTCAATGAGAAGGGATTCAGGAATTTTTTTTGATTGATTCTCTAAAAACTTTTTATGCAGGGGGTAGCCTAATTTTTTTCTAGATTTAAGGTAAGTTTCTGCTACTTCCCGTGCAAGATCTCTGATACGCCCAATGTAGCCTGCTCTTTCAGTGACTGAAATCACACCTCTTGCACCAAGTAGATTAAAGGCGTGCGATGCTTTCATGACAAAATCATAAGCCGGGATAGGCAGGTTCAGTTCAATTAATTTTTTAGCTTCATTTTCATAATCATCAAAATGACGAAACCACATCTCAGTTGTTGCATTTTCAAAGTTATAATGACTCCAATCAATTTCGTTTTGGAGGTAAATATCTCCGTAAGTGACTGAATCAGTCCACTGGATATCAAAAATGCTTTTTGCTTTTTGAAGATAAAGGGCTAAACGTTCTGTCCCGTAAGTGATTTCTCCCGTGACAGGCTTTAATTCGACACCGCCTACACACTGAAAATAGGTAAATTGGGTTATTTCCATCCCATCCATCCAAACTTCCCACCCAAGGCCCCAAGCGCCGATTGTCGGTTGTTCCCAATCGTCATGTACAAATCTGATGTCATGATCGCTTAAATTAAAGCCGATTGCTTCAAGTGATTTAAGGTAAAGATCTTGTATGTTTTCAGGTGATGGTTTTAACATCACTTGGAATTGAAAATAATGTTGAACGCGATTGGGGTTTTGCCCGTAACGGCCATCTGTCGGACGTCTGCAAGGCTCTACATAGGCAGCTTTATAGGGTTCTGGCCCTAAGCATCTTAAAAAAGTTGCAGGGTTAAATGTACCAGCGCCAACCTCCATGTCGTAACCCTGGTGAATAATGCAGCCTTGTTTTTCCCAAAACGTGGAAAGTCTTTTTAATATTTCTTGAAATGTAACCATGTGAGATTCTGCCTGAATTAAATTATCCCACATTCTACGTTAGCGATCATTTTTTCTCAACTTATACAATCTTTATGTATATTTTGAACCAACATAATTGCCTTCCCAGGGTAAATGAAAGTTAGCTAGTGTAACACCGGGAAGATTAAATAATATATACACCAATGAAATGGGTGCCGGTATTTAGTTCAAATGTATCTTATTAAATTGATAATAATTTGTTAATAATTATTATTATAAAATAAACTATTTTAATAATAGTTAATTGTAATATAATAAAATACAGCATTCAGAACTATAAAATGTCCATAGCTTAAGTTAAGATAAGATATTGGAGGCCGTATGAGTTCACCGGGAATAAAAAAATCAGACCCAAATGTTTTTGCTCAGTTAGAGATAGCTCAGAGTAAAACTCATCGAATTAGCAATAAAGATTTAATCGCTTTCGGGGAGAAAAACTCCGGAACATTCATAAAAATTATTAGGGAAGTCTTTGGCGGTATGAAATGGGTAAATGACGCTTTAAATGAGCGATTTTACCATCGGGCGGTAGAAGTTATTAATAAGCATAACTGGGAAGTTGTTAGACAGGAGTTTAAAATTCTGGGTGAGAATAAAAATGTATCCTTTGCAAAGTTAGTTCCAAAAGATGCTCTTTTACTACCGGGTACTGCGCAATACAAAATAATCAAGAAATATCACGATGATGAAGCTTTAAGATCTGAAGTTAAAGAGATGAAACAACAACAGACAGCAAATAAATGGTTTGAAAAAGTAGAACCTAAAGAGCATTGGCTAGATAGCTTTACCTATGATTTAAATAAAGAGCTCGATGGTCTTCTAAAGGGTGATTCTTCAAACATCCATCAACTAAATGAAATAGAGAAGGATAATCATAGCTTTATCTCTCAAGCTGACTTTGGGGTTCTTGCACAAGCTGTTATCAAAAATGAGATAAAAAAGGTAAGTGATGGTCAAGTAGAATTAATAAAAGATGTGATCAAATTTTCAAAAGAAAATCATTTAAAACCTCTAGAAGTCTATAAGCAATTTAAGCCTCAATTAGAGCATTATGAAAAAACAGATGACGAGGTGGCTTTCTTAGATTCTTTTAGAAATCAAAAATTGACAAGTCAAATGACTACCCCTGATGCTATAAATGAGGTTGTGAAAACATTTAACCTTTCAGAACTCGGTACATTAAAAGAAAAATTTATCGCTCTTGGTAGCCCAAAAGCCTTAATGAGCAGAATTTCAAAAAACGAAAAGGCAAGTAATGGGGATGTCTACTATAAAGATACTGCCTCACTTAAAATCAAACCTGAAGAATTACAATTCCAGATGGATAGGCTGAATAATGTTAAAGATTTACTAGAACCTTTTGGTTTGTCAAATGATTTTGGCCAGTATATAAAAGAAGAATTTGATAATGGAAGCCATGACAAAAAATCGCTCTTACAGCTTTTTGATAAAGTCGCAACTAAATTTGAGTCTTTCTTTATAAGCTTTCAAGATATTGAAGGAATGGAAAGTCAAGATATAAAAGATCTATATTCACTTTATACAGATAGAATTAATAAAACTGAAAAACTCCCTCGCGAAGTGGCTTATGAGATAAGTGGAAAAATTAAAGAAAATGGGCTTAATCAAACTCTTGATAGTCTACGCTTTAAAAAAGATGTCACAGATATTGAAATATTTAATGCACTAGATGTAGTAGGGGGTCAGGTATCAGATTCTTTTACTAAAGCCGGAAATCAGATGACGACTGCTTTTTCAAAATGGACTGAAAACTTTAAAGTTCCTGAGACCAAATCAGAGCAAGAATTGAAAGCTCAAAAAAAACAGTTTGAAAATTGGTTAAAAGATAAAAAAATACCGCAAGCAGACGCTGAAAGATTATATGAATTTTATGATCGCGTAGTGGATAAGCATGTTTACAGCCCTGAAATCTTAGGACAAGCACTTAAATATGAGATTGAAAATAAAAAATTAGACACCTTGATGGATTCTTTATTTCCGAGAGCCACTTTTGAATTTTTAGGCAGTAAAAAGCATATAGAAGCTGACCCACTGGATCTATTTTTTGAAAGTGCAGGAAAGCAAGAATTACTCTCTTCAAGCTTTAAATTACAAACAAGAGAGATGGTAGGTCAAATGTTTGGCGGTAGAAATACAACATTCGATCATGAAAAATTCGCGGATCAACTTTCAGATCTTTTTAAAAATAAAAACGTTCTGTTAAGCAAAAAATCTTTAGACTCCGCAACAGTTTTTATCTCCTTTGCTGCAAGCCTTGCAGTTCAGGGGTATCCTATCCCTCTCATTATGAAAGAACTTGGAGCAAAAAAAACCAATTTTTCAGATTATGACCTTAAAAAAATGGATGGAGAATTAGACCCGTTAGTATTAAATAACATTGAAGTAAATATACAAAAAGAGACCGAACGTGAACTTATCAAAACAGGGTCTAAGAAAGATTCTGTTTCAGATCTTTTTAAACGAGACCCAACTGCCTTAATTTCAAACGTAGGATCAACCTTTATCGAACATCTTTTCTCGGGTAATTCAAACTTAGGCAAGGATGAAATACAAAAAGGGATAAATTCCTTCGCTCCTATTTTAAACCCTCTTTTAGCAGATTTTCTTGATGACAACGAAGGAATTGCAAATGGAGTTGTAAATGGCTTAATAAGAACCACACCAGAAACTTTATCGATGGCTTTGCAAATTCCTAAAGCAATTGCAAAAGATCAAATAGTATTCGATAAGAGTAAACAAGATATGTTTCAATCAGTAATCCAAACAGTTTTAGATGCAAATGAAAAATATAGAAGGTCCAAAGAGAATAAAAGAGAGATTAAAAAAAGCGAACTGCTTCCTAAAGAAGAATGGCTTTTATTTGGTCTTAATGATTTGAGTAAGGGAGCCCCTTTTATTGAAACTTTAAGTACCATGGGTTCAGGTTTAGTAGGTGGCTTTATTGCAGGTAAAATTATAAATAACGTTGTGTCTTCCTTTTTAAATGGCATACCTACTTGACATCTCAAGAAAAAGATGAAATGTCTACAAGCGCAAGCTCTTTGGTTCAGATGATACTTCCTGTTATTCCAAAACTTAAAGAAAAGCATGATTTAAAAGTTTATACTGCGTTTATTCAGGACTTGAATAATTTAGTACGTAGTGATAGGGAAATTACAGGAGAAGAGGTCACTGAAAAAATTAAAGGAATAGTCAGCCACTTTCTTGATAACGAACTTGACCAATACAATGAACCAATTTATGCAGCTATCCAAACCCTTCCGAAAGCATTAGCTAACGGATAGAAGTATAGACTACAGATAGGAGTCGGGAATCTTACTAACTCCTATCTATTAAAGATTATTACCTTTGAGGGTAACATAACTTTTTATAACGAGGTCTTCAGTTTTTTACACTACTTCCGCAGCAATTTTCAGCTCTAAAGCCTAAGTTACATATTTAACGATTATTCCTAAAAAACTAACAGCAAATACACGATGAAGTGGTGGAGGCTTTTTAATGAATTAGCTTTTATTTTATTTTGACGAAATTGGGCTAATATCAGTCGCCCATCCACAACCCCTATCTTTAAAAAAGTTTTTTTTATTACATTTTAATCCTACAATACCCGCAATTTTTTACGCGGATCATGACTATACAATCAAACCCAATCTACATATCTTTTTGTAATATTATAATTAACTTAACATCTCCTTAATTATTTAATATTATAATAAGTTTTTAATTAAATTATTATTATAACTTTGAAACATTGGAGACGAAGATGAGTCAATCAGAAATAACATCAGGCAGCGAGGCTAATTTATTTGCACAATTAGAAGTCGTGCAAAGTAAAACCTCACAAATCAATAGGTTAGTTTTAATCAGCTTTGGCGAGCAAAATTCTGGTGCCTTATTGAAGTTGATTAAAAAAATATTTAAACTCCTCGGCAGTATCACATTGGTTGATAATATCGATAATCGTTTTTATAACCGAGCAGTCGTTGTCATCAAAAAGCATAACTTTGAAATTGTAATGAAAGAATTTCATATTAAAAATGCAGAAAAGGATCCGGTTCTTTTAAAACTTGTCCCATCTGAAATTCTTCTTTTACCAAATACTACTCAATATAAAGCAATTAAGAAGTTACACGATGATGAGTCTTTAAAAGTAGAAATTAGCTTAATTAAAAAAGCTCCAAAATCATGGATAACCATCCCTCAACCTCAAAATCATTGGCTCGATACTTTCACTTATGATTTACAACAAGATATACAAGCTCTCCTAAAAGGTGATTCATCAAAAATCCATCAATTAAATGAAATGAAAAAGCAAAATCATACCTTGATTTCAGATGAGGATTTTGGTTTGCTTGTACGCGATGTCATAAAAGAAACAACGATTAAAAATGTAACAAAAACCCAAGTAGAATCGGTAAAAGATATTATCGATTTCTTTAATCAAAATCAATTCATCGTTAAAAAGTTAGGAAACCAATTATCAAGTAACCAAATGGAAGTCTATAACCTCCTTGAAGGTCAAATTAACAGCTATGATGAAACTGAAAAGCTAAATTTCTTAAAATTTATTGAATCTGAAGAGTTTGTAGCTCAACAGAATGTTCTAGAAACATTAAAAGAAGTTATCAAAAATTTTGATTCGATAAAAATTCAGAATTTAAGAAAAACAGACCCTGTAGCGCAAAAAGAAGATTTTAAAATTTGGCTGAAAGAGCAGAAATTTTTGGATGCAGATGCGATAAGGCTTTATAATTTTTTTGAGAGATTGGCAGATAAAAATATATATAGTCCAAAGGTTATTGCAGAGGCGCTTCAATTACAAATTAGTATGAAGCCGATAGCTACTTTAATGGATGAGCTATTCCCTAGAAAACATTTAAATTTTGATCCCTTAGGCTGGTTTGGAGGTAATAAGACAATTGTTGAGGCTGACCCTCTGGATCTATTCTTTCAAAGTGCAGGTAAGCAAGAGCTACTTAAAGCATGCTTTAAGATCGAAACAAGAGAAATTGTAAAAAAAGAAACTGAAGGCACATTAACAACAGAAGAATCTGAAAAATTTGGGAATGAATTGTCAGACCTATTTAAAAATAGTCATCTATTATTGGGGCAAGATTCACTTTCTTCTGCTCGCGGGCTCATTACATTTGCAGCAATTCTTAGTTCCAGAGCAACACCCTCTATTATTATGAAAGAGCTACAAGCAAAAAATAAATATTTTAACGAATTTGATCTTGAAAAATTAGCTGAATCAAACAAGTTACAACCTTTAATTTTAAAAAGAATTGAAGAGACTCTTGTTAAAAAAGCTAAAGTCAAAGATCAGGATATCGCGGCCGCTATTAGCAAAAACCCGACACTTTTAATGTCTACTGTCGTTTCAACCTTTATTGAAAAGTTGTTTCCTAAAACCTCTAAGGTTGAGACAGATAAAATCCAAAAAGCAATATCTACTTTTGCGCCGCTTTTAAATCCGATTTTTGCAAAATCATTTATTCAGACCTTTTTGGATAATAACCCTAATCTTTCAGACGAGCAAAAGAAAAGCCTAAGAGAAATTGCAGGGACCTTATCAAATGCTATGGCAACAGATCAAAATCTAATCATTAACGAAGTGATCAACGGATTGTTAAATACAACTCTTTCAACTTTAGATGTAGCCTTAGAATTACCTAAAAAGATCGTGAAGGATCAACTAGTATTTAAAGATTCAAACGAAGGAAATGCATTTCATACTTTAATTAAAACAATTGTTGATACTAATGAAATTTATAGGATGGCCTTAGAAACTAAGACAGATTTAAAAACTTTGCCGCTACCACCCACAGAAAAATGGCTGTTAGTCGGGTTAGAAGATTTGTCCAAAGGAGTGCCATTGGTTAATTCGTTAACCACCATGATTCCAAGCTTTATCGTAAATACCGGCGGCGTAACAGAGTATTTTGCAGGAAAAATTATAAAAAATCTGACAGCTTCATTTTTGGCAGATAATAAAGAGATGACCCTTAAAGAAAGGGAAGAAATGGCAGAGGCTGCAAGTGATTTAGCAAAGATTATACTTCCGATTATTCCAGAAATTAAGAATAAGCATAATCTTGCAATATACACTCAGTTTATTGAAGATTTAAATAGTTTGGTTCATAGCAAGGCACCCATTACAGGTGATGAAGTCACTGCTAAAATTAAGGGAATAACAGATCATTTTCTCGATAATGAGCTTAAACAATACTATGAGCCCATTTACGAGGCAATCCAGAGTATTCCAACTATTTTAGATAAGAAATAAAAGTTTATGCGATAGTTCGTAGACTTTTTCTTTCCTGCTTAGGCTTCTCGGGAGAATCACTTTTTGGCTTGTCTTGACATGGGCATCTTGCAATAACTTGGGGCTCTCTTGGTTTGTCTTTACATGGGCATCTTGCAATGTGATTATTGCTAATAAGGGCAAGGCTAAGTGAGGAAGCCAAGATACTTAAGGCTAAAATTTTTTTTAACATACCAAATTCTCCATATATTTAATTAAACCGCAACTTTTCGTAATTATATTGAAATTCTCACAAAGGTCAAGGAGATTTTAATATCAAATTTCAATTTTTTCTAGAAAATTATTTAATATAGTGCTATCATTCTTTTTTAACTTATTAAATAAAGTGTCAATTATGTCTGATTTTTGCGATTTAAATTCTGAAGAATTACTAATCTGGGTGAGAAACCAAGGGGCCAAAGATTTCCAAGCACGTCAACTATTGGATTGGGTTTATGGAAAATTTGTCTTTGATTGGGATCAAATGATGAATCTAAGCAAAGATTTCAGGAAGGAAATTGCTAAGAGCTTAAAACTTCCTGTGATTGAGCTTGTAAAAATTCAGCCGTCGGACGATTTGCAAACTTACAAATTCTTATGGAAACTTAGAGAAGGCAGCTTTGTTGAGTCAGTATTAATTTGTTCTGACACAAGACGCACTGTTTGCGTTTCATCTCAAATTGGCTGTCCTGCCAAATGTGCATTTTGCGCATCAGGAAAGCAGGGCTTTGTTCGGAATTTACGACCTGCTGAGATTGTCGAACAAGTTTTACAGATCAATCAATGGCTTCTTGCAAAAAATGAACGCGTCTCACACATTGTTTATATGGGGATGGGAGAACCACTTAAGAACTACGACTCTGTTGTCAAATCAATTCGCATTTTAAGCGATCCTGAGCTACTTAATATTTCAGAAAGAAGAATTACAGTTTCTACCGTTGGAATTGTAGAAGGCATTAAGCGTTTATCCATTGAAGGATTAAAAGTAAATCTTGTTCTTTCCTTACATGCTCCAAACCAGCATATACGTCAAAAAATCATCCCATATGCACGTAAATATCCTTTGGATGATATTATGTCTGCAATGGATGATTATTCTAAAAAAACAAAACGCGATATTACATTTGAATACACGCTGATTGCAGATATCAATGATCATCCGGATCATGCTCATGAGCTTTCTCACTTGCTTCACGGGCGTCAATGTACTGTCAATTTAATTCCTTATAATCCAGTGCCGGGTATTAGATTACAGCGTCCTGATAAAAAAGCGATCAAGAATTTCCGTACTGTTCTTTTTGGCTCTAAAATCGTCAATACCTGCCGCTATACAAAAGGTGATGATATTGCAGCAGCCTGTGGACAGCTTGCCTTAAAAGAAATGGAAGCTCCAGTTGCTACAATTGCAGAGGAAAAACCTGCCGGATTAGTGATGTTGAAATCTTAATTTCGTCTTTATGAACACTTAACGATGTTTGATTATGATGAACCTTAAAACAAGAGAAGTTTTAAGTTAATTTTAATAAAATCAAGGAGTTTTTAAGATGAGTTTAATAGATAACATTGTAAAAACCTATTCAATTTTAAATGGTTACCCTGTTCCTGAATCAAAGCTTCAACTTGCAGAAAAAGAAGTTGTTGTGACTAAAGAGCCGTCAGCGCAGGAAAAATCACTTAAGAAATTATGGGATACTGCTGAGAAAGTGGGTTGTGTGCTGATAGCCGTCATTGAAAACCCACTTATACAAAAGCTTTTTAAAGGCGTTGTTAATAGAGTCATTGATAGCGCTGAGTTAGGAGCTATGGAAAAGGCTGTTGAGGTGCTAGGGGATAAAGTTCTTCCTGGTGATGTAGCTGCTGTTAAGCTTGCTTTTACGCTGATCACAGGTCTTAGCGCCATCGCCAAGCAATAGTGCAAAATCTGCGAAGGATCTCTAATTAACACTCAGATTGTTAGTTAGAGATATGAATCTATTTGATATCATATACTTAACAGTTTTTTAATATCTAAAATATATATATTAATATATATTAATAATATCGTATAATAAATATTAATTATTGATTTAGTTAGTTTTATTTTATAAGGCGGTTTTATGAATAGTTTGGAAAAGCACAGCATCTCAGAGTTTAGAGCTAAACCTCAAGCGGTAACTAATGAAAATACCGGTGCACCTGAGTTAATTGTCTCGGCAAAGGCCCAAGATTCATCAAAAAAGTGTAAAAAAGCAGCAGTTGAAAGTAAAAAAACAAATGAGCTTGCTGTTGTTCTTTTTTCAAACCAAGTGCCTTTAAAGGCAAAATCAATGCTAACCTACTCTGTTAATAAAACGGATCTTTCTTTTTATACCTCGAGTGCTAAGCTTTTCAAACGTTACGCAAAAATCCAAGCTGAAATGGTAGCTTTTGAAGTTAAAGCTGAAAGAGCTGGTAAAATAAATGAAGAGCATTGGACGAATATAAAAAATGCCTTTAATGAGAGATTAAAAAGTCTCGATCTAAAAAGACATGAAAAATATAAGTAGACCCTAATAGCCTTAATTTCATAATATTAAGGTATGTTTGAAATCTCCAAATTAAATTTCTTTCCAAAGTCTCCAGGTGTTTATCTCATGAAAGATAAACAGGGCCATGTGCTATATATTGGAAAAGCAAATAATCTCCAAGCGCGAGTCAAACAGTATTTTTTTTCAAGCGGTGATACTCGCGAAATGATCCCTTATCTGATCGAGAAAGTAAAAGATATTGAAACCATCGTCGTTTTTTCCGAAAAAGAAGCGCTTCTTTTAGAAAACAATCTGATAAAGAAACATAAACCAAAATATAACGCTCTTTTAAAAGATGACAAGACTTATGTAGCACTAAAAGTAAACAAACAGGCGAAATGGCCTATGGTTCAACTTGTTAGGTATAGAGGCAAGCCAAAGGCAGATGGCCTTTATTTTGGCCCTTATACGAGCGCTTATTCAGCAAGACAAACCCTTGATCTTATTCAAAAAATTTTCCCTTTAAGACAATGTTCTGATCAAGAATTTGCAAGACGCGACAGACCCTGCATTTTATACGACATGAAACGCTGCATTGCCCCATGCGTAAATAAATGCAGTAAAGATGAATATGATGGCCTTGTTGATCGGGCGATAAAATTTTTGCGTGGTCAAGATACTGAAATTGTCAAAGATCTCTATAAACAAATGGAAAAAGAGTCTGAAAATCTCGAGTATGAAAAAGCGCATGCGTTTTTAAAAATTATACGTCAGATAGAAGAGACGCTTGAGAGTCAAATGGTCGAGAAACCTCTCGGGATTGATTTAGATGCATTAGCCATATTCAGGCAGGGCGAAGAAGTGATTATTAGTAAACTCCTCTTCCGAAACGGTAAATTAATGGGGTCTCAGCAATTTAATTTTGAAAAAATATTAGAAGATGATTCAGAGCTACTTGATTCCTTTTTGCTGCAGCATTATCAACTATTAGATGAGCTGCCTCATGAAATTTTAATACCTGTTAAAGCTGATAACGAAGTTCTCTCTGAAATACTTTCTGCGGACAAAAAAAGAAACGTCAATGTTTTGACACCGCAAAAAGGTGAAAAACGCTCTCTTATTGATATGGCATACCTGAATGCAGAATCAGCTTTCAAACAAGAAAAGGATGTTAAAACAATTGTTGAAAATACTTTAAGTGAAATGAAAGAGCGCTTTTTTCTTAAAAGATTCCCGGAACGAATTGAATGTTTTGATAATTCCAATACAGCAGGGGACTTGCCAGTTTCTGTCCTTGTAGCCTTTACAGATGGTGTTAAAGATTCAAAGCGTTATCGTAAATATAAAATCAGAACAGTGGATCAGCCAGATGATTATAAAACAATGCAGGAAGTTTTAACAAGGCGTTTTATAAGAGCTAAAACAGAAGATGACTTGCCCGATCTTTTAATTGTGGATGGTGGAAAAGGGCACCTTAATATTGCTCTAAAGGTCTTACATGAACTAGAAATTGTGACAGTTGATGTTATCGGCGTTGCAAAAGAAAAGGGACGTCACGATAAGGGAACAACAGCAGAGCAGATTTTTTTACCTGAAATCAAAGAGCCTATTTTATTAAAGCCAAATTCTAAGGTTTTATTTTTGCTGCAGCAAATTCGTGATGAAGCGCATCGTTTTGCTATCACATTCCATAAAAGTTTAAGAAGCAAAAAATTAATTAAAAGTGAGCTTGATGAAATTGAGGGTATTGGACCTTCAAAAAAACGTCTCTTACTTCGTCATTTTGGAAGTATTAAAAAAATTAAATTAGCTACAAGAGACGAGCTTTCGGTAGTCAAAGGTATCTCAAAAGCTAACATCGACGCCATTTTAGCCTTTCAACTCCCGCCTAAAGATTCTCCGCCACAATCCATTTTTTGAAACAACTATGCGCTTTTTTAAACACAAAGACACAAAGTTATCTAACATCTTTGTGACTTTGTGTCTTTGTGTCTAAAAAAAGCGCGTAATTGTTTCAGTGCAATTTGTTCTCCTCTCGTCGCTTATCTTTCTCTTGTTGCTCTTTCCATTTTCAAAAAATCCTCAGTTGACGTTTTTTTTGAAATAATGCTTGCAGTAATTATCATATTTTAAGTAAGATCTGGAGCTTCTAATGGGGTATTAGCTCAATTGGTTAGAGCGCCACGTCGACATCGTGGAGGTCAGCTGTTCGAGTCAGCTATACCCCATTTTTTTTTATTAAACCCATCTTTAAAATGACATTAATTCCACTAAAAATAATCCGACAAACAGCAGCTGAAATCTTAGCTTACGCTGTCCATGAGATTTTTCCAGGCGTCAAACTCATTTCTGGTGTTACGACAGATCTTGGGTTTTACTATGATTTTTTGATGGAGCAACCCTTAAGCGAAGAATTGCTTTTCTTGATAGAAGAACGCATGAGGGGAATCGCTAAAGAAAGTGTCAAAATCGAAATGCTCGAAATGATGCGGCAAAATGCGATGGAGATGTTTCGTCATCAAAACCAGCCATATAAAGTTGATGAGTTACAAAATAGTTTGGATAATATTGTTCAGATTTGGAAAATTGATACTTTTTATGATGTTTGTCAACCCCCATATGGTGTAAATACTTCAATTGCACAAGCGTTCAAGCTACAAAAAGTTCAACGAAAGACAGTACTTTTACCTTTTTATGACAAAAGCGGCAAAAGAAAGTTAGAGCAAAAACAAATTATACGCATTATCGGGACTGCCTGTTCAAATAAGTCAGACTTAAAAGATTTTTTGAAAAAGGTTGAAGCAGCAAAGAAAAAAGATCATCGATTATTGGCCCCAAGCATGGGACTTTTCAAGATTGAGGATGATGTTTTCCCGGGTGCAATATTTTGGCTGCCTAAGGGTAAATTTCTTCGCGATTCGCTTTTAAATTTTTTAAGCTCAGCTGATAAAAACTTGAAGTTTCAACCTGTTTTGACTCCAAATATAGTAAATTTATCTTTTTTAAAGAAAACTTGTAAAAATGATAAGAACTACGATTCTTCCTTGGTTGTTGAAATTGAAGATGAAGAGTGCATTCTATCTCCTAAAAAATCAGTTCTTCATGGCCTTCTTTTTAGATCAAACCCACGGGAAATTAACGACTTACCAATTCGTTATACTGAAATTTCAGAAAGTTTTGCTGCAGGGAACGAATCTAAATTTAATGGGCTCTTTGAAACACGGGACTTTACTTCCGATACAGCAAATATTTTTTGTGCTGAGGCCCAAGTTGTTGATGAACTCATTTCCTGCTTGCAATTGATTGATGAAACAGCTAGAATGTTGGCATTAAAGATAGATTATGTATTGAGTAGCCCATCTCTTAAAAATTCTAACCTAGTAGAGAGTTTTGATAAAGGGAATGTATGGCTTGAAAAAGCATTAAATGCAACAGGTCTTCAATTTATAATTGACAAAGAGTCGGCAAGTAATTATGCTACTCATCATAAAGGTCTAAATCATTGCGGTCCTTCTATTGAAATGCGTATTACTGATGCACTAGGAAGGGAATGGGATGGGTCTTCAATCTTGATTGATTTAAGCACTCGAGAGTCCCTTGGGTTACATTATTTGGATGCAAACGGTCGAAAACAGGCTCCAATTATGATCACAAGATCAATATTTAGATCGTTAGAGCGATATATCGCTCTATTAATTGAAAGTTACGCCGGTAACTTACCTTCATGGCTTCTTGAATGTGAAGTGAAGGTTTTACCGTTAGCTGAAAGAAATACAGCTTATGCGAGAAAAGTACTTGAGTTGTTAGATCAAGCAAAGGTGAGAGCCTCAATTGATGATCGACAAGGCAAACTCGGGGAAAAAATACACGCAGCTGAAAGTGAAAGAGTCCCTTACATGTTAATTGTTGGGGATAATGAAGAAAAAGGTGGTACTGTTACAGTTCGTACTTGCATGCAAGGCACGGACGTTTCAGGAGTTGAATTAGATTCTTTCTTAAAGCAATTGCATGAAGAACATGAATCTAATCTACCATCGCAAATGAGGAGATAGGAAGTCGGTTGAGAGTTAACAGAGAAATACGCGCTCCAAAAGTACGCGTCATAAGCCAGACTGGAGAACAAATTGGCGTCCTTTCGCTGTACGAAGCTTTAGCAAAGGCCGAGCAAGACGGTCTCGACCTTGTTGAAATTTCACCTGGTGCAAGTCCACCTGTTTGCAAGATCATTAATTACGGAAAATTCCGTTATGATCAAACCAAGCGGGAAAAGGAGAGCAAAAAAGCCCAACACCAGGTAAAAATTAAAGAAGTAAAGCTTAAACCGAATATTGACGACCATGATTTCCAAACAAAAGTGCGTCACGCACGTGACTTTCTTACAAAAGGTAATAAAGTTAAAGTGTCCTGCGTATTTCGCGGACGAGAAATGGCCCATCCTGAAATCGGCCAAAGATTGATTGAAAAATTTGGCGATGATCTCGCAGATGTAGCTTCAATCGAATCAGCAGCGAAAATGTTTGGGAGAATGTTAACCGTTGTATTGGCACCGGGAGCTAGAAAGAAAAAAGAGGAGCCAAGACAAGGTCAAGACCCGTCAAGTTCAGAAATGAATCAAACGGAAAACGCAAGATAATGACCTTGAAAGGTATTTATCAGGAGAATTACAGTGCCTAAAGTAAAAACAAAGAAGGCCGTAGCGGCCAGATTTAGATTAACGGCGTCAGGAAAACTTAAAAGAAGTAGACCTGGTAAACGTCATATTTTGACAAAAAAAACACCAAAGCGTAAGCGTCAACTGTCAAAGCCAGCTCTTGTTAGTGAGTGCCAGTTAAAGATGTATAAACGTGTGATGGGTGTTTAACTTAAAAAACTATAATAATGTGGAGATGACACATGGTTAGAGCAACTAACAGCGTCGCTTCACATCGACGCAGAAAAAGATTATTTAAGCGGGCAAAAGGTTTCGTAGGAGATCGTAAAAACCACGTACGTCTAACACAAGATGCTGTTATGCGTGCATTGGCCTACAACTACCGCCACCGCAAGCTAAGAAAACGTGAATTCCGTAGATTATGGATCACGCGTATCGGAGCTGCCGCTAAGATCAACGGAATTTCTTATAGCAAATTCATTAATGGATTGAGTAAGGCGCGATGTGAACTAAATAGAAAAATGTTAGCCGATATGGCTATCCGTGACCCAATTAGCTTTGCAGCTATTGCGAGTCGTGCGAAAGAAGCTCTTGCTTAAAAGAGTTTTCTTGCATAAATTCAAGAGCAGAGCTTAAATTTATTTTAAGTCTCTGCTTTTTTTTTAACCAAAATTAACCAAAAAAGTTAATATGCAACATTCAATTGATTCCCTTCGAGCAGAATTTGAAAATGAAATTAAAGCTGTGGCTAGCTTAACCGATCTTGAACAGCTAAAAGTCAAGTATCTTGGTAAAAAAGGGCCTATCCAAAATTTAATGAAGAACTTAAAAGATGTTTTGCCGGAAAACAGGGCAGCGTCTGGAAAGCTCATTAACGATATTAAAGTTGAAATAACTTCTCAAATCGATATTTTAGAGATAAATCTCACAAATCAAAAAGAAAGTCTTCAGCTTCAATCTGAAAAAATAGATTTGACGCTACCTGGTAAAAAACATTTTGTTGGAAGAAAGCATCTTATCTCACGTGTTTTAGAAGATCTTTTAACCATATTTTCAGAAATGGGCTTTTCTGTTCAGTATGGCCCAGATATTGATTCTGATTATTACAATTTCGAAGCGCTGAATTTTGCAAGCGATCATCCGGCAAGAGATATGCAAGACACTTTTTATATCTCATCGAATATGCTTTTAAGAACACACACAAGTAATATTCAAGCGCGGATCATGGAAACTGAAAAACCGCCGATTCGTATTGTAGCACCTGGTAACGCTTATCGAAATGAAACAATCACCGCCAGATCCCACGTTTTTTTTCATCAAATTGAAGGTTTTTTTGTAGATAAAGGGGTAACCTTTGCTGATTTGAGAGCTACCATGGATGAGTTTTTAGCTAAATTTTTTGGTGAAGAAGTTGAAACGCGTTTTAGACCAAGTTATTTCCCCTTTGTAGAACCGGGTTTAGAGCTTGATATTGCCTGCTTAAGCTGCTCTTGCTCAGGTTGTCAGCTTTGTAAGTATACAGGATGGCTTGAAATCTTAGGTGCCGGCATGATACATCCTGAAGTGTTAAAAAATGGCGACATCGACCCTGAAGTCTATTCGGGCTTTGCTTTTGGAATGGGGATCGAACGGATTGTGATGTTAAAGTATGGGATTAAAGACATACGCCTCTTCACAGAAAATGACTTAAGATTTTTGGCACAATTTTAAACATGGAAAAGTGGAAAGTTGAAAAAGAGGAATCAGGATTAAAGCTTCTTAAGTTCTTGAAAACCAAGCATGAGTCTTATTCCTTGAAGCAGCTTAAACGTTTTCTAGAAGAAAATCTCTGTGCTATCAACGGGATCACAGAGCGTTTTGCTACCGCCATCGTTCATAAAGGGGATCTGGTTACATTTAATCTCCCCGAACTTAAAGAAATAAAAATTACGACACATACTTTTTTAAAGAATCGCATCTTGTATGAGGATGATGAATTATTTATTTATAATAAGCCATCAGGCATTACAAGTGATAGCTTCAAAACAAATTTAAACCTCATACACAGGCTTGATCGCGATACGACAGGGGTTTTGATGTTTGCTAAAGGTGAGGCAATTCTTGAAGAGATGATCAAGCTTTTTAGACAGCATATGGTACGGAAAATATATCTTGCAATTGTTGATGGCGCACCAAAGCAAACCTCTGGCCTTATAGATAATTATCTTGGAAAAAAGCATAGCTATGAGGGTCAAGCGATTTGGGGGTCAGTTTCTGAGGCAAAGGGTTTGCATGCCATAACAGAGTGGAAAGTTGAAAAGTTAGGCAAAAACATGAGCCTACTTAAAGTATACCCAAAGACCGGTAGGACTCATCAAATCCGTGTCCACTTAGCTGGCATTAAGCTTCCCATTTTAGGCGATTATCAATATTGCAGAACTTTTAATTGTAGCTATCAGCCAAAACGCTGTCTCTTACATGCCTTCAAAGTATTATTTTTTCACCCTGTAAAAAAGAGCAAAATGGAAGTAATGGCTCCGATGCCACCTGATTTTCATTTGGCTTTAAATGAGATGAAATGAACATTTTAATCGTTAAAACATCCTCTCTTGGCGATATCATCCATGCTTTTGATGCAATAAATTACTTAAAAAATCAATTCCCTCAATCTACAATTGATTTTGTAGTCGAAAAACCCTTTGCAGACCTTGTTTTAAACCATCCTTCCATAAATCGTGTCATTCAGGTGAATACGAGAGAGTGGCGAAAGAGCTTTTCAAAAGCTTTTTACGGTATAAGAAGTTTAAGAAACGATCTCAGACAAAAAGAATATGATGTCTGTTTTGATTTGCAATGCAACATGAAATCAGGGTTTATTGTTCTCCAAGTCAGAGCAAAGGAAAAAGTAGGGTACGGCTTTAAAACAGCAATTGAGTGGCCCAACTGCCTCTTTAATCGGATTCGTTTTAATCCAAGCAAAGATTGTAATGTACGGGATGAAAATCTTTATCTTGTTAAAGAGTATTTCAAATCAAAAGAAAAAATTGCAGTATCTGATCTGAAATTAACAATTACGACTGCTGAAAAAGAGACAATTGAAAGTATTCTTCGAAACCCTATTATCAGTAATAAACCAAAAGTGTTGGTCTGCCCTGGTTCCATTTGGAAAAATAAGCAGATCACACCAGATGCCATGAAAGTTTTTTTAAAGAAATTGCAAGAGCATCTTCAATGCAGTTTTATTTTAGCCTGGGGCTCATCTAAAGAAAAAGAATATGTCGAAGATATAAAAGAGATATTTCCTGAAACAAGCATTATTCTTGAAAAACTAAGCTTACCTTGCCTCCAAAATTTGATGAGTGAGATACAACTTGTGATTGCTATGGATTCGTTGCCACTACATCTTGCAGGTACAACTAAAGTCTCAACATTTAGTTTTTTTGGGCCATCATCTTCCTTCAAGTTTAAGCCTATGGGGGATCATCATAAGGCTTTTCAAGGCACATGCCCATATGGACGTACTATCTCAAGACGCTGCCCTGTCATTCGCACCTGTAAAACAGGCGCCTGCCTTCGCTCTGTCTCAGGCAATGAGCTCTTCAACTCCTACCTCAAGCAAATGCCATAACCCCCTTGTTGGAATTAAGTTAACAATATTAACCATCTTTAAATGAGGAGACCTGGGGTGATACATTTAAACTTGAAAACAGCAATTTTATTAGTTATGATTCGTATCATTTTCGAGGCAAATTTACTTACAAGTCACGAATAAGGCAAACTAAAAGCTAAGAGCTTGCGAGTGGCTCCTAAAATTAGCCCATAGTGACCTGAATCTTAAGCTTGCAAGGATGAGGGGCACTGCGGGTATAATGGAAGTATAATTAGAGCTCAAAGCTTAAGCGAAGAGCTACTAATTTTAGACTCTTTTTACTCAAAAATCTGTCATTCAGTCGCTCTCCGCTTGAGCTTAATGTCATCAACTTAAGAAATATCCAACTGAAGATTGTTTGTTTTATATTTTTTTTAAGAGGCTTGATTTAGTAAAAACTTACTCTGGTTTTTTCTCCTCTCTTTGTTCTTTGTTAGCTCTGTGGTAGTAATAAACACTTTTTTTACAACCACAGAGCTAACAAAGAACAGGTAAGCTCTTAGCTTTTAGTTTGTTTAATTCAAGGTTTAGCTTATGGCTACATTCATCTAAAGATAAATTTGCTTCAAAAATGAGACGAATCAAAACTGATAAAATTGCTATTTTCAAGTTCAAAAGTGACACCCCAAGCTAGGACCCCGGAAATAGAAGGTATCTGGTTTCTTAATATTCTAGCTACTTCTCAATAAGACATAGCAAAGCCAATTCGGGGCCTGAGCTTGACAGTATTGACAGTTTCTATAGGTATATCGAGGCAATTTAAGAGAAACTTTCAATCTGTCAAGCTCGGTTCCGGGTAGTCTGCTCATTTAGAGATGGGTGATTTTGAAGCTTAAACTTCCCTTTTAAAGAAAAATATTTAAATCCTAGTCTGCTAACTATCTAAGCTTTTATTTTTTAAAATTAGAGCAGATCGAAATTTACATTTTCTTCGACAAGCTTAATTGCTCTTTCAATTTTAAGAGTGTCCCCAGTACGTATTTTTGCAATAAATGAAGTGATCATTTTCATCGCATCATAGCTACAAATAGGCGCATAAAGAACCGGAATATGATGTTGCTTAATTGTTGCAAGGATGCTTTCACTTGGATGCTGCCTACCGGTTAAAATGATACCACCTTCAAGATCAAGCCCATTTCTTTTTTTGGCCTCAGCATGTTTTTCAAGAGTTTTATTGATAATATCTTCTCTTGTTGCAGGCGTTATGATTAATTCATTTTGCATGATCTCTTCTTGATACGACTCTAAGGAGCCAGCAACAAGTCTTGGATGTTGAAAATGACGATAGCGATGTTCTTTTCCGGCAATGAGAGGAGCATTAAAAAGAGTTTCAAAATCTTCCATTGCAGGAGTGTTTAGAAGATCGTTAAAAGGCACAATTCCAAGTAGCGGAATATTCCATTTGTTTAATGCTTTAGGGAAATATTCCTCAATCATTTTTCGTTTTGCATCTAAGACGCGGTTTAAAATAACTCCACGGATTTTAACATTATGTTGAAGGCATAAAGATATATTTAAGGAAAGCTCATCAATTGTTGAGCCTAAGCCACCTTCTGCAATAATAACCATATCAAGACCAAGCTTTGCTGCCACTTTTGCATTGTTAAGCCCTATGATGGAACCAACTCCAACATGCCCGGTCCCCTCAACAACTGTAAACGTATTTGCAGAATGGATTTTGTTAAATGCTATTTCGATTTTATCTTCCAATGCACTTTCTTTTACTTTTCCATCGAGGTAATCACGAGTAAAGCCGGCAGGCATAATTACAGGGCTCATATCCGACCAATCAGCTGATAAATTAAAATACTCTTTAAATAGCACCACATCCTTGTCGACGATAATATCATCGCTTATTCTCACGTGCTGCTGGCCAACCGGCTTTATAAATCCAACTGATGGATACCGTTTTTTAAGGCCTGCAATCAGCCCAAGACAAAGAGTTGATTTACCAACATTTTGGCCTGTTGCAGCAATAAAGATAGAATTTTTTTTATTCATTGATTTTCACTAAATGCTCGTTTAAGATTTTTTTAATTATTTGCTTAGTGTCAAGAAAAATGTCAACATCGGATTCTAAAAAGGTGACCTCTTCTTGAGTAAACCATTTTATATCTTCTATTTCTAGTTTATTTTGAATAAGAGATCCGCCTATTTGTCTTCCAAGATAGACAAAATCCATGTGTTGATGTTTAGCAATTCCATTATGTTCAGGTATTTCTTCTAGAAGACAAAGATAGGGGCGCAAAAAACTTGTTGCATTAAAGCGCTCTACCCAAATGTTTTCTTGCGGGATTATTTCAATTTCAAGCCCTGTTTCTTCCAGCGCTTCTCGGATAGCTGCATAAGGCGGAGTTTCATTCGGATCAATGTGTCCACCAGGAGGAAGCCATTTTTTTAATTTACGGTGAAAAATAAGTAATACAGTATCTTCTTTTATAATATAAACAGTGGTTGTAAATTGTTTTTCCATTTTTTAATTCCCTCATAAATTCATAAAAATGTTACTCTATTTTTTTATTTTTATGAACAGGAAATATATGCGCGAATTTGATGATTTAGTCTCTGTAGTAGATCATTTACTCGGGGAAAATGGATGTCCTTGGGATAGAAAACAGACCATGAAAACAATACGTTCTGATGTTTTAGAGGAAGTATGTGAATTAATTGAAGCCATTGACCTAGAAGATAATGAGCACATTGAGGAAGAGCTTGGCGATCTCTTTTTTAATGTAGTGTTTCTATCTCGTTTGGCAGAAAAAGAAATGCGTACAAAAATGCAAAACGCTCTTGTTGGTATTAAAGAGAAGCTCATTCGACGCCATCCGCATGTATTTGATGATGAAGTCATTGAAACAACAGATGATCTTTTAAGACGGTGGAATGAAATTAAGCTGACAGAAAAAGGAAAAGAGCATCGTAAAAGTTCTTTAGATGGTATTCCAAAAGGTTTTCCTGCTTGTGCACGTGCACAGAAAATTATTAGTAAAATGGAAAAAGCAAAATTCCAGGAATTACCCCCAATCATCGCTGATTCAAAATTTAAGACGGAAGCTGAACTTGGGGAGTATTTATTTAGAGTTGTGCAAAGTGCGAACGCAATTGGACTTCATGCAGAGCCTGCACTTAAAAATTATTTAAATAATTTAGAACTTAATTTCCGTGAGTTTGAGAATTTGTAGAGAAAGCGACAAGAGAAAACTGACATTAGCTCCTAGCTACAAAAAAGAAAAAGGTCGGCATCAAATTTAAGCTTTATTTTGTTATCAAAAATATTTTTAATGTTTCTATAAATTACGCCCTATGATATGATTTTTATTTCACCGGGGACCTCGTGGAATGAAGCGGTCTGAACCAGGTCAGGACAGGAATGTAGCAGCCTTAAGGGTTTAGCTTTATGCCTTGAGACAATCTCCGGTGTTCCTTTTTTATTCCATTTTTTTTATTCCCACACCATCTGTTTCCCTTTTCTTTCGATAGGCGCTTTATCTTCTGCAATATCTTCAAAAAGTTTACGTTTCTTTCCAACAAAAATGGCATGGCTAATACCTGATTCATTAGAAATAAAACGACATAAAGTTTCTAATTTAACCATGATGAATTTACTCTGCTTTAACCAGTTGAGTAGAGGTGTTGTAAAAAATTGGATGAAAGACCAAAAATAAGAAGCAATTTTTGAGGTATTCATTTTAAATAAGCTTCGGTTAATAGAAAATCTTTTGGCTAATTCCTTTTCATAAAAAATTTGATCACTGCTAGCTTTTACAAAAATTGCAGGCGATTCAAAAAAATGGCAGAGGCGTAAAAAAAAGCTATTATAGCTTAAAGCATAATTTTCAATATTAAATTCAGATTCAACAAGTTCTACAAATTTTTGCAAGGCATCTTCAGAATAAATATCAATTGGTGTTGAAACAACAACAAAACCATCAAGTTTTACAAGCCTTGCAAGTTCTGCAAAAAAAAGCCGATATTCGATCTTTTCAAGATAAGCAATCAGATCAAGACCCAAAACCAAATCATAAACATCACTTTCAAGCGTTGTATGCGGAATATAATCTTGAAACAGTTTGATATTTTGAAATTTTAAATTCTCAAGGTTTTTAAGAGGCAATAAGCTAAGTTCCACAGCATGGACTTCCATCTGCTGTTCTGCTAAATGCTGAGCAAAATAGCCGGTTCCGGATCCAAGATCTGCTACCATTTTTGCAGGTTCTTTAAAGCACTTATTGATAAGATCAATCGTGAGTTTTATACGCTCTCTACCAATACAGTCTAAAAGGGGATTAAATTGATCCGGATTTAATAACCATAATCTATCAAGTTTCGCTTGAGCTGTAACTCTTTTAGTAGCTTTTGTAACGGTTGTTTTTTTGGGCTTTGCTACATTCCCATCTGATGAAATTATTGTAAGACGATCTGACATATAGATTTTAAGTCCCTTAAAAGTTTCCTCTATTTAGCATATATTAGGTTTACTTATCAACCAGGGTTTCTCTATACTGACGATAGAGGCAAAAAGCTTTATAAAAAGGTGAAAAATGAATGAAACAATACTTACATTAGATGAATCAATACAAATTTTAAGTATAGGTTGTATTCTGATGTTTTTCACATCGTTTTTAGCTTGGAAAAATGGTTATTATGAACTCCCCAAAGATTATGCCGATGAGCCGAAATTATCACTTAAAGTAGTCATTATCTCATTTCTTATTTTTTTAAGCACATCCATTGTGATTGTTCCTTTGATTTTTGTTTTAACTCTTTACATCTTACAAGGAAATTTAGATTTAACAACTGCACATCTTGTTTTAATAAATACCCTCTCAATAGCTGTGACTTTTTTAGCGTTTGGAATATTCTTCTTATTTTTAAGCGTTGAAAATAGAAAGCTTATTTTAGGCAAATTATTTGGCCCTAAGATAGGTTTTAATAAGACTATTAAAGATATATCGATGGGGATTTTATCATGGTTTATCAGTTTCCCCGTAGTGTTAGTTGCGGGCAAGTTAATTGGCATCATTTTTGAACTTTTGGGAATAGAGGTGATAGTCAATCAGGTAGCTGTTGAGCAAGTAAAAGCTGCTCTTTCTTCAAAACCTCTCTTTATTAGTATTGCCTTAGGGATTGTTTTTTTTGTACCGATCATAGAAGAATTTCTTTTTAGGGGCTGCTTGCAAACATGGATTAAGGGGAAAGTGGGAGTTAAAAAAGCTATTTTACTTACATCTTTAGTCTTTGCATTTTTTCATTTTTCTTTAAGTCAAGGGCTTGGAAATATCGAATTACTTGCCTCTTTATTTATTCTTTCTTGCTTTTTGGGACTGATCTATGAAAAACAACAATCACTTTTAGCTTCAATTTCATTGCATGCTTTTTTTAATGCTGTTACTGTGCTGATGATTGCTCTCTCTTAAAATATAGGTTTAATAATGCGTAGTACAATTTTTGTTCTCTTTTGTCTCTTTTCTTTACCGCTTGTAGCAGATGATGAAAAGCTAAAAGATAAAGAATTTGTGAGTCAACAAACTTTAGATTTGAGTTCAAGCAATAATGAATTTGCGTTTAATCTTTATAAAAATCTTGAGGAAAGCCCGGATAATGTTTGTTTTTCTCCCTATAGCATATCTTCTGCTTTGGCGATGGTTTATGATGGATCTAGAGAAGAAACAAGAAAAGAAATGGGAGATGTTTTACATTTTACTATTCTTTCGAGCACACTAAACGAAAGTTTTTCGCTATTAAATCGCTTTTTTGAAAAAACATCAACAGATGTTCCTGCTGATTTTCGTATTTATATTTCAAATTCTTTGTGGCTTCAAACTGGCACGCCTATTTTACCTCAGTTTTTAGACAACATAGCCAAATACTTTAAATCATTTGTACGTCGTGTAGATTTTGCAAGACAAAAAGATACGGCACGCCGTGAAATTAATTATTTTGTTAAAGAAAAAACAATGGGGAAAATCATAGACCTTATAGGACCCTCTGACATTCAAGAATCTACTAAAATGATGCTGATCAGCTCTATTTATATGCGTGCAAAGTGGCAAAATTTATTTGATGAAGCAAGAACTAAAATGCAGGCTTTTTTCGTAAATAAAGATAAAACAATCAGTATCTCTACAATGAATGAAACAGGATTTTACCCCTTTTTTAAATCAGAGACATTAACTGCAGTTTCTCTTCCTTATATTCACCCTAAAGAGAATTTACCGCAGCTTGAATTTTTAATTTTATTGCCTCAGGAAAATTTTGGCTTAAGTGAATTAAAAAAAAATATAAATGCTGAATTTTTTAAAAATATTATCTCTAGTTTTGAGAGTGAAGAGATTAATATCTATTTACCAAAATTTAGTTTCTCAAAAAGCTTTAGCCTTAACAGTGTCCTGATAAAAATGGGGATGATAGCAGCTTTTAATTCTGATGCAAATTTTGAGGGGATAAATGGTTTAAAAGATTTGCAGATTGGACAAGTTGCCCATAAAGCTTTTATTTCTGTCGATGAGAGCGGGACTGAAAGCTCAGCTGCAACTGCAGTGATTATGAACATGAAATCTATTTTAATTAAAAAAGAACCTATTATTTTTAAGGTCGATCACCCGTTTATGTTTATTATTTATGAAAAATTGACAGGTTCAATTTTATTTTGCGGGCATGTAATGAATCCGCTGGAGTAGTTTTGATGGATCTGCTATTATGAATTTTAAATTAACAAATACTTTATTTTATGGTTTCTAAAACAATGTCTTATAAAATCTTGTCTTTTGGTCTATCTGATACAGGCCTTGTCAGGAAAAACAACGAAGATTATTGGGCTGAAAAGCCAGATCTTGATTTTTTTGTTTTAGCAGACGGTATGGGTGGCCATAGAGCTGGTGAAGTGGCATCGAGGGAAGCTGTAAAATCTCTTATAGATATTTTAGAAAAGACAATAGGCTCGACAACAGAAACGCTTGATTTGAGCGAAATGCATGGCGTTATTCAATTTGCAATCGAATACGCCAATCAAACGATCTATAAAATGTCTACGGCTGATAAAGATTTACGTGGAATGGGCACAACAATTTGCTGTCTTCTTTTTAACCCGCAAGGGCTTATATACGCTCATGTAGGAGATAGTCGAATTTATCGTTTTAGAGATGGAAGGTTGGAGCAATTGACAAAAGATGACTCTCTCATCAGACAACTTTCAGAATCAGGGAAACTTGACAACTCATCTGGTGAGGCTCTTTATAAAGGCATTATCACAAAAGCTATAGGTACAGAAAAAGAAGTTGATCCATCTGTTCATATTGCAGATGTTTTAAACGGAGATGTTTATTTAATGTGTTCTGATGGCTTATCAGACATGCTATCCTTAAAAGAAATAGAAACGATTCTAAGTAGTCATCAAGACATTCAAAAAACAGGGACAGCTTTAGTGTCACGCGCTAATGAAAAAGGTGGCTTTGATAATGTGACTGTCCTTTTGACTAAAGTACAAAATTCAAATGAAACAGAAGATCTATCTTGATAACAACGCGACAACAGCCGTTGATCCAAAAGTTATTGATTTAATTGCTTTAAATCTACGCTCAAACTTTGGTAACCCTTCAAGTTCTCACCTTTTTGGCAAAGATGCTCGCAATCAATTGCAAAAGGCTCGGGATGTTATTGCAAAATATTTCCATGTAACACCTCGCGAAATTATTTTTACTTCAGGTGCTACAGAGGCTCTTAATTTGAGTATTAGGGGTTTATGCTTAAACGGTAAAACCCATATCATCTCATCTGATGTAGAGCACGCAGCAGTTTATACAACGCTTAAAAGTTTGGAGAGTGAGACGTTCTCAGTTTCTTACCTTAAAGTCGGACCATATGGTGCCCCAACTCTTGAGGCTGTTAAAGAGGCTTGTCAAAGTCATACATCACTCATTGTTTTAATGGCAGTAAACAATGAAACCGGTGTAAAGACAGATATTGAATCTATTGCTGCCTTTGCAAAAGCTAAAGGCATACCTTTTATCGTTGATGGTGTAGCCTTGCTTGGAAAAGAACAATTTACAATCCCGGAAGGTGTTTCAGCAATCTGCTTTAGCGGGCACAAATTTCATGCCCCAAAGGGTATCGGTTTTGCTATTCTTCGAAGATCTTTGAATTTAAAACCTTTATTAACTGGCGGTGATCAGGAATTTGGATTAAGAGGCGGCACAGAAAATATGACAGGAATTATAGCACTAGCAGAATCTGTATGCCTTTTAAAAGAAGTTGAAACATCATCAAAACGAATGGAAGTGTTAAGAGATCGTTTAGAAGTTGGCATTTTAAGCAAGCTTTCAAATGTGACAGTGAACGGCTTAGGCCCTCGTGTTGTCAACACTTCAAATCTTCTTTTTAAAGGGATTGAAGGGGAGCTTCTCATGGCAAACCTCGATAGAGAAGGTATTGCTGTAAGTCTTGGCTCTGCTTGTGCTTCTGGTGCTTTAGAGCCATCTCGCGTCCTTCTCAAGATGGGGCTATCGGTTGATGACGCTAGCTCATCGCTTCGTTTTTCGCTCAGTCGTTTCACAACCGAAGAGGAAATCGATCGCACGATAGAAGTTGTTGTAAATATCGTAAAACGCCTTAATCCTCTTTAATGAAACTTATAACGTTTTTTTTCACGATCCTGCAAGATCCTGCCCGATCCTGTAAAAAAATGGCTATATGTTTGATCACAAACAATTACTATTTTAGTCTTGTGTGGATACTAACTTTTCGAATATCGAGTAGCGATATTTCTTCAACGGTAATTTCAAAAGGCTCAATGTAGATAGATTCACCAACTTCAGGGTGTGATCCAAGGGCATCTTTAATAAGCTCTGAGAGTGTCAAATCCAAATCCGGGTTCAGCGCTATATCATAAAGGTCTTTAAACTCACGTAATGTAAGATTACCCCAGAATGTACGTTCAAGAATAAATTGATTTTCGCTTTTTACTCCAATTTCATTAACAGGGGACTTTCTTGTTTCCCCAAAAACCTCTTCCATTACATCATCGAGGTTGATGATACCAGAACTTAATCCCTTTTTATCCAGTACGACAGCCACATTTTTATTGTTTGTACGAAATTGATTTAAAAGCTCGGATACTTTTGTAGATTCAGTAATAAACCAGGGAGCCTGAATAGAATCTCTTGCTTTTTTTGTATCAGAAATTCGGATCAGATCGCGTGGGAAGATAATGCCAATAATATTTACGCTGTTTTGATGAAACATCACCAAATAATTTTCATGAGTTTTGCTAAGTTGTTTTTTGCATTGGGAAATAGTAGCGTTTGATGCAATCATAAACTTATGATCAAGTGGGCTCATGATCTCTTTTGCATCTTTTTTATGAAGGTTAAGTATATTTGTGGCTACTGTATCATATTCGCGTCTTTCATTTGAAAATGTGTTTTCATCTTCTTGTGATTCCAAAATTTTAAGAAGCTCTTCTTGGGTCAAGAAAATCTTTGTTTCAGATTCATTACCCCCGATTAAAAAATTACAGGTTTTTGAGATAACCCCAAGGACAAAAAGAAAAGGGGTCATCAATTTCATTGAAGCATAAACGAGCGGTATGCCAAGCATCACAACATGTTCAGGATAGCGCCTTGCAGCAAACATCGGAGCAAGCTCGCCAAAAATAATTACAAGGGTGGCTTGACTAATCACACTAAAATCAGGATTTATTCCGATTGCTTGGTGAAATTCACGTGCAAATTCAGAGCCACTGACTGTAGCAATATTTACAAGTATTAAGGTAGTACCAAAAAGCTTTGATGGGTTATTCAAAAGATAATTGAGCCAAATAGCCTGCTTTATTCCTTTACTAACATAGTATTGAAGGCGTACTTTATTAAACGAGACCGCTGCCATTTCCAACATTGAATAAAATGAAAGAATGATAATTGTCAGAAAATTGAGTAAGAGCCAAAACAAAGCAGGATGATTTTCCATTTACTTGGACCCTTTAAGTTGGCGGGCGTATATTCTGCGAATACGATTTGGATTGGCCTCGAGTACTTGAAATAAGAATCCGTTAGTTTCAAGTTTTGTTCCGGCTTTTGGAATTTCACCAAGTTTTTCTATAAGAAAACCGCTTATCGTAACCATATTATTTTCGCTTATGAGATCGACTTTGAATAAGCTATTAAAAATCGAGAGTTCTAATTTTCCGCTTGCGATAATTTCGTTTTCACTTTGTTTCGTATAAAGTTTCTTCTGATCTCTAAGGTCATGAATTTCTCCAACAACAACTTCAGTTAAATCTTCATAGGTTGTAAGGCCTGCAACTGATGCATATTCATCTAACACAATAGCAATCTCTTCATTTTTCTCATTAAATCTACGAAGAAGTAAGGGAGCTTGTGTATATTCCGGTACATAAAAAGGTTTTGTTAAAAATTGTATAATATGTTGAGGTTCTAAAATTTCATCTCTATAAAGAAAAAATGATTTTGCAGAGATAATCCCAAGTACGTTGTCAATTTTTTCTTTACATACAGGAATACGAGAACATTGCTGATCCACAAGAAGATAGATAAGTTTAGAAAGAGGATCCTCGATATTAAAAAAAAGGATATCTTCTCTTGGACGCATGATTTCTCTGACAGATAAATTTTGAAAATTAAGATAGCCTCGTGCAAGAAAAGCCTCTTCTTTTTTTAAAACTCCAAATTCTTCCGATTGCGTTAAAACATGTTCAAGTTCATGTCTTGAAATACTTTCTTCTTTTTTTAGAAAGAAAAATAAGACACGGGAAATAGGTTCAGTGATCGTAACAATTAATTTTCGTATGGGCTCAATCATTTTTTGGATGAAGTTAACAAGAGGGGCTGTAAGTTCTGTAATATAAATATTGTTTTGGATCCCGATATATTTAGGAATAATATCTCCAAAGACCAATGTTAAAATAAAAGGAACTCCAATTTTTAAGTCCCAACCGGCACTGGAACCAAATATTGAAGATGCGACGTTTTGCAGCAAAATATTTACGAGGGTGTTTAACATAAAAACGGTAACAAGCAAGTCTCTTGGATGGCTTAAAAGCTTGGCTATTAGGGCTTTATTTTTATCATGGGATTGTTGATATGTTTTAACTCTAGTAGAAGAGAGGGAGAAAAATGCAGTTTCTGCTGAAGCAAAAAATCCTGAAGTAATAGTCAACAAAAAGAGTAAAATAATAAGGATGCTAGTTTCCATTTATTGATCACTAAAAAAAATTTTGAGATGACCTTCCGGAACTACTCCAAGTTCCTTCATAAGTAATAGTTCGACAAAGTCAGGATCGCTTTGACTATTAACTTTTAGCAACAAATCCTCTTGAATAGTAAGCTTTTGATTTTTAATGTTTTGTGTTTTTGTCAGCTGGCTATGTAATTTTTTATATTCAACATCTATTTTTTTTCGTCCCTGCTCATAAAAGCCCCCGCATAAAAGACAGAATAAAATCACCCACCAGCATCTTATAAACAAAATTTCAGCAAATGTCATGCAAGATGTAAACATAAAATCTTTTAAATATAGGTTTTTAATTAAAACTTAATTTTAACCATATTTACATTATTGTAAACAAGGTTTTTAAGAAAGCCCAAGGATCTCTTTTTTTGATTGAAAAAATTTCAAGAATATTTTAAAACTATTTTTTTACGAAACAAATTGCAGGATTAAAATGAAAAATTTATGGATTATGAAGGCTGTATGTTCAGCATCTTTAGTATTTGGCCTCACAGGGGCTAATTTAGAGGCACATTGCCAAATGCCTTGCGGGATTTACCATGATGACATGGTATATGATTTGATTGATCAGTATGTTGAGACTATGACCAAAGCAATTACTGTTATGAATCAATCCAAATTTGAAACTGTTCGTCAAAAAAATGAATTTGTTCGTTGGGTAATGGAAAAAGAAAAAGAATCCAATGAAGCAGCTCAATTGATTACAACTTTCTTTTTACAGCAAAAAATTAAAGCAGGAGAGTCTGATACAGCAAAGAGAGTTGAAAGTGCCCATAAACTTTTATCACTTCTTGTGAGTATTAAGCAAAACACAGATGTGAAACTTGTTGAAAGTTTTGGAGAAGAGTGGGAAAAATTTAAATTGATGTTTCATATCGAAGGCTATGAGTGCAAACTTGAACAGATAAAAATGAAGAAGAGACAAGAGGCTGAAAAAAAGATGGGTCATACTCATGATGATAACCAGGATCATGACCACGAGCATAAACATGACAACGATCATGACGATGCCGATCACCATCATTAAATATAGATAAATTTATAGACAACTGTATAATATTATACAGTTGTCTATAAATTTATATTAAAAGAGATCAGATGAAAAATGCAGCCATCACAATCATTTTAAGTCAAAAAAATGATGAGGTTTTACTTATAAAAAGACGAGATATTCCTGTTTGGGTGTTACCAGGGGGTGGGATTGATCATTTGGAAGCTCCAGAAGATGCAGCTATCCGTGAAGCTTTAGAAGAAACAGGATTAGTTGTAAAAATTGTAAGAAAAACAGGGGAGTATACGCCGCTAAATCGTTTGGCATCATTAACTCATGTTTTTGAATGCCGTGTTGTAGGTGGTAAACTTGGAACTGGCGAAGAAACGCAAGATGCTGCTTTTTTTTCCATTTATAATTTACCAAAAGCATTTTTCTTTGTGCATAAAAGCTGGCTTGAGGACGCCTTAAACAATCAAGATTTAGTTAAAAGGCCCATTACTGAAGTCACTTACTTTAAGCTCTTCAAATACTTTTTGCAGCATCCCTTTTTAGTCATGCGTTCGTTATGTTCTCGTTTTGGCATCCCCCTAAACAATAACAAATAATCAAATAGTGGAAATCAAAATTAGAAGTTAACTTCTAATTTTAATTTTTCAGCTGAACGAACAAGCTTTATTTTCCGATAGTTTTTTTTAATATTCACTAAAATTCATATATAGATTATGAATTGAATTATTTAAATAAAATCTTAAGCGAGGAATATTTATGCAATCGCAATCAACTGGAGATCTCTTTATTACCCCTTTGGTTGAAACCATAACTCATAGATCATCAAAAAAGCTTAAATTTGAGTTAAAGGAAGTTTACAAACTTTTCGAAATTCTCATCCTAGATCAAGTCGAAGAGTTGGATAAAAATAGAATTTGGATGCACAGCAGCGATATTCAAGAGTTATTTGGTCTAACAGATACGACCCGGCATTATATAAGAATTGCCAATTATGCCTATAAAGTGGGCTCAAGAAATATCAACCCTTTGGCTATTTGCCTAAATAAAAACCAAAGAGCTGAAATAGAAGAAATAATAACCAAGTCAAAATATGGTGTTGAATCAGTTATTATTCGTCCTATTTATTTAACGGGTCAACATCATGTTCTAAAAAGCGTTGTTCTAAAAATTGAATTTCAAAACCTTGTAAAAGGTCAAACTTTTTATGAATTAAGTAAATTACATAAGATTTGCGCAAAAAAATTTGTAGGTCGCATAGTTAATCTTAGTCAAATTTTTAAGTTGAAAAGCAAAAATAAAATCTTGGCGACTGTCCAAGATTTAGTTTGCCATCCTTATGAAAGGCAACAATTACCTTTTGGTTTAATCAATACTGACACAAAATTAACTTTTGAAAATATTAACTCTGAAAAAATATCGATTGTGAATATTGTTAAAGATAATATTTTAGATTATTGTGAATTTACCATTTTCAAAAAAAAAACTACTCTTAACACTCAAGTTGAAGTTAACGAAACTATTTTTTTTATAAAGGATAATGTATCAACCATCATTTCACTTGATTTGATCAGGGATTCAATATTTCAAAAATTTAAGTTCAAGCCACTTTTTGAGAGTCTTAAGTCTGAATTTGAGATTGAAAATCAATGTTTTGAAATACTCATAAGCGAAATAAAAGGTAACAAATCTACACATGAAAAAGATCATTACAAAACATGTTTATACTTAAATCAGAATACACAGTTAAATTTTGTTACCTACTGTAATGATTTAATTATTACTAATAATGATAGATATATAGCTGATTTATGTTCCTTCAAAGTTAAGGGCGTTTGGAATGCTCCTCAGAATCCATTATCTTCACAGCGTTTACAACCCTGGATAAATGTTGAAGAACTAGAAAATGAAATCATTAAACAAAAAGAATTTGTAATCGGGCAAAATTTTAAAGTTAAACTCTCAACTGGCACATACCTCGTGAATGTTGAATGTGCAGAAAATTACTTAAAAAAAACAAGCATATTAGAAATTCATAGCGCTGCCAGATGCAAATGGAGCTTAAATAAAGAAACAAAAATTACATATACATTAGAGCCCTATTTAAATTTAAAATTAGTTCTTAACATATCTACCACAAATATTTCACATTTAAGTTTTGAGATTATCGATCATACTGACTTTAACTGCTTCTTGATAACAGGTCGTCATGGAATTGATGAACTATTAGAAGTTGATTTAATCGAAGCTGTAAAAAGGGAAGTTAAATACCCGATTGTCGATGGTCAAACGATAGAAATTTTAATTAGGGATAAACCCTACCTTTTAAAAGCTACGAATATTGAATTTGCAAATAAGGTATCGTTAAATGAAATGGATTCTTTAGGAACATTAACAAATAATACGATGTTTACATTTAATACATGCAGTGAGAATCAAGTTACAATCATTCCTAAAAAAGGAAATCTTGTTATTGGAAAATTAAAAGATGCCCTTAAAGAAATTGGCCTTGGGGGCATTCAAGAACAATTAGATCAGCTGATTTCAAATGTCATCGTACATCAAGATAGTGGATCAGATCTTGAGCTTGAACCCTATGATTTGAAACCTGTAAAAGGTCTTATTCTTTATGGTCCTCCAGGTACTGGTAAAACAACACTTGCCCGAAATCTTTCTAAATTTCTTGGATGTGCTGCTGAAAGAATAACTCTTGTGAGTGGTCCTGAAATTTTGGATAAATATGTTGGAGGATCTGAAAAAAAAATTAGAGAATTGTTTTCTGCTGCCAAAAATGCGCAAGCTAGATTTGGTGATAAAAGTCCTTTGTATGCTATCGTTTTTGATGAATTTGATGCTATCGCATCAAAGAGGAGTGAGTCTTCAAATAAATGGCACAATTCAGTTGTAGATCAGTTGTTAGCAATGGTAGATGGTCTTTTGGAGTTAAATAATATTCTTGTTATTGGCATTACCAATCAAATTGAAAGTTTAGACCCCGCAATTAAACGTCCTGGCCGTTTTGAGTTTCATCTTGAGATGGGATTACCAAATGAGGCAGGAAGATTAGAAATTTTTGAGATCTATACACAGAAATTAGCATTAAATAATCGTTTGGGTAAAGATGTAAACTTGAAAGAATTGGCCAAAGATGCCAAGGACTTTTCAGGTGCTGACATAAAGGGACTTGTAAGGTTAGCAACTTCCTATCCTGTTGGGCGGATAATAAAGTTCAGAAGTTTAAGCGAAAATGAAAAGATAGATATAAGCGAAAAAAAATTAGCAGAGCTTAAGGGTGTATCAAGTGATGATTTTAAAAAAGCTTTAATTGAGATAAAAAAAACAAGAGAAAAGGAAAAATCAGCAGTTCCTTTCGGAATGTACCTGTAAACTTATAAAAGACGGAGATGACATGCAAACAAATTCAATAATTACACATAAACGTACCTCGGAGCATATTGCTACTGCTGATATTAATAAAGGAGCTTCCAAAAAAAGAAAAGTTGAGGATGACTCAATTTATAAACTCGCTGAAATTATTGTGGTAGATCAACCGCGGGAAACGGATAAAAACATCGTATGGATGCACTTGGACGATATCAACGAATTATTCGGAACAGGCGATCATTTAAAGTATGTACAGGTTGCTAATTGTGTTTATAAAGTGGTGTTAAGAAATATTCCTAAAGGAAGTATTTGCATCAATAGGTTACAAAATAAAGAGATTAG
>Ga0105048_10000648_pt1 | contig 54187 bp, 50 predicted proteins | sample MAT05_FD_78382 | JGI IMG/M metagenome (GOLD analysis project Ga0105048, IMG submission 78382) | Freshwater microbial communities from Lake Fryxell liftoff mats and glacier meltwater in Antarctica - MAT-05 | ecosystem: Environmental > Aquatic > Freshwater > Ice > Liftoff microbial mat | place... | reverse complement strand
CCGCACCCGCAGGCTGTTCCCGATGACGCCCCGCACCCGCAGGCTGTTCCCGATGACGCCCCGCACCCGCAGGCCGTCCCGGATGACGCCCCGCACCCGCAGGCAGTCGCTCCCGATCCCGAGCCCGAAGCAGACGGTGGCGAGGAGAAGGCCGAAGAAGCACCGGCCGAGAGCACCGAGGAGAAGAGCTGATGGCATCTGCAGCGGACGTAAAGTCACTCAGGCAGCAGACCGGCGCCGGAATGATGGACTGCAAGGCAGCCCTGACCGAAGCCGACGGAAACATGGAGCGGGCGATCGAACTGCTCCGTGTCAAGGGCCAGGCATCAGCCGCCAAACGCTCTGACCGTGGCACCTCTGAAGGTGTTGTCGCTTCGTACATCCACGCCAACAAGAAGGTCGGCGCGATGGTCGAAGTCCAGTGTGAGACTGATTTCGTCGCTCGCAATGAGGACTTCCAGGCTTTCGCCTACGACGTCGCCCTCCACGTGGCCGCCGCTTCGCCGACCCATGTTGCCGTCGAAGACATCCCCGAGGAACTGATCGCCACCGAGCGTCGGGTTTTCGAGGAGAAGGCCAAAGAAGACGGCAAGCCCGAGAACGTCGTTGAGCGCATCGTTGACGGACAGGTTGCCAAGTGGGCCAAGGATCTGGCCCTGCTCGAGCAGCAGCACGTCAACACCGACAAGCATGATTCGAAGACGATCGAGCAGCTCCGGCAGGACGCGGTTGCGACCCTCGGCGAGAACATCGTCATCGCTCGATTCTCTGTCTTCCGGGTAGGGGAATAGGGCCAGGCCCGATTCGATGAGCGAGCCGGAGCCAAAATTCGAACGGATTCTTCTCAAGCTTTCCGGTGAAGCTCTGATGGGCAAGCTCGACTTCGGTACCGATCCGGACGAAGTCGAGCGAATCGCCCGCCAGCTCGGAGTGATTCGCAGCCGTGGTGTCCAGATCGCGATCGTGGTCGGTGCCGGCAACATCTATCGCGGCATCGATGGTGCGGCCCAGGGAATGGACCGGGCTACGGGTGACTACATGGGCATGATGGCCACCGTGCTGAATGCCCTGACCCTTCAGGACGCGCTCGAGAAGCACGGCCAGTACACCAGGGTCCTTTCGGCAATCGACGTTCGTGAGGTCGCCGAGCCCTACATCCGACGGCGCGCCATGCGCCACCTGGAAAAGGGCCGCATCGTGATCTTCGCAGCCGGAACCGGCAACCCGTTCTTCACGACCGACACCGCCGCGGCACTACGGGCGCTGGAGATCCATGCCGAAGTGATCCTGATGGCAAAGAACGGGGTGGAGGGTGTTTACGACTCCGATCCGGCAACCAATCCGGACGCCGAATTCATCCCGCAACTCAGCCACCGGGAAGCGATCGAACGTGGCCTCAAGGTCATGGATTCGACCGCGCTGAGCCTCTGCATGGACAACAACCTGCCAATCCATGTCTTCAACATGGCTGACGAGCGCAATATAGATAGGATCGTTTCCGGTGAGAAAGTCGGCACTCTGGTTACTTCCGGGGTGCCGGGAAACTCTGCGCCAGGAGACCAGTAAATGATCGAAGACCTTCTTTCAGACGCCCAGGAACGCATGACCAAAACCGTCGACTCGACCGGCGGTGAGTTTTCAAGCGTGCGCACCGGGCGAGCCACTCCGCACCTGCTCGACCGGATAACGGTCGACTACTACGGCGCGATGACTCCGCTCGCCCAGATGGCCAACGTCGCCACGACCGACGCCCGCACGCTGACCGTCACTCCGTATGACAAAACCGTCATGGGAGCGATCGAAAAGGCGATTCTTGAATCAGACGTCGGCCTGACGCCGTCGAACGATGGCAACGTGATCCGCCTGAACATTCCCGACCTGACCGAAGAGCGCCGCAAGGAACTGGTCAAGGTTGTCCACGGTGTGGCTGAAGAGGGCCGCATCGCCGTGCGCAACGTGCGCCGCGACGTGATGACTGACCTGCGCGACCTGAAGAAGGACGGCGAGGCCGGGGCTGACGACGAGCATCGCGCCGAAGCGTCGCTTCAGAAGCTGACCGACGAAGCGATCAGAGAGATTGACTCCCTGCTGAAAGGCAAGGAAGAGGAAATACTCGAGGTGTGAAAGCACCTCGATACGTCGCCATAATCACCGACGGGAATGGTCGGTGGGCGGAAAAGCGTGACCTGCCGGTTCAGGCTGGCCACAAAGCCGGAGCGGACACGGTCAAAGCCCGCCTGAAGGATGCGGCCGAGTTCGGCGTCAAAGAACTGACCGTCTTCTCTTTTTCGACCGAGAACTGGTCACGTTCCCCGGAAGAAGTTTCCGCCCTGATGGATATGTTCTCCCATCGGATAGTCAATGAAACGCCCGAACTCCACGAAGAGGGCGTGCGCATGCGTTTCATCGGCCGTCGCGAGGGGATCGACCAGAAACTGCTTGACCAGATGGACGAAGCCGAGCGCCTGACGGCCGGCAACGACACGATCACTTTTTTCATCGCCTTCAATTACGGCGGCAGGGCCGAGATCATCGACGCTGCCCGGAAGTTCAATGGAACCACGGAAGAGGAGTTCCAGGAGGCGCTCTACGCACCGGACATGCACGATCCCGAACTCCTGATCCGGACCAGCGGCGAGCAGCGCATCTCGAACTATCTGTTGTGGCAGTGCGCCTATTCCGAATTCATTTTCAGGGACGAACTGTGGCCCGACTACAGCCGCGAGAACTTCGCCGAGACCCTTGAGGAGTTCGGCAATCGGAGCCGGCGCTTCGGAGCAAGGGTGAGCACATGAACGAAACGATGAAACGGTTCCTGGTGGCGATTCCGTGGATCCTGCTGGTGATCGTGATCGTGGTTGTCGGCGGACCGGTTTTTGCGGCTGCAATCGCCGTATTCGGCTGTCTGGGACTGCGCGAGTTCTTCCGGATGGCCAGCCAGTCCCGGCCCATGGAGTGGGCCGCGTACATCGGACTGGTCGGCATGATCGCCGCCGCTTCCTTCGGCACTGCCTTCAATGTCCTGATGCTGATGGCGGTGCCGTTCGTCCTTGTTTTCATCTTCGCGGCGGAACGTGAAGACCGGCGCAACATCACGTCTTCTCTTTCGATCACGATCTTCGGGCTTTTCTGGATCGGCATTCCACTGGTTCATGCAGTGTTGCTGCGTGACCTTCCGGACCATGGTGCCGCCCTGCTCGTCAACGTCCTGGTCGGCACCTTCGTGGCCGATACCGGCGCTTACGCAGTCGGACGCATGTTCGGAACACACAAAATGGCGCCGAAGCTTTCGCCGAACAAAACGATCGAAGGACTGGTTGGTGGAATCCTCATCGGCATCCTCGGTGTCTGGTGCGCCGGGCTCTATCAGGACTGGCTCTCGGGCTATGACGCACTGATCCTCGGTGCGGCCGTGGCGACCATGGCCCCGGTCGGCGATCTGTTTGAGTCAATGATCAAGCGGGATCTCGGGAAGAAGGACACCGGTACGCTGTTTGGACCCCACGGTGGAGTGCTTGACCGCCTCGACGCGGTCTTCTTCACCGTCGTGATCGGATACTACGTTTCGATCGCGCTCGTTTACTGATCGTTATGCCGGAACCGCCAAACTCAAGCAAGTGTCAATGAAACGTATCGCCGTGCTCGGCTCCACCGGTTCGATCGGAACCCAGGCGCTCGAGATAATCAATTCGCGTGACGACCTCCAGGCGGTTGGCCTCGCTGTGGGCCAAAGTTGGCGCGAAGGCGTGCTCCAGGCCCGGGGTACCGGCGCGCAGTATCTGGCCGTGGCTGATCCCGAAGCAGCAGCCGAGGCCGCCAGCGAATTTGAAGGCGTTGTCCTGTCCGGTGAACCAGCGGCACGGGAACTGATCGGTGCCTGCGAACCGGACCTGGTCCTGAACGGAATGGTGGGTGCAGCCGGCCTGGGTCCGAGCATCGCCGCGCTCACGGCCGGAATCGATCTGGCCCTGGCCAACAAGGAAAGCCTGGTCATCGGCGGCGACCTGATCATGGAACTGGCCAAAGCGACCGGATCTCAGCTTCTCCCGGTTGACTCCGAGCACTCGGCGATCTTCCAGCTGCTCAGCGGCGAAAGTGCCGATGCGGTCGACCGGATCGTCCTCACAGCTTCAGGCGGACCGTTTCGCGGCCGGACCGAACTCGATGGGATCACCGTGGAGGAGGCCCTCGACCATCCCACCTGGGCGATGGGTGGCCGCATCACGATCGACTCGGCAACTTTGATGAACAAAGGCTTCGAGATGATCGAGGCGCACTACCTTTTCGACCTTCCTTATGACCAGATCGACGTTGTCGTCCACCCGCAGTCGATCGTCCATTCCCTGATCGACCTGCGGGACGGTGCGACTCTGGCCCATCTCGGGTACCCGGACATGAGGGTGCCGATCGGCTTCGCGCTTGGCTATCCGGTGAGGATCGAGTTGCCGGTGGAACGGCTGAATCTGGCCCGGGTGGGATCGCTCGATTTCGAAGAGCCGGACCCGGACACCTTCCATTGCCTGACGCTGGCCCGCGAGGCCGGCCTGGCGGGCGGGATCTCACCTTGCGTACTGAATGCCGCGGATGAGATCGCTGTCGCCGCCTTCCTCGAAGGGAGAATCGAGTTCAACGCGATCGCCGAAGTCATCGAACGCGCCCTGAACGATGTCGGTTCCGGCCCTGCCCGTGACTTCCGTGAACTCTTTGCTGTGGACGAAGCCACGCGGGAGCGCTCCGAAGAGCTGGTCAGCGGGTTGGAAGCCAAGTGAGCTTCTTCCTCGCTTTCCTGGCCTTCAGTGCCCTGATCATCCTCCACGAACTGGGCCACTTCGTCGCGGCAAAAGCCGTCGGCATGAGGGTCGAGCGGTTCTACCTTTTCTTCCCGCCGAAAGTGATCGGGATCAAGCGCGGCGAGACCGAATACGGCATCGGTGCGATTCCCCTGGGTGGTTTCGTGAAGATCACCGGCATGAATCCGGATGAAGAACTGCCTCCGGAAGTGGCCCCCCGCGCCTATTACCGCCAGCCCGTCTGGAAGCGAATCGTCGTGATCGGTGCCGGACCGGCCGTAAACCTCTTCATCGCATTCGTCCTGCTCTTTTTCCTGGCTTTCGGGATTCAGGAACCCAGCCAGAACGTCGACCAGGTCTCTGCCGGAACCCCGGCCGTCGGCAAGCTGATGGCGGGCGACAGAATCGTGTCGGTGGATGGTGTGGCCGGCGACCAGGAGAAGATCGCCAACCAGATCAACTCACATACCTGTCCCGGCAAGCCGAAAGACGGCTGTGAAGCGACCACACCGGCCACAATCGTCGTCGACCGTGGCGGTCAGCAGAAGACCCTGGAGATCACGCCGGTCTACGACGCCTCAGTCAAACGCAACCGGCTCGGTTTCGCTTTCGGCGTCCAGGACTTGAATCCGGGCGCGGGCGAGGCGGCGAAGATTTCCGGCGATTTCATGTGGATGGTGACTTCACAGACCGTGACGACGCTTTCAAAGATCTGGCAGACGGAAGAACGCGAGCAGCTCTCTGGAGTAGCTGGCAGTTATGAAGTAACCCGTCAGGCGATCGACATCGGCTGGCGCCAGGCTTTGACCCTGATTGCCCTGATCAGCCTGTCCCTGGGTGTAATCAACCTCTTCCCGTTCCTGCCGCTGGACGGCGGACACATCTTCTGGAGCCTGGTTGAGAAATTCCGCGGAAAACCCGTTCCGTTCGCGGTTATGGAGAGAGCGGGGCTGATCGGATTTGCCCTGGTAATAGGGCTGTTCATCATCGGCCTGTCGAACGACATCGGCAGGCTGACCGGCGAAGGATTCAATCTCCGCTAGATTTCCGGTTGTAGTTACTTTCGGCGAGAGGAAAGAGGAGAGGATCGCGTTGGAGAATACCCAGTCAATGACCGAGGCTGACGGAGGGCCGGGCTACGAGCCTGCGGCCAAAAACCTCTACGACTCTTTTCTGCGAACGGTCGCCCGGGTGGGCGACAGTCCCGCGATCGTTTCCGAGGCCGAAGACGTCAACCTCAGCTGGAACGAACTGGCAGTCAGGGTGCGGGCAATTGCCGGCGGCCTGCGTGCGTTGGGAGTGAAACCTGGCGACACCGTCAGCATGCTGCTGAACAACCGCTCCGAGTTCATCCCGACCGACCTTGCGGCTGTTTCGATCGGGGCGATTCCGTTCTCGATCTATCAGACCTCCTCGCCCGAACAGATCGAATACGTGCTCTCTGACTCCGAGGCACGGGTTGTGATCGTCGAACCCGAATTCCTCGAAAACCTGCTCAAAGCCAAAGAGAACCTGCCAAAGCTCGAGCACGTCGTCGTGCTCGGCGGAGAGGGCGGCACCAGCACCTATGACGAGCTGCTGGCGCTGGACCCGGACTTCGACCCGGCACCTCTCGCTGACGCGGTCGGGCTGGAAGACCCCCTGACCCTCATCTACACCTCTGGCACCACCGGACCGCCGAAGGGCGTTACCCTGACCCACGGCAACCTCCTGCGTATGCAGACTGCCGTGATGGAAGGCGTCATCGACCTGCCCGACCGCGACGCCAGAGTCATCTCATGGCTGCCGGCCGCCCACATCGCCGAGCGTGGCGCGAACTACTACTCGGCCGTGATGAAGGGCTTTGAGGTCCACATCTGTCCGGACCCGCGTCGAATCATCGAGTTTCTGCCAAAGGTCAGGCCCACCTGGTTTTTCGCCGTACCGCGCATCTGGGAGAAGCTCAAGGCCGGACTGGAGGGCAACCTCGCGAGCCTGCCGGAAGAGCAGCGCGAACAGGCCCAGGCCGGACTTGCCGCCGCCATCCAGAAGGTTCGCCTCGAGCAGGCCGGGGAAGAGGTTCCGGAGGCCCTGGCCGCCGCGGTCGCCCAGGCCGACGAAGCTCTTTTCTCCAACTTAAGAACGGCCCTGGGGCTGGACGAGTTCGTTGCCGTCAGCGTCAGCGCGGCGCCGATCCCGGTCGAAGTCCTGGAGTTCTTCCACGCGATCGGCATCCCGATCGGCGAGCTTTGGGGAATGTCGGAGACCTGTGGCGTGATCACGGTGAACCCGCCGGAAGCGATCAAGATTGGCACCGTCGGACCACCCGTGCCGGGCGTCGAGATACGTCTGGCTGAAGACGGCGAGATCCTCTGCCGCAGTCCTTACGTGATGCCCGAATACCGCAACCAGCCGGAAAAGACGGCCGAGACGATCGTTGACGGCTGGCTCAGCACAGGTGACATCGGAACGATCGATGAAGACGGTTACGTCACGATCATCGACCGTAAGAAGGAGTTGATCATCAACGCCGCGGGCAAGAACATGTCCCCGGCGAACATCGAAGCCCAGATCAAGGTCGCATCACCGCTGGTGAATCAGGCAGTAGCCGTCGGTGACGCCCGGTCGTACAACGTCGCCCTGATCGTGCTCGATCCCGACTTTGCTCCGGTCTGGGCCACTCAGAACGGAATCGAAGGCGCCAGCCTCGAGGACCTTGCCGAAAACGAGCTGCTCGTCGGCGAGATCACCGAGGCGGTCGCGCGGGCGAACCAGAAGCTCGCCCGCGTGGAACAGATCAAGAAGTTCAAGATAATCCCCGGTGAATGGCTGCCTGGCGGAGATGAGCTGACACCGACAATGAAGCTGAAGCGCAAGCCGATCTCGGCGAAGTACGAGCAGCAAATCGAAGCGCTTTACGCCGGCTGAGCCGACCTGTGTACGGCGTCGAAGCCAGGACTTTCGAGCAGATAGCCCTGAGCAGGCTGCCTGAGCTTCAGGTGGCCAGTGGCCTGTTCCGGGCGACTGCCCGGGTCGAGGGCGTGGAAGACGAAGGTGCGGCACCGACCACCCTGAGGGCGGGCGTGGTTGTGCTGCTCGGCCTGCTGCGGGCTGATGAGATGGAGCTCGAGCAGCCCTTTTCCACCGGTGCATTGCGAACCAAGGTGCTCGGGGACCTCAGCGGACCCGACGTGACCGCCGGTGATCTGGGGCTGGCCCTCTGGGCTGAATCCCGGGCTGACGGCGGTGCCGTGTCGGAGATCCAGTCTCTGCTGAAGCGAAGCGTCACCAAGGACTTCGATGCTGTGCCACTGGAAGAGCTTTCGTGGATCGTTTCCGGGCTGACCGAGACCTCGGTCAGGTTCGGCGGCGGCGACGGCCTGGACGGGATGCTCGAAGAGGCGGGAGGGAGCCTGGTCAGCCGGGCCGTCGATGAAACCGGTCTGTTCGAGGACGTTCACCGGCGTCGGCGAGGTCACGTGACCCCGGTTGGCAGCCAGTTCCACGCCCTGAGCTCACTTTGCCAGCTGAAACGGGCGGGTCATGATGGACTGGCCGGTGACCGCGTCCGGGACCTCGCGACAGCACTGGTCCGACTGCAGAGGGCTGACGGCGCCTGGCCGGGTCTGGTCGATCCACAGCGCGGCGACGCGGTCGCGGTCTATCCGGTCCTGACCGTTACGCAGGTGTCCCATGCCGTGCGGGCACTGAGATACGCCGCCAGCCAGGAGCCGGACGGGGATTTCGAGACCAGTGTCACTTCGGGGCTGGCCTGGGCGAATGGGCGCAACGCCCTGAAGTTCGACCTCATCCACCAATCCGAGGCCCGGCTGGATCGCGGAATTCTGCCCCGGAAGGAGCCGGGTGCGGTCCAGCGTGGCTTCAGCACTGCCTCCAGGCGACTCCGCGGAGGGCTCCAGGAGCCGGATCCGGCCCGCCTGATCCTAGACCCGGCTGTATCGAGTGAAGACCTGGGATGGGTTCTGGAAGCCTGGGCCGGGCGTTGAGGCGAAGCGCCTCCGGTACCCTGCATAGGTAGTGGCATCCAAGAGACAGATATTCGTAGGCCGGGTCCCGATTGGCGGCGGCGCGCCCGTTGCCGTCCAGACCATGACGAAGACCGAGACCGCAAACCTCTCGGCGACCATGGAACAGATCGAGAAGGTAGCCGAAGCCGGCGCTGACATCGTGCGGGTCGCGGTTCCGCGCGACAAGGACATCGAAGCGCTCAAGATCATCGTCAAGAAGTCGCCGATCCCGATCATCGCCGATATTCACTTCAACCACACACTCGCCCTGAAGGCGATCGAAGCCGGTGCCCACTGCATCCGTCTGAACCCGGGAAACATCGGCGGGCGCGACAAGGTGGCCGAAGTCGCCGCCCTCGCGAACAAGCACAACACCCCGATGCGAATCGGTGTCAATTCGGGCTCATTGCCGAAGCACCTCCATGCCCTCGAACGCGAGAACTCCGTTGAAGCGCTGGTCACCGCGGCGACCGAGTTCGTCGTGATGATGGAAGACCTCGATTTCACAAACTTCAAGGTGTCGATCAAGTCGACCAACGTGCCGAACACGATTGCCGCCAACCGGCTGCTGTCAGAAAAGATTCCGTATCCGCTGCACCTCGGCATCACCGAGGCCGGTACCAAGTGGTCCGGTTCCCTGAAGTCGGCGGTTGGCCTCGGCACACTGCTGGCCGACAACATCGGCGACACCATCCGGATCAGCCTTTCTACTTTCCACGCTGAAGAAGAAGTGAAAGTCGCCTGGGAGATCCTCAAGGCGCTCCAGCTGCGCGAGCGCGGTCCGGTCCTGATCGCCTGTCCGACCTGTGGCCGCCTGCAGTTCGACATGGACGCGGTCACGGCTGAAGTCGAGCAGCGCCTCGAGCAGTACGAAGAAGCGATCGAGGTTGCTGTTCTCGGTTGTGCCGTCAACGGCATCGGTGAAGCGAAACACGCTGACTTCGGCATTGCCGGAGCCAAGAACGAGGGTGTTGTTTTCGCCCACGGCAAGGCGATCAAGAAAGTCGCAACAGACAAGCTGGTCGACACCCTTTTCGAGCAGATCGACCTTTCATTCGATCGTGGTGGCAAGGTCGAGTTCGACGAGAGGGAATCAGCCGAAGGTCAAGCCTGGGTCACCAGGATCGAAGAAGAGAACGCCGGCGACCTGACCCCCGAGAAGATCGCGGCGATGGAGCACGAGGCTTCGCAGAGTGCCGAGAACAACAGGGTTCTGGTCGACGAAGAAATCTCGCCGACCGCCGGCAGGCGCTTCACTCGCGCCTGAAGGTGGCGTGAGCCGTACCGTTCGATAGGAACGGATAAGTTACGAAGCCGATGACTCGTCTTTCCAGATCTCTGCTGCCTACGCTCAAGGACCCGCCGGCTGACGCCGAAGCGATCAGTCACAAACTTCTCGTCAGGGCGGGAATGGTGCGCCAGATGGGCGCCGGACTGTGGACCTATCTGCCGGCTGGATGGCGATCCCACCGCAAGGTCGAACAGATCATCCGCGAAGAGATGGATGGCATTGGTGCCCAGGAGATGTCGATGCCGATCATGCAGCCGGCGGAGCCCTGGAAGATCACCGGCCGTTACGACATCGACGAACTGTTCAAGCTCGAAGACCGCAAGGGATCACCGATGGTCCTGGCGATGACCCACGAAGAATGCATCACCGGCCACATGGCCAGCGAGGTCCGTTCCTATCGCGATCTGCCCCAGCTGGTCTACCAGTTCCAGAACAAGGAGCGGGACGAACCGCGGCCCCGCGCCGGCATCCTCCGAACCCGCGAGTTCGTGATGAAAGACGCCTACAGCTTCGACCGTGATGCGGCCGGGCTGGACGAGACCTACGATCGCTGCATTGAGGCATACGACCGGATCTTCGACCGCACCGGCCTGCGCTGGTACCGCGTCAAGGCCGATGTCGGAATGATGGGTGGCACCGACGCCCACGAATACATGGCGCCGTGTGAGGCCGGTGAAGACACGATCGCCCTGGCTCCGGGCTATGCAGCCAACGTGGAAGTCGCCTCGGCCGTACCGCGCCCGATCGAGCGCCCGCCGGAACTGGCCGCGCCGGAAGAGATCTCGACTCCCGGCACGAAGTCGATCAATGCGGTCTCGAAGGAGCTTGGAATCGATCCCGGCGCCCTGATCAAGTCAGTGGCAATGGTTTCTGACGAAGACGAGTTCATCCTGGTCCTGCTGCGCGGGGACCACCAGCTCAACCAGATCAAGTTCACCAACGCCCTTGGCGTGCCTTCGCGCCCGGCCACAGCTGACGAGATCGCCGAAAAGGTCGGTCCTGCCGGCTACATCGGGCCGGTGGGTGCAGAGGTGCGCATCATCAAGGATGCTGCGGTCCAGGGTGGCGGCCTCGTCACCGGGGCCAACAAGGTCGATGCCCACCTGCGTGGGGTCGAACCCGGACGTGACTTCAATTTCGAAGAGATGGACGTCCGCAACGTGGTTGTCGGCGATACGACTGAAGACGGTCACGAGATAACCCTCGAGGCGGCAATAGAAGTGGCGAACATCTTCAAGCTCGGAACCCGGTACAGCGTGCCGCTCGGTGCCACCTTCCTCGACGAGGACGGCAAGGAGAAACCGATCGTCATGGGCAGCTATGGCATCGGCCCCGCCCGGATCGTGGCCGCTGCTGCCGAGCAGCTTGGCGACGGCAACGGCCTGCGCTGGCCGGCGGCACTCGCGCCCTGGCAGGTCCACCTGGTCTCGCTGGCCAAGGAGAAGGACCCGGAACGGGCCAACGCCGACGCCCTGTATGAAGAACTGAAGGCTGAAGGCCTGGAAGTCATCTATGACGACCGTGACGCCGGGCCCGGCTCGAAGCTGGCCGACGCCGAACTCCTGGGTTGCCCGCTGCGGGTCGTTGTCGGGCGGCGGGGGCTTGCTGACGGGATCTACGAAGCCGCGGAGCGCACCTCGGGTGAAGTGCACAGGATTCCGGTGGAGGGTGGGGCGGCTGCGATCGTCGGGCTGTCCCGGTCCCTGGACTGATGGCCGGAGACGCGACACCTTTCGGCACCGGAAGGATCCGACGGCTTTTCGGCCTGGACCGGACCGGTCCCGAGCCGACGGCTACCCGAAGTGGCCAGCCGCTCAACCCGTTCACCCTTCCGAACCTCGTCGGGCTCATCCGTCTTCTGGCGATTCCGGTCTTCCTGGTGGTCGCATTCAACAGCGAGAACGGTGAATCGTGGCTCGCCGCGGGGATCTTCTGGTGCATCTCTGCCGGTGATTACCTCGATGGCCTTCTGGCCCGGGTCACCGGCCAGTACAGCCGGCTTGGCGCGCTGCTCGACCCCGTGGTGGACCGCCTCACGATTCTTTCCGGAGTTGTCGTCTGCTGGAACTTTGAACTGCTTCCACGCTGGTTGCTCGCCCTGCTCGCCCTGCGCGAACTGGTCACCCTTCTGCTGGCCCGCTGGGGACTCAGCCACGGGGCCGACATCGAAGTCAACTGGGCCGGCCGTATGGCCGTCTTCCCGGTCATGTCTGCGCTCTTCTTCGCGATGATCTGGCCTGGCTGGTTCCCGAACACCCTGCTCGTTATCGGACTGGTCATGGCCTGCATGGCCACCTACCTCTATGCGAGGGTCGGCCGCGACCAGGTGCGAGAGGCGAGAGATTTGGCCCAACCGTAAAGCCACAGTTGAAGGTTAGGCTCGCGCCCTATAATGCCTTCCATGCCGTCCCACTGTCCAGAATGTGGCTTCGTAAACGCTGAAGCCGCCAACTATTGCCAGAAGTGCGGCACGTTTATCGGGCCTCGCGAAGGGGCCGAAGAACCCAGCACCACGACTTACCAGGTGGGCGAGACCGGAGAAATCGCGGCAATCGACATCGATGCCGAGGTCGAACGCACGGGCGCGGCGCTCGTAATCCGCAGCGGTGGCGGCCGTGCCGGTGAGAGCTTCCCCATGGTCGAAGACCGGATCGCAATCGGGCGCAGCCCCGAAGCCGGTGTTTTCCTGGATGACGTCACCGTCTCCCGGAACCACGCTTTGCTGGTCACCCGCAACGACGGCACTTACATCGATGACCTTGGTTCGCTGAACGGCACCTACGTGAACCGCAGCCGGATCGAGTCCCAGCGACTCCAGGATGGCGACGAGATCCAGGTCGGCAAATACAAGCTCAGCTATCTGGAGAGATAGTGGCCGTCTCCGATCGACAGATTCCCGAAGTGGCACCCGCGGCACCGGTCAGGCCGCGCAAGGCACTGACCATCGGGGCGGTGGCCAAAGTCCTCAGCAAGGAATTCGATGATGTGTCGATTTCCAAGATCAGGTACCTCGAGGACCAGAAGCTGGTCACCCCGAGGCGCACCCAGGGCGGCTATCGCCTGTACAGCCAGGCTGACGTCGACCGGCTGCGCACGATCCTCAGGCTTCAGCGCGACGAATTCCTGCCGCTCAGGGTCATCCGTCAGGAACTGGCATCAGGCCCGTCGCTTTCCGGTCTGTCCGGTTCAAATGGAACTTCGAAATCCAATACCTCCCGGCGGGCCAAACTGGTCGGAACCAGCAGTTCCCGCTTCACGCTCGACGAAGTGATCGAAGAGACCGGGGCACGCCCGGAGTTCGTCCGTGAACTCGCCGAGTTCGGTCTGGTGTCGCCGCGCAAAGAAGCCGGCAACGAGATCTATGACGAAACCGACATGGAAATCGTTCGTGCCGGAAACGAACTTGCCCGCAGCGGTGTCGCCGCCAGAAATCTAAAAGTCTTCAAGACATCGGCCGACCGCGAGGTCCAGTTGATCGAAGCATTGCTGCGGCCCAAACTGGCCTCCCGCAACCCCCAGCGACGCAAGGAAGCGGTGGAGAGCCTCGAGCGGATGGCATCGGTGCTTTCCGAACTCAAGCATGCCCTGCTTGTGCGGGACCTGCGTCGCCTGGCCGACAGCTGAGACTACTTGCCGAAGGTGACTCGCAAGAAGGTGCTGCCCGCTGACCCGGATCGGGTCTACGACGTGATCAGCAACCCCCGCCGTCTCAAGGATTGGTGGCCGCGGGTGACCAGGGTCGAAGACATCGACGGCAAACCGGGCGCCGCCCGGACCCGCTGGACAAACGTGATGGCCGCCGACTCCGGCCGCAAATTGCGGATGGACTACTCGTGCATCGCCGCGACTCGTCCCGAGCGTTACGAATGGGAGCATGAACTGGGAGGCACACCCTTCGAAAAGCACATGTCGAGCCAGATCACGGAGGTCAGGCTGAAGCCGTCCGGCGAAGGCACAGAAGTCGAACTGACGGCCAGCCACACACTGCGAGGCAGCGCCCGAATCGCCGGGTTCATGATGAAGAAGACCCAGCGCCAGATGCTCGACCAGGCCCTTGATTCGCTCGAGTCGGTCTTCGTGAAAAAAGGTTCAGGAGGGGATGCCTCTTCATGATGGGGCCGCGCCGGGACACGAGGTGGTGGGGATGGGGTGACCCGGAAGAGGCCGCTGAACTCTCGCCTGCTGCCGAGGCCCTGCTGAACGAACGTGAGATCCTGCCTCCGGATTCGCCGGAGTTGCCTTCCCTCGATTCGGTTTCGATTCCGGAAGCCGGATCGATCCCCGAAGAGATCAACCGGATCGTTGGCGAATCGAACGTCTACAGAGGGCACGAAGACCGGTTGCGGCACTCGGCCGGCCAGAGCTACCTTGACCTTCTCGGTAAACGTTCCGGCAGGGTTTCAGTGGCACCCGACGCGGTTGTGGTCCTGCCTTCATCCGACGTGATCGTCCCGTTGCTGGAAGCGTGCTCGAAGCTCGGCATCGCGGTGGTGCCGTTCGGCGGAGGCACCAGCGTGGTCGGTGGCATCACGCCGCTGGCCGGAAGCTTTGACCGCGTGATCAGCCTCGACCTGGTCAACCTGCGCAGGTTCGAAGTTGACGAACGGTCGCTCACAGCCCGTCTTGGGGCCGGCCTGCGTGGTCCGGAAGCAGAAGCGCTGCTCGGAGCCAAGGGTTTCACCCTTGGCCACTTCCCTCAATCTTTCGAATACGCCACGGTTGGCGGCTTCGCGGCGACGCGGTCTGCCGGCCAGTCTTCCAGCGGTTACGGGCGATTCGATTCCCTGGTCAGTTCGATCCGCATGGCTACTCCTGCCGGGGAGATTTCGACCCTGTCCACGCCGCACACGGCGATCGGGCCAAGCCTCAAAGAGGTGATCGTCGGGTCAGAAGGCATCTTCGGGGTGATCCCCGACGTTGACGTTCGCATCCGGCCGGTGCCGGTCAGTAAGCGCTATGAAGCCTGGATCGCTCCGGGTTTCGCCGAAGGAAACGAAATCATCCGTGGCCTTGCGCAGAGTGACAGCCTGCCGACCATCGCCCGGGTTTCGGACGAAGACGAATCGGAGGTGAACCTGACCATGGCCCTGCCGGGAGGCATGGCTGGCGACCTTTTCCGGCGATATCTGAAGATCCGGAATCGTTCAAGCGGCGCTCTGATGATTGTCGGCTTCGAAGGCACTTCCGACCACGTCCGGATCCAGCGGGCCGCGACCGCGAAGGCTCTTCGTGGTGGCGGTGCGATCTATCTGGGCCAGGGTGCCGGTGACGGCTGGCAGAAGGGCCGTTTCCACGGTCCCTACCTGCGGGAGGCGCTGCTTGACCGTGGTGTCCTCGTGGAGACCCTCGAAACTTCGCATCTCTGGGCGGGCCACCCGGCTCTCTACGGCGGGGTCAAATCAGCGATCGAGACTTCAATGGCCGCGCAGGGGATGAAGGGTGTGGTCATGTGCCACCTCTCTCACTCCTACCGGGATGGTGCTTCCCTCTATTTCACGATCATCTCGTCGCCGGGTACGGCGGGTGGTGCGGTCAGCTGGCCGGTCGTCAAAGAGGCAGCCAGCCGGACCATCCAGGAGCACGGTGGGACGCTTTCACACCATCACGCCACTGGCACTGACCATGCTCCTTATCTCGAAGGAGAGATCGGCTCGCTCGGAATCGGCGCCCTTGAGGCAATCAAGGAGCAGTTTGATCCTGCCGGCGTGATGAACCCCGGCAAGATCCTTATTTAGAAGACTGGTCGCCCGTGGTGTTGGTCGGTGCGGCGCAGCTCTGGTTGACCGTGTCCTTGAGCGACTGCTCCATGGCGATCGGTCCTTCGAAGACCGTGTCCCCGACGTAATCAGGCAGCTTGTTCTGATTGCCGCCCACCGCTTCCTTGGTGGCTTTCAGGACTTCCTTCCGCTCGGCGTCGGTCAGCCTTGAAAGTCGCATCTCGGGAAAGACATCGGATGCAATCGAACAGAACACGACGGCCGGCACCAGAATGGTCTGGCTGATCTGGCCGTCCTTCTTGACTTCGCTCTCATTCAGCGGGAAGGCTCCGACCGATCCTACCGTCCAGAGGACATAGCTCGAGCCGTTTTCGGTGGGCTGGAGGTCGGTAAAGCTGAGCCTGGCCGCGAACTGGTTGTCGGCCTGGCCGAACTGCACCTTGCCGGTTCCCTGCTGGCTGCCTACCGGCTGTAGAAGCGAAACTGCCGCGTCGGGTCCGGCCTGCGTCGGGGCCTTGTCGCCGTCGTCGTTGCCGCTTCCCTTGATCACGAAAAACCCGATCAGGATCAGGATTGCCACGAGGACAAGCGCGGCGATCAATCGAAGCTGTGTTTTGCTCAGGAGGGACGCGGACGAAGGACCAGCCGCTTGCGGACTGGAGGGTGTCGCTTTGCTCTTGCTGGCGGCCGCGGGGGGAGTTGACTTCCCTTTGGCCGGGCCGGCTGCGGCTCCGGCGGAGACACCGAGGCGCGGAAGTCCGGCGCCCGGCACCAGCAGCTTCAGCTGGTCACTCAGGTTCGCGGCGGTGTCAGCGGCGGCACTGTTTTCGGAGAGTTCACGGGCCACGTCGGCGCGGGCTATCGGATCGCTCTGGCCGAGCAGGTAGTCAGTCAGGTTGACGTCAACGTCAGGGTCACTGCCGTTGATTTCAGTCAGCGCCTGGTGCGCGCGGGCACGGACTTCGGTTTCGTCAATCCCGAGCAGTCCGGAAATGTCGCTGTAACTTTTGCCGCGTCCGAGCAGGAGCTGGAGCAGGGTGCGGCTGTCCTCGCTAAGAGCCATGGGCGGGAACTCTATGCCTTATTCATTAACGCCAGATATATGGGTCTATGATCTTTGGCATATGCCAGACGTGACGCTTCCCGACTCCCCGTTCGATGTCCTTCTCGGAACCGAATGGATCTCTTCAGATCCAGACCATGCGGTTGTCCGACTGATGATGAAGGACGAGCACCGACAGCCGATGGGCATCATGCACGGTGGGGTGATGGCATCGATGGTGGAGAGCCTCTGCTCGATGGCTACGGCCACGGCGGTCGTCCCCGACAACCGTGTGGCAATGGGCCAGAGCATCTCGGTCAACCTGTTGCGGCCGGTTTCGACCGGCGGCATCCAGGTCGAAGCGGAAGCGGTTCATCGTGGCCGGATGACCTGGGTGTGGCGGGCGACCGTCAAGGACCTCGAAGGCCGAACCTGCGCAATGGCCCAGATGACAATGGCGATCCGGGACGCACCAGAAGGCGTAGATCTCGGCTTCCTGGTGAAGGAAGAGAACAACAAGTAGGGCTGCGCCCGGTGTTTCGCCTGTCGGCGAATCACCTCCTCGCCCTACTTGGTCAGTTGTTCCCTGAAGGCTGCCACGGTCGGTAGCGATTCGTGATCGGCATTCGCCGGTCTCTTCCGAATCCTTTGGTGGTGATGCGAAGTCCTGGCGGTGACTGACGCCGTTTGTATTCGGCCCGGTCGACCAGGGCGACGATCTCCGACACGGTGTCGGCGTCTTCGCCGGTTTCAGCGATCTCTGCGGGTCCCATGTCCTGCTCGACGTACATCCGGAGGATGCGGTCCAGGACGGGGTAATCGGGCAGCGAGTCCGAATCCTTCTGGTCGGGCCGGAGTTCGGCCGATGGCGGACGGACCAGGATCGAGTCGGGGATCACTGGCGACATGCCGTTGCGGTGGCGGCAGAGGTCGTAAACCAGCATCTTCGGAACGTCCTTGATCGGTGCCAGCCCGCCGGCCATGTCGCCATAAAGGGTGGAATAGCCGACCGAAGTCTCGCTCTTGTTGGCGGTCGTCAGGATCAGCCACCCCCGATGGTTGGAGAGGGCCATCATCAGGTTGCCGCGAATCCGGGCCTGGAGGTTCTCTGCGGCCAACCCGGTCGCGTCTTCGCCGAGCAGCCTGTCGAAGGACTCCATCGGTCCTTCGATCGGTATCTCGATCGTCTCGACCCCGAGGCGTTTGCCCATTTCACGGGCGTCACCCTGCGTATCGCCGCTGGAGTGGGGCGAAGGCATGACCACGCAGGTGACCCGCTCGGGCCCCAGCGCGTCGGTCGCGAGGGCGGCCACGAGCGCCGAATCGATGCCGCCGGAGAGGCCGATGCCAACGTGGCTGAAGCCGTTCTTCTGGACGTAGTCGCGAAGGCCGGTGACCAGGGCGGTGTAGACCTCGTCGAGGTCATCCATCCATGGTGCCGGGGAGGATTCGTTCTCGACGATGACCAGGTCTTCGGTGAACTGGCCGGCCCTGGCGAGGACCGAACCGTCTGGCGCGATCAGAACACTGCCGCCATCAAAGATCAGCTCGTCCTGGCCGCCGACCATATTCACCATTGCGACTGGTCGGCCTTCGCGAATCGCGACCTGGCTAAATATTTCCTCACGCTGGCTCGCTTTGCCCCGGTGGTAAGGGGATGCGGAGAGGTTGGCGATCAGGTCAGAGCCGGGGGCGAGGTTGCTGGCAACTGCGGATTCCGGGTCCCAGCAGTCTTCACAGACGGTGAGGCCGACGTTACGGTGTGAGACCTCGATCGAGACCGGGCCGACGCCGTTGCGAAAGGTCCGGAACTCGTCGAATACGCCGTAATTGGGCAGCAGACGCTTGTGGTAGATCGACTGGATCTCTCCATCTCTGATGGCAGCAACTGCGTTCGCTGCGATGGCGCTGCCGACCGGATCCCCGACCGGGTTGGCGAATCCAACCAGCGCCGTGATGCCGGTGATCGCCTCCGCGACTTCTTCGATGATCCGGGCGTTCGTCCGGATGAAGTCGGGCCGCAGATAAAGGTCTTCCGCCGGATAGCCGGTCAGGCAGAGCTCGGGAAAAATCACCAGTTCGGCCCCGGCGTCTCTGGCCTTGCCGGCCCAGTCGGTGATCAGGGCCGCGTTGCCGTCGAGGTCACCGACGGTCGGGTTGATCTGGGCCAGGGCCAGGCGGGGAATGCTCGACATGCCCCAAGTATTCCCGGCTTGGGCTCCGGGCCGCTTTTTGGGCGGAAAATTCCCATGTGAGGCTGCTCACACCGACGCAACCCGAGAGGCTCTTCAATGTTGGAGCTAACACAACGCTAATAAAACGCCGAACCATCGCTAACAATTCCGATGGGCGGGGGACCCAAAAGCCAGCCGGCACCACTGAGGCAGGCATGGGGCGAATCCAGTGGTGATCCGCTGGTAGGCCGGGCAGTAAGCCCGGACGAGTCCGACAGCTAACCCCGCAGGCGGACAAGGAGATTCCTTTGTACCCCTCAATACGGACCCTCGGGTCTGGTTTTCTCATGCTCTGCGCCATATTTGCCCTCTCGGCCGTTTCCGGCATGGCCTCACCGGCTTCTGCCGCGACCAGCCCGACCACGCTCAAGGTGAACGTGGCCCCGAAAGAGGTCAGCCTCGGCAAGACCATTTCCGTCCGCGGTGTAAGCGGCGCCCGGGGCCGGCATAAAGTCGCCCTGCTCTTCCGTGATGCCGGCACCACCAGCTGGGACCAGCTGAAGAAAGTCACGACCGAACCCAACGGCGCCTACAGCACCGATGTGACTGCCCGAAACAATGGCGCGTTCAAGGTCAGCGCCAGTGGCGGTCTGACCTCGCCGATCCGCAAGATCCGCGTTCGCAGCACGATGAAGATCGGCAGCATCGACCGATACGTCAAGGTCGGCCGTAGTCTCGGTATCCGCGGTGTGGTGAAGCCCGCTGGTGTGCGCCGCATCAAGGTTGTGGTCAACGGTGCCGGAAAGACCATCCGCACGACAACGAAGAAACACGGTGGTTTCGCGGTCAAGTGGAAGCCGAAGGCATCGGGCACGTACAAGGTTCGTGTTTTCAGCGCCAACAATGAAGTCGCGATCGGTGATTCGAGCCGCCGCTTCAGGGTGTTTGGACTGCGCCCCTCTGGCGCTTCGTATTACGGGCCTGGCCTCTACGGCAACGGTGTCGCCTGCGGTGGCACGCTCAGCCCCGGAACCATGGGCGTTGCCCACAAGACGCTGCCGTGTGGCACCAAAGTGACCATCCGGTACCAGGGTCGCACCGTGACCGTTCCGGTGATCGACCGCGGTCCGTATATCGCCGGTCGTGATTACGACCTGACCGAAGCAACACGCAACGCTCTCGGCTTCGGTGGCGTCGGCACGATCTGGACCAACCACTGATCAACCAGTGACGAAGCATCTCTGGCATCGGTTTTACGCCCCATGTGCGCGAAACCGTTGCCAGAGGGCCTCGGGGCACCTGGAACCCCTTTCAGGCGGCTGCTAGATTTTCCCTGTGGCTTCTCCTGAATCCAAGAACCTCGAGGCGATCTCCAAAGCGATCGACCATCACAACTCGAGCTGCGCCTACCCGGCTTCCGAAGTGCGGATGAACCCCTTCGAGATCGAACGTCTCGGCTGGGAAGAGATCCGCGGTCTGCCGATCGTCGGAGACCCCGACCTGGGTACAGGGCGCTTTCGAATCATTTGCTCCGGAGACTCGAACGACGAAACGCTCGAAGAAACCGAAGCAATCGGCGAAGACCTGGTCACAGTCGGCCCGGCCCCGACCCCGGGTCAGCCAGCAGAAGCACCACCGCACTTCAACTGACCGAAGTCGGAGCAGCGCCCGGTCCGGCCTGAAGCCATCGCTCCTCCTTGGCCGCTCTCAGAGCAGCCAAGGAGGAGCGATGCCCGTCTGCCGGGATGGCCGTCTGCCGGGATGCCCGTCTGCCGGGATGCCCGGAGGCAACAGGACTCTCGACCACTTGGCTTCCGGGCACCGTGGCGGTAGGCCGAACCCGGATTCGTTCCGGGGGTTAAAGCGGGAGAACGACCTCAGACGTCGTTCCAGAAATCGATGCCCAAGTCGGTCATCCAGTTCTGGATCTCGATGTTCAGACGGAAGAATTCGCCGGTCAGGATCAGGATGCCCATCGCGATCAGGATGATTCCGCCGATCGCGATGATCACGTTGTAGTGCCTTTTAACCACGGCGAACGCAGTGGTCATTTTGTTGAAGGCGACCGCAGTGAGCAGGAAGGGGATCGCCAGGCCGGCCGAATAGACGGCCAGCAGCAATGCTCCATTCGCAGCTGAGCCGGAAAGGGAGGCTGCGGAGAGGATGGCTCCGAGGGTGGGGCCGATGCAGGGGGTCCAGGCGATCGCGAAGGCTGCGCCGGCCACGACCGGCCCTCCTCTGCCCGCCTTCTCCATCAACGCGTCGAAGTGCCACTCCTGGTTCAGCTTCAGAACGAAGAACGAAGCGACGAAGAGGACGCCCATCAGGATGATCAGGATCCCCGAGATCGTTTCCAGCAGTGCCCGGTGGTCGTTGAGGATCGACCCCAGTTTGGTGGCGGTCAGACCGAGCAGGATGAAGATCGAGGAGAAACTGGCGCAGAAGATGATGCTCGGGACCAGCACCCGGCGCCAGCCGGCATCGTCGAGCTTGTCCGGGGAAACGCCGGACACCGCCGACAGATATCCCGGAACGAGCGGCAGGACGCAGGGGGAGAGGAACGAAACCATGCCGGCCAGCAGGGCGGCAAAAAGTCCGACTCCCGCGGCGGGGTCTGTAGAGGCCAGAAGGAACAAGGGGCACAGAGGGTATTGGAGGAAGGGGACCGGCCCGCCTTATGATGCTCGGAGAGGTTCCCGACCTACGGAGGAGAAAACTTTGAGTGAGCAGACTTATTCGCTGAACGGAAAGATCGTGGCGATCACTGGTGGGGCCGGGGGAATCGGCATGGCAACCAGCCGGGCGCTGTCCCGGGCAGGGGCGAAAGTCTCGATCGGCGACCTGAACCACGCGGCCGCCGAAGAGGCCGCCGACAGCCTTGGCCATGGCAACCTGGGCGGTCGGGTCGACGTGACCGACGCCGAGTCCTTCGAAGCGTGGATCGAACGCACCGAAGCCGAGATGGGTCCGATCGACGTGCTCATCAACAACGCCGGCGTGATGATCCTCGGTGCCTTCGAAGAGGAATCGGACGATGTTGCTGCGTTGACCATCGCGGTCAACCTGACCGGTGTCATCAACGGCAGCAAGATCGCCATTCGTCGGATGAAGCCCCGGGGCCGGGGCCGGATCGTGAACATCGCGTCGCAGGCCGGCAAGGCCGGTTTCCCCGGAGGCGCGACCTATTGCGCAACCAAGTTTGCGGTGGTCGGTCTGAGTGACGCGATCCGGAATGAACTCCACGGGACCGGCGTCGGCGTCACGACCGTGATGCCGGGACCAGTGGAAACCGAGCTCGGCGCGGGACTCGGCAAGGCGCGCGGGGTGGAGCTGCTCAAGCCCGAAGAGGTGGCTGATTCCATCGTGCGGGCGATCGCCAAGGGCGAGAGCGAAGTCTTCCTGCCGCGCATCACACCGCTCATCACCAAGCCGATATCACTGCTTCCCGCCAAAGGCAGGGATTTCGTCCTGAGGGCGATGAACGCCGACAAGGTCCTGACCGACGTCGACGGCAAGCGCCGGGCTGAATACGAGAAGAACGCAGGCACGCCCGGGGTTTAGCCAGCGGGACAGGTAGAGGAAGGGAACCTCCGGTATCCTCCTTTGGTGGACTGGCTCCGGCCGGTAGGCGCTTCCCACCGTCAAACCCACCGCATCCCGACCATCGATATAGCCCGCGCCGGCGCTGAAAGCGCGTAAACATGACTGATTTCGTCCCGTCGTCCCCGTCCTCAGACGGTCTGTACGACTCCACATTTGAACATGATGCCTGCGGAGTCGCCATGGTTGCGCGGCTCGATAACGAGGCACGCCACGACGTCGTCTCGCAGGGCCTGCTGGCGCTTGAGAACCTCGAGCATCGCGGTGCAGCCGGGGCTGACGCCAGCACCGGAGACGGCGCCGGGATTCTGCTCCAGCTGCCCGATCTCTTCTTTCAGGAAGAATCGGGATTCCCGCTTCCGGCCGCCGGGCAGTACGGCGTCGCGATGTGTTTCCTGCCCCAGGACAAGGCCCGCAAGAACGAACTGAAGGAACTGATCGCCGGGGTGGCGGAAGCTGAAGGCCAGATCGTCCTGGGATGGCGTGACGTTCCGGTCGACACCGGGCACGTTGGCGAGACCGCCAACCTGAGCCGTCCGCACGTCGCCCAGCTCTTCGTTCGCGCCTCCGAAGCACTTGTCACGGACCAGGATGCCTTCGAGCGCAAGCTCTACGTGATCCGCCGGGTCTGCGAGATCCAGGTCGGCGAGCAGCTCTACATAGCTTCATTTTCTTCCCGGACCATCGTCTACAAGGGAATGCTCACCAGCTATCAGGTGCCTGGTTTCTACCCCGAGCTTCGTGACGAGCGTGTGCGCTCCGCAATGGCGCTGGTCCACTCACGGTTTTCCACCAATACTTTCCCCAGCTGGGACCTTGCGCATCCTTTCCGCCTGATCGCCCACAACGGTGAAATCAACACTCTGCGCGGCAACATCAACTGGATGCGGGCCCGTGAATCGCAGCTCTCATCAGAGCTTTTCGGGGATGACCTCGACAAGGTGACGCCGGTGGTCCGGCCCGACGGCTCGGATTCGGCGACCTTCGACAACGTGCTCGAACTGCTGATGATGGCCGGCCGCTCCCTGCCGCACGCGGCCATGATGATGATTCCCGAGGCTTTCCGCAACCGCGAAGACCTCTCGGAGGAACTCAGAGGTTTCTACGCCTACCAGGCCTGCCTGATCGAGCCGTGGGACGGCCCCGCCGCTGTCTGCTTCACCGACGGCCGAGTGATCGGTGCGACCCTCGATCGCAACGGCCTGCGTCCCGGACGGTGGGTCGAAACGAAGGACGGCATGGTCGTGCTCGGGTCCGAGATCGGTCTGCTGGACATCAAGCCGGAAGAGATCAAGCGCCTCGGTCGCCTGCAGCCGGGCAAGCTCTTCCTGGTCGACCTCGAGAAGCACCGGATCATCGAAGACGAAGAGGTCAAGCACGAAATCGCCAGCGCCAAGCCGTACGGCGAGTGGTTCGACCGGGCTTCGGTCCATTTCGACGACCTGCCGACCGCTTACGTAACGATGACCGGTGTCCAGCCGACTCCGCGACGCCAGCTGGCTTTCGGTTACACCCAGGAAGACCTGCGGGTCCTGATCGCGCCGATGGCCGCCACCGGTGCCGAGCCGACCGGATCGATGGGCAACGACACCGCTTTGCCGGTTCTTTCCGACAACCGTCCGCCGCTTTACAGCTACTTCAAGCAGCTCTTCGCGCAGGTGACGAACCCGCCGGTCGACCCGATCCGTGAAGAGGTTGTCATGAGCCTCGCCGTCGGAGTGGGCAGCGAACTCAACCTGCTGACCGAATCCGAGCAGCACGCCCATCAGCTGTGCCTGAACCAGCCGATCCTGATGAACCAGGAACTCGAAACGATCCGCCACGTCAATCACGACATCTTCCAGGCGGACACGATCGACATCACCTGGGACGTGGCTGAGGGTCCCGAAGGTCTCGCCGCCCGCATGCAGGCCGTCTGCGAAGAGGCCGAAGAGGCGATCGAACGTGGCTTCAACATCATCATCCTTTCCGACCGCCGCTCCGGACCGCGCCGGGTGCCGATTCCGGCCCTGCTGGCTGTCGGTGGCGTTCACCATCACCTGGTGAAAGCAGGCACCCGTCTGCGTGCCGGCCTCGTCCTGGAATCAGGCGAGCCGCGCGAGGTCCACCACATGGCGACGCTGATCGGTTATGGCTGCAGCGCGATCAATCCGTACCTGATGCTCGACTCGGTCGACGATCTGGTCGTTCAGGGTCTTGTGCCGGACATGGATTCACCCGACAAGGGCCAGCGCAACGTGGTCAAGGCAATCGGCAAGGGTCTGCTCAAAACGATTTCGAAGATGGGTATCTCGACCATTCAGTCGTACTGTGGCGCCCAGATATTCGAGGCAGTCGGCCTCGACAAGGAACTGGTCGACAAGTACTTCTCGGGCACTTCGTCACGTATCGGAGGAATCGGACTCGAAGTCGTCGCCAAGGAAACCCTCGACCGGCACGCTTCGGCATACCCCGGGAGCCACGAAGACCTGCTGCCGGTCGGCGGCATCTACGCCTGGCGCCGTGACGGCGAGTTCCACCAGTGGAACCCGGAAACCATCGCCCTTGTCCAGCACGCAGTGCGTGGCGAGGGTGGCGATGCCCAGGCCAAGTACGACGAATTTGCCGAGCAGGTCAACAACACGGCGGTCAAGCGGGCGACCCTGCGCGGACTCTTCAAGCTGAAGGAATCGGAAACCCCGATCCCTCTCGAAGAAGTCGAGCCGGCCACGGAAATCGTCAAGCGTTTCGCAACCGGTGCGATGTCGCTCGGCTCGATCTCCCGTGAAGCCCACGAGAACCTGGCGATCGCGATGAACCGCCTCGGCGGAAAGTCGAACACCGGTGAAGGCGGGGAGGACCCCGTGCGATTTACGAGGGACGAAAACGGGGACTCGCGCCGTTCGGCAATCAAGCAGGTCGCTTCCGGCCGATTCGGCGTGACCATCAACTACCTGTCAAATGCCGATCAACTCCAGATCAAGATGGCCCAGGGTGCCAAGCCCGGTGAAGGTGGCCAGCTGCCTGGTCACAAGGTCGACAAATACATCGGCTCGGTCCGTCACACCACACCCGGCGTGACCCTGATCTCACCGCCTCCGCATCACGACATCTACTCGATCGAAGACCTGAAACAGCTGATCTACGACCTGCGATGTGCCAATCCGAAGGCTTCGGTTTCGGTCAAGCTCGTCTCCGAAGTCGGAGTCGGCACGGTTGCCGCCGGCGTCGCTAAAGCCAACGCCGATCATGTGCTGATCGCCGGCCATGACGGTGGCACGGGAGCTTCGCCGCTTTCGTCGATCCAGGCGGCGGGCATGCCCTGGGAGATCGGCCTCGCCGAGACCCAGCAGACGCTTATCCGGAACGACCTTCGTTCCCGTATCAGGGTCCAGACCGATGGCCAGCTGAAGACCGGGCGGGACGTCGTGATCGCGGCTCTGCTCGGTGCTGACGAATACGGATTTTCTACTGCGCCGCTGATTGCGACCGGCTGCATCATGATGCGGGCCTGCCATCTGAACACCTGTCCGGTCGGCATTGCGACGCAGGACCCCGAGCTGCGCAAGCGCTTCAAGGGCCAGCCCGAGCATGTCGTCAACTATTTCTTCTTCGTTGCCGAGGAAGCCCGCAAGATCATGGCCTCGCTCGGCGTCGCCAAGCTCGACGACCTGATCGGACGGGTGGAACTGCTCTCATCCGATGATGCGGTCGAGCACTGGAAAGCCCGTGGAATCGACCTTTCCAACATCCTCGCGTACCCGGAAGGCGTGCCCGAGGATGCTCCGCGCCGGCAGACCGTCAACCAGGAATCGCCGCTGACGGACAACCTCGACTGGAAGCTGATCGATACTGCGCGTGAGGCAATCGACAGCGGAACTCCGGTCGAATTCGAGACAGACGTGCGCAACGTGGACCGCTGCGTGGGCGGGATCCTGTCCAACGCGATCGCCACGAAATATGGCTCTGCCGGCCTGCCCGACGACACCATCAAGGTCAACATGCGTGGCGCTGCCGGGCAGTCGTTCGGTGGCTGGCTCGCCCCTGGCGTGAGTTTCTCTCTCCGTGGCGAGGTCAACGACTACGTCGGCAAGGGCCTGTCCGGAGGCACGATCGCCGTCGCGCCGCCCGAAGGAATCACTTACGTGCCCGAAGACAACGTCATCGTCGGCAACACCGCGCTTTATGGCGCAACCCGGGGTCGTGCTTTCTTCCGGGGCATCGGCGGCGAACGTTTCGCAGTGAGGAACTCGGGCGCAGTTGCCGTGATCGAAGGCGTGGGCGACCACGGCTGTGAATACATGACTGGTGGCGAAGTGGTGGTTCTCGGTCCGACCGGCCGTAACTTCGCGGCCGGCATGAGCGGCGGAGTTGCTTACGTGCTCGACGAAAGCGGTGATTTCGCCAAGAAGGTCAACCCGACGATGTCGAATCAGCTTGAAGAGCTTGATGAAGCTGATCTGCTCGGCCTGCGCGATCTGATCTCCGAGCATTTCGACCGAACCGGATCAGCGGTTGCGCGTCGTCTGCTGGATGACTGGCAGCAGAGTTCGTCCCGATTCGTGAAGGTTTTCCCGGCTGATTACAAACGGGTCCTGGCTGAACTCGAAGACGCCAGGATGGAACCGGTGGATGTCATCGGTGAACCCCAGGTTGTCACCACGGCAGAGAAGGAAATCTAGACATGGGCAAACTGGGCGGATTTCTCGAGATTCACCGGGTCGGCACCCCTTACAGGGATGCGACTGAGCGGGTCGGCGACTACAGCGAGTTCGTGGTCCTGCCCAGCGATGAAGAGGTTGGCGAGCAGGGCGCACGCTGCATGGATTGTGGAGTCCCTTTCTGCCACAACGGCTGCCCTCTTGGCAACCTGATTCCCGACTGGAACGACCTCGTCTACCACGGTCGCTGGCAGGACGCGATCCGTCAGCTTCACGCCACCAACAACTTCCCCGAATTCACCGGCCGCCTCTGCCCGGCACCCTGCGAAGCCGCCTGCGTCCTCGAGATCCGCGAAAACGAAGCGGTCGCGATCAAGCAGATCGAGCAGACCATCGTCGACCGTGCCTGGAAAGAAGGCTGGATCCGCCCGAAGCCGCCGAAGCGTGAAACCGGATTGACGGCCGCGGTCGTCGGATCCGGTCCGGCCGGCATGGCCGCTGCCCAGCAGTTGCGCCGCAACGGCCACACCGTGACCCTCTTTGAGCGCGACGAAGCGGCCGGTGGACTCGTTCGTTTCGGCGTCCCTGACTTCAAGATCGAAAAGACGGTGGTCGAGCGACGGGTTCAGCAGCTGATCCACGAAGGCGTGACCGTACGCTGCGGCGTTGATGTTGGAGTTGACATCACCGTCGAAGAGCTCAACGAGCAGTTCGATGCGGTTGTTCTTGCCACCGGATCCAGGGTCCCGCGAGACCTGCCGGTCCCGGGCCGTGAACTTGATGGTGTCCACTTCGCCATGGATTACCTCTACATCCGTAACCGCTGGCTTGCCTCCGAAGTCGGCCCCAAGCCGTTGGCAACGCCGCCGGAACCGGGAACCATTTCGGCCAAGGGCAAGAGGGTCGTCGTGATCGGTGGTGGTGACACCGGTGCTGACTGTGTCGGACACTCGATCCGCGAAGGTGCGACCGAGGTCGTACAGCTCGAACTTCTCCCCGAGCCGCCGGAGCAGCGCCCCGACGATCGCACGCCCTGGCCGCTATGGCCGCAGAAGTACCGTCTTTCTTACGCGATGGAAGAAGCACTCGGCGTCGACAAGGGTGAACAGGACTTCTCGGTCACCACGACCCACATCAGCGGCGAGGACGGCAAAGTCACCACCCTGCATGCGGCACGGGCGGGGGACGCACCTCCGTTCGGACCGGTCGAAGGCACCGAGTTCGAGATCAAGGCGGACCTGATCCTCCTGGCGATGGGCTTCCTCCATCCGGAGCAGGAACTACTCGACAGCCTGGGTGTGAACAAGGATGGCCGCGGCAACATCAAGGCCGGTACCTACGAGACTTCGATCCCTGGTGTCTTCGCCGCCGGTGACGCCCGCCGGGGCCAGTCACTCATCGTCTGGGCGATCAACGAAGGGCGCCAGTGCGCGCGCATGGTTGATCGTTTCCTCGACGGTATTGACCCCAGTGAGGACATCCACACCGGCAACGTCGAACCCGCCGACAGTGGCCCCGCTGGCCCGCCGAACCACGTTTCACCGGGCATGGGCCCGGACCCCGGCGTTTCCGCGGGCAGGGCCCTGGAAACCTAGGAACTTTCAGTTTTCCTCATAAGCAGCAACACGCCGACTGCTGCGCTGAGGATTGATCCGGCGAAGATTCCGATCTTCGCCGCATCGACGATCTCCGGAATGTCGTAGGCCAGCTCCGAGATGAACAGGGAGACGGTGAATCCGATCCCTCCCAGCGCTGCGATTCCCCAGACGTGTCCGGGTTCCACGCCTTCCGGTGCTTTGGCGATGCCCAGCTTCTGGGCGGCGAAGATCGCGAGACTGATACCGAACGTCTTGCCCACCACCAAGCCAAGCACAATGCCCCAGAAGACCGAACTGGCCACCGCGTCGGAAAGGACCGGACCGCTGATTGCAATGCCGACGTTGGCGAGGGCAAAGAGCGGCACGATGATCAGGGCCGTATAAGGGTGAAGACTGTGCTCAAGTTGTTCGAGAACATGGCGACCCTTGATCGGTCGGGCCGGGGTCAGCAGGCCGAGCAGCACGCCGGCGATCGTTGCGTGTACGCCCGATTCGAAGAAGCCGAGCCAGACCACGATTCCCACACCGACGTAGGGCGCGATTCGAGTTACGTTGAGCCGCTGCATCAACAGAACCGCCAGAAGACCGCCGGCGCCGAGCCCGAGCCAGGCCAGGCTGATGGCGTCGGTGTAAAAGATCGCGATCACGGTGATCGCGATGATGTCGTCGACGATCGCGATGCTGAGCAGCAGCAGTCGCACCCCCGACGGGATACGGCTGCCCATGATCGCCAGCACCGCCACTGCGAACGCGATGTCGGTCGCCATGGGGATCGCCCAGCCCGGGATTTCGGAACTGTCACCGAGATTCACCAGCACGAAGATCAGGGCAGGCACGATTACGCCACCGGCAGCGGCGATGAATGGCAGAGTTGCTTTCGCCCGGTCATTAAGCTCGCCAACCACGAGTTCACGTTTGATCTCGAGGCCGACGACGAAAAAGAAGATCGCCATCAGGGCATCGTTCACCCAGTGCTTGAGGTCCTCGGAGATGCTGAAGTCACCAAAGCCAATCGAGAGGTTCGTTTGCCAGAACGAGGCGTAGGTATCCCCGAAAGGGGCATTGGCCCAGACGAGCGCTGCGATCGCGGCAATGAGCAGCACCACTCCACCGGAGACTTCACTCCTGACGAACTGGGTGCCGGCATCCTTCCAGGAGGTGTCCGGATCGGTGATCGGGTTATCCACCAAAAGTCACGTCCTTCACTGCTTTCACCCTCGACGCGAATTCCCTGATCGAACTCTTGATTCCCTGATTTCCGTAGCCATGCAGGTCGGATGTGACCCCTTCCGCATCCAGTCCTTCCGCGTCGGCAAGGAAGAGCGCACGTCTCATATGGAAACCCTGGGTGACGATCACGGCATTGTCGACGCCGAACGCTTCACGCGCCCGCTGCATTGAAAGGAGGGTGTTGAGTCCGCCGTCGTCCTTTTCGATGGCTGAAGCGGGAACACCATCCTTCATCAGGGCCTGTTTCATCGTCTCGGGCTGATCCAGGCCGTCCTGGTCCGGCGCACCGGAAACGATGATCCGATCGACCTTGCCGGCCCTCCAGAGGTTGTCGGCCTGGGCGACCCGGTCAGACAGCATCCTGCTCATCGAACCGTCGGGGTTCACCAAGGCACCAAGAACGATCGCGGCATCGGCCGGATCGGCATCTTCAGCGCTGGACACGGTGGTTGCGTTGCCTTTGATCAGGACATAAGCATTGGTCCCCGCAACCAGCAGAACGAGCAGAGCGAAGACTGCGACCAAGGGGAACAGGATCCGGCGGTGCCGCTTGAGGAAAGCTCTCGGCTTCTTCGCGGATTGCATGGGTCCAAGCTATCAACGTAGGTGGTCTTGTTCGTACACTGCCTACAGGATGGCGTCGCACGACCACGATCACTCCCACAGCTCAGAAGAAGGGCACGGACACAGCCACGGAGCCGGCGCCCATCGAGGCACTGACCGTCGCGCGCTGCTGATCGCCGCCGGGCTGACCACGACCTTCATGGTCGTCGAAGCGGTCGGTGGTCTGGTCACCGGAAGCCTGGCTCTGCTGGCCGATGCCGGCCACATGCTTTCCGACAGCTTCTCCCTGTTCCTGGCGCTCGGTGCGGTGATGCTGGCTGCACGGCCGGCCACCTCAAAACGCACCTTCGGGTTCAACCGGGCTGAGATTCTCGCGGCGCTGGTCAACGGTGTCCTGCTGGTCGTCGTCTCGATCTGGGTGATTTTCGAAGCGATCAACCGGCTGGGCGAACCGGTCGAGATCCTCGGTGGCGGAATGCTGGCGATCGCCGTTGGAGGCCTCCTGATCAATCTGCTCACCGCCTGGATCCTGTTTCGCTCCGGTGGCGAAAGTCTCAACGTCAAGGCAGCCCTGCGCCACGTCCTGGCCGACGTGGCCGGCTCGGTTGGTGTGATCATCGCTGCCCTGGTCATCCTCGCCACCGGCTGGGAGCAGGCGGACGCGATCGTTTCAATCCTGATATCGGTGCTGATTGCCGCGAGTGCCTGGTCGATCCTGCGGGAATCGGTTGACGTTCTGCTCGAGGCGGCCCCGGAAGGCGTGGACACCGAAGAGATTGGTTACGCGATGGCGGCGGTGACAAACGTCGAGCAGGTGCATGATCTCCACATCTGGCAGATCACTTCAGGCTTCCCGACCCTCTCCGCCCATGTTCTGGTCGGGGCCGGGGCTGACTGCCATGGTGCCCGGCGCGACCTCGAAGTCCTGCTGAAGGACCGCTTCAGGATCGAGCACACGACCCTTCAGGTCGAGCACGTTCCTTCGAAAGAGCCGCTGACCATCGATACCGGCAGTTAGCCGTTCTCGAACGAATCCGGGTCGGGGCCGGTCCGGTGGCCCTTGTCCAGATCCTGAAGCGCGCCAAGCTCGTCTGCGGTCAGGTCGAAGTCGAATATCTCGAAGTTCTCCACGATCCGTGACGAAGTGACTGATTTCGGGATCACGACGTTTCCGAGCAGAACGTGCCATCGCAGCACCACTTGCCCGGGCGTTTTGCCGTGATTCGTCGCGATCGAAGTGATCACGGGGTCAGCGAGCACTTCGCCCTGGGCCAACGGACTCCAGGCCTCGGTCAACATGCGGTGGTCTGCATGCCAGGCGCGCAGTTCGCTCTGCTGAAGGTAGGGGTGGAGCTCGATCTGGTTGACCGAAGGCTGCAAGCCGCCGGCTTCGAGCAGCATTTCGAGGTCCTCGACCCGGAAGTTGGAGACTCCGATCGAGCGGCTGAGGCCGGAAGTCTGCATTTCCTGGAGGGCGGACCATGTTTCCACTTGCAGGCCGGTGGCCGGCCTTGGCCAGTGGATCAGGTAGAGGTCGACGTATTCGAGCCCGAGCCGTGAGAGGCTCTTCCCGATCGCTTGGTGGGCCTTCTCCCCGCCCTGATCGCTGTTCCAGAGTTTTGTGGTGACGAAAACCTCGTCCCGGCTGAGCCCGGACGCGGCGATCGCAGCGCCGACTCCTTCTTCGTTTCGATAGATGGCGGCTGTATCGATGTGGCGATAGCCCACCGAAAGCGCCTTTTCCACCGTCTCCTGAGTGGCTTCCGGGGGTATCTGAAAGGTTCCGAAGCCGAGCTGGGGTATCTCGAGTCCGTCGCCGAGTGGTTTGTTCGGAATCATGCAATTCAGGTTCCCACTTGGGAAAGTCGGCAAACCGGGCGCACGCGTGTCTGGCGTCCGAATCCCCCGGTACCTTTTGAGTTGTGAGTTGGAATTCCGGGCGCCTGGCCGCCTTCGACATCGAAACAACTGGGACCGATACGGAGAATGACCGCATCGTCACCGCTGCCGTAAGTGTGGTTGGTGGCGGTGAAGAAACGATCAGCACCAACTGGCTGGTTGATCCCGGCATTGACATCCCCGCCGAAGCAACGGCTGTCCACCGGATCACCACCGAGCGGGCCCGTAACGAAGGACTTCCGGCCGACCAGGCAGTGTTCGAGATCACCGAGCACCTTGCCGAGCTGACCTCCCGGCACATCCCGATCGTCGCGTTCAACGCCCGTTTCGACCTGACGATCCTCGATCGCGAAGCCCGCCGTTATGAGCAGGAAACCCTGGCTGAGCTCATCGGCGGTGTCGAGAACCTCCTGGTGGTTGACCCGTACGTGCTCGACAAGCAGTTCAACATGTTTCGCAAGGGGCGGAGGACACTCAGCATTCTCTGTGAGGCCTACGGCATTCCGCTGGAAGATGCACACGCCGCTGATGCCGACGCGCTCGCCGCGGCACGCCTGGCCTGGAAACTTGGCCACATCGAGGCAGAGCTTGGCCAGTACGAGATCGGCCAGCTGCACACGAGTCAGATCGAATGGGCCCGGGAGCAGGCAGAGTCTCTCCAGAAGTATTTCGAGAGCCAGGGCCGCTCCGAGCGAATCGAAGGACAGTGGCCGATCGTCCCTTTGGCCGCTGACGTCGAGCAGATTCACGCAGTGCCGCAGACCGAAGCTGCCTGAGCCGTCGGCCGCCTGCGACACTGCGGGCGGTGAGCAAAGCGAGCGAAGAACCCGAACACGAAGTCATCGAGCTGGATAAAGAAGAAGAGAGGACCCTGCTCGACGAGATGGGCGGTGTCCAGGGGATTGCTGATTCGAGCCTTCCTGGTCTCCTTTTCGTGGCTGTTTACAGCCTCTCCGGATCGGACCTTCAGCTTTCCGCCATCGCCGCAGTGTCTCTCGGCGCGATCATCGGCATCGTCCGGCTGGTCCGTGGCGAGTCGGCCAAGTACGCGGTCGCCGGGTTCATCGGGGTTGCGATCGCCGGATTCTTTGCCACCCGTACCGGGAAAGCTGAAGACTTCTTCCTGCCGGGACTGCTCTTCAATGCCGGCTACGCAATCGCCTATCTGGTGTCGATCGTGGTCCGCTGGCCCCTGATCGGCGTGCTGCTCGGGCCGATGATGGGCGACGGAATGAAGTGGCACAACGATCCCGACCGGATCCGCCTTTTCGCTCAGGCGAGCTGGATCTGGGTTGGCATGTTCCTCGCGCGACTGGCTGTTCAGCTGCCGCTCTACCTGACCGGTTCGCTGCTGGCACTCGGCATAGCCAAGACGGTCATGGGACTTCCGCTGTTCGCTCTGACGATCTGGCTGACCTACCTGACCCTTAAGCGTGGCGGGCTCGATTTGAAAGAAATCACGGTCTCGCGGGACCCCAAAAAGGCCCAGTAACAGGGCTCGGCCGGTGAAAGGGGTACAATGCTCGGCCGACTTTGTCTCCGACTCCCTCACCACCAAAAGCACGCCGCAAAGCCAGATCCGCAGGAGGATCTGGTGGCTCGAACTCAACCAAGGCCCGAACTGCGGCCACGGTTCGTCTGCGCCTTGAAGTTCCCGGGGGGAACTACGGCGAAGAGACTTTCCAGGTCATCGTCCAGGCCCATCGACCGAATGCGCCGGAAGAGTTCTTCGACGTAGCTGACGTCTGGGGCGAAGACAAGGAACAATTCGGTTCCCGCGGTCGGATCGACACCACCCTCGGGGTGGGGATGGCCGCTGCGGCCTGGGCGCCGCTCAGGCGCCTGCTTGAAGCCGACGTCCCGGACCGGCTGGAAATCACCGACGCTGAGGTGGGGGAACTCCTGGATGGCGCAGCCGAGCGCCTCGATCATTCAGGCGTTGTGGTCACCTGGGATCCGCAGCTGAACCATTCGCTTGAAGCGAAGGTTGTGGTCGGAACCACCGGCGGTCTCAGCCAGAGCGTTCCCGATGTCTTCGATGATTCGGCGCTTCAGGGTTTCTCGTGGCAGCTCTCGATCGACGGAACTCCACTCTCCGATGAAGAGACTGACTCGCTGATTCGCAGCGGCCGTCCGGTTGCCTGGCTGCGCGGCAAATGGGTTCTGGTTCCGCCGATCCAGGCGCAACGCGCGCTGAAGCCAGACCTGAAGCCACTGACCGCGATCGACGCGCTCAGCGTTGCGCTGACCGGCAGCACCGTGGTCGACGGCCGCACGGTTGAAGTCAAGGCAAGCGGCTGGGTAGCCGACCTGAGGGAGCAGATCACCGGGTCTGACACCAGCGAGCAGATCGAGCCGCCCGAGGCTCTCACCGCCACCCTCCGTGAGTATCAGGTGGAAGGTTTGCGCTGGCTCCACCGCATGACTTCTCTCGGCCTGGGCGGCTGCCTGGCCGATGACATGGGCCTCGGCAAGACGGTCATGCTGATTGCCCTCCACCTCCATCGCGCGCTCAACCCGACCACTGGCGGTCCGACCCTTGTGGTCTGCCCGGCTTCGCTGCTCGGCAACTGGGAGCGGGAGATCCACCGGTTCGCACCGGGGGAGACCGTGCGTCGCTACCACGGTGGCGGACGGACGCTCGAAGGCGTCGAAGACGGTTTTGTCCTCACCACCTACGGAACCATGCGCCTGGACGCTGACTATTTCGAAACGGTCAAGTGGGGCCTGCTGGTCGCCGACGAAGCCCAGCACGTGAAGAATCCGCGCTCGGCCGGGGCGAAAGCGCTCCGCACCATCCCGGCCCGTTCCCGCGTAGCCCTGACCGGCACCCCGGTCGAGAACAATCTTTCCGAGCTCTGGGCGATCCTCGACTGGACCACTCCGGGGCTGCTCGGAACCCACGGTTCTTTTCGCAAGAAGTGGGGCGACCCGATCGAGATTGAAGGCCGGGAAAAAGCGACCAAGCTTCTCTCCAAACTGGTCCGACCCTTCCTGCTGCGGCGTCGCAAGTCCGATCCCGGAATCGCGCCCGAGCTTCCTCCGAAGACGATCACCGACCAGCCGGTTGGTCTCACCGACGAGCAGATCAAGCTCTACGAGCGTGCGGTCAAGGAGAACATGCTGCAGATCAGGACAAGCGACGGCATCAACCGTCGTGGTCTGGTGCTGAAGCTGCTCACATCGCTCAAACAGATCTGCAATCACCCGGCGCAGTATTTGAAAGAAGAAAGTGGGCCGCTGGTCGAGCGCTCCGGAAAACTCGAACTGCTCGACGAACTGCTGGACACGATCCTGACCGAGGACGGGGCGGTCCTGGTGTTTACGCAATACGTGGCAATGGCCAAGCTTCTGAAGCGCCACCTCGACGAACGTGAGATCGGCAACCAGTTGCTCCACGGCGGCACGGCGGTCAGTCTGCGGGAGAAGATGGTCGACCGTTTTCAGGATGGCGAGGTGTCGGTGTTCCTGCTTTCGCTGAAGGCTGCCGGCACCGGCCTCAACCTGACCCGGGCCGACCACGTCATTCATTTCGACCGCTGGTGGAACCCGGCTGTGGAAGAGCAGGCCACCGACCGTGCACATCGCATCGGCCAGACCAGGCCGGTGCAGGTCCATCGCCTGATCGCTGAAGGCACTATCGAAGACCGGATTGCCTCAATCCATGAGACGAAACGGGAACTCGCGGATGCGATCGTCAGCTCCGGTGAGTCTGCCCTGACCGAGCTCTCGAACGAAGACCTGGCTGATCTGGTCGAACTTCGCAACGCCGGTTGACACTTCGCCACACCAGAGGGTGATGAAGCCGGCCTGACAGAACGCAATCGTCACGAAGCTCTTAGACTCCGGTCGCATGGACCTGACCTTTTCGCCTGAGGAACTGGAATTTCGTGATGAACTTCGAACCTGGCTTGAAGAGAACGTGCCGGGAGAAGAGCCGCGAGGTGACGAAGACGAGCTGTACGCTTTCCGCAAAGAATGGCAGCGCACGCTCTACGACTCGGGATGGGCAGCCGTCCATTGGCCGCAGGAGTACGGTGGCCGCGACGCAACCCTGATGCAGTCGGCAATCTTCTTCGAGGAGATGGGACGGATCGGGGCACCGCTGCCGGCGAATGTCCTCGGGCTGCTGCTGGCCGGTCCGACGATCATGGCCTGGGGAACCCAGGAGCAGAAGGATCGTTACCTGACCCCGATCCTTTCGGCCGAAGAGATCTGGTGCCAGGGATTCTCCGAGCCTGAAGCGGGATCCGACCTGGCCGCCGTGAAGACCCGCGCGGTGCGGGACGGCGATGACTGGGTGGTCACCGGCCAGAAGGTCTGGACTTCCGGCGCCCAGTACTCGAAGTGGTGCATGCTCGTGGCGCGGACCGACCAGGAGGCTTCAAAGCACAAGGGCCTTTCCTATTTCCTGATGGACATGGAACAGGCCGAGGTTCAGGTTGTGCCGCTGGTCCAGATCACCGGCGAAGCCGAATTCAACGAACTCTTCATTGAAGAGGCCAGGATCCCGCACGCGAACATGCTTGGCGGTGAAGGCAACGGCTGGAACGTCGCCCTGACCACCCTGATGAACGAACGGTCCGGGCTCGGTTTCTTCCTGCAGGTCAGACTGAAGCAGCTGCTTGACCGGCTGGTGGCCGAAGCTGTCGCCAATGGTTCGATCAACGACCCGGTAGTTGCGCAGGGGCTGGGGGACATGCTCGAACGCACCGAGACTCTGCGCCTCACCGCTTATCGCGGACTGAGCACGATCGAGAAGTACGGCCAGCCAGGGCCGGAAGGCTCGTTAACCAAGTGGCTCTGGTCAGAGACCAACCAGATGATGACCCAGCTGGCGGTCGATGTGGTCGGGCCAGAGGCCCTCAGCAGCGACAGCCATTGGGCTTACGAGCTGCTCCGGTCACGGGGCAACTCGATCGAGGGTGGCACGACCGAGATCCTCAAGAACATAATCGCTGAACGAGTCCTCGGACTACCGCGGAAGTAGGCAGAAAATGCAATTCGACTTCACAGACGACCAGCACGAAATCAAACGCACCGCCAAGGACCTGCTCGCGCAACGCTCGACCCCGGAGAAAGTCCGCAGCGCCGCTGAGTCCAAAGAGTACGACCCTGCCCTCTGGGCTGAGCTGGCCGAACTCGGCTGGCCCGGGGTCGCGATCTCCGAAGAATTCGGGGGTGGTGGTCTCGGAGTGATCGAGCTCGCCACGCTGCTCGAAGAGAGCGGTTTCAGCCTGGCCAACTCACCGTTACTGGCCAGCGCTGCCTGTGCGATCGCGATCCAGGAGGCCGGCACCGGTTCGCAGAAGGCGGAGTGGCTTCCGAAGCTCGCTTCGGGCGAAATCACCGGCAGCTTCGGCGTCGAGGGGCAGCTTTTCCCCGACGTAACTGACGCCGCCGTGATCGTGGTCGCAACTGCCGACGGCAGCTCTGCCCGCCTGGTAACCCCGGGCGGCGCCGAGATCACTTCGGTCGAGACGATCGACCCGACGCGGCGCTACGGAAATGTGTCTCTGACTGATGGTGGTGACGAAATGACCGGGGATGTATCTGCGGCACTTTCGATCGCCGCGATCATCACCGCCGCCGAACTGGTCGGAATCTGTGCCCGTTCCCTGGAGATGACCGTCGAATACGTGAAGGAGCGCAAGCAGTTCGGCAGGCCGGTTGGTTCATTCCAGGCAGTCCAGCATCGCTGCGCCCAGATGCTGCTTCACACCGAAGGGGCGCGCTCGGTTGTCTATTACGCCGCGTGGGCCGCGGATGCCGACCGCTCGTTGCTGGAGAAGGCGGCAGCGCTCGCCAAGAGCTCTTCGTCGAAGGCCGGGGTGGAGACGACAAGTTCGGCAATACAGGCACACGGAGGAATCGGATTCACCTGGGAAGCAGACGTTCACTGGTTCTACAAACGCGCCCAGCTTGATGCTGCCTATCTGGGCGGGACAAAGACCCACCGCGCCAGGCTGGCGAAGCTGGCAGCTGCAGAAGTTCAGGCTGCCTGAAGGCCGGTTTCACGGATGGTGATGTTGAGGCGTCCGGCATCGATCCCGATGTCGGGCGGACCCGTGCCCGGCATCACTCTGGTCACGCCGTGGTAAGCGAGCCGGGCCGGACCGCCAAACACGAACAGATCGCCTGACTGGAGTTCGATGTCGGTGTAGGGCCGGTTGCGGGTCTCGGCATTGCCGAAGCGGAAGATGCACGATTCGCCGAGGCTCAGCGAGACAACCGGGGCCAAGGACTTTTCATCCTTGTCCTGGTGCATGCCGAGTTTCGCATCCTCACCGTAATAGTTGACCAGCGCCGCATCGGGCTCGTAGCCCGGGAACGACTCGGCGCCAAGCGCGTCGGAAACCGCATCGCGAGCGAGCTCGCGGAGCCATTCCGGAAACTCTGCGACCGGCCGGCCGGAGTCATCTGTTTTGACGTAGCGGTAGGGAACCCAGTGCCAACCGAGGCAGACCATCTGCAGCGACATGGTCGAACCTCCGGGGAGAACCGGTGAAGCCATCGGAATCGGACCACGGGCCCATTCCCGGCAGGCAGATACAAGTTCCCGCTGCCTCACGGCATCCAGCCAATCGGGAACGTGGACTGCACCGTTAGCGAGTTTGGCCCTTTCCCTGGGGAGAAGGCCGTTCAAGCCGTACCTCGTTCCATTTCCAGCAGTTGCTCCTTCATCGGCGTGCCGCCAAGGTAGTTGCCGACATGTCCATCGGTCTTCAGAACCCGGTGGCAGGGCACGACTATCGGCAGGGGGTTATGGGCCAGGGCTGAGCCCGCTGCACGCACAGCTTTGGGACTGCCGGCCTGCGTGGCCACCTCGCGGTAGGAGCGGGTCTCGCCGTATGGAATGGCATCGGTCACGTCGAGCACCTGGCGCCTGAAACCGTGGGTGAGTTGCCAGTCCAGATCGAGCTTGAATTCTTTACGTTTGCCGCTGAAGTACTGGTCCAACTGCTTCCGCGCCAGCTTGATCTGCGGGCGGGATCCAGACAGGATTTTCGGCGAGATTCTCATTGCCAGATCATTGAGAACGGCCTCCTGGGTTTCGGTCGACAGTCCGACCCTGACCAGCCCCTGAGTGGTGGCACCAATCAGCAGTGGTCCGAAGGGTGAATCGTGTATCTCGTAGGAAATATCGACGAGCCCTCTCTTTCGGGCTTTACTGGCGAACTCGGCGCGGATCCGGGCCCAGTCTGCGGGTGTTGCCCCTTTGCCGGGAGACAGAACGGACTCCAGCTGCTTGTCTGCTGTCTTGCTCATTTCCTAACCTCCAGATTCGTCAGGCCTTCGATGTTTGTCGGATTCATGACCACGACCCACTTTCGGATCGAAGCCGCTTGAGCCCCTCGAAGCCGTTCCTTCGTGCCGCAGATTCCGAGATCCCCATCACCACGCCGACCTCACGATGGTTCAGTCCCCCTTGGAAACGAAGGTAGATCGCATCACGCTGCTTGTCGGGCAAGTGGTCAACGACGGACCAGACATCACTGTGGCCAGGCTGGTCCGATTTACGCCGGCTTTCAACCGGGTCGAGCTGACCGGCAGGCGCATCCTGTTTTGCGTGTGACCGGTAGATGTCGATTGACTTCCGGGTCGCGATCTTGAACAGCCAGGCTTTGACAGCTTTCTCGTCCCGGACTTTTTCGTAACTACGAAGCGCGGCGAGCATCGTCTCCTGAAAGCAGTCCTCGGCCCGTTCCGGTCCAACCCGTCCGGCGCAGTACCGCAGGATCGCCGGTCCGTGTTGGTCGATGACATGTTCGAAAGGCTTCATCACAGTTAGAGACGTTGACAGGAAGCGTTTCGTGAGAGGGTCACAGAGGTCAGGATTCTTGAACTTCTTCCAGACGGGACTGTGCCCATCGGCCGAATTCAACCCAGGCGTCCTCCTTGGCTGCATACCCGCCGGTCGCGTGACGGCTGGACGAAGATGGCAAACGGTAAGTGGATGCGCCGGCGAACGTCCATTCGGCGGGACCCATCGGCATTGCGCCGTGTCCCAGAAACCGCGACACGTTGTTCGCTGGAACTCCACCGTTGAACGCGATCACCACTGGCCGGAGGCTTTCCATCTTGGCCATGAGCCCCGGCAGATCGAGGTCGTCGGGCGTTATCTTCGCGTCACTCGATTCGGCCCTTCCCGGCACAACATCGGTCAACCCGACGCCCTGCTGCAGAACAGACCGGTCTTCCGTGTGGGGGATGAACAGACCGCCGGTGAGTCCGGTGGCCTGGAGCAGCTGCCAGAAGCGATTGCTCTTATGAGCGTAGTAATGACCAGCTTGGGCCGACGCCACGCTCTTGGCGCTGCCGACAATGACAACCCGAATTCCCGGTACGAGAATGTCTGCAGGGATCTTCAGGGCTTCTTGAGAACCGAGTGGAGATTGGGAGAAAAGATCCGGCGAATCCCGTGGCAGCCGGAGTGGCCACCACGGGAAACGCGGATCAGAGGACTACCTGCCGGAAGGCAGCTGAGTCTCGAAAAACGACATCGCGTCGGTTGACGCAGCTTCGAGTACTCCACCGTGATCTACACCGGGGTACTTGATGTAGTTGACGCTGTCACCAGAATCAACCAGTTCACCATTCAGTGCGTCGGTCAGGAACGGGAACGTTGTCGAGTCGGCTTCACCCTGCGCAAGCAGGATGGGGGCAGCGGTCACGACGTTCGGGTTCTGCTCGTCGAGCAGGTCGAACAGCGGGTTGGTGTCAGCTCCGTCACGAATCAGCTCGGACGGGGCAATTCCACCGAGACTGTCCAGCTCGGCAAGACGCGACAGGCATTCCGTGTCGACCTGGGGGTAAAAAGCCAGGACGGGATCGGAAAGCAGCGCGTTCGCGTTGACGCTCGGATCGACCACGGAAGCTCCCTTGACGATCATGGATGCCAGGGCGGTCAGCGAGCTCGGGGCAGTCAGGCTCGGAAGCAGGGAAGCCTGGAGACGCAGGTGCGAGGCCGGGGCATATGCCACCGTTCCACGCAGCTTGAGCTCCGGGACCCACTTCGCGGCCAGACCGGCAGCGAACAGCGCGGCATGGCCACCCTGTGAGTGTCCGGCAATCAGGTACTTCTTCGAGATCTTGGGATTCAGGTCACGGGCGGCACGAACGATGTCGACCATGCTGCGGCCTGAAGCCTGTCCGATCAGGAAAGCGTGGGTGCCCGGCGTGCCGAGACCCTGATAATCGGAGCGGGCAACTGCGTAACCGGCCTTGAGCCATGCGTTCTGCTCGGTGTCGGTGTAAGAGATGTAACTGGTCGCCGGGCCGTTGGCGGTGTTCCTCGATGGAGCACATTTGTCAGCGATACCGGTGGTTCCGTGGCCGTAAGTGATCAGCGGCCATCCGCCCTTTGGTGCTTTGCCCTTGGGGATGCTCACCGAACCGGAAACGGCGGTGCGCTTGCCCTGAGGGGTGACCGAGGTGTAGAGGACCAGCTTGGTCGACGCGGCCGACTTCAGCGGCACGACACCTTTGGCTTTTGCGGTCCAGATCAGACGGCCATGCTGCTTCGGCGTCTTCTTCGGCGGATTGTAGAAGGCGAGACCGGTCGGCCCCTTGACAACCTTCGTGACTTTGTTCTTGCCTTTGGCTGGTTTCGCATCGGCAAACCCCGGCTGCATCGTGGCAGCAAGAAAAGCGGCGGCCAGGACAACAGCGCATACAGCAAGCAAAGTCTGAACTCGGTTCAGCTGAACGATCAAAAGGAACTCTCCTGTCTCAAATCATGAACGTGAACCAGCAACCATATTGCTTTCGGCGGCTGGCTCTTGACACTACTTCAACACTTCCGGACGGCTGAAGTTGCTCAGACCTCAGTTGGTTCTCCGATAGTCAGCCAGCGCACCCTCTTCTGGAACCGCTCCGGGGCGCTGGGACGCAGGCCAGGATACCCCGCCTCACCGGAATTTGAATCTCAGCCGAAGCAGCCGCATGAACCGGTCAAACGATGTCCCGCGGGATCTCTACAGCCCGCAGTCGGCCCGGGTCGGCGAGGATGTTGATCGCCGTGATCCGACCATTTCGAATCGAGAACGAGATGGCGGACATCGCCTTTTCGCCCCGTGCGATGACGATGCCTGCAGTGCCATTGACCAGGGCCGGTTGGGGCAGGAAGCCGCCGCCGGACATACGGAAGCCCATGTCGACCACCGCCTGGGCGCCTTCGACCATCTTCGATGCGCCAGCCGGGACCTTGCCCCGGTCGAGTCGAAGGAGGACATCCGGATCGAGGATGTTCAGCAGCGCTTCGAAGTCGCCTTCCCTCGATGCCTGCAGGAATGCTTCGATCACCTGGCGCTGTCCGGCAAGGTCGGTGTCCGGGGCGACGTCCACCGCTTCGACCCGGCGACGCGCCCGGCTGGCGACCTGTCGGGCGGCGGCCGGTGACTTTTCGAGAATCGTGGCGATCTGGTCGAACTGCACGCCGAAGATGTCGTGGAGGACAAAAGCCAGGCGCTCCGGCGGCTGAAGGGTTTCGAGGACGATCATCAGCGCCATGCCCACGCTGTCAGCAAGCATCACTTCTTTCTCGGGGTCGGTTTCACCACTGAGATCGACGATTGCGTCCGGCAGCGCTCCGCTAATCGGCTCCTCAGGACGCGAGGCGCGCGAGCGCAGCATGTCGAGGCAGATGCGGCCAACGACCGTGGTCAACCAAGCGCGAAGATTGTCGATCGATTCCGAATCCGAACGCTCCAGACGGAACCAGGCCTCCTGCACCGCATTCTCCGATTCTGGAAACGAACCCAGCATGCGATACGCGACCGCGTTCAGGTGCGAACGGTTCTGTTCGAATTCCTCGGTCATCTGATCGGTCACCGGCATCAGCCGTATTCTGGCGCAGTTTGAATCCGTGTCTAGACTTCCTGCTCAATGAGGGTGAACATCGATCAATCGCTGAACGATGCCGGGGCGGCGGAGCTGGCGCGCGCGATCAAGGCCGGTGCGTTTTCCGTGGTCGAAGTGGTTGCTGCGCACATCGAAAGGATCGGGCAGGTGAATCCTCAGCTCAACGCAGTGGTCATTCCCATGTTCGAATCGGCCCGACGGGAGGCAGAAGCCGCAGATGAACTGATTGCCAGGGACGGCACTGAAAACCTGCCGCCGCTTTTCGGAGTCCCGGTGACGGTCAAGGACTGCTGGCCGGTGGAGGGCGAAAGGTTCACCGGCGGTTCCTGGTTTCACCGTAACGACATCGCCGAAAGTGATGCGACGGTCGTGACCCGTTTGCGTGAGGCCGGCGCCATCATCCTTGGCAAGACCAACCTGCCCGACATGTGCTGGGGTTTCGAGTCGGTCAACCCGGTATTCGGGCGCACCAGCAACGCGAGGTCCAGCCGGCATTCGGCGGGCGGCAGCAGCGGAGGGGAGGGCGCAATCATCACGGCCGGTGGATCGGCCCTCGGCATTGGCAGCGACATCGGTGGCAGCGTCAGGAACCCGGCGGCGATCAATGGTTGCGTGAGTCTCAAGCCGAGTGCCGGGCGGCTCCCCACCACGGGACACGTTCCGGAGGTCGCTGAAGCGCTCAGGGGCTGGAATGTCGCCGGTCCGCTGGCGAGAAGGGTGGAGGACCTCCGCCTGGCCCTTTCGGTGCTGGGCGACAAGCCGGTTGGTCCGACTCCCGCGATCAGCGGCCTGAAGTGCACCACCTACATTCGAAACGGTCTTTTCCCGGTGAAAAGAATCATCGCCGAGACTGTCCTGATGGCTGCCGGAGCCCTCGAGGCTGCCGGTATGGACGTTCAGCGGGATGACTCCCTGCCGATCGACCGGCTCGGCTTTGTTTACAACTATCTGCTGAACGAATGTGGATCCGGAATCAGGGAAGGTCTCGGCGGGGGTGAGGGATACAGCACCATTCGGGAATTCGCACGTGGCGTTATCGGGAAGGCACACATCAGTCGCGAGGCGCTCGCGGTCGAGTCCTACATCAGGCTGGGAGGCCCGCTCGGAAGGCTGCGGGGTGACTGCTCCTTCGAGCGCCTTGAGCAATACAAAGCGCAGTTGTACGAAGCGATCGGGGACGGCGTATTGCTGCTGCCGCTGCTGCTGACGAAACCGCCGAAGCATGGTGGAACATGGGCTCCGCTCAGCCAGATCCCTTACGCCACACCGTTCAATGCCACCGGAATGCCGGCCGCGATCGTGCCGGTGCGCTGGACTAACGACGGGTTGCCGCTGGCAGTCCAGGTTGCGGCCAGGGAAGGCGGCGATGAACTGGTGCTCGCAGTTGCTTTAGAGCTCGAGCGGGCCTTCGGTGGCTGGCGGCCAGTCTGAGCCGAAACTCAATAGTACTTGACAAAAGAACACTAACGATATATCGTGATGTTCGTAAGTAAGAACTATTGAAAGGAGCACCGAATGCACGGTGCCAATTTTGAAAGGTCACACCGATGTGGCCGATCCAAGCAGAACCGCGGCCGAGGCCGCAAACAGTTTCTTCAATTCTCAGCGATGACCGGCGAAGGCCAGGAACGAGATCGAGACCCCGGTTTCGGAGGCCCACGCGGCCCCCGTGGCTTCGGTGGACCCGGTCCGGGACGGGGCGGACGCCGCGGTCGCAGGGCCCGTCGTGGTGATATTCGCCAGGCGATCCTGCTGCTGCTCGATGAAGAGCCCCGCAACGGCTACGGCCTGATGCAGGAGATCGAAGAGCGCAGCGGAGGGGTATGGCGTCCGAGCCCGGGCTCGGTCTACCCGGCGCTCTCGCAACTGGAAGACGAAGGCCTTGTCGAGTCCAGCGAAAGCGAAGGTCGCAAGGCCTTCACACTGAGCAAGGACGGCAAGAAGCACGTCGAAACCAACCGCGAACAGATGGGCACACCCTGGAAGACCGTCGGTGAAGGCGCCTCTTCCGAGATCGGTGAACTCCGTGACGCTGCCCAGGCCCTCGCCATGGCAGCCATGCAGGTTGCCCAGACTGGCAGCACCGAGCAGCTCACCAGCGCCAAGGTCATCCTCGATGACTCGCGCCGCGAGCTGTACCGGCTGCTGGCCGGCGATCGCCCGGTTGAAGAGAACGAAGAATCCGCCAGCTGATGAGCAGCTAACCTCGTTCGATGGATACCGGCTCCGACCCGCAGAAGGTTTCACCGCTGCGGGTCGGGATTGCCGGTTTTCGACAGTCGCCGAGTACTCGAAAGCAGTAAGTAGCTGAACCACTCGCGCTAGACTCGGTTTTCATCGAAGCCGACGGCGAGGAGAGTCATTTCGTGCTGACCGATACCCAGACTGCGACACTCGTTGCCGTCTGCAACACCGTTGTTCCATCGATCGAACGAGCGGACGATGAGTTCGGGATCTGGGCCCGCAGTGCGACCGACCTCGGCGCTGACCAGGCGGTACTCCAGACAATCATGGGAATGGAACCGGAAGCCCGGGCTGGCATTGCCGAACTGCTCGATGCATTGGACAAGCAGGGTTTCGCCGGGCTTTCACAGGCCTCACGCGAACAGACGTTCACCACACTTTCGCTTGCGTCCCGCGATGCTGCCGTCGGGGTTGGGGCGCTTACGGGCCTGACCCTCTTTTTCGCTTACGGACTGCCGCCGAACCCGGCCTGGCCCGCCCTTGGTTTCCCGGGGCCGGCCTCGGCCCCGCCTGAAGTGCCCAAGGCGATCGTTCCGCTGAGCCCTTCCGACGGCGATGTCCTCGACGCAGACGCGGTCATCGTCGGCTCCGGCGCCGGTGGCTCCGTGATCGCCGCCCGCCTCGCCGATGCAGGTCTCAAAGTGATCGTGCTGGAAGCAGGCGGCTACTTCAACGAGTCCGATTTCGACCAAACCGAAATCGGTGGTTTCGGCCGCCTGTATCGTCGTGGCGGCCCGACCCCGACTGCTGACTTCAACGTGAGCCTCCAGACCGGTGCCTGCCTCGGCGGCGGAACCGTCATCAACTGGACCAACTGCCTCAAGCCGAAGGACTGGGTCAGGCAGGAATGGGCCGAGCATGGTCTGGCCGATGTCGCGACCTCCGAATTCGACGCGCACATCGAATCGGTCTGGCAGCGGCTTGAAGTTAACGCCGAATGCTCCGAAATGAACCCTGCACAGGAAAGCTGGAAACGCGGGGCAGAGACCCTCGGCTGGTCCTGGCAGCAGGTCGACCGCAACTGGGATCCGGCGAAACACGATCCGCTGATGGCCGGCTACATGGGCTGGGGCGATCAGTCCGGCGCTAAAAAGTCGACCCTGAAGACCTATCTTCAGGATGCCGTCGATCAGGGCACTGAAGTGATCGTTGGCTGCTTCGCGCAGAAAGTGATCGTCGAAAACGGTCAAGCCGCCGGGGTGTCCGCCCGTTTCGGAGATGCGGAGATCACGATCCGTGCTCCGCGGGTTGTAGTTGCCGCAGGGGCGCTCGAATCCCCCGGACTCCTGCTTCGCTCGGGGATCGGTGGTCCAGCCACCGGCAAGTACCTGCGCCTCCATCCCTGCACCAGCGTTTTCGCCGACTACGGCACTGACCAGAAGGCGTGGTGGGGTGCCCCGCACGCCGGTATCGTCGACGAGTTCGCTCCGGGCATTGATGGCGACGGCTACGGCTTCCTGATCGAAGGGACGCAGTACACAACCGGGCTTGCGGCATCGGCGATTCCGTTCACGACCGCAGCCGAACACAAAGAAGCGATGGCAGGTTTCAAGGACGCAGCCACCACCATCGGGCTCGTGCGCGACGCCGGCCACGGCCAGGTGATCCTCGATGCGATCGGTCAGGCGCAGGCGCTCTACGCGATGACCGAGCCCCGCGATATCGCATCGACCCGAAGGGCCCTCGAAGCCCAGATCCGGCTGCATGTCGCGTCCGGAGCCAGGCGCCTCCAAATTCTCGCCGGGGGCCTTCCGACCTGGAGGATCGGCGATGACGTCGAGGCCTTCATCGCGCGCAGCTCACGAATCCCGCTGCGAGCCGGTGGCGCCCGACTCTTCTCTGCGCACCAGATGGGCAGCTGCCGGATGGGCAGCGACCCGGAGACAAGCGTGGCCGACCCACATGGGGAGCTGCACGACACACCCGGAGTCTGGGTCGGTGATGGCTCGGCTTTCCCGACGCCATCGGGCACGAATCCGATGATCACGATCATGTCGCTCGCCTCCAGAACTGCGGCGAACATCCTTGGTAGCACCGAAGCGCCGGGAAGTCCCGTCGCAGAAACGGAGTCGGTCGTATGAATCCTGGGGCAACGGCTCAGCGCACAGCGCAGCACTTCATCAATGGCGCCTGGGTCGACGCTTCTTCGGAAGAGTCGATCGATGTGATCAATGCGACCACTGAAGAAGTCATGGGTTCAGTGCCTTCCGGCACGGCCGATGACGTTGACGCCGCCGTACTCGCGGCCAATACAGCTCTCGAATCGTGGAGTGCCCTGACCCCGAGCGACCGGGCCGGGCTGTGCACGGCGATCGGTGCCCGGCTCCAGGACCGGTCCGAAGAGATCGCGGTCCTCATCTCCCAGGAACTTGGGGCGCCGATCACGCAGTCGGTGATGATCCAGGCGGGCCTGCCAGCCATCACTTTCATGTCCATGGAACACCTGGTCGAAGAAATGCCGTGGGAACAGACCATCGGCAACTCCCTGATTGTTCGCGAACCGGTCGGCACCGTGGGGGCAATCACCCCGTGGAACTATCCGCTTCATCAGATCTGCGCCAAGGTCGCTCCGGCAATGCTGGCCGGCTGCACGGTTGTGGTGAAACCCTCCGAAGTGACGCCGCTCAACTCGTACATACTGGCCGAGGCCATGGCTGAAGTCGGGGTGCCGGCTGGAGTCTTCAATCTGGTGACCGGCACCGGGCCGGTCGTCGGTGAGGCAATCGTCAGTCATCCGGGAATAGACATGGTGTCCTTCACCGGATCGACCCTTGCCGGCAAGCGGGTCAGCGAAATCGCCTCGGCTTCGGTCAAACCGGTCACCCTCGAACTCGGTGGCAAGTCAGCCAACGTGATCCTCGATGACGCCGATCTGGAGAAAGCTGTGGTCGACGGCATCCAGAAATGCTTCATCAATGGAGGCCAGACCTGCTCAGCGCTGACCAGGATGATCGTTCCCCGCGAAGCAGTGCAGACCGTCGAAGCGATCGTCCAGACCGCGGTCGCCCAGGTTAAGGTAGGCAATCCGATGGATCCGGAAACCGACATCGGACCGATGGTTTCGGCAGTCCAGCGGCACCGGGTGCGTGGCTTCATCCAGACCGGTATCGACGAAGGAGCAAGGATCGTCTGTGGAGGCGTCGAAGCGCCCGAAGGCCTTGACACCGGCTACTTCGTCCAGCCCACAGTCTTCTCGGATGTGACAACCGAGATGACGATCGCGCAGGAAGAGATCTTCGGACCAGTCCTTGTGATCATCGCCAGCGACGGTGAAGATGACGCAGTCCGGCTGGCCAACGACACGAAATACGGATTGGCCGGGGGAGTGTGGTCCGGTGATGAAGAGCGGGCAAAGCGGGTCGCCCGCCGCATCAAGACCGGGCAGGTGGAGATCAACGGAGGTGTCTTCAATCCGCTGGCCCCGTTCGGTGGTCGCAAGATGTCGGGGCACGGCAGGGAGCTCGGTCCCTACGGCATCGAGGATTTTCTGACCCTGAAATCCCTCCAGCTCTGAAGAACCACACAGCGTTTAGTGAACGGTGTATAGTCGCCGGGTCAATGTCGGAACCAGAACGGTTTCGCCTATTAGGGAGGTCTGCTTGTCCAAAAGAATTCTTTCCGTTCTCACCGCTGTCCTGATCCTGGCTTTCGCGGGTGGAGTTGTCACTTCGAGTGCCAACGCCACGATCATTCCCAAGGAAGGCCACTACAGCGGCCATGACCACAACGGCAACCACATCGGGTTCTCGTATACGAAGCAGCACGGCATGAGCCACTTCACGATCGGCTACCACTTCACAATAGGTGGAGCCCACGTCAGTAACGCCATGTGGCATGAAACCTGCCACGGCGGCTACTGCACTTCAGGCGCCTGGAAGCACTCCGGTGAAGTGCAGGGCCATTACCGGCACGGTGGTTCACACCACAGGGTCGCGTACATCGCGCACTGGACTCATCGCTAGGAAGCTTTCGCTTTCGAGCTGCATCGAAACGGCCGGCGGGTTTTCAGAACCGCCGGCCGTTTTCTTTTGAACTGGCGCACGGGCATGTGGGAGGGTGAAGCATGAGAACCAACCCGTTCTACGCCATGGACGACCTTGATCTCGTCAAGCGCCTGATCAGGGAGAACCCTTGGGCGATTCTGGTTTCCAACGCATCGTCCGGACTGGTTGCATCGCACTACCCGGTCCTCATCGACGATGAACGGCAGGAACTGTCGATCGTCACTCACCTCGGTCGACCCGACGAGAAGGTGCACGAACTCGGGGAACACGAACTTCTGATGATCATCCAGGGACCGCACGGCTACATCTCTCCCAGTTGGTACGGGGATCTGGTTGAAGTCCCGACCTGGAACTTCATAACTGCACACCTCTCTGGAATACCGGAGATCCTTGACGAGAAAGAAAACTTCAACGTTCTGACGAAACTGGTCGAACATTTCGAGAAAGAAGTGGATGATCCACACCTGCTCGACAGTTCCGAAGCAGCGGCTGAAGACGCCCGGCGGGACAACCTCGGAACGATCGGGCTCCGCCTGACACCAACGAAGATCGTGGCGAAACAGAAAATGAGCCAGGACAAGCCGCCTGAGGTGACTGACGAAATAATCAGGCAGATGGAAGGAAACGGCCCCTATTTATCGACGGCCCGGGCCAGAGAAATGCGTTTGGCCAACGGGGGCGGCATCTTTGGAGAAAAAGTCGAGCCCGGATCCTGAGGACCCGGGCTCTGACTCAGAACAGGTACTGGCTACTGGTCTGCCTGGACCTCAAGCACCTGGAACTGGCTGTCGAGGTAGACCTTGAGCTCTTTGTTGCCCTTGGTGACGTCGACTTCATAGGCCGCACCGGCGGGTGAGACTGCTTCTGCCGGGTCACTTGCATCGCCCTTTTCCGGCGCGTCATTGGTCTCAGCACTGACATCTGCGGCTTTTCCGCCGGTCTCACGCTCGGCTGCAGCGGTTGCTTTTGCCGTTGCTGTTGAACCAACTACTTCGCCAGCGTCAGCCTGTTCGTTGCCACTCTCGTTGCTGCCATCCTGCTCCGACTCGGCTGCGTTGTCGTCGGCTCCTTCGGGTCCCGTCTCGCTGCCGTTGTCATCGGCACCTTCGGGTCCGGATTCGCTTTCGCCTCCGGTTGCGTTTTCTGAAGCCTTGGCAGGCGTCTGGTCAGAGGAGTTGTTTCCGTTCATTGCGGACGCTATTGCCGATCCGCCCAGGGCAAGGGCGGCGAGGGCCAGCAATGAAGCGAGAATCCTGGTTACGTTGTTTTTCATGTTGTCCTGTCTGTTGTGCCGGTCGCTGCCGGCGCTTTCCGATGAAACGAGTATGCGAAGGTGTGCCTGAACATCTCCTGATCGCCAGGACACCTTTCAGGAGTCATTCAGGTGTGCCAGGCAGGATTCATTCCATGAACACGCGCAGAGGGGCAGCATGAATTCACGAATCCTCGTAGTCGAAGACAACCCGGAGCTGCAGCGCCTTCTGGGGCAGGGACTCGACGAACAGGGATTCGACGTGACCCTTACCCGAACCGGCCATGAAGCGTTGCGGCGCGCTGACTCAAACCCGCCCGACCTGCTGGTGATTGATATCGGCTTGCCCGACTCTGACGGCCGGGATGTTTGCCAGGCACTTCGTTCGGCCGGGGTCACTGCGCCGGTCCTGTTCCTCACGGCAAAGGACTCCGGGTCCGACCGGGTTTCCGGTTTCAGCGCCGGCGGCGATGACTATCTGACCAAGCCTTTCGTTTTCGCCGAACTGGTCGCCCGGCTGCGGTCCCTTGAAAGGAGAAGCTCGGGTCCGGCGAGGGACACGATCGGAGACCTGCGTCTGGATCCAGTAAGGCACATGCTGGCCACAAGCGCAGGAAGCGTGAGCCTGACTCCGACCGAATTCCGTCTGACCGGAGCCCTGATGTCACGTGCCGGCGAAGTCGTGAGGAGGCGCGAGATGGTCGCGGCCGCCTGGCCGGAAGGGGCCATCGTTCACGACAACACGGTTGATGTCTACGTACGGCGCCTGAGGAAGAAGATTTCGGAGCTGGGCAGCTCGACTGGAATCCACACCGTTCACGGTGTCGGGTACAGGCTTGAATGAGAGGGACGATCCGGCAGAGACTCACCGTTTCGGTGGTTGCCGTCACCGCGGTGATGCTGTTCCTTCTCATCCTCGGTTTCAACCTTTCACTTCGGTCGAGCCTCGACGCTGACGCCGACCGTCTGCTCGAAGCCCGGGCGCAGGCGGCACTGGAGAGCGTTGCTGTCGAAGGCGGAAAGCTGGAAGTCAACGAAGGATCTGACCAGGGTGCCCCGGATGCGCTCGTGTGGGTCTATCAGGGGGACCGTGCAATCGAGACCCCTCAAGCTGGGACTTCGCTCGATTCAGTGGCGGCGTTACTTGCGAAGGATGGTGAAGGCAGAGTCGATGACAATGCGACCGATACTCGTCTCTATGCCGTTCCGGTCCTTGACCGTGGCGAGCAGGTCGGCACGATTGTCTCCGGAGTCTCCCTGCAGCCCTATGAGCGGACTGCAGACCGATCGCTGATTGCGTCGATCGTTCTTGGCCTGGTGATGCTGGTGCTGATCACCATTACCACCCGGATCGTGGTGAACCGGGCATTGAAACCAGTGGCCGAGATGACGGAAGAGGCAGCCGACTGGAGCGAACATGATCTGGACCAGCGGTTCAATGCGGGTGGGTCGGAGGATGAGCTGAGCAAGCTGGCTGCGACGTTCGATTCGATGCTCGACCGCATGGCATTCATGCTGCGACATGAACGCAACTTTTCGGCCGAGCTTTCCCACGAGTTGCGGACACCGCTTTCGGCGATTTCGGCCGAGGCGGAGCTGGCCCTCAGCCGGAAGCGTTCATCGCCCGAGTACCAGACTTCGCTGGAACGCATTTCGTCGAGCTCGAAGGACCTGACCCAGATCCTGGAGACCCTGCTTGACGTATCAAGGTCCGAGGGCGGTTCCGCCAGGGCAGAAGAAGCCGAAGCTGGCGCGGTGGTCGAGGCCCTTCTGGATTCCAGCGTGGCCCTGGCCGGGCAATACGACATCGAGATCGAGAAGTTCTCACCACGAGCCGGGTACTGGGTTCAAGCTGGGCCCGAGACGCTCCGGCGGATCCTCAATCCGCTGGTCGAAAATGCCATCACTTTCGCTGTCAGTTCCGTCGCGATCGATGTCGAATCCACCAACCGCGAGATAACCATCTTCGTCAGAGATGACGGTCCGGGGTTCGCGGACGGCGAGATCGAGTCCGCATTCGAACCAGGTCACCGGGGTTCCGCCAAGCGTCATCACGGGGCCCCGGCTGGCACCGGACTTGGCCTGTCCCTGGCCCGGCGCCTCGCCAAGGCAAATGGCGGGGATGTGTCGGTCGTTTCGGGACCGGGGGAGGGAGCGCGGGTAGCAGTAACACTGCCCGGCGCCCTGGACCGCAGATCTGATTGATCCGCGGTCCAGGAGAGGCTTTCAGGCTGTGACTGCGGCCTCCTCGGCTTCGATCAGTTCGGGAGGGGTCTGGTCCTTCTTCGTTATCTGCAGGTAAACCACCAGGCTGAGGATTGCCGCCAGGAAGATGAAACTCGTCCCGGTCGTACCAAGGCCAAGTCCGCCGTTACCAGTCGGCTGCGACATCCAGTCGCCGATCGAGGCACCGAGGGGCCGGGTCAGGATGTAGGCCAGCCAGAATGCCGTGATCGCTCCCAGCTTGAACCGGAAGTGAGCCAGGGTCACAAGGGCGATAGCGGCCGCGAAGATCAGCACCGAAACGAAGAAGCCGAGGCCGTAGGTTTCGGCGATCAGGTCTCCGGCTGAAGTGCCGAGCGCGAACGTGAACAGGATGGCGAGCCAGTAGAACGCCTCTCGCCGGATGGTGATGATGGAGTGGATCGAGAGGGTTCGTTCAACTGCGTACCAGGCAGCGAACGTGGCCGCAAGGGCCAGTGAAAAACCAATGGTCGTTGTCTGAAGGGCGACTCCCATGTTGTCGACCAGGTTGTCGGTGATGAGGGTGCCGACAACACTGATCAGGACCACCGCAGTCCAGTAGATGCCTGGCACATACCGGTTTGATCGGAACTGAAAAGCGAGGGCGACGATCAGCAATCCCCCAACCGCATAGGTCGTATTGGTCAGTCCGAAGCCGAGGTCGACGTTCAAATAGTCAGCCGCAGTTTCGCCAACAGTGGTGCACAGGATCTTGATGATCCAGAAATAGAGGGTTACCTCCGGAACCTTGTTGAGCATTCGACGGGCCAGTGATTTCTGACCCGATGCCAGAAGCGACGGATCTTGAGCGAGTGTGTTCATGCCACCAGAATCGTTCGAACCGCCTGAACGACTCCTGAAGGCATTATCGAATTCAACGTAATCAGGAAAAGCGTCCGAATATCCTCAAGTGGATGACCCGGGGGAGTCGCCACCGGATCGTTTGTCTTTCGATTGAAAGCGCTCTAGACGAATCTTTGTTTTGCGACCCTTGATCAGGCTGGTCCGCAGCTTCCGGAGAAGTCCTT
>Ga0105048_10000646_pt1 | contig 54195 bp, 48 predicted proteins | sample MAT05_FD_78382 | JGI IMG/M metagenome (GOLD analysis project Ga0105048, IMG submission 78382) | Freshwater microbial communities from Lake Fryxell liftoff mats and glacier meltwater in Antarctica - MAT-05 | ecosystem: Environmental > Aquatic > Freshwater > Ice > Liftoff microbial mat | place... | reverse complement strand
TCAGGTGTCTGTTCACTAACGGCAATAACAGTTGTTTCTTCTTCTGTTTCGTTGTCATTCCGTGAAGCATTTTGAAACTCTAAAAATGCAGGAAACTGTCTCAAATATTTTGCATCAACTCGGTCGGGATTTTTCTTTAATGTATCAAGTCCAATTTGAGTAATTACAAATGTCGCCCGTCTTGGAGAGTCGAGAAGTCCAGCTTTTTTTAAATAGGTTTTTGCCCAACCAACTCTGTTGTCAAAAATTGCCTGATTGCCACTTGCCAAAAGTTCTTTACGTTCTTCGTCTGTTATTTGAAATTCGGTCGCCAATTTTTCAATTAGGTCTCTGTATTTGTGTTCTTGTCTGTCTGAAGCAAGTTTAAGTAAAGGAAGCATTAAGGATTGGTAGTCTGGTATCATATTTTGTCTGTTTTATAGGGAAACTCATTTTTACACTTGCTCCAAAAAGTCTCACCGTCAATTTCGGTTAAACGTATCCGCCCCAGCAAATACATATTGCTAATCAGACAGTTAGGGCTTAAGCCCTATATTTTCTCACTCAAACAAAAATAGCCGGAAAAATATTTTTATCCTAATAGTGTAACTTGTTTATTTTCAACAAACTTTTGTATACGCTGAATTCATGATATTGTTACCGGTTGCACAACAGCAGGAATAGCAGCTAAAATTTGTTACGATTTATCACTAAACGGCTTCACCGACTGGTTTTTACCATCAAAAGATGAATTAGCTTTTATGTACACTAATTTAAAAGTAAATGGTTTCGGTGGTTTTGCTAGTGTGTTCTATTGGAGTTCCAGCGTGGACAGTAGCTACAAGGCGTGGAGCCAGGCCTTCGTCGGTGGCTATCAGGGCAGCAGAGATAAGGACTACACATACTATGTGCGGGCTGTTAGGGCTTTTTAACTATTTATCTGTTTGAACATTTCTGGAAATTTATCAATATGGTGATTTTTGGAGTTCTTCGGTAAATGACATAAAACATGAGATATTTTGTAATAACTAAAGATTATAATTCTCTATCTTTGCAATAAGTAAAAACATTTTTAAATGAAAACAGCCGATTTAACCATATTAATACAAAAAGATTCTGAAAGCGGAATGTATGTTGGGCAAATCGAAGAATTTCCTGCTGCTATTTCGCAAGGCAAAACCATTGACGAGCTTAAAACCAATTTAATTGATGCTTTAAAACTTCTGTTAGATGTTCAAAAAGCACAATTGCAGAAAGATTATAAACTCACTAAGGTTTTGAAAAGAAAATTGCAATTTGTATGAAGCGAAAAGAGTTTGAACGCCATTTAAAAAACAATGGTTGCATGTTACTTCGCGAAGGTTCAAACCATTCAATCTGGATTAATAAGCTGAATAAACTTCAAACAAGCGTTCCACGTCACTCCGAAATTGTAAATATAACATGCAAAGTAATTTGCATGCAATTATCAATACCTGTGCCTGTTAAATCTTAATCTTGTTCATAAGAGGTTCATCTTAATCATTGCATTTCTAAAGACTGACCAATAATCCCACTAAATGGCAAGAGGATACATTACACTTCTAAATCGAAAATGATTTGTTTATCAGGGAATTGATAAATGTAAACCAAAATATTGATATAAATCAACAGAATTTTACCAATGCGTCCGCCCCCGCCGTAGCGAAGCAGGCTCTACGGGCTATTTAACTATTTATCTGTTTGAACATTACTGGAAATTTATCAATATGGTGATTTTTGGAGTTCTTCGGTAAATGACATTAAACACGAGATATTTTGTAATAACTAAAGATTTTGTATCTAATCAGTCGGAACTCGGAAGTCGAATAAAAAATCTAAAGAATAATTTCACCTCCTTCAATTATGCCAGCCTAAGACCATGGCATTTCAGCTTTAATAGCATCATCTGTTTTATTAATTCTAAAATAATTTGGTAGTGATATGTAAATCAGTTAATATTGCAGAGAATTTCCATGCCCTTATTAACTATTTCATTCATTTCCCTTACTTTATATATCAGTTGTAATCATTGTTTATGATTCGCAAGTCTTGTATTTCACACCATTATATACTTAATTTCCACATTTTAACCAAACATGTACGATATTCTTGAATTGAATAAAAAGCTTCTTCCTGAACTAAGAGAAGTTGCTAAAGAATTGGATATTAAACGAGTTGAATCCTTCAAAAAGCAGGAGCTTGTTTATAAAATCCTCGATCAGCAGGCTATTGCAGCCTCTGAAGCCAAGTCTGCAAAAAAAGAATCTGCTCCGCAGTCAAATCAGGGCGCAGCTCCTGAAAGAAGAAAATTTGTTAAACCGCAACAACAGTTTAAACGGCCTGCACAGGAAAATCAGGCTGTAGCACCTGCTACTCCCGCACCTGCACCCGCACCTGCACCTGCACCTGCACCTGCTTCACCTGCTGCTTCACCTGCTCAGGGCGCTCCCAAAAAAGACTTTAAAAAGCCTCGTTTTGTGAAACCTTCACAAAAACATGCTCACGACAACAGACCTCACGAATCGGTTAAATTGCCTGATATAGCCGACACTGAAACCGATGATCTGATTATTGATCCGGTTCCTGCCGAAAATCTAACTCCTAATGAAAGTCTCCCACAGCTTGAGAGAAAAACTTTCGACGGAAATCAGGAAACTACTCTTCCCCGTGAAGAAAGAAAACACCGTAATGAAAATCAGGATCCTAATGCACGTCAGGATAGACCCGAGAGGTCCGAAAGACCAGACAGGCAGGACAGACCCGAAAGAGGTGAAAGACCCGAAAAAAGACAAAACGACAGGTATGATTTCGAGGGAATTATTGTTTCCTCAGGTGTGCTTGAAATAATGCCCGATGGATACGGATTTCTGAGATCAGCAGATTATAATTACCTGAATTCCCCTGATGATATCTATGTTTCACAGAGCCAGATAAAATTATTCGGTTTAAAAACCGGTGATAACGTAAAAGGCGCAATCCGTCCCCCTAAAGAAGGTGAAAAATATTTCCCGCTTATCAAAGTTGAAGAAATAAATGGCCGCTCCCCGGATTATATCAGGGATCGTGTTCCCTTCGATTTCCTCACTCCCTTATTCCCGAATGAGAAATTTAGTCTGGTAGGTCCCGGTCATACCAATCTTTCTGTAAGGGTGGTGGATATGTTCGCTCCGATTGGAAAAGGTCAGAGGGGATTAATTGTTGCACAGCCTAAAACAGGTAAAACCGTATTGTTGCAAAATATTGCCAACGCAATTGCAGCAAATCATCCCGAAGTATATCTGATTATTTTATTGGTGGATGAAAGGCCTGAAGAGGTAACCGACATGGCCCGTAACGTTAATGCAGAAGTGGTTTCTTCAACCTTTGATGAACCTGCAGAACGGCATGTACGCGTTGCAAATATTGTACTTGAAAAAGCAAAGAGAATGGTGGAATGCGGACATGATGTGGTAATCCTTCTGGATTCCATAACTCGTCTGGCCCGCGCTTACAATACTATTGCACCTGCTTCTGGTAAAGTTCTTTCCGGGGGAGTTGATGCAAATGCACTACATAAACCTAAAAGATTCTTCGGTGCTGCCAGAAACATTGAAAATGGTGGCTCACTGACTATCATCGCTACTGCACTTACAGAAACCGGATCAAAAATGGATGATGTAATTTTCGAAGAGTTTAAAGGGACCGGTAATATGGAACTTCAGCTCGACAGAAAACTTGCCAACAAACGCGTTTGGCCTGCAGTTGACATCAACGCATCAAGCACCCGTCGTGAGGATTTGCTTCTTGACAAACATTCACTGAATAAAATATGGGTTCTGAGGAATTATTTATCTGATATGACTTCAGTTGAGGCGATGGACTTTATTTCAGACCGCATGTCGAAAACTGATTCGAATGAAGAGTTTTTAATTTCGATGAATAGCGAATAGACAATAAGAGATTTTCCTTTTTAAAGAGCCTTCTGTTTTTACAGAGGGCTTTTTTTTATGTCGGTAGTATATTATTTATTCCAAACGACCATTTCTTATTTGAAATAAATATGAATAAGCCCCTCACCGTATTTTTACTTATAAAATACCGGCATTTTTCTTAATTTTGTAATTCGTTTCAATTTTTCATAACAATTTGTTTTTTAAGTACTTAATATAATATAATATAATAACTGAAATGGCTGATAAAAAGAATTTTGTGACCTGTGATGGTAACTATGCAGCAGCTTATATCGCTTATATGTTTAGCGAAGTAGCTGCGATTTATCCAATCACTCCTTCTTCAACCATGGCAGAGTACATTGATGAATGGGCTGCCTTTGGTAAAAAGAATATTTTTGGTGAAATTGTTAAGGTTTCTGAGATGCAATCAGAAGGTGGAGCAGCTGGTGCTCTTCACGGCGCATTGCAGAGCGGCGCATTATCTTCAACATTTACCGCTTCCCAGGGATTGTTATTAATGATCCCTAACATGTATAAAATCTCCGGTGAGCTTTTACCGGCAGTATTCCATGTTTCTGCACGTAGTTTGGCTGCTCAGGCTCTTTCGATCTTTGGTGATCATAGCGACGTTATGAGTGCCCGTCAGACAGGTTTTGCCATGCTGGCAACCGGTAGCGTTCAGCAAATTATGGACCTTGCAGGTATTGCGCATCTTGCTGCAATCAAATCAAGAGTTCCATTTTTGCATTTCTTTGATGGGTTCCGCACCTCCCACGAAATCCAGAAAGTTGAATATCCTGCTATGGAACAATTAGCATCTATGCTGGATTTCAAAGCTGTACAGGCTTTCCGTGATAAAGCTCTGAATCCGGAGCATCCTGTAACCCGCGGAACAGCTCAGAACCCTGATATCTACTTCCAGTCGAGAGAAGCTGCAAACGGTTTCTATGAAGGAATACCTGATATGGTAGAGGAGTATATGCAGCAGATCACTAAGATGACCGGCCGCGAGTATCATCCATTTACCTATTATGGTGCCAAAGATGCCGAAAACATTATCGTTGCAATGGGCTCAATTACTGAAACAATTCAGGAAGTAATTGATATGCTTGTTGAAAAAGGCGAAAAAGTTGGATTAATCTCTGTTCATCTGTATCGCCCATTCTCAGGCAAATACTTCTTTAAAGTATTACCAAAATCTGTAAAAAAAGTTACCGTTCTCGATCGTACCAAAGAAATTGGTGCTAACGGAGAACCTCTTTATCTGGATATACGTGACCTGTTCTACGGAAGAGAAAACGCACCGGTAATTGTAGGTGGCAGATACGGTCTCAGCTCAAAAGATACCACTCCTGCAATGATGCTTTCTGTTTTCGATAACATGAAAATGAAAGAAGCGAAAAACAGGTTCACTGTTGGTATTAATGATGATGTTAGCTTCCTTTCACTTCCTTTACTTCCTGAGATTTCAGTAGTAAAGAAAGGTACTTACGAAGCTAAATTTTATGGTTTAGGTTCCGATGGTACCGTTGGAGCTAATAAAAACTCCATTAAGATTATCGGCGAATCAACTGACAAATATTGCCAGGCTTATTTTGCATACGATTCAAAAAAATCGGGTGGTATAACTACTTCTCACCTTCGTTTCGGCGATCAGCCTATCAGAGCTCCATACCTTGTTGGAACGCCTGATTTTGTTGCTTGTCATGTACCTTCATATATCTACAAGTATGATATGCTGAAAGGTCTGAAAAAAGGTGGAATGTTTCTTCTGAACTGCTCATGGGATGTTAAAGAGGCGCAAGAGAAATTGCCGGATTCAATGAAGAAATTCCTTGCCGATAATAATATCAATTTCTATATTATTGATGCAACCAAGGTTGCCGAAGAACTCGGTCTTGGTAACCGCACCAATACAATCATGCAAGCATCTTTCTTTAAAATTGCCAACGTTATTCCTTACGAACTGGCTGTTTCAGAAATGAAGAGGTTTATTGTTAAATCCTTTGGCCGTAAGGGTGAAGAAGTAGTTGCAATGAACAATGCAGCTGTTGACAAAGGTGGAGAAGTTACCAAAGTTGAAGTTCCTGCAAGCTGGTCAAAAATCACTGTAGGAAAAGAGACTGATGGTCGCAGCCTTCCTGATTTCATCAAAAATGTTGTTGAACCCATTAATAATCTCAAGGGTGATGACCTTCCAGTTAGCGCATTCAAAGGTCGCGAAGATGGTACGTTCCCTGCAGGAACTACCCAGTACGAAAAACGTGGAATAGCAGTTAATGTTCCTGAATGGCAATCAGCAAATTGTATTCAGTGTAACCAGTGCTCTTATGTTTGTCCTCACGCTGCAATTCGTCCTTTCCTACTCGATGAGACAGACATGAAATCATTGCCAAAAGGAGCTCCAACAGTTGCTGCTAATGGTAAGTCACTTGCAGGTTTGCAATACAAAATGCAGGTTTCTGTACTTGATTGCACAGGTTGCGGTAACTGTGCTGATGTTTGTCCTTCCAAAGAGAAGTCTCTCATCATGAAACCTCTTGAAAGTCAGCTTATTGAAATAGAAAACTGGAACTATCTTGGAAACAAAGTAAGTTACAAAGATACCCTTCTTCCCAAAGATGCTGCTATTAAAAACACTCAGTTTGCAAAACCATTATTCGAGTTTTCAGGTGCGTGTGCAGGGTGCGGTGAAACTCCCTATATTAAACTGATTACTCAGTTGTTTGGAGAAAGAATGATGGTTTCCAACGCTACTGGTTGTTCTTCAATTTATGGTGGTTCAGCACCTTCAACGCCTTATTGTGTAAATAAGGATCAGGAAGGTCCTGCTTGGGCAAACTCCTTATTTGAAGATAATGCTGAATATGGCTATGGTATGGCAATTGGTGTTGCTCAGATGCGCGATAGGATCAGCTTATTGATGAACACTGCAATTCAGAATGGCGCTTCAGCAAATTTGAAAACAGCTTTCGAAGCATGGCTGGCTGGCAGAGACAAAGCCGCTGAGTCAAAAGAAGCTACTAAACTGGTTATTGCTGCTTGTGAAAAAGAAAAATCTCAGGTAACTACTGATATTCTTAACCTAAAACAATACCTAATTAAAAAATCACAGTGGATTTTCGGAGGTGACGGATGGGCTTATGATATTGGTTACGGTGGACTTGATCATGTTCTTGCTTCAGGCGAAGATGTGAATGTACTGGTTATGGATACTGAAGTGTATTCAAATACTGGTGGACAGTCATCAAAAGCAACTCCAGTTGGTGCAGTAGCAAAATTCGCAACTGCCGGTAAGAGAATCAGGAAGAAAGACCTAGGTATGATGGCAATGAGTTATGGTTATGTATATGTAGCTCAGGTTGCTATGGGTGCTAATCAGGCTCAGTATCTTAAGGTTTTAAGAGAAGCTGAAGCATATCCGGGACCATCACTCATTATTGCTTATTCTCCATGTATTAATCATGGCTTAAAAGCAGGAATGGGTGTTACTCAGAAACAGCAGAAACATGCGGTTGATGCAGGTTACTGGCATCTTTACAGGTATAATCCGACTTTGGAAGCACAGGGACAGAATCCATTCACCATGGACTCAAAAGAACCCGATTTTACCAAATTCAGAGAATTCCTTAATTCGGAAGTCCGTTATACTTCATTGCAACAGTCCTTCCCGAAAGAATCTGAAGAACTATTCAAAATTGCAGAAGAGAATGCAAAATGGAGGTACAAATCATACGCAAGACTAGCCGGAACAATCGGAGCAGAAGCAAAAGCTGCGGAGTAATACTGAATTTTAAATTCTTATATATTAAAAGTCGGAGATTGTAACTCCGGCTTTTTTTATGCTCCAATGCAACTAAAAAGCGATTATATGTAATTTAATATTTCAGTACTTTTTCATTGTATGTAAGTTTGAATATTCAAATAATGTTCATGGGTTATATTAGTTTTGCATGTTTCAGGTGGACTAAATTTGCTGCAGGTTTCAAATAGTTATAGAATTAGTATTAGTCTGTTTGGGTTTGGTAATTTGGAGGGAAAGTGTTTATTTCCAATTTGAGATCCGATCCCTTTAAAAGATCCGATCCCTTTAAGAGATCGGATCTCTCCCAAAATAATTTGAACTGACATCAATGTTTTTTAACTAACTTTGCGCCAAAGAAAAAAAATTGGGAAGAATAATAGGAATTGATTACGGAACAAAAAGGGTAGGGGTTGCAGTTACTGACCCAATGCAGATGATAGCCAGTGGTCTCACTACTGTCGGATCCCATGAGATACTTGATTTTCTTACTACTTATATGCAAAAGGAAAAAGTAGATGCAATTGTGCTGGGGCTTCCCAAAAAAATGAACAATGAAGACTCAGAATCGTTACAATATGCCAGACAATTTGAAACTGCAGTAAAACGACGATTTCCGGAATTGCCCGTAATCTGGATTGACGAAAGATTCACTTCACACCTTGCAATGGATGCAATGATAAGAGGAGGTATGAAAAAAAAAGACCGACAGGTTAAAGGGAATCTGGATAAATTGAGTGCTGCAATTATTCTTCAAAGCTATCTGGAACAAAAAAGTTTAAACAAATAAAAACCTTTAATATTCCGGGGTATCGGAACTATTCACTATGATTTATCCTATTTACGTATACGGCACACCAATACTCAGAAAAAAAACTATAGACATTGATAAGGATTATCCTGGACTTCCCAGCCTGATTTCAGATATGTTCGACACTATGAAATTCTCTGAAGGTGTTGGTCTCGCTGCTCCCCAGATAGGTTTGGCAATAAGAATGTTTATGGTCGATGCCACAGGAACAGGTAAGGAGGAGGAAGGCTTTGATGAGGACGATGAAGATCTTTCCGATTTTAAAAAAGTTTTTATTAATCCGAAAATTACCAAATCTTGGGGTGAACCATGGACATTTAACGAAGGTTGTCTAAGTATACCCGATCTCAGAGAGGATGTTGACCGACCAGAGAACGTGAGAATTCAATATTATGATGAGTCGTTTAAATTCCATGATGAAGAGTTTGATGGAGTAAGAGCAAGGATTATCCAGCATGAATACGATCATCTGGAAGGGATCATGTTTGTAGATAAGATTAACCCATTAAGAAAGCGCCTGATTGCAGGACGGCTTAGCGCTATATCTAAAGGGAAAGTTGACGTACATTATAAAATCAGGTTTGTCAATAAGTAGAAGACAGAATCAATCCATTTCCTTTAAAACAAAAAAGCAAGCCATTAAACAGCTTGCTTTTTTAATTTTCGAAAATTAGTTTATTACCTCAGAGCAGTAGTTTTAAGCAAATCCTCTGATTTCAAAAGAAGATCAATATACTGAGCTCTCTTATAAACAAAAGGATCTCTGGTATTTTTTTCTGAAAGCTTGCCTTTGAAATCTTTTAATGAGTTATAATTTTTCGATTTCATCCACTCGGTCATTTCATCCAGCATTACAGAAATATGGGAAACTTTATGCTTATATAATGTGCTTACAACCTGAACGGCATCAGCTCCAACCATAATAGCTTTCAACACATCCTTACCGCTCATTATCCCTGAATTGGCGCATATTTTTGCTTTAGTTCTTTCGTAAAGTAAACCCGCAAAACGTAACACAATCCGGTTTTCATTTTCACTGCTTAAATTGAAAGGTGAAAAATGCTCTTCTTTTTCAAGATCGATATCTGGTTGAAACATCCTGTTAAACAGCACAATACCATCAACACCTGTCTTATCAAGATCAGCTACAAATTTAAGTACATTGGTATAATACGGACTCAGTTTAACACTAATTGGGATATTAAGTGACTTTTTTATTTCTTTCACAACAGCGAGTTGCTCATGGATAATATCTTTTTCCTCTTTTTTGAAATCCCGTGGGATAGAATAAAAATTTAACTCAATTGCATCCACTCCTGTATCTTCGATAAGCTTTGCATATTCAAGCCATGATTCATGGAAAATGGCATTCAGACTAGCAATTACAGGAATACTTACTGCTTCCTTGGCTTTGCGAAGTTTATGCAAGTGTTCCTGAGGGCCGGAATGAGTCACATCAGGAAACAGTTTAATCATTTCTGCATTTCTCTCATTATAATCTCCCATCTGATTATCAAGGTGGAAATTTTCCAATTGAATTTGTTCTTCAAATAATGATTTGAACACAATGGCTGAAGCTCCAGCTTCTTCAAGTGCCTGCAGATTAGAGGTTTCACTTGCAAGATTGCTTGCTCCGACAATAATCGGATTCTTGAGTTCAAGTCCGAGATAGGTGGTTTTCAGGTTAATCATAATTAAAGGATTTATTAATTGTTCAGACTTAAGCGTATTGTCGTAAATATAGTCAAATTTTAAAAGCTTATCTAAAAGGAAAACACCTATTTCAGAATTTTGTTCGACTTGAAAGCTTAATATTTGTTAAAAAGATGGCTCACTGAATGATTTTTTCATTCCCGAAGCATTAATAAGCATGCAGTTGCTTCGTGATATAAAATCAATACCTGTTTTAAGGCCGTTAATCGGATTGACTATTGGAATTCTATTGTTTAAATGGATTCAAATTCCAATGCATTTTCTTTTATCGGGAATGTTTGTTGCATTGGTATTTCTGCTCGTAATTAAAGTCTTCCGTACAACATTAAAACCAGGATTATCATGGCTAAACGGTGTGGCTGTGAATCTATTTTTTATTTGTTTGGGGACGATGGTTATAAGCAGATTTTATTTGGAGATTCCTAAAATCCAGAATGAATCATGTGAAATATGGTATGGGGAAGTGCTTACAGAGCCGGTAGTGAAGAACAGATTCTTAAGGTTTGAAATGTTACTTCAACTCGATTCTATTGGTGAAGAGAAAAACAGGGTTCAGGTAATTATCAGAACAGAGAAACGGTTTGATACTCCTTTGCCCGGACAGATATTGGTTTTGAAAACTAAACCTGAAAAGATTCCGTGCCCGCAGAATCCCGGTGAGTTTAATTACGCAAAATATCTTGAAAGCCTTGAAATTAGGTACCGCTGTTTTGTTAAGGAAAATGAATGGAAACTACTCGCTGACCCTGGAAAATTGTCTGTGAATCTTCTAGCATTAAAGGCTAAAAAAAAGCTATGGGAAAAGATAGAAAATCTGGAGACTGATAATAATAATCTTGGGGTGCTTTATGCATTATCACTGGGTTCTAAAGATTTGCTTACGCCAGAAATTCGTGAATCCTATTCGTCGACTGGTGCGATGCATGTTCTAGTGGTTTCAGGACAACATATTGCCCTGATCTGGATGGTTTTGAGCTATATATTCATCTGGCTAAAAGATATCAAAGGAGGAAAATACATTCAGTTTTTTCTGATTACAGGATTAATCTGGTTTTACACTTTTATGACAGGTGTAACGGCGTCGGTTGTCAGGGCATCAGGAATGTTCACTTTGGTTTCCCTTGGAAAAATAATTCAGAAGGAATCGTCGATTTACAATTCCTTGAGTGTTTCTGCATTTTTCTTATTGCTTTTCAATCCTCAGTGGTTAAGCGATCCGGGTTTCCAACTTTCCTATCTTGCTGTTTTAAGCATAGTTTTTTTTCAGCCCAGAATTTCAGAGCTTTGGAAACCCAGACTCTGGCTTACAGAAAAGGTTTGGGAAATTGCCTCAGTAAGCATCGCTGCGCAGATTGGAACACTTCCACTCACACTTTTCTATTTTAACCGATTTCCGCCATGGTTCATCATAAGTAATATTGTGGTCATACCTCTGGTTACCTTAATCATGATATTGTTCATCATAATGCTGATATTCTGGGCGGTACCATTTATATTTTCTATTTTCCTTAAAGTCATTCTTTTCCTGATAGAGGTTATGAATACCTCACTTCGTTTTATTGAAGGTCTTCCTTCACCGGGAATGGATATGATTTATTTAAGTGGATTTCAATTGCTTTGTTTTGTTGCAGTGATCATTGGTATAACTATGTTTATTGCATACAAGCAAAACCATTATATTTTCATGGGATTAGTTTCTATGTTTCTTCTCACAGCTTCAGGATCATTTCGAAAGTACGAAACAATGAAAAAAAGTGAAATGGTTTTATTTTCAGTTCCCGGAAAAATGGTTCTTGGATTAACTCAAGGAAACACAGGGAAGTTCTTTCATAATGCGGCGGATACTGTCGATATGAAAAGTAATTTTGATTTTAAGTGCAAATCATTTCTTCTGCAAAATGGTATTCGTAAACACGAATTAGTAAGCATGAACGATTCTATGGCTATTCTGGAAGGGTTTAAAAAGATCCCCGGTAATAAAAACTATTATTGCAGAATTAATGGAAAATCAATTCTAATTTTAAATGACCCGGCTTATTTTTCAGGATTGAAATCATCGAAAATTCTAACATCAGACATTATAATCGTAAATGGTAAAGTCCCGAAAATTTGGAAGAATCAATTGCCTTTATTTTCAGCATATCAGCTTCTGATTAGTTCTTCTCCCCCGAAATATGTAGATTTTAAATCTGGACAATCAGCAATAGTAAAAGCATACAGCACTTACGACACAAGAATCATGGGGGCATTCAGGTTGAGTTTTTAGGCTAAGGAGGATTTAACCGAGAATACCCAGTCCCTGCCGGATAATCACGGGTTCATCTCCAGTACAATCAACAATTGTGGAAGGAATATTTCCTCCGTATCCGCCATCAACGAGCAAGTCGATCTGGTCTTTGAAGTTCTCATAAATCAATTCCGGATCGGTTGTGTAGTCGATGATTTGATCGGTATCATGAATAGAGGTTGTTAAAATTGGATGTCCGAGTTCTTTCGCAATTTCCAGAATTATATTGTTATCAGGAATCCGGATACCAACAGTTTTTTTTCTGTTTTCCAGAATTTTTGGAACCTTGTTATTAGCGGGAAGGATAAAGGTAAATGGCCCAGGCAGATGGCTTTTCATTAACTTGAAAATTCGGTTATCAATCGGTTTTGTATAATCAGAAAGATTACTAAAATCGGGTACAATAAATGAAAAATTGGCTTTCTCGGGTTTTATTCCCTTAATTCTGGCAATACGTTCCACTGCTTTAGGTTTGAAAATATCACAGCCAATTCCGTAAACAGTATCAGTAGGGTAGATGATTACCCCACCATCGTTAAGAACATCACAAACTTCACGAACTTGCTTAGGATTAGGGTTTTCGTTGTAAAGGCGGATGTACATTATTGTTTTTGAGAATGTGTATAAAAATGAAGCTGGATTTTTTAAACTACCGTGTCAAATTTACTAATTCATTTATCATTGAGGGATAAAAGTTGAAATATTCAAAGACAATTCGAAACGATGCCACACCCAAATCATAAAAATGCCTTTTCTGAAAACACAAAAGCCTCCCGAATTATTTGCTTTTCAGGAGGCTTTGGTAACATTTATAAAATTTTTATTCCAGATACTTATTGATAAGTCTTTCAATCAAATCATTCAGAAGCTCAACTTCATATTCGCCAACACTTGCAACGAGATGTTCACCGCCGATACCACTGTCACCTGTTACAAAAACGTAGGTTCCATTGGTGGCAATTGCCATATAGCGCATCAGATATTCTGTTTCTTTATCAATTCCGCTTGCAGTTACAGGAATTACTTTTATTCCTTTGGTTGCTGCTGTTGCAATCAAACTGTGTATTTTAGAAACTATCTGAGATTCATAATGTGGAGGAGCATCAAGCACAAGGAAAATTATTCTGGAGGTTGCGTTTGATGACCATTGCAAATTATTAATTGCTTTGTCAAGCGCAGTATGAACTGCTTCTGGAAAATCTCCACCGCCATTGGCAGACTGTTTCCTGATAAAATCTATGGTTTTATTTACATCTGTGGAGAAGTCAGAAACACGGGTAAGAAATTCATCATCGGTATCACGATAGTAAATTGAACCGAGGTTGAGAGTGGCATCCGGGTTAGCGGTTTTGACTCTTCCAATTACATCGATCAGCTCTACCTTCAGAAACTCCAGTTCATCGCCCATTGAACCTGTTGCGTCTACAACGAAAGCAACGTCGCATTTCTTTGCAGAAGTCTGACTCAGATCAACTGTTAGGTTATTCACTCCCTGTGCAAAACCATGAATATCTGCGAAAATCTGATCCTTTATTCTGACTTTCAAGCCTCCGGTTTCTGCTGAAATACCAAGTAGCGGGAATAGTTCAGCTGTGCCAGAATTGTTGGTTTTGCCTGTCCAAATTACCTGATCCGAAGTATTCAGCAACTCAATTTTCACATCAATCAGATTTTCGGCCGAATTATTTTTGAGTTTAATAGAGATTCGGTTACTTAAATTTATATTCCAGTAAGCAGGCATGTCCGAAAAATCCTGGTTTTGACCAAGGTTTAACCAGAAATCCCAGTTAGCAAGATCATTCCATTCTCCGGCGGTTATTTGTCCGGATTGGATTGTGTCGCCTCCGGTTCCACTTTCTCCACCTTCTCCACCTGAAGGACCTGGTCCACCTGTTCTACCGCCCTTAAAATAGGAATATTCGCCAGTTTCACTTCTAATTCCACTGTCTTCATTTTTGGAGCAAGAGACAATCAGAGCAGCAAAGGCAAAAAATATAAATACTTTTTTCATGATTATGTTTTGAAGTTATTACATCTTAGGTGTTGAAAACAAAAGAAAGATGCAATGAAACTTATTTAGGTTGCGTGCTAAAAAGTTAAATTTGTCTCAAAATACTGAAAGTAAAATGCATTTCCGAAAAAGGGAAGAAGGAAGTTGTAAATGTCAAATCAATGTCGTTGACTCAGGCCTGAAATATTATTTCCACATTCATGTTTTCTAATGTTTTCTTAAGTTAACGACATTGAATGTCAAATTGCTATTTAATTCCCCCGAAATACTTCATAAACTGCATTCTTTCGTATGCTGCGGGGTTCTTGCCTTCTACCATATTGATTGAACCTTTAAACTGGTCGATATAATTAAAGCCTTTTTCATCCATCCACTTTTCCAGACCCGAGAGCATCTGGTTAATATATTGTGGCCCATGTTTGTAAATTGCTGATACTACCTGCACCGCGTCGGCACCTGCAAGAATTTGCTTGATCATGGATGAACTGTCGTGTATCCCCGTTGAGGCGGCAAGGTTGCATTTTACATTTCCCGAAAGTATTCCAATCCATCGTAATACCTGATTGAACTCGGCAGGAGTGCTGAAAATATCAGCCTCCCCAAGACTTAGAGTTTCCAGATCAATATCCGGCATATAAAACCGATTAAACAAAACCATTCCCTTAATTCCGCTTTCTGAAACGGCCGTGAAAAAGTGGTAAGGTTTAGTAAAGTTCTGACTAAACTTAACGGCAACAGGAATTTTAACCTCCTTCAGAACGTTGGTAATGATTGAAAAGTATGTCTTTTCAAAATCAACATCTGAAGTATCAGCCGGGTTAAGAAAAATATTCAGTTCAATGGCATCGGCACCTGCATTTTCTATTTTTTTTGCAAAGCTGACCCATTCAGAATTACTCAGACAATTTATACTTCCAATGATAGGAATAAGCAACTCGTTTTTTGATTTTTTAATCAGATTAAGGTAATTGTTAAGGCTATCTTCCTTTATGTGGATATCAATATAATCAAGAGTTTCGGAATGATCTGTATAAATCATTTTATCTGCTTTGGCAGAATCAAGATGGTGTTTAGTATCAAGAAGAATTTCCTCTTCAAAAATTGATTTCAGAACGATGGCACCGGCTCCGTTTGCTTCCAGTTCTTTTATTTTATCAAAGGTGGAGGTTAGTCCGCAGCTGCCAATGATCAGAGGGTTTTTCAAAACCAAACCCATGTAAGATGTAGTTAAATCGGCCATAATTACTTAGTTTTTTTCAAGTATTCATCAATTCCTGCGGCAGCTTTTCTTCCATCGCCCATGGCAAGAATAACGGTGGCACCGCCTCTTACAATATCACCACCCGCAAAAACACCGGATATGCTGGTTTCCAGAGTATCCGGATTTACTTTAAATGTTCCCCAGCGGGTTACTTCAAGTTCTGGCATTTGCTTTGGGATCAGGGGATTTGGCGACACTCCTACACTTACAACAACAAGATCAATGTCGATCAGATATTCTGATCCAACAATTGGTACCGGAGATCTTCTTCCTGAGCTATCAGGTTCACCCAGTTCCATCTTCTGAACTCTCATTTGAGTTACTCTTCCTTCTTTATTTGCCAGATACTCAACTGGACTCTGAAGCATAAGAAACTCAATGCCTTCCTCCATTGCGTGGTGTATCTCCTCTTTACGTGCCGGCATTTCTTCAAGGGATCTGCGGTAAATAATAATGGCTCGTTCAGCACCGAGTCGCTTTGCAGTACGCACGGAATCCATAGCAGTGTTTCCACCTCCGATAATTGCTACGTTTTTTCCTTTTTGAACGGGAGTGTCGTATCCGGGTTTCGAAGCTCCCATGAGATTAACACGGGTAAGGTATTCGTTTGAGGAAAGAATCCCATTAGCATTTTCTCCGGGGATATTCATAAAACGAGGAAGACCGGCACCGCTTCCCATGAAAAAAGCTTTATATCCTTGTTTTTTGAGATCATGGATATCACCAGTCTTACCAAAAACGAAGTTCTTAATAAACTCAACTCCCATTTTCCTCAGAATATCAATTTCCATATCAACGATTGAGTTTGGAAGGCGGAATTCTGGTATCCCGTATTTTAAAACGCCCCCGATTTCATGCAGCGCTTCAAAAACTGTCACAGTATAACCCATTTTCGCCAAATCGCCGGCAGCAGCAAGCCCTGAAGGACCTGAGCCGATTACTGCAACTTTAATGTCGTTTTTTACCTTGATTTCCGGAATCGAAATCTGATTGGATTCGCGCTCATAATCGGCAGCAAACCTTTCAAGATTGCCAATAGCCACCGGAGTTTTTTTCATTTTCTGTGTGTAGAAACAGCTGGCTTCGCATTGAATTTCCTGAGGACAAACGCGACCGCAAACTGAAGGTAGTGCATTAGTCTCTTTCAGCGTGTGTGCAGCTTTCAGATAATTGCCCGATTCAATAAATTTGATGAATTTTGGTATATTTATGTTTACAGGGCAACCTTCAATGCAGGTAGGAGTAACGCAATCAAGACATCGTTGAGCTTCAGTAACTGCCTGTTCGGAACTCAAACCGATATTTACTTCCAGACTATTTTTATTTCTGATATCAGGTGCCTGCTCAGGCATTTTAATGCGTTCAATTTTAACACGATCCTTCTGTTTTAGTGTTTCCCGCAGACTGGTTCTCCATTCCTGGTCGCGTTCATTTTTGAGGTATTCCTGATTAAATCCCGACATTTCTATGACTGTTTTGTTTTTTATCACTATTATCCGGTAAATTATATTTCGTCCCTAACTGGACTTTGTTCAATTTTGTATCTTGCTTTCTGCCAATATGTTGTCTCCCGATTTTATCGTGACAAGCTCCGACGGGACAGTCCCGGAGGAACTAAATATTGGTAGGATTAATAGCAGCCCCCCTTAGTATAAGTCCCGTCAGGGGCGCAATAGAATAAAGGGTTACAGCTCATTATCATTGCATTTACCGTACAACAGTGATTTGTTAATTATTTACTTCTATTGAAAACAACTATCTTTTAAATTCTAAATTAGCAATTTTTTCTTCTTCCTTATAAGCTCCAAGTCTCATTATAAGCTCATCAAAATCAACTTGATGGGCATCAAACTCAGGTCCATCAACGCATACAAATTTTGTAGCACCTCCAACCGTGAGCCGGCATGCTCCGCACATTCCGGTGCCGTCAACCATAATGGTATTAAGACTTGCAACCGTTGGGATGTTGTATTTCTTAGTAAGTATTGACGTGTATTTCATCATAACAGCAGGACCGATTACGATTGAAAGATCAATTTTTTCTTTTTTGATAACATCTTCCATTCCTTGTGTTACCAGACCTTTGGTTCCATAAGAGCCATCGTCGGTCATGATGATTAGCTCATCTGAATGTGGAGCCATTTCTTTTTCAAGAATCAGAAATTCCTTGCTTCTTGCTGCAAGCACTGTGATTACGCGATTTCCGGCTTTATGCAACTCTTCAACAATAGGTAGGAGAGGTGCTATTCCAACACCTCCACCGGCACAAAGAACGGTTCCAACCTTTTCAATATGAGTGTGATGCCCTAATGGACCAACCACATCTGTAACCTCATCTCCAACTTGCAAATCCGTGAGTTTTATACTTGTTATGCCCACTCTCTGGATTATGAGAGTTATCGTGCCATTGCTGGTATCGGCTGAGGAAATAGTAAGAGGGATTCTTTCGCCTTTTTCTCCGATTTTAACGATTACAAAATGTCCTGCTTTACGTTTTTCAGCAATGAGTGGCGCGTGAATCACGAGTTTAACAACATTTTCGGAAAGAAATACTTTTTCAGTGATCTGATTCATTGGGTTCTTTTTGCGATCCTAATAATAAACTCCTGATATTGATGAGGAATTTTCAAATTTTAGCTTTGGTAAAACTAACCAAAATTTGATATTTTTAAGCCATAAGATTGAATTTTTAACCACTTCCACTCGTTCAGAGTTGTTGAAGAGGAGGTTCAGTATTTATATCATTTTCCTCAACCTCAACCTCGTCCTCTTCCTCCTCCCATGAATACTTCTTTCTCTCAGGTCCTTGTTTGCGATAATATACAGAAAGCACAATCCCTGTTAATCCTCCCATCAGGTGCGATTCCCAGGATACTTTATAATCATAGGGTAGAATCCCCCAAACAAGGCTGCCATACAGGAAAATAACCAGCAAGGAGATTGCAAGCAGATTCATGTTTTTCCTGAGAACCCCGGAGAAAAACAGAAAGGATGCAAATCCGTAAACTAGTCCGGATGCCCCAATATGGTAGGCTTCGCGTCCTGCAAACCAAACCAGCAAACCTGAAACAAAGTAGATAATGAAGAAAATCTTATATGCAATCTCCCGGTAAAAATAGAATATCGCAAAACTCAGCAAAAAGACCGGAACTGTATTATCAGCTAAATGCTTGAAATCTGCATGTATCAAGGGGGATGTTAGAATACCTGCCAATCCTGCCATTTTCTGAGGGAACACTCCGAATTTCACAAAGCTCGTATCAAGACCAATTTCGGTAAGCTTAATAAACCAAATCAGGAATATAAAGAATGAAGGGAAAATAAGGCTATGGTAAAATTTTTTCTTTTCATCCATGGCTGCGTGAATCAGGATTGATTCTTTAAATAATTAAAATTTTCGTTTCAGAATTCCCGAAAATTACCGAAAAAATACTGATTCGTGGAATTTTTATTTTTTTCTTACGGAAAATTAATAAGTTGGTGAGACCTAAAACCGCTGCGCTTAGGTTATTATATGCAAAGGACAGAATTACCAAATTGTTGTTTTAAATAAATTGTAACCTTGTAAGAAATGAGATTTCTTGATTGTAATACCTACTTTAATCCATGAAAATCATGCTTTCATATAATTCTTAGGCATTTCAACATATATCATTGTTTAAATCTATAATTTTATCTCTCTTAAACTTTACTTAAAATTGTGAATTCAAAACCTCTTAACCTTACAATTATGAAAAAAATCTTTGCTCTTTTGCTTCTGACTATTTTTGCATTACCATTTGTAAAAGCTCAGGAGAATGTCTTTGCTGTTGGTGATAAAGTAGTTAACCTTGGAATCGGATTTGGATCCATCGGATATTCTGCTTTTGGTTACAAAACCACGGTTCCCCCGATTTCTATTTCCTTTGAAAAAGGGATAAAAGACGGAATTCTTGATAAAGGAGTTCTTTCAATTGGAGGCTACCTCGCCTATTCTGCCAATAAATGGGAATCCACATGGGCAGGTGGAAGCTATGGATGGAAATATACTAACATTTACCTTGGTGCAAGGGGTGTATTGCATTATCCACTTGTAGATAAGATTGACACTTACGCTGGTGTTTTATTAGGGTATCATATTTCTTCAGTTCATGAAATTGGAACCACAACTGGATATGTAGATCCTTACTCCGGCGGCGGACTTATCTTTGGTGGTTATGTAGGTGGTCGTTATTATTTTACTGATAAACTTGCTGCAATGGGTGAACTTGGTTATGGAATTACCTGGATTACAATTGGAGTTTCTATAAAATTATAGCAATCAATTTTAAAAAAGTTAGGGGCAAAAATTCATCTTTAAAAATGAATTTTTGCCCCGTTTTTATTAGTTTTGCCGCTTCGGCAGACTCAGCATGAATCTAAACCTTCGGCCTAAGCTTCCTAACCTGCTCTCCGGTTTTCCACAGTTCTGACTCACGAAGTTCTTTTAATTCAATCTCAAGTTTTGCCTTGTAATCAGGGCCTCCAGTTGATTCCAAAACCCTTACACATTCTTCGCCGCTCTTAACTCTTCTGTATAATTCTTTGAATACAGGAGCTACTGCATCTCTGAATTGTGGTCTCCAGTCCAGTGCACCTCTTTGTGCAGTTGCGCTGCAGTTTGAATACATCCAGTCCATTCCGTTTTCATCAACCAGACGAATAAGACTCTGCGTCAGCTCTTCAACGGTTTCATTAAAAGCTTCACTTGGAGAATGTCCATTTTCACGAAGAACGTTGTACTGAGCATCCATGACTCCCGCCAAAGCACCCATTAATACGCCTCTTTCTCCTGTGAGGTCGCTATAAACTTCCTGTTCAAAAGTTGTAGGGAATAAATATCCTGATCCTACTGCTATACCTAAAGCAATGGTGCGTTCTTCTGCTTTACCTGTAGCGTCCTGAAAAATCGCAAAACTTGAATTTATACCAGCACCTGCAAGAAAGTTTCTTCTTACACTGGTTCCTGAACCTTTTGGAGCAACCAAAATAACATCGATATCTTTTGGCGGAACAACACCAGTATGGTCTTTATAGGTAATTGAAAAACCATGGGAAAAATACAGCGCTTTACCTTTTGTAAGGCATGGTTTAAGTAAAGGCCAGATTGTTCTTTGAGCAGCATCTGAAACCAGATATTGAATAATAGTACCTTTAGTAGCTGCTTCTGCTATCGGGAACAGTGTTTCACCGGGAACCCAGCCATCTTTTACTGCTTTATCCCAATCGGCTTTAAATTCAGGAGCCTGGCCAATTATAACATTGATTCCGTTATCTCTCATATTTAGAGACTGAGCGGGACCCTGAACACCATAGCCAATCACTGCAACGATTTCATTTTTTAGAACTTCCCTAGCCTTTGAAAGTGGGAATTCTTCCCTTGTGATTACTGTTTCAACCACACCACCAAAATTAATTTTTGCCATTTTAAAAAATTATTTGTTTGTTAATAATATTTCTCTTTCTGAGTATTTATTTGCCTCATCCATTTCGATAAGGTAACTGGTAATTTCTCTAAGTTGCTTGGTAACAGCCACACGACCCGACCTTACAAACTGCAACATTCCAAAAGGGAGCAGTTTTTCAAATAGTTCCTGTGTTTCGTCTTTGTGACCTGTCTTTTCAATAACAATGTACTCTGGTTCAACCGTGAGTATATGAGCATTGTATTTCCTGATAATTGTTTCCACATCATTGCCTTGAGCAAGCGCTGCTGTAGGCACTTTGTATAAAGCTATTTCCTGATGCACGATTTCATGAGTTTCATGATAAAAGGCCTTTAGAATCCCGATTTGCTTTTCGATTTGTTTTACAATCTTTTGAATTTGATCCTCAGTGGTATGCACCACAATTGTAAATCGGTAAACGCCTTTTACTTCCGACTCTGACGCATTAAAACTGTCAAGGTTTATATGCCTTCTTGTAAAAATAATAGAAAGCCTGTGTAATAATCCGATTTTGTTTTCAGTAAATATGGATAATGTAAATTCTTTTTCCATGGTTATTTTTTTTAGAATTATTCGAGTCTCATTTCAGATACCGTTCCACCTGCAGGTACCATTGGGAAGATATTGACTTCCTTTTCGCAATCAACTTCAAGCAGGAATGGGCCTTTGGTATTGATCAGATCTTCAATAGACTGATTAAGTTCATTTCTATCTGAAATTTTCTTAGCGGGAATCCCAAATCCTTCAGAAATCATAATGAAATTCGGATTTGTAAGTTCGGTCATGGAGTACCTTTTTTCAAAGAAAAGATCCTGCCACTGACGAACCATTCCCAGAAAATGATTATTCAAAATTACAATTTTCACTGCCAATCCCAGCTGAGAAATGGTGCCCAGTTCCTGAATGGTCATTTGGAATCCCCCGTCACCGATAACAACGATTACTTCCTTTTTATCACCGGCGGCCAGTTTTGCACCCAATGCAGCGGGAAGTCCAAATCCCATGGTACCCAAACCACCTGAAGTAACCCATGAGTTTGATGATCTGAACTGATAGTATCGTGCAGCTGCCATCTGGTGCTGACCAACATCTGAAATCAGAATAGCTTCTCCTTTAGTCTTCTGCGATATCTGGTGAATTACTTCTCCCATTCTGATCCCACCCTTGGTTGGATAACAGTCTCTTTCAATTACCTTTTCAAATTCATGCTCAGTGAGTTTACTGAAACTCTCTAACCATTCGGTATGAGTTTTTGAATGTACCAGTGGGATTAGCGCCTGAAGTGCCTGTTTGGCATCAGCAATCACAGCAACATCGGCTTTTACATTTTTGTCAATTTCAGCACGGTCGATTTCAATATGAATCACCTTTGCCTGTTTGGCATAAGTTTTAAGATTTCCAGTTACCCTGTCATCGAAACGCATTCCAATGGCAATAAGTATATCACATTGATTAGTATTGATGTTTGGAGCATAATTTCCATGCATCCCAAGCATTCCTGTAAAGAGTGGATGATCGGAGGGAAGTGCCGATAAACCAAGCAGAGTGCTGGCTACAGGAATTCCTGCTTTTTCAACAAACTCCTTGAATTCTTCCTGTGCTCCTGAAAGCAATATTCCCTGCCCCATTAGCACAAATGGTTTTTTAGCATTGTTAATCAGTTCGGCTGCCTTTAAGATGGAATCTTCTGTCATTACCGGGATTGGAGCGTAGCTTCTTAACTTTGTGATTTTTTTATAAACAAATTCAATTTCGGCATTCTGGGCATCTTTGGTGATATCAACCAAAACCGGACCAGGACGGCCTGAACGTGCTATAAAGAATGCTGTAGCCATTGCCTCCGGAATATCCTCAGCGCGGGTAACCTGAATGTTCCATTTTGTAACTGGCATGGAGATACTTACCACATCAGTTTCCTGAAAAGCATCGGTTCCAAGCAGGCTTGAAACAACCTGACCTGTTACGCAGACCAGCGGAGTTGAGTCGAGCATGGCATCGGCAAGACCTGTAATCAGATTGGTTGCACCCGGACCTGAGGTTGCTATTACTATTCCTGGCTTTTTACTAATGCGTGCGTATCCCTGTGCAGCATGAATGGCGCCTTGTTCGTGACGAACCATAACATGATGTAACTGTTTTTGATAGTCGTACAAGGCATCGTATACAGGCATAATTGCTCCTCCCACATAGCCGAACATCACTTCAACACCTTCTTCTATCATCGACAAAATAACAGCCTCAGCACCTCTGACCTTTTGTTTTTTAGGTTCAGTTTCCTTAGTCTGGCTTTTCAATTGAGTTTCCATGTAAGTACAAGTTTAGTTATAAGTGCATAATTTAAATCATTCTAACGGCACCCTTATCGGCCGATGTTACCATACTGGCATAAGCTTTTAAGGCTTTTGAAACTGGACGAATCCGGCCATCTGCTTTCCAGGCCATTTCTCCTTTTGTTTCCATTTCAATTCTTCGCTTTGCCAATTCTTCATTCGTGACCAGAACATTTATTTTACGGTCAGGGATGGATATTTCTATTAAATCTCCGTTCTTAATTAATCCAATATCACCCTTTTCTGCTGCTTCGGGGGATATGTGGCCGATTGAAAGTCCGGAGGTTCCTCCTGAGAAACGCCCATCTGTTATTAATGCGCATTTATCACCCAGTTTTTTGGATTTTATATAAGAGGTAGGATAGAGCATTTCCTGCATTCCGGGTCCACCTTTTGGACCTTCATAAACAATAACCACAACATCACCTGCATTAACTTCATTTCCTAAAATTGCTTCGCAGGCAGCATCCTGAGAATTGTAAACCTTTGCGGGGCCTTTGAATTTTAGAGAGTCATCTTTTACACCAGCTGTTTTTACGATACATCCGTTCTGAGCAATGTTTCCATATAAAACTGCAAGACCACCGTCTTGGCTGTATGCTTTATCAATACTGCGAATACAACCCTTTTCCCTGTCAAGGTCAAGGTCTTTAAACATGGCCTGCTGTGAGCCCATAACAATGTTCCGATAACCTCCGGGTGCTGCGCTAAAGAGAGTTTTTGCGTCATTTTGCGCTTCCTCACCAATGATATTATTTTTGGAAATAGCTTCGGAAAGGCTCATTCCATCAACTCTTTTCACATCAGATTTTAGCAAACCACCGGTTTCAAGCTCGCCCATAATCCCAAGAATTCCACCGGCACGGTGAACGTCCTGAACATGGTATGAGCTACTCGGGGCAACTTTACTTAACACAGGCGTGCTTCTGGAAAGTCGGTCAATGTCGCTCATGGTGAAATCAACTCCCGCTTCATGAGCAATGGCAAGGATATGCAATACGGTATTTGTTGAACCTCCCATGGCAATATCAAGCCTCATGGCATTTTCAAAGGCTTCCTTAGAAGCGATTGACCTTGGGAGAACGCTAGCATCTCCCCCGGAATAATATTTATTTACATTTTCAACAAGCACTTCAGCAGCTTTTCCGAAAAGATCAAGTCTGAATTTATGAGTAGCGAGGATTGTTCCGTTACCCGGCAAAGCAAGTCCCAGAGCTTCGTTCAGACAGTTCATTGAATTCGCGGTAAACATCCCTGAACAGGAACCACAAGTGGGACATGCGATTTTTTCTATGATTGAAATTTCTTTTTCACTAACAGAATCGTCAACAGCCATAACCATGGCATCGATAAGGTCATAAGACTTATCACCCGAAGTTCCGGCTTCCATTGGCCCCCCGGAAACAAAGATTGTTGGGATATTTAGGCGCATGGCGGCCATTAACATTCCTGGCGTAATTTTATCACAGTTGCTGATGCAAAACAAAGCATCAACCTTATGGCCCATGCACATATATTCTATGCTGTCGGCTATCAAATCCCGGGATGGGAGGGAGTAAAGCATGCCGTCGTGCCCCATGGCAATACCGTCGTCAATGGCTATGGTATTGAATTCCGCGGCAAAATAGCCTTTTGATTCAAATATCTTCTTAACCATCTGACCTACTTCGTGAAGATGAGTATGTCCGGGTACAAACTGAGTAAATGAGTTAGCAATTGCGATAACAGGTTTACCGAAATGTTCCTCTTTCATACCGTTTGCACGCCATAAACTTCTGGCTCCGGCCATTCTTCGACCCTGAGTTGTTGTGTCACTATTTAATTTATACTTCATCTTTATTTCCTTTAAAATGAAAAAGCCACCCTCTTTTTCTGAGAATGGCTAGCGGAATATTAAAAAGTTAATCCATACCATTCTCAGATCTTCACCACCACGAGGATGACGAGGACAAGAATGCTAATAATAATATGGCTGCCTAACTTTTTCATAACTGTTTTATGCGACAAAGATATTCAATCATTTTTAAACTGAAAATATTTTCGTGCTAAAAAACATGTTTATTTATCACAAAGTACGGTTTTTTAAAAATCGCTTTCAATTTGACACATTTTCGGCATAAATGAGGTGAAAAAGTAACAAATCGTAAGTGAAATGGGTTTTAATTCTTTAGCGATTCGAAATGTTAGAGGGGCAAAGAAGAATGAATTAGATTTTATAATTCAGAAATGATGGATATCATAATTAAAAATAGAGGAAAAAAAGAGGGCAAGTTACTTACATCGCACCGCTACAACCACCTACACTTGCTTCCTTCCGAACCTGGGTGATTTAGTGGGAGCTGGTCGTATAAGGCTTGCCCGAGCGCAAAAGTAATATAAATATTATTTGTAACAAAATTATTAATGCATTAGCGTTCTTATTCTGCAAAAACTTATATTTGCTAACAAAACACAATATTATGGCAAACAATTCTTATAAAACAACATTCGAGCCGGCATTATTATATGGTGGAATCGTAGGTGGAGTCATTCTTTTACACTCAGTAGTGCTTAATGCGCTTGATGCAAGCTTCTCGACGTATGCTCAGATCACAGGGTACATCCTGCCAATTGCGCTGCTTTTTCTGGTTTTGCACATGTACCGCAAAGAGCAATTGGGTGGGGTGATGAGTTATTCACAAAGTCTTGGAATGGGATCACTTGTCATGGTGGTTACCGGAATCATAAGTGCAGTTTATATGTTTGTGTTAATTAAATATATTGATCCTGATTATGTAAATGTCATGTTGCAAATACAAGAAGACAAATTGCTGGAACAGGGAATGGATGAAGCAACCATTGAGAAAGCTATGGAAATGACTTCTAAAATGAGAAGCGTTGGATTTCTAGCGGTTATTAGCTTTTTTACCACATCCTTTTTTGGTGTAATTTTTAGTGCAATAGTATCTATATTTTTAAAGAAAGAGCCAAAAGATCCTTTTGCTTCGGTTCAATAATATTAACAGAATTCGCATAAGTGAGTATAAATCAGATTTGCTAATGGATGTATCAATCGTAGTACCTCTCTATAATGAGGAGGAGTCGCTGACTGAACTTGTAGATTGGATTCGCAGGGTCGGGAATGAAAATAAATTCAGTTTGGAGATTATCATGATTGATGACGGAAGTACCGATCATTCATGGGAAATTGTAAGTGGATTGTCTGAAAAATATAAGGAAGTTAAAGGGATCAAATTTCGCCGGAATTACGGAAAATCTGCAGCATTACATGTGGGTTTTCAAACTGCAACAGGTGATGTAGTGATCACCATGGATGCCGACCTTCAGGATAGCCCTGAAGAAATACCCGGATTATATTCAATGATAAAAAAGGATGGATTTGATCTGGTATCTGGCTGGAAGAAAAAAAGACACGATCCAATTTCTAAAACTCTCCCAAGTAGATTCTATAATTACACTGCCCGGAAAGTAACCGGTATTAAACTGCATGATTTTAACTGCGGTCTCAAAGCGTATAAGAAATCTGTTGTAAAAGCTATAGAAGTTTATGGGGAAATGCACCGGTATATCCCTGTAATTGCCCGTCGTGCAGGGTTTATGAAGATAGGCGAGAAAGTAGTTGAACACCATGAGCGTAAATTTGGAGTTACAAAATTTGGAATGGAAAGGTATATTAATGGATTTCTGGATCTTCTAACTATAAGTTTTATTTCCCGATTTGGAAAACGTCCAATGCACATGTTTGGCACACTTGGAACGCTTATGTTTATTGTAGGTTTCTTATCTGCTGCATGGCTTGGAGCCCAAAAGCTTTATATGATTCATGAAGGAATTAAAGCCAATCTTATAACTCATAGTCCATATTTCTATTTGTCGCTTACCGCGATGATTATTGGATCTCAGCTTTTTGTAAGTGGTTTTCTCGGCGAACTTATTTCCCGCAGTTCATCCGATAGAAATCATTACCATATTGAAGAAGAAAAAAATCTTTAAGATTGAAGATAATCAGCATCGGTCCGGCTAGCCCCCTTCGCGGAGGGATTGCTAAATTTAATGAATCTTTCTCTTTGGCTTGCAGGCTCGAAGGACACGATATTGAAATTGTTTCTTTCAAATTTCTATACCCAGCCTTTTTATTCCCCGGAAAATCTCAATTTTCTGATGACCCGCCTCCACAAGATATTAAGATACACACCTGGCTCCACTCTCTTAATCCATTTAATTGGATATGGACTTCTAAAAAAATAAAGTATCTGGAGCCGGAGCTTGTGATTATCCATTACTGGATGCCATTTTTTGCTCCTGCATTGGGTTTTCTGGCAAGAAGAATCAGGAAACAAACAGGGGCTAAAGTTATTGCTATAACTCACAACCTCATTCCGCATGAAAAGCAGGCATTTTCTAGCATTCTAACCAATTATTTTGTTAATTCAATTGATGGTCTGATTTGCTTGTCTACTTCGGTATTGGGCGACTTAAGGGAATTTAACAAATCTCTTCCTGCATTGTGCATCCCTCATCCGGTTTATGATATCTATGGCGCAAAGGTGACCAAAGAGGAAGGTCTTTCCCATCTGGGACTTGATGTGCATAAGAAATATCTCTTATTTTTTGGTCTTATCAGAAAGTACAAGGGTCTTGACCTACTTCTGGAAGCTTTTGCACAAGTTAAAACGCCGGATTTAATGCTTTTAATTGCCGGAGAATTTTATGAGCCGATATCAACATATCTTGAGCAGGCAGAGAGATTAGGCATTTCAGGGTCAGTGATATTCACCGATTCGTTTATACCCGATTCCGAAGTGAAATATTATTTTTCAGCGGCAGAAATGGTTGTCCAACCCTATATTACAGCCACACAAAGCGGAGTAACACAGATAGCCTATCAGTTCGATTGTCCAATGCTGGTAACAAATACTGGTGGTCTTGCGGAAATAGTTTTCGATTTGAAAACGGGTTTTGTATGTGAAAAAGATCCGGTTGAAATTGCGGCCAAAATCGACTTGTTTTTTAATAGCAACATGGCTACCGGTATGATAGAAAATATCAAACTTGAAAAACACAGGTTCTCATGGGATACTTTTGTAAAGCAATTAATTGTTCTTGCTGAAAAAGTTTAAACTATTCGGGTTGCAGATCTTTCCGAAGCATTTGAAGCACATGCCTGTCAATTGGAAAAGCCAATTCATCTTCCTTAAGGGTTAAAACAGAAACCCATCTGAAAGACTGGCTCCCATTTTTTTCTCCCTCGAAATCAAATGGCTTAACTGAGATTTTAAATTTTGGAAATTCCTTCATCCTGATTTTGTAATATATACTAATTAGCTGATGATCGGCGTAAAACAAGGCTTTCTGAAAGAATCCGGTAGTGTAATAATGGGATAAAACCTCTACCTCTTGTCCTAATTCCTCAATCGCTTCGCGTCGCAGACAGTCTTCAGTTCCCTCGCCTGGAATTAGACCTCCCCCGGGAAATTTGGTCATATAGCGATCCAAAACATACTCATCACTGAGGAGTATTTCACTATTCTCATTAAGAATTATGCCGTAAACACGGATATTGATATGATTTATTTCTGCCATTTTAAAACATATAATTGTTTCCCGAAAAAAATACTTAGCAAAATAACGGCTAATTTTTACCTGTAATATAATTCATAATTTCCTCTGATTCAGATGGATGAAACCATTTAGTTTTTTGGTCTTTTCGAAACCAGGTAAGCTGTTTTCGCGCGTAGTAACGGGTGTTGGACTTAATACTGATGATTGCTTCTTCCAAACTTATCTTTCCTTCAAAATATTCGAAAAGTTCTTTGTAACCGACAGTATTTAAGGCATTTATTTTTTTATAGGGATATAAACTTCTGGACTCCTCAACAAGTCCTTCCTCAACCATTGCATCAACCCTTGCGTTTATCCGTTCATAAAGCATATCCCGGTTCATATCAAGGGCTATCTTCTTAATGGTGTAATTTCTTATTTTTTCAGGGGATGTTAGAAAAGAGGAATATGGTTTCCCTGTAATTATGCTTACTTCAAGAGCTTTCTGAATTCTCTTTGGATTACTGAGATCAATTTTATCAAAACTAGCGGGATCAAGTTTTAGCAAATCTTCAAGAAGACTTTCAATTCCTTCCGTTTCAAACTGTAACTGGATTCTGTTTCTGGTTTCCGGATCAATGGAGGGAAGCAGGTCAATACCTTTACAAACAGCGTCAATATACATGCCTGAACCTCCGCATAAAATGACCTTATCGAATTTTTTGAAAAGGTTTTCAAGAAGAAGATTTACCTCATTTTCATATTTGCTGGCATTATATGATTCGTGAATAGAAATATTCTGAATGAAATAGTGAGGCACTTTTTTTAGCTCATCACTTGTAGGAACCGCGGTACCAATATGTAATTCTTTATATATCTGCCGGGAGTCAGCTGAAATAATTTCGGTATTCAGTTTTTGAGCAATATCAATGCTAAGAGCAGTTTTCCCTATTCCTGTAGGTCCGGCAATTACTATTAGTTCTTTTTTATTCTCTGGAATTTTCATCACCTTCATCGATGAATTCTGAAGAGTCGTCGTCGTCGTCATCGAATTCTGAAACTTCGCCTGAAACTTCATCCGAAACGCCTTCGTCCTCATTTGTGTCTATTTCACCCGGCAATCCTTCTTTTGCTCCCTCATCATACTGATCTTGAAAGTTAAAGGCTGAATTAACATCTCCCACAATTGAGCCTAAATCCTTATTTCCGAAAAGGATTTGCTGAGGTGAGGCACCTTTTGAAAATACTACTGCAGGATAGTCGAAATACCTTACTTCTTCCTGTGTGTCAATTAGTTCAATGTTTAATCCTCTTGCATTGAAGAAGTCGAAAATATAAATCAATCTTTGTTTTGGATCTTTAACAAAGTCGCGCAATCTTGCCCGGTCCATCGCAACAGTAATGTTATTAGGTACATCCGACATATCGAATAAGGTAAATTCCTTTTCCTTTTCCCAAAGCTGATTAGTTTGATAAAATGAGGCAATCTGCGCACTGTCGTAGTTCAGGTCATCCTGGATGGCCTTATGAAAATCATAAAATGTCTGATTCGACCGGATTTCAATATCTCTGACAAAATCCTTGATTTCATGTGATAACAATCTGAACTTAAAAACCATAACTATTTTTTATTCAAGTTAAGTAAAAATTTTAACGTATCTGCATTATCCGGGTAGTCATTTAATCCCGGCTTCTGACTGTTTCCGAACCCTACATAGTTTTCAATAAAATCTGAGCCGCTTACGCAACATTGAATTTTCTCAGCATCTGTTTCTAATCGGCCTTTCAATTGCGGCCACTCATTATAATACTCGTAAAACACTATTCCTACCGGACTGGACAAACTCTGATCCTCTTTGAGCAGAAGATAGCCAGTATCCAGATGTTTCAAGAGATTCACCAGATAAATAGCCTTATAATAATCGTAATTATTAGCGTATTTATTGTGGTTGTAAAGATACGAATAGGATTCAAAATTATCCAGCATATTTGGAATATTGAAGCCAAGGGGTAAAAAAAGTTTAGAGACACTTCGGCAACCCATTCCAAAATACAGAAAAATGTCATCTGCCAGATTTTTATAGTCATCAGGCGTTTCATCTCCTGTCAGAATTGCCACTGAATTTCTGTTTTTTCTAATTATGTGGGGATATTTTCCAAAATAATATTCGAAATAACGAGAAGAATTATCACTACCAGTTGCAATTACGGCATCAATATTTTTCAAAGGTTCGGTTAACAACAAAATAGTTTCTGCGAATTCAGGATTAGAATGACAAAGCACATCCCGCAAAACAGGCATTAATTTCTCGTCTTTGGACGACATTTTTACTACCGCTTTATGGTTGGAGAAACAAACGGAAACCAAATCATGCAGACCAACTAGTGGAATGTTTCCAGCCATAATGATTCCAATATTCAGTCTTTTTCCGGAAAAATTCTTTAGCTGTGGATAGTTATCCACCCATTTACGGAGTTTTTCTTCTTCAAGCATCTCGGCAAATGATGAAAAGGAATACAGCATAAAATCCCGTGTAAACCATGGGTTATATATTTCAGCGGTTTTTATGGCTAGAAGAAATGGTTTCGCATATAATTCATTGACTTCAGCTAATTGCGAATTTTCCATGAAACTCACTGAATCAAATTGTTTCAGAAACTTTCCCAATGTAGCAAAAGCTTGAATTTTGTTTTCCAAAGTATTTTTTTTAACTCAGTTAATTGTGTAGGGAACTAATAAAAAACATCAAAAACAGGCAATTGCTGAAACACTGCATACAGCCAGAAAAATCATTTGGCTGACACATACCAGCGATTTTAAAATGTAATATTTATATTTTAAAGAAATCCCTAAAACTTTCCTCCCTTTTTTCGGATGAGGTTCAGAGCCGACCCGGCCTTAAACCATTCGATCTGGTTTTCATTATAAGTATGCGCAATTTTAATACTCTCCGACTTCCCGTTAGCATGAATGAGCAACAATTCCAGATTTTTACCTGGCGCAAAACCAGCAAGACCCCTGATTTCGAATGTATCGTCTTCAAGAATCTTAGAATAGTCGTCCTTATTTACAAAAGTAAGGGCAAGCATTCCCTGTTTCTTTAAATTCGTTTCATGGATGCGCGCAAATGATTTTACCAGTACAGCTCGTGCATTCAGGAAGCGAGGTTCCATTGCTGCATGTTCACGGGACGATCCTTCACCATAATTTTCATCCCCAACAATGATTGAATCGAGACCTTTTGATTTATAGACTTTCCCAAGATCAGGAACAGCAATGTATTGTTTATCAAATGGATTGAGTACCTGATTCGGTAATTCATTAAAAAAGTTTAACGCTCCGATAAGCATATTATTGGAGATGTTTTCCAGATGTCCGCGGTATTTTAACCATGGACCAGCCATAGAGATATGATCGGTGGTGCATTTACCTTTGGCTTTAATCAGTAATCTAAGTCCTTTCAGATCATTTCCTTCAAATTCTTTAAAGGGAGTCAGTAGCTGAAGTCGCTGGGAATCAGGAGCAACGTTAATGATTAAGCTTGATCCGTCAGTTGCAGGAGCCTGGTAGCCATTATCTTTTACTTCAAATCCTTTTTCAGGCAATTCAACACCTTTGGGTTCATCCAGCTTGACTTTTTCACCTTTCTCATTTATTAATGTGTCGGTAATAGGGTTAAAGCTAAGATCCCCGGCAATTGAAAGTGCAGTAACGATTTCAGGGCTGGCCACAAATGCATAAGTATTAGGGTTACCATCATTTCTTTTTGCAAAATTTCTGTTGAAGGAAGTAATGATCGAGTTTCTTTCCTGTTTATCGGCATTGTGTCGAGCCCATTGACCAATACATGGCCCGCAGGCGTTAGCCAGTACAACTCCCCCGATATTTTCAAAAGTCTTAAGCAAACCATCACGTTCAATAGTAAACCTTACGAGTTCAGAACCAGGGGTTATGGTATATTCAGATTTAACCTTTAAATTCTTTTGTTTCGCCTGTTTGGCAATAGATGCAGCGCGGGTAATATCTTCATAAGATGAATTAGTGCAAGAGCCGATTAAGCCTACATCCAGACGCGTGGGGTAGTCGTTGTCCTTTACTGCTTTAGCAAACTGTGAAAGTGGCCATGCTTTATCAGGAGTAAAAGGGCCGTTGATATGAGGTTCGAGTTCAGATAAGTCAAGTTCTATAACCTGATCGAAATATTTTTCTGGGTGTTCATAAACTTCCGGGTCGCCGGTGAGGTTAGAAGCTACTTCATCAGCGAGTTTTGCAATGTCCTTTCTGCCTGTACCTTCAAGGTAAAGTTTCATTTTTTCGTCATAGCCAAACAATGAAGTTGTAGCTCCGATTTCAGCACCCATATTGCAAATAGTACCTTTTCCGGTACATGATATGGATTTTGCTCCTTCTCCGAAATATTCAACTATGTACCCGGTTCCACCTTTAACTGTAAGGATTCCTGCAAGTTTAAGAATTACATCTTTTGCAGAAGTCCATCCACTCAACTTACCGGTAAGTTTAACACCAATGAGTTTTGGAAATTTGAGTTCCCATGGCATTCCAACCATAACATCTACGGCATCAGCACCTCCAACACCAATTGCCACCATACCAAGGCCACCTGCGTTAACGGTATGCGAGTCTGTACCAATCATCATTCCTCCAGGAAAAGCATAATTTTCAAGAATTACCTGATGTATAATACCTGCTCCGGGTTTCCAGAATCCTATGCCATATTTATTAGATACGTTAGCCAGAAAATCGAATACTTCCTTGTTATTGGTATTTGCAACTGCAAGATCCTCTTTAGCTCCTGATTTTGCCAGGATAAGATGGTCGCAGTGCACTGTTGAGGGCACAGCAGCAGTGGTTTTTCCTGCCATCATGAATTGTAGTAATGCCATTTGGGCAGTTGCATCCTGCATTGCGACTCTGTCCGGATTAAAATTCACATAATCCTCTCCTCTAATATAAGCTTTTTGAGTATTTCCTTTGTCAAGATGAGAATACAAAATTTTTTCCGTAAGTGTCAAAGGACGATTAGTGATTTTACGCACGGCATTGATTTTATCAGCTATTCCGGCATATACAGATTGAATCATTTTAATGTCAAAAGCCATGGAAGGAGATATTAATTGATTTATTTTCTGTTGCGAAATTACACAAAGTTTAATACTTGTTTTTAATAGGAGACGTTTTAATACAAATATTGTTCAGAAATTCTTAATTTTATCTCGATTATACAGAATTCTATCTCCCATGATAAAAGGTGCAATGTTTCGCGAAAATCTTAAGGTATCCTTACAGGCTATCCGAACCAACCGTTTGCGTACAATTCTCACCATTTTCATTATTGCTTTTGGAATCATGGCATTAGTAGGCATTTTAACTGCTATTGACTCTATTGAGAAATCATTTACAAGTCAGCTTACAAGGATGGGTGCAAATACCTTTGTAATTGAAAGTAGGGGAATGGACATACAGATCGGTAACCAAAAGAGGCGTAAGAAGAATTATACTTTTATTAATTACAGGCAGGCTGAAGCGTTTAAAGAGAAATTTGTGTTTCCTGCCGAAGTATCTATTTGGGCCTGGGCAACAGGAATGGCAACTGTAAAGCATGAATCAATGAAAACCAATCCGAATGTTCCAGTTGTTGGTGCTGATGATAATTACATTAGTACTGCAGGTCTAGAGGTTGAAAAGGGTAGGGGTTTTTCTGCAGATGATGTGATTAATAACAGAAATTATGTTGTTGTGGGAAGTGAAATTGTAGATAAACTTTTTGCCAATAAAATTGATCCGATTGACAAGATAGTTATTATTGGTAGCGGTCGTTACAGAGTAATTGGGACCCTTAAGAAAAAAGGTTCAAGTATGGGGCGGAATATGGATAATATGTGTGTTATTCCCTACACCAATATGAGACAATATTTTTCCCGGCCAAATATGAATTACTCCATCAATATCAAACCAAATAAGCCGGAGTTAATGGATGCGGCTATTGGTGAAAGTGAAGGCGTCTTTCGTGAAGTAAGGAATTTGGATCCTAAAGATGAAAGCGATTTTAATATTAACAAAAGTGATATGTTGGTTGAGATATTGCTCTCCAGTTTGAAGAATATAAGGTTTGCAGCCATTGTTATCGGTGTTATTACTTTATTTGGAGCTGTGATCGGGCTTATGAATATCATGTTAGTATCTGTTACCGAAAGAACCAGAGAAATTGGAATTAGAAAAGCGATGGGTGCAAAATCACGTACTATTAAGCAGCAGTTTCTCTTTGAAGCGATTGTAATTGGACAACTTGGTGGAGCTTTTGGTATTGTTCTTGGGATTTTAATCGGAAATGTTGTTTCTTTGTTATTGAAAACGTCTTTTGTTGTGCCTTGGCAATGGATTACATTAGGAGTTTTTCTTTGTTTTATAGTTGGAATAATTTCAGGATACTTTCCGGCCGTTAAAGCCGCTAAACAGGATCCTATTGAAGCACTCAGATATGAGTAGCAAAAACGGTTAAACTAATGTGAAGTTATTATGGAAGATTTTTTTATAGAGAGAACTTTTAATACACCAGAGGTTGAATTGAGGCCTTCAGAGGGAGTCCTTAGAATTGAAGGGCGCTCTATCCCTGAAGATCCCGGGGAGTATTATGATGTTATTATACAGAAACTTGAAGATTATTATCGCGAGCCCCAAAAGATAACTAATATTGAGATTAAGCTTGAATATATCAATAGTGGATCCTCAAAGTACATGCTCGAGATGTTCAGAGTTGTTAAGATAAATTTCGATAAGGGAAACGATTGCATTGTTAAATGGTTTTATGAAGAGGATGATGAATCAATTCAGGAATTAGGTCAGCATTACATGAATACTATTAAGATACCATTTAAAATGATTGATTTTTATTAATCAGATCGAAAATAGTTATAACAAAAGAGGCTGTCTCATTTCTGGGACAGCCTCTTTTTATTGTTGTGAAAACTATTATTTTACAGTGTTCATGTAAGCAATCAAATCGAGGAGTTTGTTTGAATATCCCCACTCATTGTCATACCATGAAACCACTTTTGCAAAGTTGTCATTCAGTGATATCCCGGCTCCTGCATCGAAGATGGAGGTGCGTGGATCGGTCATGAAGTCGCTTGAAACAACATCATCTTCTGTATAACCAAGAATACCTTTTAATTCGCCTTCTGAAGCAGCTTTCATAGCTTTTTTAATTGCGTCATAGGAAGCTGGTTTAACAAGTTTAACTGTTAAATCTACAACTGAAACGTTCAGGGTTGGAACACGGAAAGCCATACCTGTAAGTTTACCATTCAGCTCAGGAATAACTTTACCAACAGCTTTTGCTGCACCGGTTGAAGATGGAATAATGTTTCCGGCAGCTGCACGTCCACCTCTCCAATCTTTCTTGGATGGGCTGTCAACAGTTTTCTGAGTTGAAGTAGTTGAGTGTACAGTTGTCATGAGGCCTTCTGCGATACCAAAGCTATCATTTAATACTTTTGCGATAGGAGCAAGACAGTTGGTAGTGCATGATGCATTGGAAACAAACTGCATGTCGGATTTAAAAGTTTTGTGGTTTACACCCATTACAAACATCGGAGTGTCGTCTTTTGAGGGAGCTGACATTACAACATGTTTTGCACCTGCAGTGATATGACCTACAGCAGTATCTTTGGAAAGGAATAATCCGGTTGACTCAATAATATATTCAGCACCAACTTCATTCCATTTCAAATTTTCAGGTTTCATTTCAGCAGTTACGCGGATAGCCTGACCGTTAACAACCAGTTTGCCATCTTTTACTTCAACTTTACCATCAAATTTTCCGTGCATTGTGTCATATTCCAACATATATGCCATATAGTCAACATCAATAAGATCGTTTATTCCAACAATCTCCATATCTGTTCTTTTCATTGCGGCTCTGAAGGCAAGTCTGCCTATTCTTCCGAAACCGTTAATACCAACTTTAATTTTTGCCATAATATTAATAATTAATGATTTATGTAAAAGGAATCTTTTTTATGTGTTTTCTCAATTGTGACGCAAATTTATGAATAAAAAATAAAACCTCAAAGTGAATAATGATTATGCAGAAAAAATGAATGGATAGTTTTAAAATGAAAGTAAATTCTTGGATTTAAATAATTACAGAAAATCAACAAGGTGAAATCCGTCTTAAAAATCCTGAAGAGTATTCTCCTGTTTTTTTTGGCTTTTAGAAATACTACGGCTTAATTTTTGTTCGGCTCTGCGTGATTTCCATTTCTCAGATAATGCAGCTTCGCTTACGTCTATTACTTTTCCAAAACGATATCCTACGGTAAGATTCAAAAAATAAAAATCATTTGTTTGAGTTGCCATAATGGGAATTGCCTTTGGGAAAACATCAAGGCCAATAGCCACTTCAAGTGCATGTATTACAGCGTCTTCGCGGCTATATTCAAAATTAAAACCAAATTTCGCAGATCCACCGGGCACAACAGATAATTCATTAAACCCTTTAAAAAAGGAAGCCTTTCCATTTATATTGGATTGATGAATTGAAATATTAAATTTTTCTATTTTGGTAAAATCCTCATATAAATTATAATATCTGATTTCGTAATAGATGGGTTTTAAAATTCCAATAGTAGGCCCTGCCGAATAAAAATAGCGAATAGAAATGCCTCCTCTGTCATTTTTTCGGAATATCTCGTACTGCTTACCAATACTTCCCTTCAACTCAAAGAAACTATTCTGTTTGCCATAAATAAAACTTCGGCTGGAATAATAGTTGTAATTACTGGTTAATTTAATTTCTTTAGGATGCTTGACGGTCATAAAATCAACGTCATATAGGGTTTGGTTCCGAGCATTAATTCTCTTTCCATAACGATAACCAAGACCAATACCATTTGAGGTAAGGAAAACTATTCCGCTTTTCTCATTCCTGAGCATTATTTTTGGTTGATCATCTAACTCTCCCTGTGAGAAAACATTCACAGAAAAGAAAGATAAAATGAGTAAACTGTATAGTTTGAGAAATTTTCGCATAAATCATCTCCGTAAATAAAAACAATACCTTGAAAACAGAGGTATTGTCAAACAGTTTATGATATGCATAATAAAAAGATAAATATTGCAGAAAACAATCCTGTAAACATTAGGATAATTATCTGCAATACCTTAATTCATAACCGGAATAAACCGGTTTGGTTTATTAAGCCTGAGGTCTAACAACCTGTTCCTGATCAATCTGACCGCGGTAAGCTGGGCAGTTTGCTTTTTTGTTGCAGGAGGTTAAAAGAATACCAAGGGCAAATACCAGCACAAGAACGTAAGCAAGCTTTTTCATTGTAAAATGATTTTATTATCTATCAAAAATTTATATTTCAGGTTCGGAGAATACTTGTAAGCTACAAATATAATTCTACATTCATTTAATATTCAAGTTATTCACCTAATAACAAACAACGACCCTGAAAGGTTGCAATATAATAAAAATAATTCTTTTATGTTTTATCATTTAAAAAAAATCCGATGTAAATGATCGACACAATACTGTTCTCGATATTTTGAGCTGATTCTAATTTACATTGCTATAATTCACAAAGCATTTTGCAATCATATTGTTGAGTTTTCGTTTTCTTGAGGCGCATGAACCCTTTATTAAGTAAACTGTTGTCGCCATAACTATTACCTAAAAAGCAATTATTTCTTCAAGGATTTGTTCGTTACCATCGCCATAAAGGCAAGAAATAACTGAATTACAGATTGTTGCCTTTAACGCGACTCCACATTTCAAGAACTTGGTCGTTTTTGTCCATGAAGTCATGAAGAAGAACACAACGCTCAACTACACTACTGTCGGGATATTGAATCGGGTTCAATTGCAGCATTTCATTTCCTGGTCCAAAGAAATAACTTGCATTTACTGTTTCAGTAAGAGTAGTATCCTTCAATGCTTCAATGATCTCGGGAGTGGCAATAGCACTGCAAAAGCCGCTGATATCCATATTCCGCAGCGCAACTTCAGACTGGCACAAGTAATTCAGAAAATAACTAGCAGCTTTAACGTTTTCCGCATAACGGGGAATGATCCATCCGTCGAACCAGATGTTACTTCCTTCCTTGGGTACTTCATATCCCAGGGACACATTCACCTGTGCAGCTTCTTCAATCGCCCATACAGCATCTCCGCTCCAAGCATAGTTCAGCCAAATGGTACCTTTGGTCATCATATCTTTTCCAAAATCGGCTTCCCATCCTGCAAGGTTGGGCCTTAGCGCTTTGAGCTGTTTCTCCACCATTGCTATGTCTTCGTCGGCATGATCGTTAGAGACATCATAACGACTTCTTTTTCCGGATACAATATCTGGATAGCATCCGAAAATTGCTGCCATATTATACACATCCCAGTAGTGATCCTTCATTAGTATCTTGCCTTTATTTTTCTGATCCCACAAGCAGGCCCAGGATTTAACCTCCTCATCCGAAACTTTATCCTTGTTATAAAGCAATCCCGAGGTTCCCCACATATATGGCAACATATAATCTGCCGCTTTCTTTCCTGGAACGCTAAAAGCATCCATTCGCTCAAGCAGAAAGGGAGAGACATTACCCATATAATCTTTGGTCTTTCCGAAATTCCTGTCTATTGGCAGCAAAAGATCGTTTTTCAGCATTTTCTCAATAATATACTGGGTGGGGCAGGAGAGATCGAAATCCTCTTTTCCCATTGCAATTTTTGTGTACATAACTTCTGGCATATCGAAAACCTGATATACTATTTTTACATCCTCGCCGGTTTGTTCTTTATACCAGACCGGGAATTCGGTAAGCAGGTCTTCATCGATGTAATCTGCCCAGTTATATATCTTCAGGATTTTTTTCCTGGATTCATCGCTGCTTTTGCAAGAACTGAGAAACGAGATGCCTGCAGCAAGGACTATCAGAATTACCAAGTTTCTCCAATGTTTTGATTTTACAATAATTTCCATCTTTTTTAATTTTGACAAATGGTTTACAATTTCAATTTTGCTGCCTTCTTATTAATTACAAGGAGAAGCAGCAGTACGGTTACGAAAATAATGGTCGAAAGTGGTCTTAATTCAGGTGTGAGCCCTCCTTTCCTAGCATCGGCGTATATGTAGGTTGACAGTGTCTCAAGCCCTTCATTGCCTATCGTAAACAAAGTTACGACAAAATCGTCAATTGAAAGTGTAAATGCTAGGATGAAACCGCTTAACATTCCGGGTTTTAACTCTGGGATCAGGATACGTCTTACGGCCAGAAAGGGGGTTGCCCCCAAATCAAGTGCAGCTTCGTAAAGATTTGGATTCATCCTTCGAAGCCTTGGTAGCACACTTAGAACAACATAGGGAGTGCAAAAGGTAATATGGGCAAGGATCACGGTAATATATCCCTGTGAAAATCCCAAGCTGACGAATAGCAAGAAAAGTGAAATAGCAGTTATTATGTCGGGATTCAAAATGGGGATTGTATTCACCATTTTAATGGTCTTTTGGGTTCTTGGCAGGAGGTTATAAATGCCAATAGCTGCCATTGTGCCAAGTGCAGTTGATACAAACGCAGCGACTAGTCCTATAATCAGGGTATTCCATAGTGCATTTGTGAGTGAATGATGAATGCCTCCACTAAATATTGATGTGTACAATTTAAGGGAGAACCCGGTCCAATTTCCAAGAACTTTAGCTTCGGTAAAGGAAAAGATGATGATGATCAGGATCGGTGAATATAGAATCAGGAGTATGATACCCAGATAGGACGCAGAAAGAGCTTTTTTTATCATATCAGATTGCCCTCCTCAGCAGCTTTTGAATTTCCTTCCCGGTTGATCAATGTAGTGGCGCCAATCAGTAGAAGTACTATGAGTGATAAAGCGGCACCATAATTCCAAGTGCCATTATAGATATTCTCCTGCAAGGTTGTTCCGAAAAGCTTGATATTGTTCAAGGTAAGCAGTTCGGCAATAGCAAAGGTTGAGATTACAGGCATAAAAACCATGAGGATACCGCTGGTGATCCCCGGAACAGATAAGGGAAATTCCGTTCTCAGGAATACCTGGCGTGGATTTGCACCCAGATCTTGGGCAGCCTCGATAAGGTTCTGATCTGTTTTCTGCAGGGTATTGTATATCGGATAGATCATAAAAGGCAGAAAATTGTATACCATTCCGAAAATCAATGCTCCCTGCCCGAGGGGGATCCTGAAAAAATCGAACAAGGCAACTGTGGCCAGAGTGCGTATCAGGAAGTTGATCCACATGGGTAAAATGAAAAGTATAACTATTAGCTTGGCTTTTCGGCTCTCCATCTTACTGAGAATGTATGCCGCAGGATAACCGATAAGTATGCAAAGGAATGTAGTTATTAGTGCAACAACTACCGAATAAAGAAAAGTATTCAAGACTTCGGGATGAACCCAGAATTTCTTAATGTTAGCGAAGGTGAAAGCTCCCTCGGGATTCGTAAAGGCATAGTAAATAATAAGCACCATTGGAGCTATGACAAAGAAAGCAAGAAACAAAACGTAGGGAATTACCCAGTTCCTCCGTCGTCCTGAAAATGACACTACTTTTTTTAGCATAATCAGGTCTGCTTAGAGGGATTCAAGTTTGATTGCCGAGGAATCAAAACTAATCCCAACACGGTCACCGTCATCCCATATATCATTAGTATCAGCAAATATATTCTCGTTTTCTCCTGAGGAAACTGTCAGATGGTAATGATTGCCTTTGTACAGAATAAAGCTCACCACTCCACTAAGCATGCCTTCTTTCTCGTTATCATAGAGAATTACATCCCCAAAATCCACCCTAACCCTAACTTCAGTTCCTGATTCGAAATTTCCGGCGTCATTGCACGAAAAAACGTTGTCCAGAAATTTAACGTGTTGATCATCTATTACTTGTCCCTCAAAAACATTGGAAAGTCTTTCCTTTTTCATCACTTGGATGTCAGAGGGTTTTACTAACATTCCAACAGTTCTTCCCGCATTAAAACAATGATAGTCTTGAATCAGGAATTCAAATCCCTCAGGTGTTGTGACTAGCATTTCGTAGTGTACGCCCTTGAAAATACTCGATATAACTAGACCGGTAAACTGCGCTTTGTTAGACACTTCGAAGATGTATATATCCTCAGGTCTGACAACCACTTCAACCGGCTCATTGCTTGCAAAACCTTTGTCGACACACTCAAATTTATGTCCTGCAAATTCCACTAGTTTATCCTCGATCATTATACCGTTCAGGATGTTACTCTCCCCGATAAAATCGGCAACAAATGCATTGGCCGGTTCATTGTAGATTTCAACGGGTGATCCGACCTGTTGAATGATGCCTTCTCTCATGACAATAATCCTGTCACTCAGGGTCATGGCTTCCTCTTGGTCGTGTGTTACATACAAAAAGCTGATACCCAACTTCTTGTGCATAGCTTTTATTTCCATCTGCATATCTTTGCGCATTTTCAGGTCTAGTGCAGCCAGAGGTTCGTCGAGGAGCAATACTTCAGGTTCGTTTACAATAGCTCGTGCTATCGCCACCCTCTGCTGTTGCCCGCCCGAAAGGGTATCAACATCTCGTTCTTCGTAATCGGTCATAGAAACAATTTTCAGCACTTGTTTAACCCTTTTGCTGATTTCTTCCCGAGGCAATTTTTTCAATTTCAAGCCAAAAGCAATGTTCTCAAAAACATTGAGATGGGGAAAAAGGGCATATCGCTGAAAGACCGTATTTACCGGACGGAGATGTGGTGGAACCTTAGTCATATCCTGACCGGCAATGATGATTCGGCCTTCTTTTGCGTTTAAAAATCCACCAATCAGTCTCATCAGGGTAGTTTTTCCGCATCCTGAAGGACCCAGGATAGTCACGAACTCACCTTTGCCAATTGAAAGATTAATATCATCTAGTACAGTCTTATCCCCGAAATGGTGAGATAAGGCTTCAATGGTAATTATATCGATCCTTTGCTCCATAGATTAATCAGGATATTATTTAGAGGGATACTATTTCACTTCTGAGAGAGGTTTAGGGGCGAAATTCCCCTTTACCTACTCGACTATAGCCAGTGGTTATTCTAATTTGAAATCTGTTAATTCATAATTAGCATTTCGCCCGCCTTCTTTTGTTTGTTGCAAAATACCTTTCACTACTAAGTCCTTTACATCTCTTAAAGCTGTGTCGGTAGAGGTTTTGGTAATTTTTGCCCATTTTGAGGTTTGCAATTTACCTTCAAATCCGTCAAAAAGTTTGTTGATCATTAGTCGTTGTCGTTCGTTTATGGCAGTATGTTCGTGCAGCTTCCAGAATTCGGCTTTATGTATTATTTTTTGTGTGGTATTTTCCGTAGCAAGCATTGCGTTTTTCAAGCAGTGTAAAAACCAATCAAGCCATTCGGTAATGTCGCCCGCACTGTGTTGTACTTTTTGTAATATCTCGTAATACTGCTTGCGTTCCATTAGGATTTGGCTTGACATACTGTAAAAGCGTTCGCCACTATTTTCAGCACGAGCAAGCAACATATCTGTTATTGCTCTTCCAATTCTTCCATTTCCGTCATCAAATGGATGAATGATGATAAACCAAAAATGTGCAATTGCGGCTTTCAATACAGGATCAAGTGTATTGTCGTCAATGAACCAATCTAAAAACTTACCCATTTCCGCTTTTACAAGTTCGGGTTTTACGGCTTCGTAATGCACCTTTTCTTTGCCTATTGCACCAGAAACTACTTGCATATCACCTGTTCGGTATCGCCCTACTTCAATTTTGTGAGACACGCTGTATCCTGTAGGAAAAAGTGCTGCGTGCCAGCCAAACAAACGTTTTTCGGTTAAGGGTGAGGCGTATCGTTGGGTAGCATCAAGCATCATTTCAACAATACCTTCTATATGGCGGTTACTTGGTACTAATCCTGCGATGTTGATGCCTAAACGCCTTGCAATAGACGAACGCACCTGCTCGTAGTTAAGTAATTCACCTTCTATTTCCGATGATTTTACTACGTCTAAGGTTAAGGCAGTAAGAGTGGCTTCTTCTTTGGCAGAAAAGCCCAGAGCATTCATTTGTCCAATGATTTTGCCTTGCATATGCCGTACTTCACCAAACACGGCATTAATAACTTTATCCTGCCACGAAAAATTTGTCCAGTTTTTCTGCTGATAGATGTATTTTACCATCGTTCTATATCAATTACGCGGTAAATATACAAATCATTCACCGCAAATTTGCGTCAATAATTTTGTTTTTTCACCGCAAAGGAACAGATTCTGACAAGTCAGCTTGAGGTTTGCACGTTTGCCTACCATTGAACATAACGTTTGACAACATGAAACGGTTGGGTTTTCGGAGCGCGCACTTGTCCACCGACAGAAGCGAGAACAAAACTCTCGCAAACCGTCAGGCCAATAATGCAAATAGGAAAATGGAAGAAATTGTTGAAGCTAAATCCTGATTTTAGGCCTGCCGGGGTTTGGATTCAAAAGCTCCAGCAGGTTTTTCCTGAACCATATCAATAATACCCTTTCCCCTCAACACAGTGCCGCACACCACCCCGCGGATCGTTCATATCGCCTTTATATCTGGGAATTACATGGCAATGAAACCGAAAAACAGTTTGACCGGCAGCTTCTCCGCAATTCATTCCAATATTATACCCATCGGGAGCATATTTATTTTCGATGAGCTCTTTGCATTTATTAATCATAGTCCAAAGCTCATTGGTTTCGGTAGTATTGAGGTCAAAAAAATCTTGCTTTTCAGTAGTTGAAATTATTAGGAGGTGACCAGGGGAAACAGGGTATTTATCCCTGATTATAAAGAATTTCTGCCCCTTGTAAATTTTTTCATCCTCTTTTATTCCTGTAAAATTATTCATCGGGTTCTTTGAATATAATTTAACACTTCGTCATAAAAACAAATCCATTATTTGAAGCTATTGATATCAAAGGTTGCAGCCTTTCCTTAAACTTCTCCCTTGTGAAGCTTCCCGCTAAATCATTTACTTCATCAAGATCCGGAAATATGGTAAGATAATCTTCCAGGAATTTATTTCCGGGGGATTTACTTTTTATTATTTCAACGGCTGACTTTTGTATAGTATAAAACGGGAGGAAGTATTTGTCAAGAGGAGGGAGTTTATCGCTTTTGGAGCTGTTAAATGAATTGTCGGCTGGTATTTCAAAGGCAAAACAAGAATACATCCCTTACAGCAAACAAACACCTGAAATCTTTTCAAAACATCACTGCTATGCAGGGTCAAATTTAAGGGAGAGTTTAGGTATAGTATCAGGAAAAGATCATTGAGGACTTCAATTATTGAAGGAATAACCAAAATATCTTGTCTGCCTTTCATACAATTGCTAAATTGGTACCTGTTTAGTTACAAGAATTTAATATTTTACCATGAAAGCCTCCACAGCCAAAGAACTCAGTCAGGAATTAAAGCTACGCAACCCCAAAGAGCTGGTCGAACTCTGTGTTCGTTTGGCAGCATTCAAAAAGGAGAATAAGGAATTGTTAACCTACCTTTTGTTCGAGGAAGCCGACGAAGCATCTTACATACAAAGTGTGAAGGCGGAAATTGATTTGCAATTTGAGCAGGTAAACCGAAAGAGCCATTATTTCTTTAAAAAGAGCATTCGGAAAATTCTGCTTGTTACAAAGAAATTTATCCGGTATTCACAAAAAAAGCAAACAGAAATTGACTTGCTCATCTATTTTTGCACAAAACTAAAAAACCTCCGACCCTCAATACAAAGGCATCCTACACTATTGAATATCTATCTAAGGCAGACAACAGATATCAGGAAAAAAGTCTCTGCCTTGCATGAAGATTTGCAATTTGATTATGAAAGTGAAATGAATGAGTTAAGTATAAGTTAGCATGGAATGCCAAATCTGTGCTTACCCGGCATCAAGAATTTCATTATATGCGGTTTGTAAAACGTCAAACAAAAAGAGCGAAAATGTTAGTTTGTGCAGTTGCACTCACTCTCACTCTCGCTCTTTTGTGTGGAGCTGCGGGGGGTCGAACCCCGGTCCAAACAGGAAACCCATACGGTTTCTACATGCTTAGTTCTTCTTTATTTTCGTGAACAGGACAGTGAAAAACTACAATCCCGAACCTTAGTCGCTTAATTTTGCCGGTGAGCCACGACCTCTCACAAGCTATCCCTGTTTATATGGTGCCCCGTATGCCACTGCCAACCAGGAGTAAACAGCGGCGGAACATCTCGTCCCGATACCTAGTATCGGGATGAAGCTTTATTCACTGAGTGAATTAAGCAGCAAGAGCGTAGTTATTTTCGCCAATTAAGTGTTTGAAGCTTCAGTTTACGGGCGACTCCTCAAGACCCGGCATGCTTGCGTACCAATTTAGCCTGCTGTCAAATCCAATTCAGCCCCAAAATTGATGCAGCAAAGATACTAAAAGTACAGTCTAATAAATGTTTAAAATTTAATTTATGCAATTGAAATTTGAAAGCACTCCGATTCTGTATATTCAATTGTTTATGCAAAATAAAAATAAAATCTAAATTATGAGTATAGTTATATTTTCACACGGGAAAGAAAGTGGCCCAAATGGAACAAAAATTAATGTTAAAGATAAAGTGAATCAATTTACAGGGCTGACAAGACATCTTATTATTATTATGATGATCCAAACTATTCAATTGATAACATCCCTCTAAATGAAGAAGAACTGGATTCTATAGTTTTTGCTTCAAAGTTGCTGGAGCAGTTTAAAGGAGTTGAAATTTTTAAAACTTTTGCGGGATCTGTTCAAAAACTTGTGGATGCCATTAATATTTATAAGCAGGCTTGACAGGATCGTTGGTATAGAAAAGGATCCGAAAACAGCCTTCATTGACATGAAATTTGATCAACGGGAATATTATAAAAATGTCATTGGAATAAGTGTTCCAGATCAGGATCCTGTTGAAATCCACATTGCTTTTACTGAATGGCAGGCACAATATTTAATAACAAAACCCTTACACTCAAGTCAGGAACTGATCTCACAAAGCAAGGATAAATATGTTTTCAAATATTTCCTGGTTCCGAATTTTGAATTCCAGGCTCAGATTCTTGAGTGCGGGGAGGAGGTGGAGGTTTTGAAGCCGGAAGAACTTAGGCTGGTGTTCCAGAAGAAATTAACAAAAATGAGGAATAAGTATGAGGATTAAAAGAATTCTAAAATCCAAGCATATTTCCTACATATATTAATCTTTGTAACTATTCAGATTATCTAATCAGAAGACCGTCTGGTTTTGACTTTGTGCAACATTTGTGACCCCGATGGCTATCGGGATTTGCGGTCTTTTTGCCATAGCTATTCCACGAAGATTTCTCAAAGATTCACAACTTTAAACAATTATTGTTAATTCGATTGTAAATCTAAATGACACAAAGGAAGAGGCGTTTATTGCCAAGAAATTAAATTTTCACAGCAAGTAATTTATAAATTCCTTAATTTTCCTGTAGCCAGATAGCCAGCAGTCTAAATAAACTGAATAACCTGAATAGTTACAAAAAAGGAATTATAAAAATTTAACCTAAACTTTTAATAACCCTATTTATATATTAGTTTTAACAATTTTGGGATTTTTTATTGTTAAAGAAATATTAGACATAAACTTGCCAAGTTTATATATTTCCTTATTCTCCTTGCTTATAACATTATATAATGACTACTACATATGTTAAAAAAAATAAATAGATTAAGTTATTTTGCTTTAGTTATTAGTCTTATTAATCTGGTTCTATATCATCTTCCTTTTTATAGATTTGTTTGTAACCATTTAGATATTAAAAGTTTAAATGGAATAATCTTCCTTGTCAGTTTAACAATTGCATTATTATTTTTAAACGCACTAGTTTTCTACATAGTCTTATTTTCACTTCGTTATGTTGGTAAATGGCTTTTGGTAGTCATTTTCAATATCAATGCTATTGCAGTGTATTTTATTAATACGTATAGCATTATTATAGACAAAACAATGATTGGGAATATTCTCAATACCAATTTTGAAGAATCCAGTAGTTTTTTCTCTTTTACTTTAATTGTGTATTTTATTTTATTAGGAATAATTCCGAGTATTTTAATTTTCAAAATCAAAGTTATTAATGAAACATTTAAGAGATTTTTAGTGCATGTTTTTTCAACTTTGCTTTTTTTATTAGTACTTGTTTATGCTACCTCTTCCAATTGGTTATGGATTGATAAAAATTCAAAAACATTAGGGGGTTTGGTTATGCCATGGTGCTATGTGGTTAATATAAATTTATATTACTATCACAAAAGCCAGGAAAATAAGGAACAGATTTTATTGCCAATTGCTACAATAAAAGATAATAGAAAATCTATAGTAGTTCTTGTAATTGGAGAATCTGCAAGAAGTGAAAATTTTTCTTTATATGGATATAAAAGAGTCACCAACCCACTGTTGTCAAAAATAAATAATGTACATAGTTACAAAGCTGAATCAAGCGCAACCTCTACTACAGTGGGAGTTAAAAGTATCTTAGAATATAAAGAAACCAAAAAGTTATATGAAATTTTGCCTAATTATTTATTTAGAAATAATGTTGAAGTTATCTGGAGAACCACAAATTGGGGAGAGCCTACAGTTAAAATTAAAACCTATCAAAATGAGCGGGAATTAAAAAAACTTTGCAAAGGAGACAGATGTGAATTTGATGAAATCTTACTCAGTGGTTTAAAAGAGCAGATAGTAGCAAGTGAAAAAAATAAAATATTGGTAATTTTACATACAAGTACAAGCCATGGTCCAACATATTATAAAAAATATCCACAGCAATTTAGCATATTTACTCCTGTATGTAAAAGTGTTGAGTTAGCAAATTGTACTCAGCAAGAATTGATAAATGCTTACGATAACACTATTCTTTATACCGACTATCTTCTAGCCACCTTAATCGAAGAATTAAAACAGTTAGAGGAATATAATTCTTCTATGATTTACATTTCTGATCATGGTGAGTCTTTGGGTGAAAATAATTTATATATGCATGGAATACCGGTAAGTATTGCTCCAAAAGAACAATTAGAAATTCCATTTATTGTATGGGTATCTGATGATTCAAGAATACTTAAAGAAAATAAAATGCTAACGCAACACCATGTTTTTCATAGTGTTTTAGACTTTTTAGCAATAGCAAGCCCTATTTATGATGAAAACATGAGCATATTTAAAAAATAGGTGTTCAGATTGTTTATAGGAGGTTGCTTTTTCGTTTTATTTCATACTCCCGCTTTACGCAATGAGCCGTAAACTGTTTAACTGATTTTGAAAATACGATAACGCATCGTATTTTTGCGCTACAAAAATTCTATCAAGATGAAAGTAACAGCATTAATACCTGATGAATTAGTCAGGGAAACTCAAAAGTTGTCTAAAGCGAAGAACATAACCGAAACGATGATTATTGCACTTAATTCCTACATTGCTTTACATAAAATTAAGGAAATGGGGGAACAGGTTAAGAATAATCCTTTAACTTTTAAACATTCTGCCGAAGAAATAAGAGAAATAAATAGAAAGTGATGGACATTATTTTAGATTCATCTGTTTGGTTTGAGTACTTCAAAAAGAATATGTCCTATTTTCCGGAGGTTCAAATGCATTTGGATATTCTGCGAATTAAAACAATTGATTGCATTATAGGTGAGATTTTACAAGGTGCATTAAATAAAAATGAAATGAAGTTCATAAAGGATCATATTCAATATGTTCCTAAAATTGAAATCAACCACATCCTTGAAAAAGCCGGAGTATACTCATTTGAAAATAAGCTAATATCTAAGGGTATTGGATTGATAGATGCAGCAATTATTTATGCTACAATAGAAACAAACTCACTTCTGTGGACACTGGATAAGAAGATTATTAATTTTATTGATCCCGCATATCTATATAAATAAGAATCTAGCCCAAACCTAGCCCCAAACAAAAAACACCTACACGAATAAAAGTGTAAGTGTTTGATTTTAAGTGTAGCGAGAGGCGGGAATGATCCGCCGACCTCATGATTATGAATCATGCGCTCTAACCAGCTGAGCTACCTCGCCATTCGGGCTGCAAATATAAAAACTTTTATTCTTTTTTTGCCAATATGAGGTTTTTTTTCATCCTAATTAATAATTAACCGGGGATCAGGTAAGACCTTTATGCATTTTGAAATCTGTGAACCTCTTATTTAGCAGGCATTTATAATGGATTAATTTCGATGCGTCATTTTTTTTAATACTTTTATATCCTTTCAAATTAAAATCAAAACCTTATGAGATCTTTAAAAAACTTACTTTTTGTTTTTACATTAACATCGGCTGTATTGATGTCTTCATGCACATCTGCAACTAAAAATGAAGGCGTATCAAGCACTCGTCACTACCGCCACATTCAGTTCAGTGAAACTTCCTATGATGATATAAAGGGAGTTTATCCAATTTCTGACGATGAGGCTAAAACCATAAATAATTACACTTTTACTTATAACGAAAGTGGAAAACCTTCTAGTGTAAGCTATATGCGTGGTGATAAAATTCTTGGATATTCTGCCATGGGTTTTGCCAAACTCGAAATAGCTTATTCCGATTCAACCGAAATCCTTCATTTCTTCGATAAAGATGGAGTTGCAGTTAATTCTGACGGCGTTTTTGCATTTGTTTATAAGCTTAACCCCGAGGGAAACCGCATTGGTCTTAGCTTCCTTGATAAAAATGGACAAGCTCAATCAAATGAGAATAACATCGCATATTATGTGTGGAAAGTTCTTCCCGATGCAATGATTCAGGAAAAACGTTATAATAAGGAAAATGTTGAAGTGGTTATGAACCCAAATTGCCCGTTCTATGAACTGCGCTTTAGTTATGATGCAAACGGCTATTGCGTGCGACTTGCAAATTATATGGCCGATACACTGTACGATTGCACAGAAGAAAACTGCGGTGAAGTTGGAGTTTCTTACTTCCTCTTCAAAAACAACGAGAAAGGCGCGCTTACCGATTTTGCTGTGTTTAACTCTCATGGTCAAATGTCGAACCTTTATTCAGGATGGTCTAAATTCCAAAATACTCTTGACGAAAACGGATATGTGGTTAAATCTTTTTTCTGGGATCAGGATAATGAACCATTACAGGGAGTTAGAAGCCCACAGACTATTACTAAATTCGATGAGCATGGCGCTGTCATCGAAAGACAATTTATGGATAAGGATAACAATCTGGTAATTCGTAAAGGTCCTGACGCAGCCGTTGTAAAATATACGTATGATGAAGTGGGAAGCCCTGCTGATACTGCATATTTCGATGTGGCCATGGCTGAAATTGTTAAGTAAATTTCTGCTGTAGAGGCACTCCAAACATTATTTTTGTAGACATGAATTATCGTACCGTCTATAAAAAATCTTAAAATGCTTATTTCGCCAGCGAGAACATAGATTTTGTTGTTCTTCTGGCGAACTTGCACAAACCAAAAAACCGATCATGAGAAAATTTTCATTATTCCTGATTTCGACTGTTTTTGTAGCTATTTCCTGTACTTCAGGTGTGGAGAAAAAAGCCGTTAATGCTGAAACTCAGACTGCAACTAAAACTGAAGCCGATTTGCTTCTTGATTATTTAGCTCAATCGGGCGATTATGTCAATAGCCGTAAGTTTCCTTCAATGATTAAACCGGAAACCGTTTTTAATGGGCTAGATAGTGCTTTGCTCATTATCGACATTAGGGATGTAGAGGGATATAAAAATGGCCACATAAAAGGCGCCGTCAATGTTCAGTTCAGTGACATCTCTGGTTTTTTTGAAAATTCTATTAAACCTTATGAATACGATAAAATTGTTCTGGTATGCTCACACGGACAAAAATCAAGTTACGCCACGCAGTTGTTAAGACTAATGGGTTACGGAAACGTTTATTCCATGCGTTGGGGAATGGCTGCATGGAATAAGGCAACCAATGATGGTAAACCATGGTCAGGTTTAATATCATCAGATTATTCTGCTAAGCTCGAAATCAAGGAAAACCCTGCACTTGTAGCCGGAGCATTTCCTTCCCTCGGTACAGAAAAAGCTACCGGAGAAGAGGTTTTTAATGCAAGGATTAGTAAGATTTTTGCAGATGGATTAAAAGAATTTGTCGTAAGTGCTGAAGATGTTTTTAGCAATCCTGATAGTTTTTATATAATCAATTACGATAGAAAAGATAAATACGATTTCGGCCATGTGCCGGGCGCAATCCGGTATAAACCAGGCGGTACATTGGGAATTGCATCTGAAATGAAAACCATTCCAACCGATAAGGATGTGGTAGTGTATTGCGCAACAGGTCATAATTCGGCCTTTGTAGTGGCATATCTGCGTTTATTTGGATACAAAGCACATTCCATGAAGTTCGGTAACAACTCCTTCATGCATGATAAAATGGTGCAGGAAAAGGAAAAACTGGGCTGGGAAGCTTTTTCAGAGGATATGGTAAAAAACTATCCTTATGTGAAATGAGGGTTTATTCCATTATTTAGACACTTAACTTCTACGGCATCTTATTCGCAACCTCCAACGAGATTCTTGTCGTTCTTCTGTTTTAGCTTGAAAAATCCGGCTTTCAGACTGTCGGGCATGCTGTTCCATTGCGTGAAAAGCCTGCGTGCCTTATAACGTGTTTCATACAGTTTGTTTTCCTGCGCGGTAATTCTTTCTTTTTCAAAAGAAGATTTCATAACGAGACTGTCCCATTCTGCCAATCCACCTTTTAACATCATGACGTTAGTAAACGACTTTTGCATTGCGAGAACCCATGCCTGCGCGGCAAGCACTCCATCTGAAGAATAAAATATGGTTTGTATGTTTTGAGTTTCCAGAATGGGTTTATTAGCGGGATTAAATAAATCGGAAATCGGGATGTTGCGCGCACCGGGAATACTTTGCAACTTATACTGTTCCGCGGGTCTTACATCAACAAGCTGATATGAAGAGTCTTCTTCAACAATAATTTCAGCCAGTTTATCTGCAGAAATTTCAGATTTTCCCTGCATTAAAACAGACAGGATTTCTTCGGCACTTACAGAGTCCTTTCTCTGCCCACCCAGAGACATGATTGCTGAGATGGCTCCCAGAATGACTAAAACGATTGAAAATTTGTAACGGAAATTCATGTGTTCTTTTATTTCTTAGAGGGATTAATATATCGCCAAACAGATATGATTTGAAATTATTAGATCAATGACATTGATTCTTAGATTTCAGAACTGATATCAGGTCTTGCGAACTTTTTCTCGGCCTTTTCAGCCACCCAGAACATTCCAACAGCAGCAAGGATAACCAGAAAAACGAATATTCCATCGCTAATTCCAAGGCTTTCCGAAAGCTTTACAGGTCCTTTATAACCGGAAAGGAAGAGCTTTTCCATTTTTGGGTATATCTCTCCGAAAAGAAAAGCGCCAAAAGCACCTCCCATGAGATAAAAAAGCGCATCAATTTTTCCAATAGAAAGGGCGGAAATGCTTGTGCCCGGGCAAAATCCTCCCATGATAAATCCTGCACCCATAATCACGCCACCCACTATGGCAGCATAAATATAATACTGGTTTATAAAAACCTGTTTCATATCGAGCATGCCGAAAAATTGTAAAAATTGTGTTCCCAGCATGGCAACAATGGCAGCGGTGAAAAATACTTTTAATACGGTGGTGTCGTATCCATAAAACATCCCGGCCAGTTTTCTGCTTGAAGAAAATCCTGCCTGTTCCAAGGCAAAGCCAAAGCCGATTCCTATTATCAGAGCAGTAAGGAAACTGAGAAGGGGCGAGGCGTTTATTATTTCTATAAATGGTGACATAATTAGTAAGCTAGGTAAAAAATAAATTTTATTTAAGCGAAGAATGTTCTTGTTGAGTTAAATCCAGTTTTTTCTGAAGAACCAGGCAAAAGCATAAGCCGATCCAAATATTGCCATCATGGTTACGAACCCTGCAGTAGAAAGAACGGCCATTCC